>Ga0310694_10002905_pt1 | contig 17094 bp, 10 predicted proteins | sample 174DNAGHGhighgp2_FD_203884 | JGI IMG/M metagenome (GOLD analysis project Ga0310694, IMG submission 203884) | Sheep rumen microbial communities from Palmerston North, Manawatu-Wanganui, New Zealand - 1742 DNA GHGhigh gp2 (v2) (version 2) | ecosystem: Host-associated > Mammals > Digestive system... | reverse complement strand
TAGATACTACCACCTGTAATAGTCCCTTTTCCAGAACATTTTTGAGAGTATGTTCCATCAGCAGCAGTACTACCTGCCGGCACGTTCGTATAGGTTGCTCCGAAATTGATACCATAAGTATGGAGATTTTGGCCTTCCGTGTAATTGTCGTTATACGATTCAATGCGACCAGCTGACATAGTCAGAGTTCCACCATAGTTTTCCGAAGCAGTTGCACTAACTACCGGTTCCACATAGACTCCATATCCATATCTATGCAACGTATAGTCGTCTTTCTTTTTAGACATGTATGTCTCGTTACCATTTGTCAAAGAGGTATTAAGTCTCGATTTGATAAGTCCGCCAGTAATATTCAGTTTACCTCTCGCCCTAACTCCATATGCATATCTTGCTGCCTCAGCATAAATTGTTCCGTTCGAGATATTCAAATTGGTATTATTATTTTTACTACTCAATTCAAAAATACCATGAGCAGCAGATGATGATTTCGCATGAATGGTACCACCTTGAATATACGTGGTCGTCCCAGCAGACAAATACACGCACCTTGTTCCAACATCCGTTGCATTTGTTGCTGTTCCTCCTACGCTTGACGTGCCATAACTATACTGCTTAGGATTCTCAGCATAAATATAACCTGCATTAATATACAATGTCCCTGCCACTAAACGAACGGTGTAGGTCACCTGATTCTGTTCACAGATATTTTCCAAGCGACCGTTCTTATCTGTTGTGTTGTCGGTAATCGTGAATGTAGAACCGGATGCATCAATGACAAGAAAACCGCCTATGTTGTTTTTATCGGTATAAGGAACAGCTCCGCGCATAGTATGCCCATTCAAGTCAAGCGTACAGGTAGTGTTCTTTGCAGAATAGGTTAATGAGGTTGCAACCATCGGAATATCCTTCAAGAGAGTAATCGTAGTATTCTTTTTGCCATTTGCCACAGTAAACGCCTCGTTTATAAAGTAGAAATCACGCGTTTCTATTGCATCCACTACGCGGACACGCGGAGATGCCAGTACCCATGCGCCATCCTCATATTCATAGTAGCGCTTTACGTTCTGTTCGTTGTAATCGAAGAAGAACGGATCTTCGCGCTCTACGAGCAGCCAGTCGTTATTGTACCAGATATAGTCACCGCCTTCTACAATATAGGCCTTTTCTTCGCCGGCATATTTGGTAGCCGGATGCCAAGTACAACCGGCAAAGCTGATATAATAATTAGTCGTGTTAGCCACATCATGCCAAGCTTCGTCTTCCGTGTTTTTTTCAAGCGCCACGAAATGACCGTCCACCAAGGCTTTCTTTACGTCATTGATAGTATATAAGCAGTTCTCATCTACCGATCCGAGTGAGTTAACAGCACATCCGTCAACCGCGTACAGACTATTATCCGAACCGCCATAAACGCCTTCAGTTTCTGTTTTGAGGAGTTGCAGCCAGTCGCTTGACTGATAAGTATAGCGGATATTGGCTGCGGGTGTGCCGTTGAGATCCTGCGTGGCATTGTAGATAGCAGGACAGGTGCCGTCTTGCGCTACATTGCACCATTTCATGCCGGCAGTAAGACCTGTCTTGTCCTCGCCATAAAGGGCAGGAGTGGTTGTGGTTGTACCGTCAGTACCGCTTACCGCACCGCTGGAGATAAACTTAAATTCATCGTACACATGAGTAGTAGAATTTATGTTTTGTTTTCCAGTGATGAACCAACGGCTATTCACATTATAGAAAGTAGAAGCCTTAGCTTGTGTATAAGAATCATCTTCATTATGCATATTAGCTTGAGCAATGGCTACATTTTCGTTTGTTGATACCCCCGTGCACATTACAATATTTCCACTACCTCCTAAAGAACTAAATTTGACGGAGCCGCCTCCGTTACCCATAATATCAGCACCTCCTGCAGTTGTATATAGTTTCCCAGTAACATTCAGTGTTCCGTCCACTATCAATGTCGCGTCATCCAATAATTCTTTGGAAGTTCCGGTTCCTCTATTCTTGTGGTTCGTCAAAATGTCCATTGAATAAAAATACCTGCCGTTGCAGTACTTGCCCCAGTTGTCTACATCAAATATATATGCATTGGATGCCAAGGTTAAAGTAGCATCATTCTTAATCTCAATCACCGCACCCGGCTGCACAATCATTGGCTTGGAAATAGTCATATTACAATTAGTAAGAACGATCTGCATATTACTTGAGATAGGCAAATTATATGAGGATGAGCTTACTGTTGTAATACCGGCATCTACATTGAGTGCATCCAACTGCGCTGTACCACTCAATTCGTAGTTGACAAGGTCGGTAGTCGGGTCGTACCATTTGCGCACAAAAGAAGATGCATTCTTCAGTAAAAACAACGTATTTGAATTTCCTATCAAAGAGAAAGTTCCTTCATTCTTACCACCTCCGCCATACACATTGGTATAATTGCTTAAAGTAGAACCATATTTATATGTAGTAGGAACTTCGACATTTTGAATCGTATAACTCTGGAACGGGAAGAATTTCCAAGTGGAAGCATTACTGGCAATAGTAGAACAAGCAGTTCCTCCTCGCCAGTCTCCCACAGCAAAATCCTCCCAGATGACTGCTCCGTTATTCGCAGTAATCGTTCCTACAGCGGTAGTATTATTACCCTGATCCATATCTTGCCCTTTAATAAAGCCCCAGCAGTACAAAGTACCATTCAGTTCAATATGTCCGCCGGAAGACATATCTATGACTCCACATGCTCCAATAGGATAGGCCGATGGGTTACCACCATTATAAGAGACGAGCTGTCCTCCTACACATACAACACCACCGGACAATACATTAATATTGACACCTTCTCCTAATTTCAGTTTTTTATATATAGAAAGAGCCTTCGTCCAGCCAGTTGAGTTATATGCAATATCTTTAGGCTTTGTTTGCACCTCATTTGCACTACTATAAGGCACTAACAACGTAGCACCGGCTTTGATGGTATAGATTCCATTATCAAACGGCATTAGATCAGAGCCGTCCACTAATGTTTCTTCCGCTACGGGCACTATAATTCCGCTACCACCAGCAGCAACGGTAGCCGCCTTCAAGCCATAGTATTCGGTACTACTTCCTTTTAGGATGAATTTGCCTAATGTAGTTGGCACAAACCGAGCGCCCATCTTAATGGTTTCGGATACGGTAAACGAGGCGTTATAAGGGTTCGCGATAGATAAATCTTCCACAAACTCACCTGCACTATTCAACTTGTACCATCCGGCAAAGGCATAACCGCTTGCCGGAGTAGCTGTCAGCACGACTCCTTCCACATTATTTTTCACCACATCAGCAGACGACACCGTCTCTGCGGAGCCACCATTCACTTTGATAGTGTAGGTACCATTGGATGGAGCAACAAAGGTGATATTTACCTTTGCCTTCTCTACGAAATGGGCATAGAGAGTTTGGGTGTTATCTCCATCAGTCACATTAAATGCCACGCCTTTGGGATTAGAATTATCCGCGCCAGCGGACGAGGAAGCACTGGTTGTCCAGCCGAGGAACGTATATCCCGATGCAGGAGTTGCATAGGCATACAAGGTTCCCGTATGCTGACCATCTTCGCTTTCTCCGCAATTAAAAGAAGCTGAAGCGGAACCAGTTGTTGCTGTACTACTGGTTGATGCATAAACAGTACCACTACCTGTTCCTTTATAAACGTTCAACGTAGCAGTATGCTTATCATGCCCAGCCCACGCATTACCGATGCCGAGTGCCAGAAGGCAGAGCAGTATGGCAGTGAAGCGGAAAGAGTGTTGATTAAAGCGGACGGGAGTAGGGCGTCCGATAACGTCTCCTGTGTTTGAAACGGGAGAGTTGAGTAGAATTGTTTTCATATCCTTTTTGCATCTATAATTTCTATGATTATTGGCGCACATTATACATATATGCGTAAAAAAAATAAGCAAAATTACAACATTTTTTTAAAACAGAAAAATATAAAACAAAAAAACGCAAAAAAATCTACTTTTTGCTATCCAAACATGGCAAAAGACACGCCTAAAACAGAAAATAGCACAAAATCAACATTTTGGTTCAATGCGTTTCCTTCCTTTTTGCAAGCATAAAGCCACCAATGAGCAGCAAAGAACTTTTAGTCAACAATTATCGACAATAGAAGACAATTATAAAACGGCGAATTGGAGGAATTAAAAGAATTATTTATTAGTAGTCCAAAATTACCAAAAATGATTCAAAAATTTATTTCTTGTTGCCAACAATTAAAAACAATAGGAGACAATTATTCCGAGTTAGGGATGACGAATAGTAATCAGTTATCAGTTGTCAGTAGTCAGTTGTCAGTAGTCAGTAGTCAGTTGTCAGCTATTTTGAGGGTTAGCGATTAACGATTATCGAATCAGGGAGGGGATCGACGATGGAGGTGATGTCGCCGAGGATGGTTGCCCGGACGGAGGATTTCTCGAAGGCACGGTCGGCGTCAGGCGCAAAGGAGCAGTCTTCGAGGATGAGGTTCTCGGCATAGCAGAGCGGTTGGGTGCCGGCGATGTGGCAACGGACGAGGCGAAGGTTCTTGGAGTACCAACCGAGGTATTCTCCTTTGATTTCGGAGTCGTAGATAGTACAGTTCTCGCTATTCCAGAAAGCGTCTTTGGTATCGAGGACGGCGTTATGAATCTCGATGTTGCGGGCGTATTGGAAGGTATATTTGCCCATCAGCCAAATTTGGCTGATACATATATCGCGGGAATGCATGAAAGCATAGGTCCCCTGCTCTATCCGGAGGTCGGAGATCTCGCCGGTACGGCAGTACCAGAAAGATTCCGCGCCGTCGGTTATCTTGATTCGCTCCAGGGTCAGGCGGTCTATCTCGCGGAAGACTTTGGGCGCATCGATGAGGCAGTCGAAGAGCCTCAGATCGCGGCAGTACCAGAGCGGCGCGCGGTCAGAGGATGCGAAATAGCAGTTGCGGCAGGTGACGTCCTCGCATTCCCAGATGACGTACCTGCCTTCGAATCGGCAGTCGAGGGCTTCGATACGGCGAGACTCTTTGAGTCCCGATTCGCCTTCGCCGATAGTAATGCGCTCCAACTGCACGTCCCTCGATTCATACAAAGGTCTTTCACCATCAAAATATTGGTCAATAATTATCATCTATTACGAACAATTTTTATTCACAATTTCACTAGATTAACCAGAATAGTCAAAAAAGTCCAAAAAAGGTCAAAAAAGACTTATATTCACGAATGAATCAAATTAAACGAAACTTTTTTAAAGTCAAAAGTTACCGATATTACCAAAAATTATTTATATAAATATCTCTTTATCGTCTGTTTCTCCGTCCGCTGTAGCGGCGTATCGATAATCTCGACGTCGTAGAGTTGGCTAAAGAGGGGTAACTGGGGATTGACGGCGCGGAGAATCATGCGACGTAAATCCGTATTTGTGATTTGTGATTTGTGATTTGACATTTGAGAATCCGGCACGACTATGGCGACGAGGTGACCGTCGCGGGCAAGGACGATGGATTCGGAGACTTCAGGCAGGGCGTTGATAAGAGCTTCTATGTTATCGGGGCGGATATTCTCGCCGTTCGGGAGGACGATGATGTCCTGTTCGAGGCGACCTTCTACATAGAGGTAACCGTCTTCGTCCAAATGGCCTTTGTCGCCGGTATGGAGCCAACCGTCGGAGTCAATTTTCCGAGCGGTTGCTTCGGGGTCTTTGTAATAGCCGAGCATGACATTCTCGCCCTTGACAAGGATCTCGCCTTCGGGGGAGATGCGGCATTGAAGCGTGGATATAACACGACCAGATGCGCCTAATCGATGTTGAGAGAACGGAGATAAACTGATTAAGGCCGCTGTTTCGGTTACACCATACCCAGGTGCAATAGGTACACGCATAGCAGCTAAGGCTTTTTCTGTCTGAATAGGAAAATCTGCACCACCGATCACCATGTATTCCAATGATTTCAGTAATATCGGCAGTAATGCACGATATCTCTCATCGCCTAATTTGGCTACAAGCATTGGAACAAGGAATACTGCATAGGGTTGAATCATCGCTATAGCGGCAAACATAAAATCAGGAGATGACACGCCGCATAACGAGTACACGCATGCTCCATGTGAAAGAGGAGTTAATACTTGTCCTCCTAGTACATAGGCATGGGACAATGGCAAGAAAGACACCGCTCTTTTGTTAGCATGCAACACGCAAGCATCTGCAACCCCTTGAGACGAAGCGCTTACATTTCTATACGATAGCATGACACCTTTCGGTCTTCCTGTAGAACCGGATGTAAAACAGATAGTCTGTAATTCATCCTGAGAGCATTGTAATATGGTGATACTTTCTCTATCAGTGGTTGCATTTTTGCCTTGCTCATGATTTTGGGCAGAGGACAATATTGTCCAATCGTTCATGGCTATTACATGCTGAAGTTGAGGAAGTTGCATCTCTTGCCACAACTCGCAGTCAACGATTATCGCCTTTGAATCAGAGAAGCACAACAACTGTGCCTTCTGCTCAGGCGTAAGCGAATGCATTACCAACACCGACACACCTTGCATCTTGGCAATCGCCAGATAAGCGATGACCCAATGGGCGGAGTTGGTGCCGCAGATGGCAATATGATCGCCTTTCTGCAGACCAAGAGAGGTGAGCAGATTGGCTACGCGGCATATCTCCGCATACATCTCGCCGTAGGTATAGTGGTTGCCACGCGAGGTATCTTGGGCAGAACCGTCCTCCGTAAGGTAGAAGTCCGTGAGGGCGGGTTGGTCCCAGTTATTGCGGATGGTGTCCGCGAGGATGTTGAGATAGTTTTCAGTCATAGACGATAAGATTTTTTCGTAATGACGTAATTCGTAATTACGGGATTAGGAAAAGATTTTTATTTTACGGGATAACGAAGCGTTTTTAGCAAGCATGCTGCCCAATATAATCGTAGAGATCCTGGAGGGTAACGAGGGCTTTAATCTCTGGAATGATAATAGCGCAGCCGAAAGTCTTTTGCACAAATGAGGCTATCGCTACTGCATCCACGCTGGTGATTCCTAAATCACGGCGAAGTTCCGCATCGGGAGTTATCTGCGTCTCCTCAAAATCCAGCGTACGGATTAGAAACGTATTCGTTTGCTCTATGATTTGCTGTTTAGTCATATCGTTTCATATGAAGTGGTCAGTATTCAGTATTCAGTATTCAGTATTCAGTAGTCAGTAGTCAGTAGTCAGTAATCAGTTTTCAAATACATGCAAGACATTTTTCACTTCTGAAGCCATATCTCCATGAATTTATCATATAATTGATACACTCCTTTTTCGCACGTGATTAATCCTCTATCTAATAATGCAGGGACTGCCGACTTGACGGAACTGGCGGATAACAATCCATGTCGACGTACAAAATCACCTGAGGTGAGATTTTTTGCTTTCCCGTCTCGAGCTATTGCCTGAAGCACAATAGACTGCTTCTCCGGCAATTGATATAATAAGTCTTCATAAGTGATGGCTGATAGTGCTATGATATTTCGCAATGCCGGTTCAACATCCTGCGGTTCACATTGCCCATTTAGAGGCGTGATGGAATAGAGTTCATTCATTACACGCTGCATATAGAAGGTTATTCCTTCAAAACGCTCATACAACATGTGTGGCACTTCCGGAGATAGTTGTTTGCCATCTCGTCCAAAAAGACGCACGCAGAATTCCGTATATTTATCTTCCGGCAATAAAGGCAGATTATAGAGCGATGCGCTTTGGAAGAACGGCCGTGCTGGAGAGGTGAACATCAGCCCCATCATATGCCGATGACTACCTGAAAAAATAAACTTTGCATTGTGGCAGTTCTGCACATAGGTACGGATTGCCGCCTCTACCGTTTCATCTCCATAGCGTGTGATTTGTTGAAACTCATCTATTGCCACGAGGCACGGCTTGTCCGCTTGCTCGAAATACGAAAATATCTCATCCATCGTGTTACGCGGCGCTGAAATATCACCCAGACGAACTGACCACGAAGGATTTCCTAAACTATCATAACTAATTCCGTTTTGCACCGATTTCAGGACGGCTGTAAATGTTTCCCACACTTTACGTCCCATAGGTTTTAGCGTTTCTAAAATACTTGCCCCCAAGCGATGAACAAACTCTGTTTCTGACTTTGTCGAATATATATCAATGAGGAAAGTATAGTAATTATCCTTAATCTGCGGCTGAGCAAAACAATGTTCTATGAGATTGGTCTTCCCATAACGGCGCGGAGAAATCAAAGCAATATTATTGCCATTGGTCAATAATCGAATCACATCAGTTGTTTCTTGCTCTCTATCACAAAAATACTCTGGTCCTTCATACCCGATAGTGATAAAAGGATTTATGATTTTTGAGTCCATAATGATTTTTTTTTACAAATTCGCTGCAAAGATACAATATTTTTCCGAATTATGGAAATTATTTTATAGAAAAATGCGTTTTTCTTTGTTTTTAGTCAAAAAACGGCACAAAATATTCATAATACATCACCTGCTTTGACGGATTTTGGGGAGATATGCGGAGCTCTGCCAGACTCAAAGAAAAGGACTATGTCGCTACCACCGAAGAGGAAAGAGCCTAATTCTTCGCCTTGAAGAATTGAGAATTGAGAATTGAGAATTGAGAATTCAGAATTCAGCAATGGATGAGTCCACTGGACGGAAGAGACTTGCTGGACGCCAACGGGGACGAGGGCAATTTTGCCGAAAGCAGGAGTGTCGAGGACGAGGACACCACGGGTCTCCAACATCTGAAAATCGGTCACGCCGAGTTGGTTATAGCGGTACCTACCCTGCTCTTCGTCCCAGATGATGACACCACCTCCGGCATGGATGCCTTCTATCGTTTTACATTCCAAGACCGTACCGTCGCACGGTGCATGGAAACGATGGTAGTCAAAGACGTCGAGGACGATATGGGTTGTCTCGCCTCCGGCAAAGGCATCCCGATACGGGCTATCACCGAGCAAGTCAAGCCAGTTTTCTATAGTCGCGGTCTTAACGGGCGCAAAGGCGATCTCGCCGTCGCAGGGGGAGAGAAATTGAGAATTGAGAATTGAGAATTGAGAATTAAGTTTTCGAGCAAAAAAGTCATTCCAAGAATGCCAATTTTCGGGGGATTCGTAGCGGTAGGTATCGAGTTCGAAACGCGCGTCCGTACGCGCCAGATGATAATAGGAGTCATTCCAACTATCCGGACTGCTGAGCCATTCTCCCCAGGCGGTGTTATAAGCTTTGAGCCAAGCCGCCACACGCGGTTCGTATTGAAGAGAGGGATAGATGTAGCCTTTGTCGCGCAGGGCATCCAACGGTTGGTCCAGCAGGAAATAGAAATAGCCGATGTTCTGGTCTATGCGTCGGAAGAACGAAGCATCCTCGCCTATGTCCATCCCCTGCCACGGCATGCAATGGGCGAAGCGCTCCACGTAGGCGTGCCAATCGTCTATTGTCCGCACAGGGTTGGTAGCCCGATGCGGATTGGCGATAGCGGCTTGCGCGAGCGATTGCTCAAGGAGATTTCGCAAAGCAGGGTCTGCGATTAACAATTGCCGCAAACGAGATACTATTTCTTTGTTTTCGTCCACAAATTAAACAAATTATACAAAATCTTTCTCTATTAGTCAAAAATTACCAATATTAACCAAAAATTTCTTTTTTATCGGGATAACGGGAATCGTAATGACGGGATGACGAACTATTCTTCCAGTAGCCATTCGGCATTTTGGCGGATAAGAGACGCGAAACGGCGGATAGAGGATTCTTTATAATGGGTGGCGGAGTAGCGGAACCAAAGCGACAGGTTCTGTGGATGCTCATGGATTTCCACATCGAGGAGAGCATAGGCGTATTTCTGAGGAGGAGATGGCAGTATCTCAATAGGGAAAGGTATCTTCTCCATTAAACTTTCTTCATTCGGCACGCGTAACACATTGACTGCATAGTTCCAACGTTTGTTATAAGGCGCGGTCAGTGTATAGGGATAATCGCTATGCGCGATACCGGAGCGGATTTGATTCCTTGCTTCGCGTATCAAATCCGATTGGAGATTGGAGATTGGAGATTGGAGGTTTTTTATTTGGAATGGTATGTCGCGATGAAGGCTTCCAAATATACGTTGCTCTTCCGGCGCTTCGCGTCCCTCATACGCCCATGTAAGTGCCGCTTCGTCCGTGCCGCAATATTCAGCAATAGCAAGGGCTGTACAAAGTGAGAAAACTCCCTCATACGAGATGAACGACTCCTCTTTCAAGCGGTCTAACCGTTCGTGCAAAGAGGTATAATCATCTATGTATAATCCGGCCTTAGGCGGAAAGAGAGTGAACAGACATTTTCTGTCCATCGTCGGACGTACAGGAATGGACGAATCCGCAAACTCGTTAATCAGCCAAGCTTGGCTGATGCGATAATGGGATGATGTTTTCTGCTGCTCATAGCGCGCCACATAGCCCCAATAATCATCCGGTTCCAAGGGTAGTCCTTCGTATGCACGGCGAATATCTTCCAGTAATATCTCTATACTTTTTCCATCGCCTAAGATGCGACTTATCTGCGCTTGGATAATCAAATCGTCCCCATGAACGGACAAGGCTATATCATGAAAACGTCCGTGGAACATATCTTTCAAGGGCGAGGAATAATGGTTGCCCAGCCAATCCACCCGCATCTGAAAAACCGGATGGTTAGCTAAAGCGGTACGGATTGCTTGCTCTATACGCTCATGCTCTTTTGCACATCCAAGCCAACGGACGGTCATCGGAAAACGATAGATCTCCGGCATCCAACGGGCCATATCATAGACGAGTTGGGAAAAGGGCAAAAGGGGATATGATTGATGATTGGTCATTTCGTAACAACGTAATTACGTAATAACGGGATTATTAATGTAATAGTTACTACTCCGGCAATCAAAAACAATAGCATTATACCACATAATTGAGGAGTAAACCAAGGTTTCTTCGTGACAACAGGCTCGGCTTCCACCAAATCACCTATGTAGGTCAACACAGGCTCTCCATTAATCGTAGCATTTGACCATACGGATAATAAATCCGGCGGGAAAATCACTTTTTGCTTCGGAGTAGTCAATTGGGCGAGTTCCCGTTCGGATAAAAGACGGAACCCTAAAAGAGTCCAAGGGTAATTACACAAATGTTCCTCTACAATTTTAACAGCAGACTGGGTATAGTATTTCTCCGGCCAGTTATAATCGATTTGGGAAGGAGACAAAGCTTTCTCTACATAGCGCAATAGTGTGTTCGTACACCCGAATTTTATAAGATTCATTTGCATATCCGTCTCTGCGAGCATGTGATTATCCATCTGCTCCCATAAGCGTATTTCAGCTTCCGGAGGCAGATTAAGACGATATTCATGCACTGCGCGCTTCCAGACCTTATAATCTTGGATATATTCATCTGTAGGTATCGCGAACATACCCATCTTGAGTTTTCCCGTAATATAGTCCCATACTTGACCTTTTATCTTCTCGCTCTCGTAACTAAAGCAATTATCCAATCCGAAAACAGGACATTGAAGGCGCAAGAACGCATGACCGGTAATTCCCAAGTAATCCTGACTCTGGTCAGTCGGGTCGGCGACACAAAGGGAGACGAGGACAAAACCGGGTGCGAGGCGGTCGATGGTGTCGTTAAAGCCTTGCCGGGCGTTGCGCTCGGCGACGGACAGTTCAGGTTTCTCAGCGGGCAAAATAGCACTTTGGCTCATCACTCCCAAGGGGAGCATGAGCCAAAGCAGTAAGCAGAAATATTGTCTAAACGGATTCATGCCTATCAGGGAACTTGGATAGTGATTTCTTCTTTGGCACCTTTAAGGAGGTATTGCCCGGAAGGCAACGTGAGTGCATGAGATTCACCGGGCACAGCTTCCCATTCGTCCACGGTACCAGAAGTACTTGTGACGGATATATGCTGGGCTTCGGAAACCGAAACAACAAAACTGTTGGCTCCATCCGCACAATCAACATGAATGGTGGTATGAGGGAATACGGGATCCGTCTCCTCCGGTGCGTCGGTAGAGATAATCATCTCCGACTTTTGATTAATATCTGCATAAATGAGCACATACAAATAACCATCCGGATCTACTCGGTCTGCCCATTGCTCCAACACATCAGGCGTGATTTCCCAAGTTCCACCTTTTTTGGGAATGCTATGGGTTGCCACCACATGCACATCGGTATTCTTAGGTTTGAAATCACAGGTATCTCCAATATAAGCATCACAAGCCTTCGTATTATTATTCCACGTAAATACCATTGTACCTTGACGCCAATCATTGTAATAGAAGCGATAGAATTTAGCTCCTGCCGAATAACGATCAACCGTTAACTTATTCTCTCCCCTGTTAAGCAGTGGTTTCGTTGCACAATCGGACGGGCCCCACTCGGAAGCAATAAGTGAAGTACGCACTGAACATTCAAACCGAACATAAAGATATTGTTCGTTTGTATGTTTCCATAAAGCCAGCATTTCCTCTTCCAGCAAGCCCAACCAGTGTCCTTTTTCGGAAGCAAGGAACTGATAAGAAGCGATGGCATCCTTGAGGAAGAAATCAGGATCTGTACCTATGTACATGCGAAAGACATGGTCTGTAGGTGTGGTAAAGATAGTAGCCGTATCCCATGACATAGGAATAGCATACAAAGCAGTTGTGTCATTCGCCTTGAGAACAACTCGCTGATTATACTTCAGTACTGTAGCTCCGCCACGCGGAGGGGCCTGCGGCACACGGTTCACAGTAAGCAAACCGTCCTTCGAAGAATAGAACTTCGCATAGAACATACCCGATCCGTTCTCGCTCTTCGCAACATAGTTTTTCAACTCGGAGCTGGACACCTTAAGCGAATCTTTGGATTTGATTTGCTTAATCTGCAGAATGTTCTCATCTGCTCCAAGTTCATCATCCGTCGGATCGTAATCGCAGAGGGAACCAACCGTCAGTTTAAGGTTGGATTCTCCCAACCATTTATAGTAAATGGAGTCATACTGCCATTGGACATAGGGTACTACCACATGACGGTCCTTGTCATTGGCTTTCACTTTAATAGTATCGCCAAACTGCAAGAATTCTGTTCCGCTCATACAGCTGGAGAAGAACATATCATCCGGTGCGATAGAAATCGTTCCTTTGGATTTGTAGGTTACTTTAACAAAGACTTCTACATTGTAGGAAATACCGGAACTCAACAAAAGATTGCGGTATCCTTTACCCATCTTAATGAAGTACACCAACTTGCCATCAACAGTGGCCGTCTCAAGTGGAGGACGGTAAGGCATATCGAATTCAATAGCACCGGGATTATCTTTGCAGAACAAACTACAGATGATACTATCTTTATATACACCTGAGGTACACGAGAAATCCATCTCCACTTCAGGTGCCGGATCGCTCTCGTTTTGAGGCGTAAAATAGACAGCCAAAGGAAGGTCGAAAGTCCAAGCCGTATACCACACGGTTCTCGGCCCGGATATCTCCGCCTTATAATCTTTTCCCAGAGGGATAGCGTCCGTACATGCAGCGCCAGATTGCGCTTGCATGTTGGACACCATTCCCAAAAGGAAGATTATGCCTAAAAGATGCTTCGTTCTCATAGGTTTTCGATTTTTAGAAGACAGGGGCACTTCCATGACGACCAGCGATACCGGAAGGTCCGGGAGGAGGAACCGGAAGCGAAGATGTACCAAGAATCGTTGCGGACGAAAGAATCATCACTACCTCTGTCTGAGGGAAAATATATTGCTTTTTCATATTCCTAAATATTTTCGATTAGTTAATATACAATATTATTTCAATAATTTTCCATCAATGGTATAAACCCTGTCACCACGGATGATCAATACCTGATTGCCTATCAGCACTTTGGTTGCTACTGCATCTTTGCTATCCACAATAGCTGCGTCAATGGCTGTTGAAATCTGAGGACTCTTAGCGATTATGCGTAATCCATATTCACCGGTATTACCGCTTTGGAGCGTCAACATATAATTGCCCTCGCTGAGGTTAGCCACAGCCTCACCGTCACGCATGAGGTAGAGCGTTGCATCTCCTCTTTGTTGTTCGGCGGAGAGAATATACTCGCCAGCAACAGGAGCGAAAATGGACAGCGGATACTCTGCACGGTCATCAACCAGTGCAAGTGTATTCTTACAGAGGTTCGTATTATAACGTTCCATCCACATTTGAGCGACCTTAGAACTGATTCCCATCTTAGCGATATCGTCACCTATAACGTATTCATCTTCTTTTTCACCAGTTGTTTGAACGATGATGCGATCTGTCAATTTATTTTTATAGGTCATATCAACCACAAAGCGGTTATCTGGTGTCTCTGCCTGCGGTGCGCGACGATAAGCAGGCATACCGGAACCTCCGGAAGCTACCGTAGCCGTTACATTCTTAGCGGCATTAACTTGCGCAAAGACAGGTTTACCCACAATCATGTTTTCTGTATTGTCAGTAATATAAGAATCATTTCCGTTATATTTTTGAACGTCAATAGCACCTGTTGCCAAATTTGCTTTATATACCGCGGGGTTAGCTATGGCATTCCAGTTAGCGCGTACGCCACTACCACCGGTAAGTGCTACAGAAGTTTTAACAGTAATCAACGAAGTACCTTTCTTCATACGGAAATCAAGAGAGTTCCGTGCAGATGTGAGGTAAATCATATATAGTTTACCCGGAAGCATGGTGTTCGTTGTTTGATGTAAGAACTTCCAATAATCCAATGTGTTGGTAGATCCACCGACATATGCATTTGCATCAAAATCAATTACATAGAATTGGCTGCCCGCGCTCAAACGAGTATTTCCTGAATATACACCAGTACGAATATCTACTTGCCAAGGCACTGCCACGGCATACCATGTTCCAGCATCGAAGTCCTGCTCCAAACGGAAGATTGCGTCACCCTTTATATCCAAATACGAAGCTCCGATTAACTGACCGGATGTGCTTCCATTGGAAGTGATGATGAGGTCTTTAACTTCAGTAGCCTCTGTCAAAGTTTCCGTGCCACCAGCAGCAATCTCCAAGTTCGACATAGACTTAACCTCGAAGTTCGCAGTGAGTGTAATATCACCTGTTAATTCAAATGAAGCATGTTCTGCATCTTTTGAACCATCGCTCCAACCCTTAAATGTATATTTGGTATCATTATAAGTTACTGCGACATTACTGATGCTCGTTCCGTAATCAAATGTACCTGCGCCCGTAAACGTACAAACGCCATTGAGGTTGCTCTGGAGAGTAACAGTGTATTTGTTCTTGGTAGCAGGGAAGGTGGCACGATACTCAATTGGATCTTCGCTTGCCATTACCGTCTGAATCTGGGGAGTCCAAGCGAAACCATATGTCCATTCTGCATTATTCTCTTTGGTCGGAGTATTTGAGCAAACCGGCATAGCACCATACGGAAGATTATACTCTTCTCCCGGAATCAGGTTGCCATCTTCATCCAAGAAACGAACCACGTATGTCTTTGCAACTTCACGATAAATAGCGGTGTACGATTTTGCACTGGAAGCAGAAACGACTTCGAGGGCTGGCGACCAATGATAAAACTCATAGGCAAACTCGTTGGTGGCAGGTTTGCCTCCAAATGACTCATCTTCTTTCTGCGGTTTTCCATTAACAATAGCAGGAGCTACAGGCATAGCACCGACAGCCACATCGCCTTGTTTGAGTACCGTAGTTCCGTTATAGTCAAAGAATGTAACAGCATACTCCGTAGGAGGATCTTCTACGAAGGTAGCGGTATAGGTAGCATCTCCGGTAACTGCTGCCAAAGCAGGACTCCAAATAAGTGTATGACCTATTTTTGTCGGGGTGTTCTCACACTCAGGCCACTCATTATGGGTCAAGAACTGCGTTTCAATCAATGAACCGCCTTCATTCCGGAATGTAATAGTGTACATACGCGGTTTCTCGGTAAAGGTAGCCGTATAGGTCACATCACTTGTTACACGTCCGGGAGTAGGTGACCAACCCGTGAAATCATAGGTATAGTCGATATTGGACTCACGAGTGGGGTTCGTTCCCAAGAATTCAACTTCTGTACCGTAAGGAACTTCGTATTCATCTACCAATTCGCCAAATTTATCTGTCGTCTTAACGATTGTACCATCCCAGTTCTTCCATGTAATAGTGCATTGTTTCTCTTTCCATTCACCATCCCAATAGTAATAGGTATCATTTTCAGGGTGGAGACAGTGGTAGAGATTATCCACATTTTCAACCTCCCACCATTGACAATCGTCCATCAGGATAAACAATCTTCCTGCACCGGCTGCATCGCTGAAGGTGTGATCAGCATTTCCGGATATGACACCCGCTGTTTTGGTCGCAGATACAGCCACATATCCTTGCGGCTTAGCATAATATACATCGCCTGAAGATACATTGTGTTTAACCATGAAGCACGGATCGTCTTCATCAACCACCATGTCATCCCATTTGTCATTCTGATAGCAATATGCATCACCTTCATGGGCATAATTATCTTCATCTGTGTAGGACTCTTTATAGGTTCCATCACCATTCCGCAGTTTAGCAGGATAGAATGTGCGGGTTTCATACGTTTTAACGCTCTTCACATTGTAAACCGTTCTTGTTCCTGCATTGGAAGCGTCATCATTGAAGATAAACGTACCGGCATCTTCGTTAGACGAGAAAATGTTCGCGCCATGTGCTGATGTGTAAGCAAAACCGGTAGCTGTCGAGAACGTACCATGAACATTGATAGCCGCATCTGCCGGTTTTACCTGCTCATTACGTTTAGTCGGACGTCCGTTCCAACTCGGCGCATAACGAACCGTTTTTGTATATGCTGTACTTTTATGACTCTCACCTTCCGCATCTACTTCATTGCAATACGCATATTTGTCCCAATCATCAGCATCATACACATAGAGGGCACCGGTGTAAGATACCGGTTCTTCGCCTACCTTTCCTCCGGCTACCCACGCATCATAAGCAGTTTTTTCATCTTCGTCCATTGCCACCGTAACCGTAGCTTCTTTATCCACCTCTACTTCTGCACCGGGCAACA
>Ga0310694_10002904_pt1 | contig 17094 bp, 8 predicted proteins | sample 174DNAGHGhighgp2_FD_203884 | JGI IMG/M metagenome (GOLD analysis project Ga0310694, IMG submission 203884) | Sheep rumen microbial communities from Palmerston North, Manawatu-Wanganui, New Zealand - 1742 DNA GHGhigh gp2 (v2) (version 2) | ecosystem: Host-associated > Mammals > Digestive system >... | reverse complement strand
CAAAGGCTGCACAGCATAGTCCTGCTATTTGCATCGGAGTCGGGATGACCGCCAGACTCATGAGTGACAGGAGCACGGTTACCATAGGCGATAGACCTTCCATCGGAGACACGATAACCGCCTTGCCGTACCGATACGCATACACCAGCGTCAATGCACCGATGGAGTTGAGGATTTGAATGCCGAAGCAGGTGGCACTCTTACCGAATACTTCTCCACCGGCAAAGAACTCCGGCGCTGCCATAGGCTCGCTGTTCATGAACCAGGCTACCGGAATCAGTACCAGACCGGAAATAGCCATCCATATAAAAATAGACTCGGCATCCATCGAATTGTTGGCAAACTTCATAAAGAAGCCCTGAATACCCCAAGCCATGAGGACTAACACAGCCAGTACAATCCACAGCCATCCACTAACCGGACCTCCTTCTCCGCCGCTTTGAAGCGAGAGCAACAGAATGGCAGCCAGCGCAACGACAATACCGGCTATCTGCCATCTATTTGCTTTCTCCTTGAGGAATACAGCTGCAAGGGTAATGACGATTACCGGCGACATGGAAATGAAGGGGAAGATAATATATGCCGGTCCGATAGCGAGCGCTTTGAACAGCACTAACTGGCCTCCCGCGCCCAATAGACCAACCGTACAACCCAACAAGGCCGACTTGGCATCGTGCATGAACTTACCCTTGTTAATAATCAGCGCTACAATCGCGCATGGTACCATTGACAGCGCCCAAAGGATGTAAACAACTGTCTCAGGAATACCGTCCCGATCCATCTGCAAATCCGAGAATGCACCCCATATACCCCATGTAGTGATGGTAATGAGGATAAACACTAACCAAAGTTTGTCTTTCATAAAGCTATTTACAATTTAATCATTTACCATTTAACATTTATTTGTACATTGGATCATTTTACCAATTCAAAATACGGCAGTCTGTCCAGAGGCACTTTGATTTTGTAGGTCTTTCCGCCTTTGTATTTCTTGCCTAAGTCATCGCGCCAAGTGCCTTTCGGGAGACGCACTTCGCGCTCCAGACGATTGTCCACAACCGGCGCTACAAGGTATTTGTCGCCTAACATGAATTGGTCTTTCACATTCGCCAAGCCCTGGTGCGGGAACTGGTATTCCATGTTCCGCACAATAGGTTCGCCGCTCTTGGACGCCATACGGGCATATTGCATGATATAGGGTCCGAACTGTTCATGGAGTTTCGCCATGCGCTGTACGATAGCAAGGTTTTCCTTGGAAAGGATGCGCCAAGGCGCCACAGAAAACTGCATCATCGGCATGAGGGCATGTACTTGCGCCGAACGAACAATCAGTGCCTGGTCAAACTCGTCTTCTTTGATATCCAGGAATGCTGCAAACTGTCCTCCGCCTACCATATCAGGACACGCGTAAGAGTAGCCTAACATACCCGCGACGCACATCTGCGGAATGAGCTGTTGCACAGCCTCCCAACTGTAGTCTTTGTCGCCCAGACGCTGCACGAGCGGCTGACCTCCCATCTTCCAACAAGCACGATACTCGTTAACGGGGAATTGCAGACCGATGCGCGCCCAGGAAGCAGTATGGTCCACGTTTGTCGCCTTGCTGTCATAGGCAGCGATGGATGTGGAAGCATAGCAGTTGTTGTCGCCGGCATCGAACTTGAAGCCGTCAATACCGTACTCTGCCTGTGCTTTCTTCAAAATGCCTACAAAGTAGTCCGCAGCCTGCGGGTTGGTCAGGTCGTAGCATGCCGAATAACCGTTCCACCAATTGAGGATGGCGGTACCTCCGTTCGGGTTCTTCAACAGGTAGCCTTTTGATTCAAGTTCTCTGAATTCCGGCGAATCGGGGCTCACGAACGGACAAATCCACACCATAACCTTGAAGCCCAGCGCGTGCAACTCGTCTATCATCCCCTTTGCATCGGGGAAACGCTCTGCCTTGAATTCAAAATTGCCATAGTAGCGCTGCCAGTTGTCGTCAATCATCAGCACGCCGGCAGGGAAACCGTTGTTGATGATGGCATGTGCATATTTGAGAATGTCCGCCTGGTTCTGGTTGTACATCAACTCAATCCATGTGTTGTACTGCGGGCGCGTGAAGAAGAGCGTATCGGGCAACTGACCGTTTGCGGGAAAATACTTTGCCTGTGCCGCCATGTAGGCTTCGCGCAGCGTCTTTCCCGCCTTTACACGTTCCATCTTGACGAAAGGCATAATTCCTCCGTTGACAGCCGTGAACGTGAAGGCATTCTCATTCCACATATATTCACCATCCGAAGAAAGGAACAGCGGAACCAACTGATTGTTGGCGTCCTGTTTCATCATATTGAACGCCGGCAAGTTAGAGTAAGGTTGCTCGTGCCCCAATCCTACGGCGGCACCCCACCAGGATACACTCTGCGCACTGATTGTCTGGGACAGAAGCAAACCCAATAGAAGGACGATTTGACGATGTACGATGTGCGATTTATTTACCATTGTATTCTGTATTAAGTGGTGTACGATAAATCTATATTATTCAACTGTAATGGTCGTAAGGTAGTTGTAACCTGTTTCTGCATCCCACATATCTTTGTTGGCGAGGCGGATACTAAAGCGCGGGTCATCGTGTATGGACGGGTAGGGATCCGGCAGGTTGAGATAGAGTTTGTATTGTCCCGGCGTAAAGTCGTTGAGCACACAAGACAGGGTAAAGGAGTGTTCTTCGCCCGGCAACCAATACCGTGGATCTTCCGTTTGCGGGAATACGAATTTCTTGCTTGGGTTGTTGGCATCGACAAATACCAATTCTATGGTACGCGGATTCATCGGAGCTGCAAAACCGCTGTTATGCAGTTGGAGATAAGCTTCGTATTTCTGTCCGGCTTTCGGTTCCGGAGTCAGAATAGCTCTGTCCAAAGTCAAACGATAACCAAGACGGCGGATGACGGTATCCATAGTACCATCGGAACGCCACATGTTGGTTATGTCTTCACGGTAATCGCGGTTAAGATAGGTCCAGTGGAATTTCTCCATCTCGCCGATAGCGCGCCCTCCTTCGGAGTACGGCATCTTTTTCTCGCATGTCTCGCCTCCCATAATAGTGTATTTGGTGTCTTCCGCCCAGAAATCACGCTCTTTTGTAGTACCATATGTCATACCATAAGTTCCGACGTCATTGCTGGACGAAACGAAACAGTCGTTATGCCCGCAAATACGTGCTTTGACGGTGTTTTGGAATGCTTCCGCTTCTGTCAGCGGAGACATAGCAGTGTCGCCGTGCATCTTAATCCAACGCATTTTGTACGAGGGGATGCGTAAACCGATTTGCCGGTCTTCCGAAACGGCACGCATCATATGCTCCAGCACTTCCCAACGTGGAACAAAATCGTCGTCTTTGGACGGGTTGAACTTGAATCCGCTATCTACATAGTACCATTCTCCCCACGAACCGAGCCATCCGCATTGAACGCAGAAGATGACATCCGCATTTTTTTTGAGGTATGGGGCAAGTTGGTCGATATGCTTGTGAATCCATTCCGCGGTTGCGTTCCACGGCTGGTCTTTTCTATCCATACTGGGTTTATAGGAGAAGCGAAGTACGGCTTTTGCACCGCCTTCGCGAAGGGCATTCATGTTAGTCTCCAAGCGATCCAGGAACTCTTGGGGAATATCGCTCTCCATATAATCGGTCAGATAATAGGAGTGCAAATAAAGTGTCAATTTTGCAGCAGACTCGCGATTTTTGTTATAAAGAGCTGCGTTAGCGTGACTATTGAGGTCTGCTGAGGTATAATATGTTTGTACAAACAAACCACGCTCAGGGTTCGGAAATAGTTCGTCTGTTTCTGTAAATACAACAATGGTCCCTTGCGGTTCGCGTTGTTCGGGTGTGTTCGGCTGGCATGCTGTCAAGAGCACGAGTCCGAGCAGTGAAAGGAGGTGGCTTTTCATATGAATAAGAAATAAAAAACGGTACCGGTGTGTGGCGGTGTGCCACCACACCGGCACCTTCAATCAACATTGATTAAGCTTAATTGTGTTGTTTGTCAAGATTGACTAAGTTCCGGAAACTTATTTGTTAATCTTAACTTTCAGTTTAGCTACATGACCGGCAGGATCCTCGTCGGTAGGCGATGCGCAAGGCAGAATACCTACAGAGCTCCAGTTTTGTTGGATATCGAATCCGATACCGAACTCATCGTTGTTCAGCTCATGTACAGTACCGAGCAACTCACGGAGGAGTTGGATCTCGAACTTGCCGTCAACGAATTGGCTTGCACCAACAGGAAGTTGACCTTCGCCGATGATAGCACCCCAGAAGTCAGAAGCGTCGTGCTCTATGCTCGGATCAGTCCAGAGCCAGCCGTTTTCGCCTACGCCACCCCACCATTTGAATACAGCAGGATTGTAGCTGTACGGTTCGCCACCTGAGAAGATAGCAGACTCGCAAAGGATGTCTGTGTTGGCATCTGCAAACTCGTCGCCATAACCACCGGTAGCATCGCTGTTGTCAGCATCCAGATACACATGGAACGGAGTCCACTCACGGTCAGTAATGTCTTCATCGTTGATTTCCACAAGGATGCTAATGTACATCTCAGTAGCATACACCTTCACACTCTTTAAACCAAGCATTGCAGCGTCTTCCGGGCAAGTAGCCGAAACAACGAACTCTGCAGGAAGTGCATCCCAGTCAGCCAACGAACCATCAGTAACGTCGATCTCAGGAACCTTCTGAGGATCCGGAGGAGTTACGCCACCTGTAACGGTTACTTTGCAAACTGCGGTTTGATCACCAGCCTTAGCAGTGATGTTAGCCTCGCCGGCAGCAATACCTTTTACCAAACCTGCTTCTACGGTTGCTACAGCCTCGTTGCTCGAAGCCCAGGTAACTTCCATGTTTGCAGTCAACTGAACGGTAGCATCAACAGCGATCGAAACCTCTGTCTTGTCCAGCTTCAGTGTGTCAGTTTGCGGTTTGTCTTTGTCGCCTTTGCAAGCCACGAAACCTAATGTCAGCGCTGCAAGCGCGATTGCAAAAAATTTGTTTGCTTTCATAATGCTTTGTGTTTTTTAATTGGTTAATAAATAATGTTGATTGTTGTTTTCTATTAATATCCCGGATTTTGAGGAATACCACTAACGGTCCACTCGTTATTCGGAATAGGATATTGAATATGCGGTTCGGTATAAGGAACGACCTTGAACGGCTGTGCACCCGCATAGCGGCGGTCCATGTCCTTTTTGTTACGATATACATCGAACATACGGTGACCTTCGAACGCCAACTCCATACGGCGCTCGTCCATTACGACGTCGATGACGTTTTTATAACCGAGCAGGTTCCCCGGAGCAAACAATCCTTCTGCCGGGATGCCCGCACGTGTACGTATTACGTTCACATCGTCCAAAGCTTTTGCGTCTTGTCCACTGCGTGCATATGCTTCAGCACGGTTGAGAATAACCTCACCCCAACGGCAGAATACCGGCGATGAGAGCATCGGGTTGCCGTCCTGATAGCTGAACTTGTTGACGAAAACCATCGGGATGGTATAACCGGTACGGAGCGTTACGTCCTGGTTGATACGTACCAAACAATCCTCACCCATATAGTTTGCATGGTAAGTGTAGTACGGACCAGCCGGGTCTTTTTCGCCTTCGCCGTTAATCATACGTTTCTCGATAGCATATGTGTTTCCATCCGCCCCCTTGAAGGAGTAGTTGCCTGCTCCATCGTCAATCAGGTTGGAGATGTACTTGATATGCGGCGCTTCGGGATTGCCTTCTGCAGCAGGGATAGTAACATAAACTTTCAACCCTGCTTTTCCAGAGTATTGCGGCATAAGGAAGCCCGTGTAGCGGATATCCATCGGGAAGCGCTCATAGAGGTACATGAGCGGGTCAGACGGATAAATCTCGCCCCAACCGATACCGTCCTTGAGGTACATAGAGCCGATAGAGGATTGACCGCGGTCATCCGATGTCTCGTGAACGATGCAGAACAAAGTCTCTTTGGAGGTCTTTGCGTTGCGGAAATAGTTTGCAAAATCGCCATCCAGTTTGGATGCAGGTGCTGCTCCGTTGAGTGCTTCTTCTACGGTTGCAATACATTTGTCGTATTCTTCCATATAGAGATATACACGGCTGAGGACGCCGAGCGCAGCATCTTTGCTCGGATAGCCGGCGTTGTCACGTGAAGGTCCCATCAAGTCAGCCGCCTTGCGCAGGTCGGCTACGATTTGGTCATATACATCGCCCACAGAAGCACGAGGCTGTACATCCGGTGTCGCGGTCAGACGGAGAGGAACTCCTATGTTTTCACGTCCAAATGAATAAGGCTTGGCAAAGAGCGTTACGAGGTGCAAGTGGAGCAAACCACGCATGAAATAAGCCTCGCCGAGGAGCTGATGGTTTTCAGCCTTGCTTTCATCCAATGTAGAGATAACCGTATTGGTCATATAAATACCTTTGTAAGCCACCATCCAGAGTGTACCCACGTTCTTCAGACCGTCGGTCATCATGTACGCAGTTGCCTCATAAAGCGGGTCCGTGGTGTGCGCCGACAGACAGATGTTATCTGCCGGGAACTCGGACATCTGGAAGTAGTGCCGAACGTAGCAGTTACCGGAAGCGTATCCGAGGAAGTCAATTTCGTCCTTCAGGACTGCATAGCAACCGTCCATAATATACTCCGCGCCCTTGGAATCTTGCAGCAGCAAGTCGCTGTTCAACTCATCCGAAGGAAAAGTATCCAAGTTACAACTGCTGAAACCGAGCATCAAGAGAAAGGACATAGGAACAATGTACAAAGTACAAAGTAATTTATGTTTAATTGTCGTTTTCATAATAGTTATATTTTTTTCGTTATTACGTTATTTCGTTATTACGTCATTACGAATTTCTTAGAATGAAATCTCCAAACCTCCCATGAAGCTACGTCCAACAGGATAGTTCTCCGAATAGAAACCGGCAAGACTATACGTCGATTTCTCCAGTGTGATTTCCGGGTCCATACCTGAGAATTTCGAAGCAGTAAAGAGGTTGTCCGCCGTGAAATAGATGCGGCACTTGGTCATGTGTGCTTTCTTGATCAGCTGAGCAGGGAAGTCATAACCAAGAGTGAGGTTCTTGATACGGAAGTAGGAACCATCCTCCAAATAACGTGACGAGATCTGGTTTGCGTTCTTGTTTCCGTTCAGCGTTGCTTTCGGGTGGGTAGCGATTTGGCCCGGTTCGGTCCAACGGCTCCAACCTAACTTCGTGTCATCAATCGACAACTGGTTGTAACCAAGATATGCACCGTCGGCATCAGAAGAGTGACGCGTGTAGTTGTAAATCTTGTTTCCATATTGGAAGTTGGAATTGATATGGAGGAAGATACCGTTCCAACTCAACTGGGTGTTGATACCACCGGAGAAGAGCGGGGTAGCTTTGCCTACGATACGTGCCTGTGTAGCGTTGTAGTCGTTGGTAGTAGTCTTGTTTCCTGCATCATCCAAGATATAATCACCTTTTTCATCTACACAATACCACAGCGGGTCACCGTTTTGCGGATCAACACCCGCCCATTCTTTGAGATACCATGAGAAGATGTCCTCGCCCTCTGTGATAATCTGGTTAACAGAGGAAGCAGTCTGGAGGAATGATTTGTGGTCAGGCAGGTTCATTACACGGTTCTTGTTGAAGCCGATGTTGAAGCCGAGGTCCCAACGCCATTTACCGATATTGATGATGTTTGCGTCAATGCGGTACTCGATACCTCTATTGCGTACCGCACCTTCGTTCTTCATTACCTGATAGAAACCTGTTTGAGGAGCGATCGGTTTGTAGACCAACAGACCCGTGTTGTCTGTCTGGTAGATATCGATAGACATGTCAATCCGTTTGATGAATGTCAGGTCGATACCCAGGGCCGCCATGTTGGCTGTTTCCCAGTGCAAATCAGGGTTCGCCATACGGCTCGGACTACCAGCCACTTTGTTCTGGTAAAGAGCGTTCAGCGAATAAGTTGACATATACTGGTAAGCAGGAATATCGCTATTACCCGTAATACCATAGGAAGCACGGAGTTTGAGGAACGAAACCACATTCTGGTTCTTCATAAACTCCTCGTTGCTGATTAACCAGCTGGCAGCCACCGAGGGGAAGTGACCTACACGGTGCTGCGAACCGAAGTTGGAGCTACCCTCCGTACGATAAGTGGCGGTGATGAAATAGCGCTTGTTCCAGTCATAGGAAGCCTGTACGAAGAATGACCAGCTCTTACCCGGCATAATGTAACCGCCGTTACCCAGAGGAGACGAGGAGTTGAGTGCATCCACTCCGTTCGGCATACCAATACCCGAAGCGTTGACATATTCCGACTGCCAGGTGCTCCACTCTTGTCCGATCATGGCGTTGAAAGAGTGCTTGTCCCACTGGTATCCACCCTTGAGGATGTTGGTGGTACCGAAGGATTTGCTCAGACCAGCGCCCTTGTATACATAACCGTTTATGTAATCAGTATCGTACGCACGCGGGTCTCTAAATTCCGAAGAGAGCCAGTGGCCGGCACCGAAGGTGTTTGTCGTCGTGAAATGCAACCAGTCGGTAAAGTGAACACCGAGTTGGAGTACTCCGGCAAAGTCAAAGTTGTCAGAATTTGCGTATTTATACTGCGTTCCATGGAGCGAGTTCCACGTTTCCTGACTCCACCATTTCTGTCCGTTGTCCGGACGCTTGCCGCTTGAAATCATTACGTATTTGTCGGTAAGATTACCCTCTGCATCATACTCATACGGGCAGTCCCACGGCATTTTGTAGAATGCATCACCAAGCATCGTCCAGCTGGCCGGATAGTCCACTTTCGATTTGCTGAAGTCCACTTTGAGATTCAAATCCAGCCATTTGGTAATGTCCGCTTTGAGCGAAGCGTGGCCGGTAACTTTCTGCATTCCGGTTGTTTTCAATGTTCCCTGCTCACCGTAGTAGTCGAGAGAAACATAATAGCCTACGTGCTCCGAACCGCCGTGAACAGCCACGTTGTAGTTCTGGATAACACCCGTTTTGAAGAACTCATCCTGCCATACCCAGTCCTGCTCCAGCAACGATTCGGGATAGGAGAGTTTGAATACTGTGGGCGAGAACATCTGGCTGTGGAAGTTATACAGCTCCTGTGAGCGCATCATACGGTAGTTTCCGAAGAGCGCCTGTTTAGCACCGGCAGTAGCCTTGAGGTCCACATGCACTTTGTCGCCTTTCTTACCGGATTTGGTTGTCACAACGATAACACCACCGGCACCTTGTGCACCGTAGATACCGGTTGAACCGGCGTCTTTCAATACAGAGATTGTCTCTACATCGTTGGGGTTGAATGCGCCACCCATCACACCATCCACGACGTAGATAGGAGCGGAGCCGGCGTTGATAGAACCTGTACCACGGATACGGATCTGTGCCGCATCACCCGGTTGACCACCGGCATTGGAAACGGTCAAACCTGCCACTTTACCTTGCAGCATGTTTCCGATATCGCTGGTAGTTACATCGGTCAGGGCTTCCGAGGAAACCGTAACGACAGCAGATGAAAGCTCTGCTTTCTTAACTGCTGAATAACCCAGCGAAACCACTTCCTGGAGCTGTTGTGCATCAGACTCCATGATGATTTGCATGTTTTCAACCGCCCGCAACTCGATTGTCTTGTAGCCGATGTACGACAATTGAAGAGTTGCTTTGTCGGGTACGTTGAGTTCAAAGTTACCGTCAAAGTCGGTAACCGTACCGATGCCAGTACCTTTAACAAGGATACTTACGCCGATCATCGGTTCAGCGCCATCGGCGTCAATCACCTTACCTTTTACGCTGATGTCTGCAAAAGCAGCAACGGTCAGCATCAGGCAGAAAAAGATTGCTTGTACTCGTTTCATAGAATTAGAATTAATAATTAATAATGAATGAATAATTCGTGTATTAAATTAATTTTCAGTAAGTTTGAGCAAGTAATTACGTTCGAACGAAGCCTCAATCTTCGGGTTAGCGCCCTCTACGATGAAAGAGCGCGGTTCGTCCGCTGTATATTCCACAGCGGTATATGTTTTCGCCGGATCGAGTCCGCGAAGCTCCAATGTTCCGTTGAATGCCGGCTGGGGCACTGACTCTTTATCCACATGCTCAGGATCCATAGCTCCGAGCGGGGCGGAAGGATTGACATAGAATGCGTAATATAGCGCGTTGTTCTGACGGATGACGTGTCCCTCCGGATAATCGAATCCCCAAATATAGAGATTGAGATATTCTCCGCGTGCAAGGTTGTTCTCCTTGTATATCTTCATCCATTTGCGGATGAGCGCCTCTTTCTCCGGCGTGAGGAGGAACGGCCCTTCGTTCCAGTCTGGATTGTCTTTCGGCCATGTGAACTTGGTTCCGATAACCGACCCGGTACCTATCTGCGTAGCAAAATCATCTCCTCCGTCGGTCAATTCGATGTGGTCTCCGTAATACGCCAGTTGGGGAGCCATCGCGGCATAAGCTTTGCGTTTCATACGAACCTGCTGTGAAGACATCGGGTCGGAAGCGACCGCCTGGTTGATTTCGGGAATGAGGAAATAGTTGACCGCACATCCGCAAGGACAAACCTGGATGACAGCATCCGGCTTCATAGCCCTTGCCTGCTCATAGATTTTACCGAAGTACGACGGCATTTGTTCGGGTGCGTCGTAGGCGCTTTCCAATTCGGAAGCCTCGTTATAATCGGGCAGACAGCAGTTTAGATGCTGGCCGTCAATCTTCAGACCGTCGAAATTCCATCTCTGGAGGAACATCTTCAGCAGGTCGGTCGTATAAGCATCGACACCGGGATTAACCGGCGAGAGATACCAACTGTCCCACCATGTGATGTACTCCCGTCCCCATTCTTCGGTGCGCAGCAAGTATTCAGGATGTTCGCGTACCAATTTTGTATCCGGGTCAGCGGCGAGCGGCGCCCACCATAGTTTGGCTTTCATGCCGCGTTTGTGCACTTCGTCCGTAATATGACGCATGTCTTTATCTCCACCGGGGAAATACTCGTTGGTATTCCAGTCACCTTCTGCAATCTGATAGCCGTCATCGATGTCCACCCACGTGAATCCGAGTTCAGCAACTTTGTCCAAGGTTCCTAACACCATGTCCATTTTAAACGGACGTCCGTAACCCCACGCACACCAAACCGGTTCGAAAGCCTCCGGCTCAGACGGTTTCATCTGTACGCCCTCGTTGGCCTGCATGTAGTTCGAGAAGACACGGAGGGCATTGAAGTAATCGCCTTTGTGGCTCAGACGGAAGGCCTTGAAGCAGCGGAGTGTGTCTCCTTTCTCCAACACCATCGGTTGCGGCAGATTGTAGTGAAGCGCCATCGACACTTTGTCGTCGAATTTCTTCCATTCCACAGGCATAGAAATCATGCGCAGTACGGGTTCGAATAATCCGATCGCCATACCGCCGTCCCGCTGCCAGATGTCCACTACGGGAATACCACCTCCGTAGTCGGTATTGTTCATACCGAGGTAGTTTTCTTTCGCAAAGCCCGGTTGGACAGGCAATACCCAGTCCATGCGTGCGGCAGTACTACTCGGTTGCAGGGACCAGACGATGGTGTCTTTTGCTTTTATTTCCGTGCGGCACAGTTCATATCCCTTGACGGTTACAGGCTCTCCTTCGTTGACGAAGAACGTCTCGACGACTTCGAGTCCTTCGACGCCTTCCACGGGAGTAACCGTCTGATGCTTCACCACGCGCAGGCCATTTTCCGTATAAGGGAAAGACTGCATGTCCGCTTCGACGCAAATCAGACGCTCGGTCTCCGGCTTAGAGCAAGCCGTGAAAGCAAGTACGAAAGTACAAATCAGGATGTACGAATACTTTTTCATAACGTTATTCCGAGTTTACGATATTCCGATATTCCGAGTTTTCGAAATTATTTATACTCTGTCAGGATACGTTCTGCGTTGTCGTGGTAAATCTTCTTGAGTACTTCGTCCGGGAGGTTGAAACCGGAGAGTGCCCAGTGGTAACCGAGTTCGGGGCAATAGAAGTGCTCGTCGTTGGTTTCCAGAACACGGAAGATATTTTGATACATAGGCGCTTCCATTCCGTTGTCTGTACCGAAGAGAACGCGGTCCTGATATTTAATAAGGAACTCACGCGTAGCGCGCGGTGTGTGCGCGGACTCGGCGACACGTGCAGCGATGTCAATATACATGTTCGGGTATTTGTCCAAGAGTGCGCCCAGACGCGGCAGGTCATGGTTCATGTTCAGGTAGTGGCACGCGATGAAAATGGTGTTCGGATTGTCCCGCAGCGCGTTCTCGAAGGTTTGAACCAATTGGTTGTAACCAAGGCAGTTAGTGGTGTCCACATGCCATGTAACGGCATTAACCAGACCGTCGTTGGTTTCGTCCATCGGGAGGTACATCCAATACGGCTCAGCAATATGAATACTAATCGGCATTTTCAGCTCACCGGCTTTCTCAATCAGCGGTTTAATGCGCGGGTCGTCGATATGAATATCCTTGCCGTCACCGGGTCGTGCGTATGTATCCCCTTCGCCCTTGTCGCCGAGTTCACCGACTCCGATAGCTCCCATCTCGTGGTATCGCTCCAGTGTCTCGCAGGCTTTCTGAATACCTTCGGGGCTCATGTCTGTGTAATCAAAGCAACACCAGAAGCGGAAACGGTCTTTGAACGGCGCGTACGCTTCGACATACTCCTCGAACGGGCGTCCGATCCAAGAACAGTGCATCACAGCTGTGTTCAGCACACCGACTTGGTCCATTACCTTTGTCCACTGCTCGATTTCCTCCAAGTTAGCGGCATAATCGTGCGCGTGCATGTCAATAATAGGGAATTTAGCACGCTCGACGAACGTAACGGGTACGTTGTCCACAACAACAGGTTGGAAATTTTTCAACAACACTTTGTCCGCAGGTGAAGAAGCCTCTTCTGCAGGTTTCTGTGTGCATGCCGCGAGTGCGAGGGCGGCACAGGTGAGTAGAAATAATCGTCTCATGGTATAATAATTTTATATTAAAATTAAAATCGGTTGCAAAGTTACAACTTTTTTTTGATATATAAAACAGTTGTGCATATGTTTAATAACATAATTTTGGGTAGTTTATTGATTAATATACAAGAATTCAATAACTTACGAAAGAAAAAAAGTCTTTCGTAATGTTTCGAAAAAATGAAACGAAAGTTTTTAATTTGCATATTTCGGAAAAAAGTATTAACTTTGCAGCCTCAAACACTTCTAATCATGGAAACATCATCAGCAAAAGAGCGCAGAGCGCTAATCCTGCGTTTATTGGAGCAGAAAGAGGAGGTTCAAGTGACGGAATTGAGCCGTGATTTGGGTATTTCGGAAGTGACGATCCGAAAGGATCTGACGATTCTTCAAAGCCGTCATTTATTGTTACGGACGCGCGGCGGCGCTATGCGCAAGCCGGTCGAGAACCTGAACGAGGACACAACGATAGCTCGCAAGCGGATGTTCAACTTCAAAGAGAAAGAGCGCATCGGGGCAGAGGCTGTGAAACTGATCAAGGAGGGCGATTTCATTATGCTGGATTCGGGCACGACGACTCTTGAGGTTGCGAAACAGTTAGGCCGTTTCCACTATCTCCGCATCCTTACCAACGCTATGAATATAGCCACGGAGTTGATGAACTACAAGCGTTTTGACGTAGTCTTGCTTGGCGGAAACGTACGCGTGAACAGTTTGTCGATGGTGGGTCCTTTGGCGTTGTCTGTACTGCGTAATTTCAGCGGTTACAAGCTGTTTTTGGGTGTGGACTCCTTTTCTATAGACAATGGTGTTTCCACGCCGAATTTAGAGGAAGCGTTGCTTAACCAGATGATGATTCAGCATGCAGACAAAGTGATAGCCGTGTTCGATTCATCGAAGTTCAACAAGCGGAGTTTTGTTCACATCGCCGATGCCAAAGAGTTGGACACCATTATTACCGACCGTGCGTTGCCGAGTGGCATGAGCGCCAAGCTCCGAGCGGCAGGAATAGATGTGCGTATCGTGTAAGTTTTGTAGGCTTAATAACCTAGGTATAACCTAGGTATAACCTACGTATCACCTAGGTTTGTCTCGGTTCTGTCTCGGCTTTGTTTCGAGATTACGTCGAGGTACAAAGAGAAACGACCTGATGGCAGGTCGTTTCTTTATGTACGATGTACGATTTACAATGTACGATTTATGATGTACTATTATAGTTGCTGTCCGAGGACGTTGTATGTTTTTCCGTCGCGGCGGATAAGAAGGATTCCGTTTTGGAGGAACTTCTGTCCGTCTTTCGGTTCGGCAACGGTCGTTTCAATGCCCGAAGGAGTGGTATGCGGAGCGTTCCGCACTACACGCATAGTATTGATGAGCGTTGTATTACCGTTCTTGGCGGCAGTAAAGGAGTTGAGTTCGATGCCTGATTCTTTGACGGTAAAACGTGTGTAACTGGGTGCTCCGGGTTGTCCGAACAGGCCTGTGAACAAGTCGAAATAGTTTTCCACATGATGCTTGTCGATGTACGAATCCATCTTCGTCCGATTATACGGGTCGTAGCGTTTTCGTCCGCACGTAGCTCCGATGAAATAGAGCGTACCTTCATCCGTGACAAACGTACCGCCTTTCTTGCCGGTCATATTGGCCGCAGAACCTCCGCCGGACACTGTTTCCACATCGCTGATAGCTGATAAGATAGGAGTCCGCGTGTCGGGATTAACCGGGCCGATTACTTCGTAGCAGTGGTCGTGTCCTTGGATAGCAAGGTCGATTTCGCACTCTTTGAAGATAGGCAGCATGATGTCTCGGAACATAGGCGTTTCTTCATCGACGGAGTGTCCCGAACCGGAGAAGATATTCTTATGCGCGAGCGTCACGCGGTACTTTGTATTGGGGTGTTGCTCAATCTGGTCGAGGAACCAGTTCTTGACATCGGTTGACAGATATGTTGAGCGTCTGGAAGAAGCGCTACTACCGCTTGCGCGCCACCAGTCTTGCAGCGAATAGACGAGGAATAGCACGTCGCCGTACACGAAGGAATAGGTGATACCTTCGAACTGCGGTTTGGTCTTGGCTGCCTGGTTGAAAGCTGCGTCGGTGTTGAAGTGATAGGTATAATTGAGGTTTTCGCTGTCGTCATGGTTTCCGTCCGTAGGAACGATAGGCATTTGCATGATGACCGGTTTGATGGATTCCTCGAACCAGCGTTCCCATTCCCATTCGGAGTTGGTAGCGGTTCCCGTCTCGACGAAGTCTCCTGGGAAGAGGCAGAAGCGTGCGTCCTGTTCGTTGTTTGCCACGGCGTTCGCACACCAGCGTGCGTTGTCAACATACTCGCGGTCCATGATATGGCTATCGGTCATATAGACGAACGAGAACTCTCCTTGTTGCTCATCTTGTGTCCGGAAATGTGCGATGTCACTCCAGTGTCCCGGATATCCCACACGCCAGCAGTAGTCGGTTCCGGGAGTGAGATTTTCGGCGAGTGCTTTATGGCTCTCATAGACGAACTTGGTTTTGCTGTCCATGCCGGTTGCTTTGATGATGCCCGATGTAGAAACGGCATAGTTCAGCGGTTTGGTGGTCGTCACTTCGGCGTTGACTGTGATGATGCAGTCGCAGGTCTCGAAGTCTTCCACCGTTGCGTTTTCTTTGGACAAGAGTTGCACAACACCTTCTTTGATGCCCTCGTTGGTGAACCACGCGAACGCCATTCTTGTTTTCGGGTCGCCGTTGATGTTAGCAATCATGTTATACGGTTGCTCTTTGCTGACTAACTGTGCAGCAGCAGCGTTCATCTCCTCTATCTTTCCGGCAATAGAAGGTAGATCCGATTCGGGGTTGAGGCTGTCGATACGTGCTGCCTCTTTGGCTACCCAGAAGGGGATGAAACTCGGAATGGTGTAGTCTTCGATCTTATACAATTCGTCTGCAGCGATCACTTCGTCGGGATACTTCACCGGCGGAATAGGCAGAACGATGACGACAGCGCTGGCTGTGAATCCGCCGTCTTCCGTTTTGACGCGAACGATGGTCTCTCCTATCTCAACGGCAGTGATAGCTCCGTTAGCGTCAACAGTTGCTATGGACGGATCGTCGGTACTCCATTCGAGCCGTTTGTTGGAAGCGTCCGCCGGCGAAATGATAGCCGTCACGCCGCCTACTTGGCCTTGTATGATCGATACCGATTCCTCGTATATCTCGACACCTGTTACCGCCACTTGTTTGGCATTGGGGTCGAACTCATATGCACCGACGTCCACTCCGTTGCCAATAGGCCTTGCCACGCCGTTGATATCGTTTTCCGGCGCTTTGTCCTGCCGTCCCTTGTCAATCAATGGAGATGTAGCCAAGAGAGAGAAATCTGCTGCCTGCATAGCCGCTATTTCTCCAGGGTTGGTAGGCACTCCCACGAACGCAGTCGGGTTCTTGAACTGCGGTCCGTCGGCATCCATGTTGTTTCGCGACATCTTGATGCTTGTGAACGATTCTCCGTCGAAACCTTCATCCGCCCAGTTGTTGCTTGAGCCGTTGCTCTCTCCGCTGATGAAGTTCGCCGGGTCAGCATCTCCTTCTTCGTCTTTGTTGCCCCAGAAGACGGAGTTATAGACTTGGTCCACCGAGTGAATACCGGCGTACTGTTTGCCTTGATTATTGACGACCGTGCAGTTGATGACCATTCCTCCCGCTTCGTTGAATATACCAGCCGAACCGGGCCATCCGTCCACCGAACAAGTGTTGTTATAGACGACGCAGTTTTTGACTACGCAACCTGCTTTATGGCTTCGAATAGCGCCGTACTTTCCGCTACAACCGCGAACGATACAACCGTCCATGACCGCGTTCGCATAGAGATACGCGCCGCCTCCGCTGCTCGTTGCATCACATAGCTCGATGATGGTGTTTTTCATCACCGCGGGTGTCTCCGCCTTTCCTCCCTGAGCATAGACACCACCTCCACCGGAACCCTTGCAGTTACGAATGATACAGCGGTCGAGGATGACGTTTCCGCGAATGAAAGCACCGCCCCCTTCTCCTCCGTAGTCGGAGTTCTGCAGAATCATACCTTCCACATATGTGGGCACGGAGCA
>Ga0310694_10002903_pt1 | contig 17094 bp, 17 predicted proteins | sample 174DNAGHGhighgp2_FD_203884 | JGI IMG/M metagenome (GOLD analysis project Ga0310694, IMG submission 203884) | Sheep rumen microbial communities from Palmerston North, Manawatu-Wanganui, New Zealand - 1742 DNA GHGhigh gp2 (v2) (version 2) | ecosystem: Host-associated > Mammals > Digestive system... | reverse complement strand
AAGAGAAAAAGGCTTCTGTTGAACTTGAAAAAGAAGTTTCAGACGAAGTACTTAAAAAAGCTGTTGAAGATGCTGGATATACTGTAAAAGATATTAAATAAGAGGTAGAAATGTTAAAACAATTTGAAAGAACAAGTTTAGTTATCGGTGAAGATAATGTGAAAAAATTAAATAAATCAAAAGTAGTAGTATTTGGTGCAGGTGGAGTAGGTTCATATGTAATTGAGGCGTTAGCTAGAGCTGGAGTCGGACATTTAGTAATTGTAGATGGAGATAAAGTAGATGAAACAAATATTAATAGGCAAATAATTGCACTTCATTCTACGATAGGATTGCCAAAAGTTGAAGTTGCCAAAAAAAGAGTTATGGATATAAACCCTAATATAGAAGTTCAAACAAGAGAAGAATTCTTTTTATCTGAATCAGAAGACTTCTTTGATGAAACAATTGATTATGTTGTGGACGCAGTGGATACTATTACAGCAAAAATAGAAATAATTGAAAGAGCTAAAAAACATAATATACCAGTTATTTCATCTATGGGTACAGGAAATAAACTTGATCCTACTAGATTTGAAATAGCAGATATCAGCAAAACAAGCGTATGTCCACTTGCAAAAGTTATGAGAAAAGAACTGGCAAAAAGACAAATTAAAGATGTTAAGGTTTTATTTTCAAAAGAAGAACCAATGAAAACCAGTGCATTTAGCGAAACGGGAAAACCAACACCAGGTAGTATATCTTTTGTTCCATCATGTGGTGGATTAATAATTGCAGGAGAAGTTATCAAAGATTTAATAAAATGATAAAAATAAAAACTCTTAATAGTTAATTAAGAGTTTTTTATTAATTTAAGAATTCTTATAAGTTGATTTTTAAGTACATTTATAATATAATCAGCTAAGTAGTTATAAGGGAGGATTTTAATGAAAGATAGAACAATTTCAAATGATATTATATATATAGGAGCTGATGATCCAGACATTGATTTATTTGAATCTCAGTTTGAAGTTCCAGATGGCATGTGTTATAATTCTTATCTAATTAAAGATGAAAAATATGTAGTAATGGACACAATAGATGAAAGAGCAACAGATAAGTGGTTAGATAATTTAAAAAATGCACTAGATGGAAGAAATGTAGATTATTTAGTTGTTTCACACATGGAACCAGATCATGCCTATAACATTGATACTTTAGCAAAAATGTATCCAGAAATGAAGATAATTGGAAATGAAAAAACATTTACATTAATGAATCAATTTTTTGGAGAAATAAATAACATAGAAAACAGAAAAGTTGTTGTTAAAGAAGGTGACGAAGTAAACTTTGGAAAACACACTTTAAAATTTATAATGGCACCAATGGTTCACTGGCCAGAAGTAATGTTTGCATATGATGAATATGACAAAGTATTATTCTCAGCTGATGGATTTGGAAAATTTGGTGTATATGATGCTGATGAAGATGATTGGACTTGCGAAGCTAGAAGATACTATTTCAATATTTGCGGAAAATATGGACCACAAGTTCAAGCAATTCTTAAAAAAGCAGCAGAATTAGATATCAAAACCATTTGCCCACTTCACGGACCAATATTAAAAGAAAATCTAGGTTTTTATATAAACAAGTATGATGTTTGGAGTAAATATGAACCAGAAGATGAAGGAATTTTTATTGCGTGTGCATCAATACATGGTAATACAAAAAAAGCAGCTTTAGAGTTTAAAGAAATGCTTGAAAAAGGTGGTGCTAAGAAAGTAAGTTTTGCTGATATAACTAGAGATGATATGCATGAAGCAGTGGAAGATGCATTTAGATACGATACATTAGTTTTATTTGCATCAAGTTATAATATGGGAGTATTTCCTCCTATGGAACACTTCTTATCACATCTAGTAGGTAAAAACTATCAGAACAGAAAAGTTGCTATTGTTGAAAATGGTTCATGGGCACCTTCAGCAGGAAGATGCATGAAAGAATTACTTGCTAAAATGAAAGATATTGAAGTATGTGAACCTGTAGTTACTATTAAATCTAGATTGAATGATGATTCAAGAAAAGCTTTAGAAGAATTAGCTTCAACACTTATTAAATAGGAGCAGTTATGTCAGAAGAACAAATTAGTTTTTTATCAAGTAATAATGATAAAGATAAAATGTTATTATTGATGAAAATTGTTGAAACAGAAGAGAATTATAATAAATTAAAAGAGAAGTATGGAAATGATTTTATTAATCATTTGCATTGTAGCGGATGTATTAATAGATGTGAATTATCTTCACCTATGTGTGGAAGAGGAAATACTGTTAAAGGAAAAATACAAGAATTTGAGAAGATAAATTAAAGGAGATTATTATGTCGAGATTACTATTATTAATAGTACTAATTTTTGCAAATGCGTTCTTTGCAGCTGCAGAAATTGCATTCATTTCATTAAATGATGCAAAAATTGAATTAATGGCTAAAGAAGGAGATAAGAAAGCTAGAAAAATAAGAAAAATGCTTGAAAATCCAAGTAAGTTTTTAGCAACAATACAAATCGGAATTACACTTGCTGGATTCTTATCAAGTGCTTTCGCATCTGAAACATTTGCAAGCCAATTAGCTCCATGGCTAAATGGTTTGGTACCAGCACTTAGTGTTGAGACTTGGAGTGTTATTTCAATAGTTATTATTACTTTTGTTTTATCTTTATTTACGTTGGTATTAGGAGAACTTGTTCCAAAAAGAATTGCAATGAAACATTCAGAAAAAATTGCTTTTGGAACGGTTGGAATAATAAGTGCTATTTCTGTTTTGTTCTCACCAGTTGTGAAGTTCTTAACAGGATCAACTAATGTTATTTCTAAATTATTCGGTGTATCTGAAACAGAAGAAGAGACTGTTACAGAAGAAGAAATTAGAATGATGGTTGATGTAGGCGAAGAAAAGGGAGCTATTGATAAAGAAGAAAAAGAAATGATTAATAACGTTTTTGAATTCAACGATACTTCAGTTTCTGAAATAATGGTTCCTAGAATTGATATTTATGCTGTAGACATGAATTTATCTGTAGCAAAAGTATTAGAAGAAATTGCTGATGATGAAGAATTTAGATATAGTAGAATCCCAGTTTATGACGAGACAATAGATGAGATCAAAGGTATAGTTTATATTAAAGATATGCTTTTATCTAATAAAAATAGAAACATAAAAATTAAGAATTTAATGAAGGAAGCATATTATGTTCCTGAGACAAAATCAGTTAACGAATTATTCCAAGAATTAAGAAAAACAAGAAAACAAATTGCAATTGTTGTTGATGAATATGGTGGAACTGCAGGACTTGTTACAATGGAAGATATTCTAGAAGAGATTGTTGGTGAAATCTACGATGAATATGATGAAGTAGAGAAATTTTATGAGAAAATAGATGATGAAAACTATTATTTAAGCGGAAGTATGTCTGTATCAGAAGTAGATAAACTTTTAGATATTGAAATTCCTGAAGGAGATTATGATACATTATCAGGATACTTAATAGAAGAATTAGGATATATTCCTCAAGAAAAAGATAGACCTACTGTTGAATCTGATCAAGCAATATATAAAGTAGAAAAAGTTGAAGATATGAGAATTGCGAAAGTAAAAGCTACGATTAAACCAAAACCGGTTGAAGAAGATCTTGATGAAGAAGAAAATAAAGATGAAGAATAATTAAAAGGCTTCTAATTTTTAGAAGCCTTTTCGTTTTGCTTTTTTATTAATAATTCAAGTTGTTCTAAACATCTATTAATACCATTTGCACTAAATGGCAATAGTAGAAAATAGTATTGAATAACATATATTGCTTTTGTTTCCCAAATTAAGTGGAATAATAATCCACCGATAAATATAACTAATGGGAATATTATTTTTAAATCATATTTGTTTGAATCAAAAACAATTGAAATTGCTGCAAATATAAAAACAATTATCTGTAATGACTTAAACATAAATTCCTCAACCTTGAATAAGTCTCCGCCAACCATGCTAAGCAACGTTTCATGATAGCCTAAATAATGGTTATATTCTGGATACCAGTTGTATCTCTGACCTGGAAGTGAAGTCCAAACTGTTTGGAAAGTTGGATTTAGCCAGGTAGATCCGAATTTAATAGCATAAAACTTAATGAATTCACCAGGGTGACTGACAAAGAAAGATGTTCTTTGGGAAATTAAATCCTTAGTATAAGATACTGTTTTATCATAGTCAAATCCGTTTTTTTCGTATAATGTGTAATTGTCTTGATTGTACCAACCAGGTGTCACTCCTTCAGTTTCGTCCATTCCCATATAAATGTATGTAATCATTGGAGTACCTTTAGGTAAATCTATTTTTAAAACGTTAGATACAAAAATAGAATATGATCCTTTTACAATTATGAATGTTGCTATAAAAATAGAGATTGGAACTAGTACTTTTGGTGTCCATTTTTTTATTGCATATAGTACTAAAACCAGTATTATTCCACAGAAAAAGATATAATAGTTTGTTTTAATAAGAATTGATAATGTAACTAATACACTTGATAATACAACATACCTTATCTTTTCTGATTCTAAGAAGTATAGAAGAAACAATACTGATAATAATGCCGGTGTTAATCCAATTATATTGCCATAGTAATGGACATTGAAAAACATCCAATATAACGAAAAACCTAAAAGTAAATATGATAATGTTTTTTGATTTTTTTCGCTTTTAAAAATTGAATTGCTTATTAAATAAAGTATAACTAAATTTATTACTGAGCATATTGCATTAATATATTCTATATATAAATAGTTCTCACCAAATATTTTATATACGATGGCTATGAAATATGCTAAAGCTAGTTGATAAGGATATAAGAATAAGTATTGTGGTAATTGCAAGTAGTAATCAACCCAATTCCCATTTATAGATTTAGCAATTTCTTCAATCATTTTTTGATCTACTTCAGGATTTAGCCTTAGTGCATTTATCCAATAAAAGAACAAAAAAGTAATAGGTATTAAGAATGCAGCTATAAGATATCTTGGTTTTACTTTCTTAAATATAAATTTATTTGCTAAATAAATCATTCCAATAAGAAGGATAGAGAATAGAATATTTAAGAAACCAAATGAAAAAAAGAAATTTGTATATTCACTTGGATGATAAAATAGACTATCAAAACGAGCAGTAATAAACATTTCAAGAATTCCAATTAATCCGGCAATTGCAGCAATAATGAAAAGCTCGAATTTAACAATAAGTCTGATTATTTTTTGGAATAAATTTTCTTTAAGAAGTAGAGAGTCATTACTATTTAATTTTTCTTGAATACTATTATTATTGTCCAATCTTTTCTCCTTCAAATTTAAATTGCAAAATAATTATATAGTCTTTTGTTTCTTTTTACAATAATAAGAATAATATTATTTATCTAAAAACCTTGCTTTTTTAAAAGGAATATGGTAAACTTTAGTAGTTAATAACAGAAGAAAATTGGAGGTTAACAAAATGGAAATCGTAAAATATGTATTAATAGCTATTTATGCAATCATTTGTCTTGCATTAATCATTTTAGTGTTAAAACAAAATAAAACAGATGGTGGAGCTTCTGGAACTGTTGTTGGTTCATCATCAAGTAATTTTTATGAGAAGAATAAAGGAAATACAGCAGAAGGAAAAATGAAAAAAGCAACAATTATTCTTATGATTGTATTTGCTGTATTAACAATAACATTAAATATTCTTTATGTTGTTTAATCTAAAATAATATAGATATTTGGGACAGTTCGTAAGAGACTGTCCTTTTTGGTGTAAAGAAAATGGGAAAGAAAAAAAGTAAGAAGAATAAAAGAATAGAGGGTATTTTTAGAGCTAATGAAAAAGGCTTTGGTTTTGTTGAGATAGAAAATGAAACTGAAGACTATTTTATTCCACCAAAAAGCATTAATGGTGCTTTGGATGGAGATACAGTTCAAATATCAATTATTAAACAGAAAGAATTGAATAGAAGAGCTGAAGCTAAAGTTACTAAAGTTTTAAAAAGAGAAAAAGTAACGGTAATTGGAGTTTTCCAAAAAAATAAAGACTTCGGATTTGTAGTTCCAGATGACAAAAAATTTGGGACTGATATTTATGTACCTAAAAAGTATACTAAAGGTGCTAAGGAAGAAGATAAAGTTGTAGCCAAAATTACTAAGTATCCAACAGACGGAAAGAATGCTGAAGGTGAAATAGTAGAAGTTTTGGGAAACATTAATCAAGCCGGCGTAGATATGCTTTCTGTAATTAAAGAGTTCGATTTGCCAAGTGAATTTCCAGAAAACGTTATTCAAGAAGCTAAAAAGATTTCACAAGAAATAGATCCTGAAGAAGTGAAAAATAGAAGAGACTTGAGAGATCAAATACTATTTACTATAGACGGCGAAGATGCTAAGGATTTAGATGACGCAGTTAGTGTTAGTAAGACAGGAGATAATTATACTTTAAACGTACATATAGCTGATGTTAGTTATTATGTAAGAGAAAAATCAAAATTAGATAAGGAAGCTAGAAAAAGAGGAACAAGTGTATACATGTTTGATAGAGTTATTCCAATGCTTCCAGTAGAATTATCTAATGGTATTTGTAGCTTAAATGCTGGAAAAGATAGATTTGCTATGTCATGTAGCATGGAAATAGATAAAAATGGTATCGTTAAATCTGTTGATGTGTATAAATCTGTTATTAGAGTAACGGAGAGAATGACATACACAGATGTAAATAAAATTATTAATAATTTAGATGAAGAAGTCGTAAAAAGATATGAACCATATGTAGAAAACTTTAAGTTAATGGAAGAACTTGCGTTAATTTTAAAGGAAAGAAGACTAAAGAATGGTTATCTTAATTTAGATATTCCAGAATGTAAGATTATTCTTGATGAAGATGGTAAATGCATTGATGTTAAGAAATATGAATCAACATTTGCTAATGAAATAATTGAGCAATTCATGTTAACAGCAAATGAATCAATTGCAGAAAAATTTTATTGGCTTGAAGCACCATTTATATATAGAGTTCACGAAGAGCCAGAGTATGAAAAAATAGAAGAAACAAATCAATTTTTGTTTAGTATTGGAGAAAGAATAAAGGCAACTAAAGAGAATATAACTCCTAGAGCATTTGCAGATGTTCTTGATAAATTAAGAGGAACTGAATACGAAAAAGTATTATCAACATTGATTTTGAGAACATTAAAAATAGCAAGATATGAGAGCGAAAATAAAGGACATTTTGGTATTGCTAGCAAGTATTATTGCCATTTTACATCTCCGATTAGAAGGTATCCAGATTTGTTTATTCATAGAGTAATCTCTGAATACCTAGAGAATGGATATAATATATCTGAAGAGAGAGTTGCATATCTTTCAGAAAAGGCTACTCAATATGCTGAAAAATCATCTGAGTGTGAACAAAGAGCAACTAAGGCAGAACGAGAAGCTGAAGATATTAAGAAGTGCGAATATATGGAAGATAAGATACTAGAAGAATATGATGGTATCATATCATCTGTTACTAATTTTGGAATATTCGTAGAATTAGAAAACACAATTGAAGGATTAGTAAGATTTGAAAATATGACTCAGGGAAACGAATACTTTATATATGATGATAATAAAAAGATGTTAATAGGGGAACATTCAAATAGAACTTATAAAATTGGAGACAGTGTGAGAATAAGAGTGTTAGAAGCAAATAAACTGTTAAGAAAAATAAGTTTCGAATTGAGACCTGAAGAGTAAGAAAAAGTCTAGAGTAATCACTCTAGATTTTTTTTATGTTATGTAATAAAATATAGCAAAAGGAGTATAGAGCTATGAAAAAAAGAAATGAAAAAAAAGAGAAAAAGGGATTGTTTTTTAAATTATTTAAAAAAGAACCAAAAATAGAAGCCACTTCTGAAGAACTAAAACATTTAGAGGAGTTGAAGGAAAAAATAAGAAACGTTAAAACAATCGAAGAATTAGAAGCTTTAGAAGATGAACTTATAGCTCTTGGACTAATAAGTCCTGGTGAGATAAAGAAATTAAAAAACAGGAAAAAAGGAAGAGTTGAATTCGAATATTTCCAAGAAAGAGTTCGAGTTAGTTTAGATATTATAAATAAAACTATAGAAGTTGGAAGATCATATAGGCAAGCTGAAAGACAAAGAGAAGAAAAAGAATTGATTCAAAATAGAGATGATAGACTATATGGTAATGAAGGACAAAAGAATAAAGAAAAAGATAAAACACTTGGTGAGCACAGTAGAAGTAGTGGCGGAAGAACAAGAGGAGATAGGTAGAAGTAGTGAAAAAGAACGAAGAGTATATAGTAGATATCATTGATAATGGGTTCCAAGGTGAAGGAATAGCAAAAATTGATAATACAACAGTTTTTGTTAAAGGAGCCATAAAAGATGAAAAAGTAAAAACATTAATTTTAAAAGTAGATAAGAATATATCATATGGAAAAATAGTAGAGATAATTAATTCATCAAAAGAAAGAGTGAGCCCTGATTGTATAACATATTCTAGTTGTGGTGGTTGTAGTTTAAGACATGTAAACTATGACTATTCTTTAAGAATAAAAGAAAATGCTGTAAGAACAACTTTAAGAAAAACATATGGAAAAGATGTTGAAATAGAAGAATGCATAGCTGCTAAGAATCCAATATGTTATAGAAATAAGTTGCAATTTCCTGTGGCTGTTTCTAAAGATAATAAAGCGGTTATGGGGGTATTTCAAGAAAGAACACATAATATTATTGAGACTAGAAATTGTCTAATTCAAGATAATAAGTCTCAGGAAATAGCAAATTTTATTATTGATTTTATGAATGAACATGGTATTCCAGCATATGATGAAAAGACTCTTTCAGGAACAATTAGACATATTGTTATCAGAGCTGGTAAAAAGACAGATGAAATAATGGTAAATTTAGTAACTAATCAAGAGAATATTCCGCATGAGAAAGAACTTGTTGAAGAATTGATTCAAAAATTTACTAATATTAAGACAATAGTAAAAAATATTAATAATAAAAATACTAATGTTATTCTTGGAAAAGAAGTAAAAGTCTTATATGGAGAAGGATTTATATATGATTTTATTGGAAAATTTAAATTTAAGATTTCTCCACTTTCTTTCTTTCAAGTAAATCCAGTACAAACAGAGAGATTATATTCTAAAGCAGTTGAATATGCCGATTTAAAAGGAAATGAAACTATATTTGATTTATATTGTGGAATTGGAACAATAGGTATTTTTTCATCAGATAAAGCTAAAAAGATATATGGTATAGAAACTATACCAGAAGCAATAGAGGATGCTAAACAAAATGCTACTCTAAATAATATAGAAAATGCTGAGTATTTTGTCGGAGATGTTGAAAAAGAATTACCAGAGCTAATAGAAAAAAGAAGTATTACTCCAGATGTTGTTTTTGTTGATCCACCTAGAAAAGGCTGCGATAAAACAGCTATAGATACTTTGCTTAAGATTGAATCAAAGAGAATAGTATATGTTAGTTGTAATCCAGCAACACTTGGTAGAGATTTAAAATTGCTTGAAGTGAAGTATGACTTAGAGCATTTATCAGTTTGTGACATGTTTCCATATACATCACATATTGAATGTGTTTGTGCTTTAAAACTAAGAGATTAGTAATGTATTTATAATGGAGATGATTGTTTATGATTATAAAAGAAATACCACAAGAAGACATGAAAAAGGCTATAGAATTGGTATGGAGAGTTTTCCTGGAGTATGAAGCACCAGACTATACTGAAGAAGGTATTAAAGAATTTCAAAAAACAATTTCGAATGAAAAATGGGTAGAAGAAAGAAAATTTTTCGGAGCATATGAAGAAGAATTGTTGGGAGTTATAGCAACGAAGGATGCAACTCACATTGCTTTATTATTTGTTGAAGGAAAACATCATAAAAAGGGAATTGGAAAAAAACTATTTCAAACTGTAAAAGAACTAAATACGAGTCATTTCTTTACTGTAAACTCATCACCATATGCACATGAGGTATATAAACATCTAGGATTTTCAGATACAACAACTGAAGAACAAATTGTAAATGGGTTAAGATTTTATCCAATGCGAATGGATTTTTAATAAAGAGGAGTTTATTAATGAGGGAGAAATTATTAATATTTAAAGATGAAGAGTATACAGTAAAAAACACTATCAATATTTTAGCTATACTAATGATCTTTGGAGCAATATTTGGATTTATATACGAAACCATTTTTTATAGAATCGATTTGGGGTATTTTACTAAAAGAGGATCAACATTCGGACCATGGATTCCTATCTATGCTTTTGGTTCATTATTTATTATTTTGATTAGTTATAGGTATAAATCAAATCCATTTTTAGTTTTTGTATTAAATTGCTTGGTTACAGGACTACTAGAGTATTTAACAGGATTGTTTTTATTAAAGTTTTTTGATTTAAGATTATGGGATTATAACACTGAAATATGGAATTTTGGAAATATTAATGGATTTATTTGTTTAAGGTCAGTTTTATTTTTTGGTATTTCTGGACTACTTCTTGTATATTTTTTAATACCATTAACTAAAAAAATATATAATAAGGTCCCTGAAAAGATTTCAAATATTGTTATTATGGTACTAAGTGCTATTTTTGTATTGGACATAATACTATATTTCTTAATTAAATAGTGGAGAAAATATGGATAAAGAAGAATTAAGAAAAAAGTATATAGATATAAGAAAAAAAGTCGAAGATAGAGTAAGAAAAAGTAACAGTATTTGTCAAAAAGTGCTGGAAACTGAAGAATTTAAAAAAGCAAAAATAATTGCTTGCTATATGTCTTTGCCTACTGAAGTTGATACAAAGCTCCTTATTGAAGAATCTATAAAATATGGAAAAATGGTTGTGCTTCCAAAAGTTAATGGCCAAGAATTAGAGTTTTATATAATAAAGGATTTAGACAATAATAATTTTGAAAAAAGTAAAATTGGAGTCGAAGAACCAAATCCTTTTTGCCACGAAAAACTTGACATAAGGTTAATAGACTTGGTAATAGTACCGGGTATTTGCTTCGATATAGAAGGTAACAGAATTGGATTTGGGAAAGGTTATTATGACAGATTACTTAATAAAATTAAAAATATTGTTTCAATTGGAATTTGCTTCAGAGAACAAATAGTGCAGGAAAAAGTGATTCCAGTTAATTCTTTTGATAAAAAAGTTGATTTAGTTATATCAGATTAGGAAGGGAAAAACTCATTATGGAAAGAATAGATAAGATTGTATCTAATTATTCTTCGTATACTAGAAGTGAAGTAAAAAAACTAATAAAAGCAAACTTTATAAAGGTAAATGATGTCGTTGTCAATAAACCAGAAACAAAAGTAGATGAGTTTTCTGATGTTATCAAAATTGAAGACAAAGTATTGATAATCAAAGATAAAGTATATTTGGTATTAAATAAACCTAAAGGTGTTATTAGTGCCACAGAAGATATGTATGATGAAACAGTTTTAGATTTAATAGATGAAGAATATTTAGTAAGAAATATATTTCCTGTGGGTAGATTAGATAAGGATACTACGGGATTATTAATACTCACAAATGATGGCGATTTTTCTCACAGCATTTTATCACCAAAGAAAAATCATAAAAAAATATATAAAGTAAAGATAGATATTCCTATTACCGATAAAATGGTAGAGGGATTCAAAAAAGGTGTAAAACTAAAAGATGAGAAATGCAAGGAAGCAATTCTGGAAAAAATTAGTACATATGAAGCATATGTTACTATAACTGAAGGAAAGTATCATCAAATAAAGAGAATGTTTGGATGTTATGAAGCTAAAGTTGTTGAACTTGAAAGAATTCAAATAGGAGAATTTAAATTGCCAAAAGAGTTACATCGAGGCGATTATAGAGAATTAACAGAAGAGGAATTAGAATTAATAAAAAAATGAAATATAATTTGATATATTTTTGTTTTATAGATATAATCTATTTGGATGATTTTATTTTTATATAAAAATAGGGGGTTACAAATGAAAAATGAATTAGAAAGAGAAGAAAAAATATATGGTTTACTTGGCTATGATAAATGTGGTCTTCAATTAGGGGAAAATTTATATTTGCCAGATGTAAAAAGAGGTAGTAAGAATTTATTTTATGTGGGTGGAATTGGTTCTGGAAAGACAGCAAGCATAATAATGCCAAACATATTACATATGTTAGGAAATTATGTTGTAATGGATCCATATGAAGAAATATATAGTAAAACAAAAGACTACTTACAAAGAAATGGATATAAAATATTTAGAATAAGTGATGGATATAACTTCTTAGAACAAATAGACACAGATGATGATTTTACAGATCTTATGGACATTATTGCAGGTGAAGATAATGCTGCAGATCCATATTGGGATAACTCTGCTAAAATCTTATTAAAAGCGGTAACATATTATATACTTGCTCTTAAAGAAGGAAAGGAAAAGAATTTACATGAAGCAATATCAATGCTTTCATATGAACCTTCTTATATGGATAGTTTAATGAAGGTTATGCCAGAGGATCATCCATCCAAAAAATACTATAATATGCTTAAGAATGTACCAGAAAAAACTTATGGAAGTATAGTAGCAACACTTATGAGTAAGCTATCATTCTTACAAATCCCTGAAATTTCAAAAATAACAAGTGAAAATACAATCAATCTAAATACATTAAAAGAAGAAAAATCAGTATTATTCATTAATATTAAAGATAATGCTGAATACAATAAATTTGTAAATATAGCACTAAATCAAATAATTAATAAATTATCAACAACGGAGAAAAACTATAAAACATATTTCTTACTAGATGAAATGTACACATTAAAGAGACTAAAGAACTTGGTTCCAAGAATGAGAAATTCAGTATCTGTTAATACGGCATTCTTAATTTGTGTAAATAGTTTAATGGAACTAGAATCAATTTATGGAAAAGATACAGAAATAATTTTAGATACTTGCGATACTCAAGTTTACACACAATCTAATTCATTAAAGACAAAAGATTACTTCCAAAAATTACTAAACTTTGATGAAGAATTCTTAGATGATTTAGATAAAGATGAGATATTCATATATGAAAAAGGAATAAAACCAATCAAATCGAAAAAAGCATATTACTACAACAATCCTGAATGGAATTTATAAACGATTAAAGGTAAGGAAGATTATTCTTTCTTACCTTTTTGAAAAATAGAAAAGGTTGAATGAAAAATGATAGAGATTAAAAATGTAAGTCAGTCCTATGTTAAAAATGAAAAAATAATAGATGATATGAATCTAAAAATAGATGATGGAATAGTATTTGGATTCATAGGTCCAAATGGCGCTGGAAAGACAACTACTATAGAGATGATAACTGGAGTTCTTGGAATAGATGAAGGTGACATATTAATTGATGGAATAAGTATTCAAAAGAACCCAATTGAAGCAAAAAAGAAATTTGGATTTGTCCCAGATACGCCTGATGCTTTTGAAAAATTAACTGGGCTAGAATACTTGAATTTTATAGGTGATGTATATGAAGTCGATGCTGAAACTAAATTCAATATTGTTGAGAGATTAGCAAAGGAGTTCGGAATATACAACCATCTAAAAGATCAGATACAAAGCTATTCACATGGTATGAAGCAAAAACTATTAATTATTAGTGTTTTGTTATATAACCCCAAAAATTGGATTCTAGACGAGCCAATGACCGGCCTTGATCCTAAAGCTGCGTTTACATTAAAGAACTTAATGAAGGAGCATAGTCAAAAAGGAAATACAGTGTTCTTTTCAACTCACGTATTAGAAGTTGCTGAAAAGTTATGTGATAAAATTGCAATTATCGACAAAGGAAAGATTGTTTTTTCTGGAACAGTAGAAGAAGCAAAAGAAAAATCAAAATCAAATTCTACACTTGAAGAGTCATTCTTGAAGATTATAGAGGAGTAAGAATGGGAAATAGTTTAATTAGTGTAATATTCAAGAATACTAAAAGAAACACAGGAAATAAAGGAAAGAATTCGCTAGTACTAGCAACATTAGCTTTCATTATAGTTTTTGGATCATTAGCAATAGCAATGGGATACGCTAGTTATTATGTTATAGATCAGTTAGATAGAATTCACCAGCCATATGCTTTTATTAATTTTTTGCTAGTAATGAATTTTGTCTTATTATTTGCTAAAAGTATTTTTGAGAGTTTAAATGTATTATATTTTTCAAAAGATTTATCAGCATTACTTAGAATGCCTATAAAACCACACAAGATAGTTAATGCGAAGCTTATAAATATGATTATTTCAGAGTATGAAATGGAATTATTAATGCTTGCAATACCTATGGCTATTTATGGTGTATACGAAAGTGTTAAATGGCCATTCTATTTATATATTGCTCTTATTATGATTGTACTTCCAGTTATACCAATAGTACTTACAACATTAATAATTGCAATAATAATGAGATTTACAAACTTTATAAAAAATAAAAGTAAAGTAATGTACATTACAATTATAATGACAATTTTTGTTAGTAATTTAGTGCTTGCGTTAATGTCAAATGATTTTTCTCAATATAACGTTGGTGCATTTACTAGGGTTATATTCTCATTTAATGGTCTTGCTTATTCAATTTCTGATTCATTTAAAATTATTAAACCTATTATGAATGTATTACTTGGATACGACGGAATAGTCGGAGTGAGAAATATAGTTATTTATTATATAGAGAATATTATTTTCTACATTGTCAGTGTGTTTATCATGGGAAAAATCTACCTAAAAGGAGCTATTGGTACAACAACTGCTGGTGATACCAAAAAATATACTAAAGATGTAGTTTTATTTTTAGATGATTTTAAACCTAAATCTAAGGCACAGGCATATAGAACTAAGGAATGGAAGACGTTATCTAGAAGTCCGATATTCTTTATTCAATGTATTATTATGCCAATTTTGTATCCTATAATTGTTGGAACAATACTTATAGGATTATTGCTTTTTGCTAAATTGGTTGGATTGGATTTAATTGAACAATTTAAAGATAAAATTCAAACAGGTATTGGAGCATGTATAATATTAGGAGTTGGTGAAGTGTTCTATATGATGAACTTTTCATCAATCATTTCTATTTCAAGAGAAGGATATTTTTCAATAATAAATAAAACAATACCAATTAGTTTAAAGAAACAATTTGACTATAAAGCATCAATTGGTATTGGTGTAAATTCACTTACAAGTTTGATGGTTACTATAGCTTTTGCGTTATTTACAGAAAACACAATACTAATAGGCTTAGTGTTTGTGGATACATTTTTATTAAATATGTTCGGAGAAAAAATCAAGATTATTATTGATCTTTCTAATCCACACCTAGATTGGAATAGTGAATATACAATGATGAAACAAAATACTAATATTATGTATGTTTTATTCTTAACAGGGGCTATAGTATTAATGTTATATCTATTAAGTAAATTCTTTATAAAAGTAGAATTATATTTAATAGTTGTTTTTGCAGTAGCAGTTTTTGCAAACGTTATTCTATCAGAATTAATTAATTATAAAAATAAAAATAATAAACTATTTGAAAGGGTATTTTAAAATGGATGTTTTATTTGCAACAGGAAATCCAGCAAAAGTAAAAAGTTATTATGAGAAACTAAAGGAAAAAGGAATTAACCTTTTAACTATAAAAGATATAGATGTAAAGGTTGATGTGGAAGAAAACGGAAAGAATGCATTAGAAAATGCAAAAATAAAGGCCAAAGCATATTATGAAGCTACAGGAATGGTTTCAATAGGAATGGATAATACTTTGTTTTTTGAAAATATTCCAGATGAAAAACAACCGGGAACCTTTGTAAGAAGAGTGAATGGAAAAAGACTTTCAGACGAAGAAATGATTCAATATTATATTGATTTTGTTAGGGAAAATGGGGACAATTTGCATGCCAGTTGGAGATATGGTATGGCAATATATAATGGAAAAGAGATGAAGGAATTTTCATGGAGCAAAGATTCTTTGGTATTTGTATCAAAAGCAAGTGAAAATAGAAATCCAGGTTATCCACTAGATTCTATAGCAATTGTTCCAAAATTTAATAAATATTTAGTAGATTTAAATGAAGAGGAAAGAAAAGAAAACCAAAAAGATGCGCATACAGATGAAGTTATAGATTTTATTGTTAAAAGTGTGGAGGAATAGATGTCTGATAAAAAAAATACTATTTATAAGATATTAATAATAGCGACGATTCTTGTAGGTTTAATAGTAAGAATTCTTTTTATTAATAGTACGAGTGTTATAGAGTGTCAATTTGATGCAGGAGTTGGTGAATTAAAAACAGCAGAAGATTATGAAAATGTAATGGCAGATTCTACAGTTGATGGATTTATTGGTAGACATTTAGATTATATATTACAAGTATATAAGACTGGAAAAATACCAGATAAAATAATTGGACAATATTACCATCCACCACTTGGTCATGCTATCTTTGCAGGTTGGCTTAAAATAATGGATATTTTTACTGATTCTGCAATGATTAAAATTGAAAGCATGCAATATATCAGTGTATTATACTCAATGCTAATTATTTTTTCTTTTATTAAGATTCTTAATGAGTTTGATATTAGTTTAAGAAATAAACTATTGGCAATTATGATTGTTACTTTTATACCAATCGGTATATATATGAGTGGTACCATTAATAATGATCAACTTGTTACTTTATTTTCACTATTATCCTTACTATATTTAATAAGGTGGAAGAAAGATCAATCATATAAAAATACTATTCTTTTATCACTATGTATAGGATTAGGATTGCTAACCAAATCATCAATTGTGGTAATGATATTACCATGCATAATTGTATACTTCATTACTTTACACAAGAGTGTATATGAAGAAGATAATAATTGGAAAAAACTAGCGGTAGAAGCTGTCATACTAATGGTTATTGTTTGTGCATTAGGATTACCATACCATATTTATTCTTTATCAATTGGAAAAAATACAATTGG
>Ga0310694_10002901_pt1 | contig 17095 bp, 15 predicted proteins | sample 174DNAGHGhighgp2_FD_203884 | JGI IMG/M metagenome (GOLD analysis project Ga0310694, IMG submission 203884) | Sheep rumen microbial communities from Palmerston North, Manawatu-Wanganui, New Zealand - 1742 DNA GHGhigh gp2 (v2) (version 2) | ecosystem: Host-associated > Mammals > Digestive system... | reverse complement strand
ATGTCCACAAACAAATGCTGCATGCCGGCTTCCTCGCCCTTCACCGGCTGGCTCATCACCACGCCGTGCACGCCGTTGCCAAACACCACATGGTGCCCCTTGGTCATGGGCAGGCCGATGCCGCCGGCGTTGGTGACCCGCAGGAAGCCTTCCTCCTCCACGTCGGTGACCACCAGGGCGATATGATCCATATGCGCGGAGAACATGATGGTTTTGCCATTGGGCTTGCCCTTCTTTTCCACGATCAGGTTGCCCAAAGCGTCGGTGCGCACGCTGTCGGCGCAGTTTTCCACCATGCTTTTCACGGCTTCCGCCACTGCGCTTTCATGCCCGGTAGGCCCGTATACAGAGAGCATCTTTTTCAATGTATCCAGCATCATTTTCTTATTCCTCCCTTAAAACTGCGCCGCAAAGGCATCCGCCAGGGCAAACTGCGCTTCCACGTCGGATTTGCTGACCACCGAACTGGGGCCGTGAATGTAACGGCAGGGCACGGACAAAACGCAGGTGCGCATGCCTTCGCGCCGCCGCTGGTAAGCGCCGGCATCGTTGCCGCCGGTAGCGCCGCGCTTGCTTTGATGGGGAATGCCCTTTTCCTCGGCCAGCGCCATCAAATGGCGATACAACGCCTGATCGGCAATGGACGCCCGGTCCATGAAGGAAATCACCACGCCCTTGCCATTTTCGCACACCCGATGCGCTTCCCCAACGTCACCCATATCGCCGGCGGTGGTGCCCTCCAGCACGATCACGGCGTCGGCCTGATTGTCAAAGGCAGCGCCGGTTGCGCCCCGCAGGCCTACTTCCTCCTGGGTCACGAAGGCGCAGATCACGTCGGCGTCGTAGATGTTTTCCAGAAGCCTGAGCATCGCGAAGCAGCCCACCCGATCGTCCAGCGCCTTGGCAGCGATGCTGCCCTCGCCGAATTCCTCGTAGCCGTTGTCGTAATAGGCGTAGCTGCCCCGGGGGCATTTTTCCAGGGCCTCGTCCTTGGATTTGGCTCCGATGTCCATGTACAGATCCTTGAAGCCCAGCACCCGTTTGCGATCCTCCGCGCTTTGCAGATGGATGGCCAGCGCGCCGATGACGCCGGGCACCCGGTTTTCACCGATCAATACGTACTTGCTCACCGCCACCCTCGGGTCGATGCCGCCCACGGGGCGGAACTGCAAAAGCCCGTCGTCGGTAGCGTCGATAATGATGAAGCCGATCTCATCCATATGGGCGGAAAACAGCAGCGTCCTGCCGCCGACTCTGCCTTTTTTGCAGGCGATCACATTGCCCATCCGGTCGATGCGCACGCTGTCGCACAGGGGCTTTACGCACTCCAGAATGGCCCGGCGCACGGCCCCTTCGTCGCCGGAAACGCCGTTGAGCTCACAGAGCGTTTTCAAATCCATAATGCTTCCTCCCACGTTCCGTCAATGGACGCCAGATAATGGGCCAGCAGCCGCGCGCCCTCGTGCAGGGCTTTGGTATCCAGCGTTTCCACGTTGGTGTGCATGTACTTGATGGGCAGCGACAAAAGCACCGTGGGCACGCCGCCCCGGACCGTGCTCAGTTCATCGGCATCGGTGGAGGTGTCCCGGGGATCAACGGCGATTTGCAGCTCCACGCCGTTGTTCTTCGCCGCCTCCTCCAGCTTCTTTTCCAGGAAGGGCTGAATGAAGGGGCCCTTGGAGGACACCAGGGAGGTGATGCGGCTGGTGCTGTTGGCCGGCGCGCCGGGGGTGTCGGCATGGCACACGTCGAAGGCCACGCCGTAATCGGGGTCCAGGGCGTAGCCGGCGGTCAAAGCGCCGTAAGAGCCGATCTCCTCCTGGCAGGTGGCCACGAAATACAGATCCGCCTCGTGGCGCATGCTTTGCAGCCGCTGGGCAGCCTCCAGCATGATGGCCACGCAGGCCCGGTCGTCCGCCGTTTTGGTGGCCACGCGGCCGTTGAGCAGCGGCACATAGCGGCTTTCAAAGCACACTGTGTCGCCCACGCGCACGGTTTTCCTGACGCTGTCGGCGGGCATGCCCATGTCCACAAACAGATTATCGAAGGTATAGTTGCTCTTCCTTTCCTCGTCCTTGAGCAGATGCGGCGGCGTGGCCCCCACCACGCCCATCTTTTCTCCGTCCTTGGTGAACACCCTCACCCGCATGCCGGGCAGCACCCGGGGATCAACGCCGCCCACGCGCTGCAGCCTGAGGCACCCGTCGTCCTCGATCTTGCTCACCATCATGCCGATCTCGTCCAGATGGGCGCAGATCATCACCTTGGGGCCGCTGCCCTTCTTATGGGCGATGACGCAATTGAGGGGCGTGACGCTGATTTCGTCGGCGAAGGGCCGAAACGCCTCCGCCACGAAAGCCGCGATGGCTCCCTCGTTGCCCGTCACGCCGGGCACGCCGGACGCTTTTTGCAGGAATTCTTCCGCCGTCATGGATACGCCTCCTTTGTTGGATCAGGATAGATTCAGCCGCGCCTGGCATTTTTTCAGCCAGCCGCCTTTCAGGTAATACACGATATACATCAGCGATGTGACCGTCCACGTCATGGGATAGCTGAAGAGCGTGCGCTCCACCGTGCGGTTCATGGGCACGAAGATCAGCAGCCACACCAGCCGCAGCACGCACACGCCAAAGAGCGTGAGCACCGTGGGCATCAGCGATTCCCCCGCGCCGCGCACCGCGCCGGCCAGGATCTCCACGCAGACATACGTGGCAAAGTAAGGCGCGATGCAGGTGAGGATACGCATACCCTCGTCGACCACCGCGCTTTCATTGGTGAAGATGCCAAAGAAGGAGCGGCCAAAGAGCAGCAGCGCCGAGGAAAACAGGATAGCGGCGGCCAAGGCCATCAGCAGGCACTGCCATACGCCCTTTTTCACCCGGTCATACCGCCGGGCGCCGAAATTCTGCCCAACGAACGTGGTGATGGAAATGCCAAAGGCGTTGAGCACCATCCAGAAGAACCCGTCCAGCCTGCCCCAGGCGCTCCAGGCCGCCGACACGTCGGTGCCGAAGGAATTGATGGAGGCTTGGATGATCACGTTGGACACGGAGTACATCACCGACTGCAATCCCATGGGCAAGCCGATGCGGATGATGCGGGGCAAAAGATCGCCGTGGAAGCGGATGCGCTTCCAGTCCACATGGCAGGCAGTGTGGGAGCGCATGAGCACGATCAGCACCAGCGCCGCGCTGACGGTCTGGCTGATGATGGTGGCCCAGGCAGCACCGGCCACGCCCATTTCGCAGCCCACCACCAGCAATACGTCCAATACGATATTGGTCAGACACGCCGCCATGAGGAAATACAAGGGCCGCCTGGAATCGCCTACCGCCCGCAGGATGCCGCTGCCCACGTTGTAGATGAGGCTGGGCGTCATGCCGAGAAAGTAAATGCGGATGTAAATGAGGGCCGGCTCCATCACGTCCTTGGGCGTGCCGATCAATTCCAGCATCCAGGGAGAGAGCGCCAGGCCGATCCCCGTGATCAGCACCCCGGCGGCCAGGGCCATGGCCAGGGCGGTGTGCACGGTGCGGCTCACCTGCTTATCCTGCCGCGCCCCGTAGAACTGGGAAATGATCACCGTCGCGCCGGAGGACAGGCCCACGAAGAAGCCCACGATCAGATTGATCAGGTTGCCCGTGGCGCCGCCCACGGCGGCCAGGGCCTGCTTGCTTACGTATTTGCCCACGATCATAGCGTCGGCGGTGTTGTACAGCTGCTGAAAAAACGTGCCCAGCAGGATGGGGAAAAAGAAGATCAGGATCTGCTTCCAGATCACGCCCTCGATGATGGCGTAGCTGTTGTCGGGCTTTTTTGCTTTCTCCATGCGCGCTCCTTCATGCTTTCGGGGAACAATTATTGTTCATCCAGCCGGGTCAATTCCACGTGGCCCGGGAAACCAATGCCCACGCCGTCAAAAACCAGTTTATCCTCATCCCAGGTCCAGATGCCATCCACGGTGTCGGGGCCATCGAGGCAGCGGAGCACGGTGCGCAGCTTGCCATCCTGCCAGCCATACGCGCCAAAAAAACGGCGGCAGCTTTTCCCCACGGGCATGATACCGGCCAGGCCGGCGCGGCCCCGGGGCAAATAGAACCACATGCTGCCGGAGTCCCCAAAGTCGGCTCTGATTTCGATTTGATCCAGCACCGCCCGCCGTATGGACAGCGCGCAGGGATTCCCATGAAGCTCCGGTTTGAACGTGCCCTTGGGCAGGGGCGTAACGCTGCCGTCGTCGGCGGGGAAATCATAGGCCAGCGCGGCTACGCGGCTTTGCAGCTGGATTTGATCCGCTTCGTCGCCCGCTTCCGCGTCAAAGGCCGGGAACAGATACTCCCGAATCAGGCGGAATTCCTCGCCCATATCGCCGGTGCCGCAGGTAACGGCCAGCACGGCGTCCCGCCTTTCATCCACGATGCAGGCCTGGCCGAAGGCCCCGTCGCCCCGGTAGCGCCCGTCCATGCAGCGCCAGAACTGGAAGCCGTAGCCCTGGCCCCATTCGTTGCCCTCCTGGCGCTGGCCCTCGTAATTGGCGATGTGCTCCCGGGTGGCCAATTCCACCCAGCCCCGGGGCAGCACCTGTTCCCCCTGCCATGCGCCCTTTTGCAAAAGACACTGGCCAAAGCGCGCGATGTCGTCGGCCTTCAGATGCAATCCAAAGCCGCCGCAGCAGACTCCCTGCGGCGACATATCCCATTCCGGCGTTTCGATGCCCAGCTTTTCAAACAGCCGGGGAACCAGATAATCCCGCACCGTTTGCCCCGTGGCCTTCTGCACCATGCAGCTTACCAGGTAGGTGCCGAAGGTGTTGTAGTGGAAATGGGTCATGGGCGGATATTTCAGGGCGTGGGAGAGCACGTGCCGGGCCCAGGTGACCGCGGGATCGGGCGACGGGGAATCGGAGGCCTCCTCCAGCCCGGAGCCCATGGCAAGCAGCGTTTCCAGCGTTACGGCGCGAAGCTCCTCTTCCCTGCCGGAGGGAATCTCCTCGGGCAGGATGTCCACTACGCTGCTGTTCCATTGCAGCTTCCCTTCGCCGACGGCGAAGCCCGCCGCGGCGCTGGTAAAGGATTTGCTCAGGGAATACAGCATATGGGGCGTTTGATCGTCGTAGGGGAAGAAATTCATCCGGCACACGGTTTTCCCATGGCGAAGCAGAATCAGGCTGTGAAACTGCACCTTGTCCCGCGCCTTTTCCCATTGATCCAGGAAATGCAATAGGCCCCGGGAGGACACGCCGGCTTCCTCCGGCGATGACCAGGCTTCAAAGGCAAACGGTTTGCTCGCAGCAGTCATGATTTCCTCTCCTTTTTTTATTCGCTCAGTACACGTATCCCAGCAGCACCGTGGCCGCGATCACCGCCGCCACGATCAGGCAGGCGACGTAATCATTTTTGCCGCACTTGAGCACCCTGAGCCGGGTGCGCCCTTCGCCGCCGTGATAGCAGCGGGCCTCCATGGCCATGGCCAGATCCCCTGCGCGGCGGAACGCGCTGACGAACAAGGGCACCAGCAGCGGCACCATGGCCTTGGCCCGCTGGATCAATCCGCCGGATTCAAAATCCGCACCCCGGGCAGTCTGGGCCTTCATGATCTTGTCGGCTTCCTCCAGCAGCGTGGGGATGAACCGCAGCGCGATGGACATCATCATGGCCATTTCATGGGCCGGGAAATGGATCACCCGAAGCGGGGACAAAAGCCTTTCCAGGCCGTCGGTCAGGGCGATGGGCGCGGTGGTCAGCGTCAGCAGGCTGGACGCCAGCACCAGGAACACCAACCGCAGGGAATAATGCACGGCAGTCAAAAGCGACTCCCGGTGAATTTTGGCAAAGCCCAGATCCCACAGCACCGTTTCTCCCTGCAGAAAAAACACGTTGAGCACGAAGGTCAAAAGCAGGATGAAGCGCAGGGGCTTTAAGCCCTTGACGAGCAGCTTCACCGGCACCTTGGACAGTTTCGCCGCCGCGAACAGCAGCGCAACCACCGGCAAAAAGGCCAGCAGATTCCGCGCCAGGAACACCGCCACGATCACCGCGATCAGCAGCACGATCTTCACGCGGGGGTCCAATTTATGCACCGCGCTGTCCGCCGGGTAAAACTGGCCCAGGGTCAAATCGTTAAACGCCATGGCGGTTTCCCTCCTTCCACAGGGAAAGCAAAGCGGATACCGCCTGCTCTTCCCGGAAAAAGTCGCCCTGAAGCGGAATGCCCATTTCTTTGAGCCGCATGCCCAGCTTGCACACTGAGGGCACGTCCAGCCCCATGCGCTCCAGTTCCTCGCCGTGGCGGAAGATTTCCTCCGGCGTACCGTCCATCACGATTCTTCCCTGCTCCATTACCACCGCCCGGGTGGCGAAGCGCGCCACGTCGTCCATGGCGTGGGATACCATCACCACCGTGGTGCCCTGGCGATGCAGGGACGAAATCATTTCCAGCATGTCGTCCCGGCTTTGGGGGTCCAATCCGGCGGCAGGCTCGTCCAGCACCAGCATTTGAGGCCGCATGGCCAATACGCCGGCCAGCGCCACCCTGCGCATTTGGCCGCCGGACAGCTCGAAGGGCGATTTTTCGGCAAATTCCTCGCCCCCCAGGCCCACCGTTTCCAGCGCTTCCTTCACGCGCACGTCGATTTCCTCCTGGGGCAGGCCAAGGTTCCTGGGCCCGAAGGCCACGTCCTTTTTCACCGTTTCCTCGAACAGCTGATGCTCCGGGTACTGGAATACCAAGCCGATCTTCTGCCGCAGCTCTTTTTTGCTGAAGCCCTTTTCGTGGATGTCCTTGCCGTCCAGCAGCACCCGCCCTTCCGTGGGCCTGAGCAGGCCGTTGATATGCTGGGCCAGGGTGGATTTGCCCGAGCCCGTATGGCCGATCAGCGCCAGGAAATCGCCTTCCCGGATCTCCAGCGTCACCTCTTTGATGGCGGTGGCCTGGAAGGGGCTGCCGGGCTGGTAGGTATGGGTCACGTTCTCCAGCGTCACCTGCAAAGCCGCGCCACCTCCTCAATCATTTCGTCCACCGTCAATACGCCTTCCTGAACAGGCATGCCCTTCCGGCGAAGATCGTTTGCCAGGCGGGCCATGGTCGGCGCTTCCAGCCGGTATTCCCTGATTTTTTCGGGATCGGCAAAGATTTCCCTGGGCGTGCCGGATAAAACGATCTGCCCGTCGTGCATCACGTGCGCCATGTCGCACAGCACCGCTTCTTCCATAAAATGGGTGATCCACAGCACCGTGATGCCCATTTCCTTGTTCAGCTTCTGCACCGCCTCCATCACTTCCCGGCGGCCCCGGGGGTCCAGCATGGCGGTGGATTCGTCAAAAATGATGGCTTCGGGCTGCATGGCCAGCACGCCCGCGATGGCCACCCGCTGCTTCTGCCCGCCGGACAGGGTGTGCGGCGCGCGCTTGGCATAGGGCAGCATGCCCACCTCAGTGAGGGCCTTTTCGATGCGCGCCGGCATGTCCGCTGTGGGCACGCCGATGTTTTCCAGGCCGAAGGCCACGTCCTCCTCCACCACGGTGGCAACCAGCTGATTGTCCGGGTTCTGAAACACCATGCCGGCCCGGCGGCGGATCTCCCAGGTGTTTTTTTCATCCTGAGTATCCATGCCGCACACCAGGACCGTGCCGGAGGTGGGCTGGTACAGGCCGTTCATCAGCTTGGCCAAGGTGGATTTGCCCGAGCCGTTCTGCCCCAGAATGGCATGAAAAGCACCCCGGGGCACGGAAAGGCTCACGTCCCGCACGGCCAGAGGGCCGTCCTCGTCATAGGAAAAGGACACATGGTCCACGGAAAATACGATATCTGACATGCTGATCCCCTTTGTTTTTCCTTTCCCGGCGCGTCTGACCGGGCCGGCCGCTTCCTATGCAGCCAGCTTTGTATTATAGCATATTTCCCCATTCCAGGCAACCAACAGCGGCCGGATACGGAAAAATAACCGAGCGGAAAAACGGCGGAAAAACGGATGAAACGCATATCCGCGCCGCCGGTTTCCGCCGTTTGTTCCGAAGACGAATTTTTTTCCTTTACATTGGGGAAAAAACATTATATAATAGGCTTGTTACATACGATTGAAAGGCGGTAAACCATCATGTTTCAGAATTTCCTGCTTGCCATTTCCTCTGCCGTAGCCGAAGGCACCACTGCCGCTGCCAATACCGGCACCGCCGCTGCCGACACCGCTGCTGCCGACACCGCTGCCACCACCACCGTATCCCCCGCCGCCGGCATTCTGGGCATGCTGGTGCCCATGGTGCTGATGATCGCCATTTTCTATTTCCTGCTTATCCGGCCTCAGCGCAAAAAGGATAAGAAGGTCAAGGAAATGCTGGACAACCTGAAAAAGGGCGACCGGGTGACCACCATCGGCGGCATCTATGGCACCATCCTGAATATCAAGGATGAAACCATCACCCTGGCCGTGGGCCAGACCGGCGAAAAGCCCACCGAAATGACGGTGGCGCGCTGGGCCATCCGCGGCGTGGAGGAAGTCAGCGTGGAAAACGACGGGGAAATCCTGGCGTAAGCAAATCGCATTGACAGCATGATCAGGTCCGCACGGTGCACCGCACTGCCTGCGGGCCTGTTTTGCTGCCGGGACATTTTCTCGGCGTTCTCTGGCTCAGCAGATCATACTCAAAGGCGGCAGCCTGAACTGCCCGGCTTTTCCAAAGCGAAACATGCATCCCGTTCCCGGGAAGCACGTCGGGATTCCGATCGTAAAGGAGGGGCTGAAATGAGCCTTTTTGATTTGATCCTGCTTTCTGTCGGGCTGTCCATGGATGCGCTTGCCGTGGCGGTGTGCAAGGGATTCGCGCTGAGAAAAACCACGCTGCGCCACGCGCTGACCGTGGGGATTTGGTTCGGCGGCTTTCAGGCGCTGATGCCGCTGCTGGGCTATCTGGCCGGGGCCCGGTTCAAGGATGCGATCGCCGCCTGCGATCATTGGATCGCCTTCGGCCTGCTGCTGCTCATCGGCGGCAACATGGTCCGCGAAGCGCTGTGCGGTCAGGAGGAAAAGCAGCCCGACGCCGCGCTTTCTCCACGGGCCATGCTGCCCCTGGCAGCGGCTACCAGCATCGACGCCCTGGCCGCCGGGGTCACCTTCGCTTGTCTGGATCAGCGCATCCACGTGGGCGGCGCAGTCCTTCTGATCGGCTGCACAACGCTGATTATTTCTGCGTGGGGCGTCAGGCTGGGCAGCCTGTTTGGCGATCGGATGGAGAAAAAAGCCGAAATCCTGGGCGGCGTGATCCTGGTGCTGCTGGGCGTCAAAATACTGATGGAGCATATGGGGGTCATATGAGAGAAGCAACGCAAAAGCCCGCCGTGCTGTTCGTGCACGGCATTCAGGGAAGCCCCCGCCAATTCGATTTTCTGATCCGCGCCCTGCCGGAGGGAACGCCTTACCGCTGCCTGGCGCTGCCCGGCCACGGGGGCTCTGTGAAGCAATTCCGGAAAAGCGGCCGGGAAGCGTGGGAACAGGCAGTGCGGCAGGCAGCCATCGAACTGGGGCAGAGCCACGGAAGGGTGATCTTCGTAGGCCACAGCATGGGCTGCCTGCTGGGCATACGGGCCGCGGTCAAGGATGAGCTGCCCTTTGAAAAAATGCTGCTTATCGCCTGCCCGCTGAAAATCCGCCTGACAATGCGGTATCTGCGCGAAGCCTATATCGTTTCCACCGGCCGCCCTGCAGATGATCCCGGCGCCCTGGCCATGCGAAACGCCAACAGCGTAAGCGCGCGGAAACCCATCCTGTATCTTTCCTGCGTGCGGCCTTACCTGGAATTGCTGCGGCTCATCCGCGAAGTGAACCGCATTCCCGATAAACCTTTGCTTCGCGCCACCGCAGCTTTCCCTGCCCACGACGAAATCGTCAGCCCCAAGAGCTGGGATTTGGCCCGCCTCGCCTGGCGCTTCGCCCCGGTGCCCCTTCCCCACAGCACACACCAGTATTTCCCGTCCCAGGATCAGCAAACGCTGCAAAGCATCCTGCGGGCAATGATCGGGCAGTGATCCGGGGCTTTGCCAGGCCGCATATGGAAAACAAGCAGTTTCCGACAGAAAGCAGGAAAGAACGACGGAGGTGTTCTTTCTCGGGAGCCCGAGAAAGAACCAAAGAGGGCACCCTTTGTGACTTTTTAACTGCGGGATATAACGAGCAGCATCGTTGCGTACCGTCGCTCCCGGGCAGGCCGACTTCGTCGGCTGGGCGTTATGCTAAAGGCATAACGCGAAAAGCCGAGGGGCAGACCCGAAAACAAATGCATTTGTTTTCGGGCTGACCCACGGCTTTTCTTTTGCCCGGGAGCTGCTTTGCAGCCTATTCAGTTCCTTGCATAATCAAGTTTGTTCGCGTGATCCCAACGTTCGCCGGGAAGAGGTCCAGGGGATGAAATCCCCTGGCGCAGATCTCGAGGCCGCGGAGGCCTCGAAAGAAGAGCCACCACGAAAAAACGGAGCGCTTAAAGCAGCGCTCCGCTTTTGAATCATACCAAAGGACAAAGGATCAGCCCTTGATGCCGCCTCTTGCCACGCCGTTGAGGATCTGCTTGCGGCAGAAGAGGAAGAGGATGATCATGGGCAGCACCACGATGGTGGAAGCGGCCATGATCAATTCCTGGAACGCGCCGGCCTCGGTGGTAAAGGCATACAGACCGAAGGGCAGGGTACGGTTGGCGGTGGTGCGGATCACCAGCAGCGGCCACATGAAGCTGTTCCAGGAGGCCAGGGCGTTGAGCAGCACCACGGTGACCAGAGAAGGCCGGGCGATGGGCACCATGACCTTCCAGAGGTAGCGCCAGTTGCTGCAGCCATCCACGCGGGCGGACCAGTAAAGGCTGTCGGGGATGGACATGAAGAAATTGCGCATGATGTAGGTATAGAAGATGGACGAAATGAAGGGGAACACCAGCGCCGGCAGGCTGTCGTTGAAGCCCAGGCGGATCACGGTGGAATAGTTGGTGATCACCAGCATTTCAAAGGGCAGCATCATCATGCTCAGCAGGGCGGAGAAGATCAGCTCCCTGCCGGGGAATTTCAGCCGGGAGAAGGCGAAGGAGGCCAGGATGGTGGTCACCGTCACGATCAGAACGCTGAAGAAGCACACGATGATGGAGTTCAGGAAGTAGCGCGCAAAGGGCGCGGTGTTGAACGCCAGGCGGTAGTTTTCAAAGTTCAGCCAGTTGCTGGGCGCGAACTGGGGCGGGAACAGCACCACTTCCTGCCTGATCTTGATGGAGGAGGACAGCATCCAGTAGAAGGGGAACACCATGATCACCGCGCCGATCACCAGCAGCGTGTAAAGGCACACCTTGCCCATCACGCTCTTCATGCCATAGCTGTGGTTCAGGACAAAGCCCGCGGCCACGATCACAGCGGAAAGAAGCAGCAGGATGATCCACACAGTGGTGCTGACCCCGGCCAGAGCGGCCTTGCGGCCGGCGGCGGCCACCCCCTGATCGGTGCCCAGCGCAGCCGTATTCTCCGCAATGATCCGCTGGCTGTTCATAATCACGCGGGCCTGGCGCTGGATGCCGCTGATGCGGGGCACTTCATCCTCCACGCCGTCCACGCTCTTTATGCCCTGGACGGGATTGTTCACCTGATCGGTAAGGGCTTCCCCCGCCTCGATCACAGCCTGCAAATCCCGGAAGGGCTTGGCCGTGTTTTCAAACGCCTGCGCCCGGGCGTCCTGCCCTGCCGCAGCGGCGTTCTTCTGCGCGGTGGAATAGTAGTTCAGCAGCTCCTTCAAGGTTTGGGAAATGCTGATCCGGGCCTGCTTTTCGGCCTGTTGGGCGCTGTCAATGGCCTGCTGGCGGGTTTCATCGTTGATGGTAAAGTCTTCCGGCTTTGCGCTGCCATAGTTCAGGAACAGCACCAGCGTCACAGCCAGGCAAATCAGGCCCAGAATCACCAGGCCGGTGCCCAAGGAGCGCGTTTTCTTATTCTTTTTCATTTTTCTGCGCTCCTTTCTCAGTTATACGTCCACTTGCGTTGGATCAACCGCTGGATCATGGTAAAGACCAGGATCACGGCGAAGAGGATCAGCGACGCAGCGGCGGCCCGGCCGTATTCCAGGCTGGTGTTGATCTGCTCGTAGATGTAATACACCATGGTATACATGTTGTACATGGGGCCCGGCGTGCCGGAGAAGAGCACCACCACGGAGTTGAACACCTTGAAAGCCGAAATGCTGTTGATGATCAGCACCAGGCCGATGGTGGGCGAAAGCAGCGGCACGGTGATGCGGAAGAATATGCGGCTGGCCTTGGCGCCGTCCACCTTGGCCACGGTGTAGTAATGCTCGTCGATGTTCTGCAAGCCGGAGATCAAGAGGATGATGGTCATGGGCAGGCTGTCCCAGATGCCGTAGATCACCATGACGGCCATGGAGTAAGCCGGATTGGTGAGCCACGGAACCTTTTCACTGCCAAAAAGCCCCAGCAGCCAGTTGATGATGCCATAGTCGCCGTTGAACATAAATTTCCACACCATGCCGACGGCCACGGCGGAGGTGACCATGGGCAGGAAGTAAGCCGTCTGGAACAAGGCACGCAGCTTGATCTTCTGGTTCAGCAGGTAAGCCAGCACGATGGCCAGGGCCACGGAAATGGGCACCGTGAGCAAAACGTAAAGGAAGGTATTGCCCAGGGCCTGGGGCAGGCGGGTGTTAAGGCCAAAGAGCACGTCGCGGAAGTTGCCCAGGCCCCAGCCCAGGAACTGCCCGCTGAGCTGATACCTTTCCTGGAACGCCATGATAAACACGCGGACGGTGGGATACAGCGTGAACACGATCACGCCCACAAAGAAGGGCAGCAGATAGTTCATGGGCTCCACGAAGGTGTTCACCTTGTCCCGGGTATCCTGACCGCAGAAGAAATGCACATACCCCAGGAACAGGCCCAGCGCCACGAACAGCGCGCCTACGGCCAGGAAAATGGTGCTGTAGAAAATGAATTCATAGTTGGCGGGACGGGGCTTCAGGCCGCTGATGGCCTGGCGGATGCCCTCCAGGGTGGAGGTGCTGTTCTGCACATCTTCCATCTTCATCGAAGAAAGCTGGATCAGCTCCTCCTGCTGGGCGGCAAGCGCTTCGTCAATTTTCGCCTTCAGCGCCACAGTGTTCTCGTCGGTGCCTGTCAGCCGGGCCGTAGCCCGCTGGGTCATGGTAGTAACGATATACTCGGCGATGTCCCTGGCGGGCTGATTCTCCGTAAGCATATCGTTCACCTTGCTGCGCAGCGTTTTGCTGATCAGATTGTTGCGTACGCTGGCAGCTGCGGTGCTTTCATCTTTCAGATCAACGCCCGCCGCCTCCAGCACGGCCAGACGGATGTCGTCAATGGACGCGTCGGCCTTGCTTTTGAAAATGGCGCGGGTGGTTTCGCTGGCGGGATTCGCGGCGATCTTATTCAGCTCGGACCGGCCAAAGAACCCAGCTGCCAGCAGCAGCACGCCGAACAGGGTGAATATGATGAAATTCACCAGCAGCCGGTTGCCTCTTTTTTTCCGCGGCTTGCGGACAGCCGCGGGAAACGCCTGTTTCTGTGTCATACCAGCCGCACCCCCGATTCGCGCTCAAACACGAATACGCCGCGCTTTTTGAAGCTCAGCCTCACCTTCTGGCCTTTTTCCAGTCCTTCCTCCACGCCCAGGTAAGCGCGGAAGCCCACGCCACCGAAGTTCAGGTAAGCCGTTTCTTCCTTGCCTACCACTTCCACGCCGGTGCACTCGCTCTCCAGCACGTCCTCATCTTCCGCGCCCGCTATCACGAAGCTCTCGCTGCGCACCGACAGGTTGATCCGTTTGCCTTCCTCGATGCCCTTGAGGAAGGACAGTCTGGCTTTCCCCGCGCCGCTGTCGGTGACGAAAAGGCCATCCTTGATGACGCCGGGAATGTTGTTGATGGGCGGATTGCCCAGGAAGTCAGCCACGAACTGATTGGCGGGGTTGTCGTAAAGCGCCTGGGGCTTATCGTACTGCTGCATCACGCCGTCCCGCATCAGCACGATATGGTCGGAAATGGCCATGGCCTCTTCCTGATCGTGGGTAACGAAGATGGCGGTAACGCCGGTTTCCAGCTGGATGCGGCGGATTTCCTCGCGCATTTCCAGCCTGAGCCGGGCGTCCAGGTTGGACAGAGGCTCGTCCAGCAGCAGCAGCCTGGGTTCTTTCACCAGGGCGCGGGCAATGGCCACGCGCTGCTGCTGGCCGCCGGACAATTCCTTGGGTTTGCGGTTGAGCAGCTGATCCACGTGCACGATCTCAGCCATCCTGGTCGCCCGCTTGATGCGCTCCTCCTTGGGCACCCGCTTGATTTCCAGGGGGAAGCAGATATTGCCCAGCACCGTCATGTGGGGATACAGGGCATAGTTCTGGAACACCAGGCCGATGCCTCTCTCCTCCGGCGGCTCCTTGGTCACATCGTCATCGTCGAACCAGATTTCGCCGCTGGTCACCGGCAGAATGCCGGACAGCATGTTCAGAATGGTGGATTTTCCGCAGCCGGAAGGGCCCAGCAGACAGATCATTTCCCCATCCTCCAGCGTGACGGAGAATGTGTTGACGGCGGTAAAACTGCCGAATTTCTTGGTGATATCCTTGAGCTTTACTTGCATTAGGTCGTCCTCCCGTGCGGTTTTTCTAAAGCGTGATCTTTACAGAAAAAAGGGAGAACCGGGGTGGCTGAACGCGCCCGGTTCTCCGGAAAAGCGGAGCTTACTTGCCCTGCAGAGCGTTGTTGCAGGTCTCCACGCACTTGGCCAGGGCCTCGGCAGCGTCGGCGCCGCCGGCAACCACGGTGGCCAGTTCCTTCAGCGCGTCACGGGTTTCGGAAGCGCCGGTGACGGAGGGGAAGGAAACGCCGATGTCAAAGTTGCCCTGCACGGCGGCCAGCGCGGGCTGAGAAGCCACGTAAGCGTCGTAGCCTTCCACCTTCTGGGCGTTGAGCCAGGGGGTCAGCGCGCCAACGGCTTCGGCCCAGCCTTCGGCCACTTCGGGGGTGGTCATCATGTACTTGACGAACAGGTAAGCGCCTTCCACATGGTCTTCGCCGTTGGCAGAGAACACGATGGGGCCGCGGTTCCAGATGGTGTAAGCCGCATGCTCGTCCTTGGTGGAGGGAGCGGGCGCCACGTCATACTCGAATCCATCGGGATTGATGTAGGGCACGCCGGCGCAGGAGCCATAGTACATGGCCACGATGCCGGAGTTGAAGTCGGTGGAGAAGTAGCTGCCGGAGGGAGCGGTAATGGCGAAGTAGCCCTTCTGAGCCATTTCGCCGAACCACTGGATCACGTCGGCGGTGTTGTCAAAGAGCACCTTCTTTTCGGCCACGTCGATGTAGCCGTTGCCGTTCTCCAGCATCAGGGTCTGGATGATATCGGTGAGGGAGTCAATGCCGAAGGGAGTCACTTCAGGCTTGGCGGTCTTGATGGCCTCGCAAACAGCCTCCAGTTCCTTCCAGGTGGTGGGGACTTCCAGGTTCAGCTCGTTGAGCAGGGTCTTGTTGTAGAACAGGATGGGGCCGGTGGTGTAGCCGGGCAGGTAGTGGATGTGGCCATCCTCAAAGCCGTTGATTTCGGCCTGGAGGTAAGCGGGCAGCAAGCTGTCAAAGTCCGGGATGCCCATCTCGTCGTCGTAGATGTATTCATCCAGGTTGGCCACCTTTTCGGCGCTGACATACTTGGCGGCTTCGGAGCCGTAGTTGAAGATGATGTCGGGGCCTTCGTTGTTCAGCACGGCGCTGTACACGGTGCTGGTGAAGCCCTGGTTGGGCTGGCTCTGGATCACCACTTCGTACTTGTCCTGAGAATCGTTGAATTCTTCAGCGGTCTTTTTCAGGTAAGCATCCTGGGCGTCGGTGAAGGTGGACCAGATGGAAATCTGCACCTTGTCACCCTTGGCTTCATCAGCGGGGGCTGATTCGCCGAAGGCGCAGGCGCACAGCATCAGAGAGGCCAACAGCAGTGCAAGCAGTTTTTTCATGACGATTTCTCCTTTACATTTATCCGGCATCATGCGGAATGACGCCTTTCTGGCCTCATTATAGCAAACCGTTCGTTTATTTGCAACGGTTTTGAAGTTGTTTCAAACTTTTGTTATAATTTGTCGTTTTTTCTGCAATTGAATCCGAACGTTTCACCGCGCGCCGCGGTGGAATATCCGCCTTCCTCCTTCCATTTTCTGGAACGCAGGTTGCCCGGCGGCGTCCATCGCCCGGCCCGTTCTCTTTTTATAAAAAACGAACCTGCCGTTTTGGGCGGCCTGGTTCGGTTTTAATGGGGCTGGTGCGAGTGGCGGGGCTCGAACCCGCACGCCCAGAGGGCACAAGATTTTAAGTCTCGGTTGTCTGCCAGTTCCAACACACTCGCATGCCGTGGATATTATAGCGCATCCGCAGCCCGCAAGTCAAGCCGGGATTTGCTGCCCGGCGTATCTGCGGCCATCGTTTCCGGAATGCCCGCAGCCCCGTTTCACCTTAGAAAGCGTATACGCGCAATTCCTCACGGACGGTTTCGGTCCGTTCTGGCTTCCCTTTCCTGCCGGAGGCGGCGGATTCCTTTGCACGCGCTCGATGATCTTGTCCTTCCATTCGTCGTCCTGGGCGTCCAGCTGATAGGTTTCAAAGCCGTATTCCCTGCCCAGGGAGCAAATGACCGATTCGTCCTCCACGTGCAGGGAGATCCGGTAGTGATTGGGCATCTTTTGCGGCAGGATGGTGCTTTTGTTCCGCTGGACCTCCCTGAGGTGCCTTTCGCCGTTGACGATGCCGTCGAAGCGGACGCCATAGAGCCGGAACAGCGATTTGATGTAGCCCTCCGAACGGAAGGAGGAGGTGTATACCCACACCTCGCACCCCATGTCCTGCAGGGAGCGGATCAATTCCGGCGTGCCCAGCCGCAGCCGCTCCTGGTAAACCCGGTTCAGGGGAAAACGCAGCGGCGGCTCCGTCAAATGCGTTTTGGGCGAAACGAAGAGCACCTCGTGATTCCCTGATTGGGGCCAATATCCGGAAAACAAAATTCATCGTCCGGGTTCGGATGCAGCTTGGTGACCGGCGCATAACGGATCAGCGCCCGGCGAAGCA
>Ga0310694_10002898_pt1 | contig 17104 bp, 15 predicted proteins | sample 174DNAGHGhighgp2_FD_203884 | JGI IMG/M metagenome (GOLD analysis project Ga0310694, IMG submission 203884) | Sheep rumen microbial communities from Palmerston North, Manawatu-Wanganui, New Zealand - 1742 DNA GHGhigh gp2 (v2) (version 2) | ecosystem: Host-associated > Mammals > Digestive system... | reverse complement strand
TTATAGGTAGTGTGCCTGTCCGGCAAACCGTTCACATCGAGCAGGGCACCCGTTCACATCGAAACCAGCAAGCCGTTCACATCGAAACTGGCAAGCTGTTCACATCGACGCCGGGCACTCGTTCACATCGACTCGCGTGAACGGATTGCTTGTTCAACTCGTTCACATCGAGAATTGCACCCTGTCGGCGCGGAAAAATGCACCATCTCCGGGGGAGAAGGGAAAAAAGAAAAAACCTTGATTTCTCAAGACTTTTTCGGGTTGGTGGTCGCAACAGGACTCGAATTGCTAATTTGCTTACAAAATCGGTCAATATCACAACATAGTGTATTATGCCGTAATGATAAAATACAATATCTTGTGGTATCATGTACCCAAATAGAACCCTGTGAAAGGACGGTTTGGGTATTTTCCAAGGTGAAGATTCTGCGGTAAATCGGATTTACCCAAGCTATTTTGCCGAAAACTGCAACAGGCTTTATCGGGGAATGTTTGGGTAAACAAAGACAAAGCTTCTGCGGTTCAGATTGCTACTGTACCCATATATTTCAGGCCGATCTGCAACAGGTTTTGCCGGGGAGTGTTTGGGTAAACACAAGATTTACTGAGGAGGATTTCACTATGAAAAGCATGACAACTGAACTGAATCAAAACGGTATTCATTTCACCCTGCACGGAGACTATTACCTTCCTGATCTAGGGCTCCCAGAAAAGTCATCTGCTCCCATTGGCCGCTATGGCCGGATGCGGAAGGTGTACCTGGAGAAACAACGCCCCGGACTGTATGAACGGCTGCTTCTGTCTGGGAAGCTGTATGAGCATCTGTCGAAAATTGATACCTGCTGCGCTGAACGGATGGATCGAATGGTCCGCCGGATGGCTGATGCCGAAGGCATCACCGAAAGCCTGAAAGCAACAGATCAAATGGCCTGGGTTGGTCGAATGAACAGCATCCGGCAGCAGGCGGAGGAGATGATCTTGCAAGAACTGATTTATGAATAATCGCCGTGCCGCCTCTTCGGAGGCGGTTTATAATACAGAACTTCAAGTGTATACTGACTTCAGCATCAACGCTCAGCATCATTTGAGGCCGAACTATGAGGTTAAGCATCATTTCTTTCGCTTTGCTTATGTTCGCTTATTTGAGGGACACTTTGGGGGACAATGTTTTTCAAAATGTACTTCAAATCCATTGAAGCCGATGAAACATGAGTATTATCAAACTGAAACCAGGTTACTATGCAACTATGGTGATTATTCCTCCTTACTTAATGTCAGCAAAGAACATGCTTACAATAGAATCAAGTTGACTTCGGATGGAATCAAAACTGACGCTCAAATTCAATGTCTTCACACCGATCCTGTTCCCACTCATGCTGTAGGTATGATCGGGTTGGATTGCTTCATCGGTACGGGCATAGAGTAACATGCCTGCTACTTTTTTATGTGGCATGTTCATCAATTCCGCTTCTTTGTTTTTCACATACGTAAAGATTTGATAGAGATTATTGGAGTGGATCGAATGAACATCGTACTGTGTCTGCGTGGTATGCGCATAATACTTTGCATCAATGATCAGCACATCATTTCCTTTTGAGAGCGTAATGTCGCTCTGCATGACAGGCAGCATCGTATTCTCATCATCATCCAATATCCACGGAATCTGAGAAGCATGAACATCCAATGGCGGATGGAAATGCTTGCGGTAATATTGCAGAATGAATTTTTCATAGAGTCGGCTCATGCGTTGCTCGTCCAAAAAATCCATCAGCTTGGTGGAGCCGTCGCTGTTTGTTTGCAGCAAGCCTTTCACAACGAGATAGCAAATGGAAATCAGCATCCGATATTGCTCGTTATGGCGATTGTACTGCACGTGCCAGTTAATATCGTGAATGTCCAGTGCGTCCACTTCACCAAAATAAACCAGAAGACGCCGCATATCCTGCTTCCGGCTCTTGGCAATGTCACCATGCAAAAGCAATATCATTGTTGATTTGATGATTTGGTTCAGAGGGAAATTGACGGAGAAATCATCATAGGAGCAGGCCAATCGCTGCCGTAGCATGGACCGGGTTTTGATGGATTCAGAAATGTCGATCCGTCCGCGAAGGGCTGTCAGCGGCTCCGTCTTTTCGATATATTCTCTGCCCAAGCCCTGTTTGATTTGCAGCGAAACCCCTTTGCACAAGATAGCGGCGCACAGATCCGCTACGTTGTGAAAATCTTCCGTTGCCATCTCTTTATAGCCTTGTCCGTTCAGCATCTGAAAGGCATAAGACAGCATATAATAGATATTTCGGATCGGGATCATTTGATCGCATCCTTCAGCCGGTTGATCCAATCGTTGGCCTTTGTCCGGTCGTCGTACCAGTATTCCCGCAGCAGTGGGGCCAGTTCATAATCCACGATGGAGCGAAGCGCCGCGTCGCTAGCTTCCTTCAGATTGCAGAAATAGCTATGCCCGATGCAGAACCCTTCGCCCAAAGATTCATCCCCGGCGATGGTGTTGTTCAGGTTTTCCACGCATGCGATAAGACGGTTAAACTTATCGCTGTCCAAATCAGCGCGGTATGCCCGGAAACCCTCGCTTTCAAATCCGGGCTTCATGTCAAAGAAAGCAAACCGGCGGCGCAAGGCATAATCCAGCATTCTCCGTAATCTGTCCAATTCACATGACGTATATTCGGATAGTCTTCCCGAGAAGGGTCATACTCATAATCCGAAGTGACGATACCGCGACCTACCAACTGATACAGTCCCCGTTTTGCATATACAATATCTCCGGGCTTCATTTCGTTAGCAAACTGCCACGTCGCATGGGCTGACATAACATATGAGAGCTCCGGATTGATGGTTTCCTTCATTCTTTGCTTCATTGCGGCTTTGGAAGGAAACTTGGATAGATCTCCAATTTCGCTCCAGCCGATTGCCATAATACCGGCTTTATAAAACTCCTCCCACTTTGTCGCGTTTGACCCGGGTGCATACATCCAGTAATGAACGGTTCTCACATCTTCATCAGCCAAAGCGGTTCCTTTTTCTTCTCCGGATATATATGTCGAATTGGTTTTTCTGCTATCTGCATATAGCGGAATATTACTCAAATCCACTTCATCCAATGCTGAAGCCAATTCATCCCGCAACTTCCAAACGAACGAACCCTTTTCACCTTTTTTTGCACTACGGCCTACATAAAGCACCGGCCACCAATTTGATTCCTTATCATTCTGAAGGATGGGACAATTTGTTTTTTCATGAATACGGCGGGCTAATTGTTGAGAACCCATATTATAATAGCCTTGGGTTTCTCCGTATTTTTCAGCAAGCTGGACGCAGGTTGCTGCACCGCCATAATCAATAAACCGTTTCATGATAGCCAATGCAGTTTCATTAAAAATACTTTTATCGTTGAGCAGTTCAGTCCATTGGTCCACTGATATTTCTGGCGAGTACCCTGAGGGGCCCCATTTTGTTTTGTTTACTTCTTCTGAAAATTGCCATGCATCATAGCTTAATTCCTGGAAGTTAGTTAATACACTATTGCCGCTTTCTAAATATGTTCGAAGTTTTCGCGTGATAGCAAAATAAACACTTGCAGTTAATTTGCTATCAAAGGTTGGTAATTCATTGACCAATGTATCTGGCAGCTTTTTGGATTTGTAAATGTACCACTTGTTCCGGCTGTCCAAATTCAGGAACGTATCAGGAGCGATCCAATACAAGCCCATGGTGATCTTGCTGTTTCCATTATACTTGATCTCCATGGCCCGATCGAAAATGACGGACAGTTTTTGCAGGTTTTGTTCATTTTTTTCTTTATCGTATGCCAAAGCGCACACAAATAACTGCCAAAGTGTGTCCATTGTATCGGCAGAACGGTTATCCCGGAAAGGATAAAACGTGGCGTTCAGATTGTTCAGCACCGGAATGCTGTCAAAGGCAGTTGGCAATGGGGCAGAAACGCCAAATAATTGCGCAACTGCCTGAATGATTTTTATCCGATTAGCTGTCTTCATGGAGGTTTTATTGAACAAGCCAAATACTGTAAACGGATCCAGATCGTCGATATGATCATCCTGCTCAAGTGTGGGCATGCCAATTCCGGTTATGGCATAAATCTGCCTGACTTTTTCAATCAGTTCCTGACGGTTTTTCTGGTAGGGCAGTAGCTTATCCGCCAATTCTTTATAAAATGGCACCCAGTCAAATGTTATATTATTCATCATGCTTCCTCCCCGTTTTATACTATTATGCCGCCAGTGCGTTCGCATTCACCTGATCAATCACTCTTTTGATACCCATCCATACGGTCAGATCGGTGAACACATCCACGATGCTTCCCTGATCGGTAAACGGCGGTTCCTGGAGGACGGACATATCCTTCATCAGGCCGTTGTGGACGATGTACTCCACGATCTGATTGACGAAGTAGATTTGCCGGCTATCCAGCTGGGTGCTGTCCAGGTATTCCGCAAACGCGGCTTTGGCGGCGGTCATATCCATGCCGACGATACCCCGGACAAATTCTCCCAGGGGCACCGAGCCGATCTCCCGCTCATAGTCTTCCTTTGTGCCGACCTCGCTCCAAAGGATGCGTTCCAGCTCATGCACGTCTGTTTCCGTCAAGGGAACATTGCTTTTCAGCTTGGCAATCACGGCCTGATCCTGGTGTTGGCGAACATAGAACTCCGCTTTTGCCTTGTAGTTTTTCAGATCGTCGTTTTCCAGATCGGCATCGTTCCACTCCATGGACAGGATCTCATCGTCAAAATTGGTTTCATACTTGATATGGCTGATGGGGATATACTTGATCAGATCGCGGATGTTCTCGCGGATGTGCTCAAATTCGTTAATGCCGGCGTTCTCCACATAATCGGTGGTCAGGATCTTCTGGATCAGTTCCTGCTGGGCGATGATTTCCGGGATGTTGGCCACGCTGGCCACGGCGCTGACCTTCTTCATCAGGTCGCTGCGGGCGCGGCTGTATTTCTTCCCTGCCAAATAAGCCAGCTCAATGCCGTACATCAGCGCATCAAACCGCAGCGCTTTGGGATCATCCGTATCTGGCTGCACCAGCGGCGCCAATTCCTGCGCGATCATCAACGTGTTTTCATAGGTCAGCGCCTGATAATTTTCCGGACTGCTGAACATTTCCACATACTTTAAATGCTGCCGGACCGCAAAGTTTTCCCGATCCAGCGCCTGCACCTTTTCCAACATATCCTGCACCAGGGATTTGCGGAAGGGGATCAGGTCATCGGTCTGATAAGCAATATCCTGCAATTTGAAGGCAATCTGCGCCTTCAGGCTGAACAGCGCGCCGGACAGGGCGATCATGTTCGCCGTGGGTCTGCCCTTGTTCATGCGGAAGAACTCAAAATTTCCGCAGAAATCGAAGATATAGAACTTGCTCTTGTCCTGCCCGTCAATGAGCCCGGGACACAGACGGGTGCCGCGGCCAATCATCTGCCAGAACTTGGCCTTGCTCATCACCTTTTTGAAGAACACCAGGTTCAGCACCTCCGGCACGTCGATGCCGGTGTCCAGCATATCCACGGAGATGGCGATCTGCGGGAGCTTATTCGGGTCGGAGAACTCGTCGATGGCGCTTTGGGCATAGGTCATATAATTGTCGATCACCTTGGCAAATCCAGGCAGGTGGGGATACTCCTTATTGAACACCTCCAAGATCTTTTCTGCGTGGGCGTGGTTCTTGGCAAAAATGATGGTTTTGCCGATCTTGTTGCCATAATCGATTTTCAGGCCGTTTTCCATCAGCACCCGCAGCACTTCCCGGATGGTGTCCTCGTTGAAGATCCACTCGTTTAACGCGGAGGAGGAGATGCTCTCCGGCAGGTCGCCGTTCTCGTCCTCAAAGGTATCCTCGTAGGCTCGTTTGTCCTCCTCTGAAAGCTCGTCATACACGATGCCCTGCTGGATGAACTTCAGCGTCGTCTCCACGCTGATGAAGTCCACCAGATAGCCGTCCTTCACCGCCTGGGCCAGCTCGTAACCGTAGGTGGGCACGCCGCTCTCCAGCTCGAAGATCTCGTAGGTGTTCTTGTCGATTTCATCCTTTGGCGTTGCGGTGAGGCCCACCAGCGGCGCGTCGAAGTAGGTGAAGATGTCCCGGTACTTGTTATAGATGGAGCGATGCGCCTCATCGCAGATTACCAGATCGAAGTGCCCGCAGGTGAACAGCTTTTCGTCATGCTCGTCGTGCACTGTGTCGATGCAGTTAAACATGGTCTGATAGGTGGAAAACACGCAATGGGCGGCGGAGTTTTCCTTGTCCTCGCACAGGTTTACCACGCTCAGATCGGGCAGCAGGTTCACAAAATTGCGCTTGGCCTGGGTGACCAGGCTGTTGCGGTCTGCCAGGAACAGGATGTTTTTCACCCAGCCCTTGTCCAGCAGCACCTTGCACAGGGCGATGACTGTGCGGGTCTTGCCGCTGCCGGTGGCCATCACCAGCAGCGCCTTGCGGCGGTTCTTGGTGTCGAAGCTCTCGCAGACGGCCTTGATGGCCTCCTCCTGGTAATAGCGTCCGGCGATGTGCTTGTCCACCGTAATGTGCTTCATGGGCAGGCGCATGCGGCGCAGGTTGAACAGCTTTTCCAGGTCCCGCTTGCTGTAAATCGCCGCCACCCGTCGCTCGGGATATCGGCCGTCATCGATCCGGGTTTCAAAGCCGTTGGTCAGGAAGATCACCGGGCGGCGGCCATGCTGCTTTTCCAGCAGATCGGCGTACAGCTTGGCCTGCTGGCGGCCTTTCGCCGGGTCCACGCAGGTGCGCTTGGCCTCGATGATGGCCAGGGCGCGGCCATCATCACCATAGAGCACATAATCGGCATAGCCCACTTCGCTTTTATTGGGCATGCCGGCCAATTCCACCTCGTCCAGCCAGTCTTTGTCCTTCGTCCAGCCCGCGTCCTCCAGCATTACGTCGATATAGAGCTTGCGGGTCTTGTATTCGCTGATTTCCAGGGGCTTGGGGGTGTAGGTTTGCCGCTGCTCCGCACGGCGGGCGGTCAGCTCCTCCCGCAGGGCGGCGTTCTCCGCCATCAGCTCCTGCAGTTGGGCTTCCGTCTCCGGCGGCACGACAGCCACCGGCGCGGCGGGGGCTTCCGGCAGGGACGGATCGAACTTCCCCGGGGTATAGTCGCTCCCGTAGCAGTAGGCCACGAAGTCCAGAAACACCCACAGGTTTTGCAGGCACAGCATGGCCTGTTCCTTCGTGATCTTCTTCCCGTCGTGGGCGGCGCTGTTGCCCACGCGGCGAATGTAGTCCAGTCGCCGCATCAGGTTGTCGTCCACGATGTCCCGGAATTCCTCCGTGCTCAGCAAACTGACCAGCTTATCATCCCAGGGCATGGAAAGGGCGCTGTCCACGGAATACATCCATTTGACAGCGCTCTCCATGGCCCGGCGGCAGGTCATCACGCAGGCCGCCGGGTCGATGCTGTATATCTTTTCCGCTGCCGCCGCCGCTTCCCCAAATGCCGCGAAATCCGGGGAGGAGAGGAGAAAATCGAAGTTGGTCATGGGATCACCCCTTATCAGTGCTTTAGAATCAGCGCGGCCCGCTTGCGAATCTGTTTTTCCATCAGGGCCACCCGCTCAGGCGGATACCGCAATCTGCCTTCATCCTGAAATGTGAATTCCAGCGCCTTGCGAAGCTTTTCGGCAATTGCGCCGTTTAATACGCTTTGTGCCGCCTGGAAAAAATCCTCGTACACGCAGGGCAGCAGGGTGGCGGCATAGGCATCCAGCTTGGCTTCTGATTGCCAGTTTTCATCTCCCGCGTAATTGAACAGCGCGTTGCCGTGGTCGAATAGTGGCGCGGGTCTGATGATGCGATTGGTCCGGCTCTCTACCAGCACACCGAAATTGCCGAAATGCCGGTCTGTGTTGCAAATCAGCGCATCAAACACGATCATTTCATTCAGCGATTGCACAAAAACGTCGCCCAGCGTTTCATAATATTGCCGTACGGCTTTCATTCCGCCGGTGCGGATGATCCTGCCCACGGGTACGTAGGCCGTTTCTTTTCCGGTAAACAGCTCGCAAGCGGAACATAGCTGGCCCTTCCAACGCTCTATTCTGTAAGGAATCACATTAAACCCTAATTGTTTCCCCACTAAATAGGCGTACTTTTCAGAATAAGGCTCAAACCCCGTATTGTTTGCGCCGGAGGTAGCGCCTTTGTACAGGTAAACCTTTCTATTGACCCTGCGCCAGCATTTGGGCAGCATGCCATTGGTGGTGAATTCAGGGGATGAAGCAAAGGAAGATCGTACCGAAGAACCATATCCAGTAAAGGCAATAGTTGCCAGCACTCTGCTGAACCGGTTCTCGTATAGATTCACCTGATCGAATGTTTTTGTTTCGTTTTCATCGCAAATCCAATAAGAATCATTCAGTGACAAGCCCTTGCATACGGAAATCACGTCCATGGGCCGGTTGGCGCTTAATCCGCATTTTGACAGAAAAGTATTTACAAAAGCACGGTTCTTTGGGATCGCCCGGTGCTTGATCCATCGAACCAGTCCTTTTTCATTCGGTTCCATATCCAGCGGAAGCAGGTTCTTCTTTTCTTCGTCCAGTTCAAGAATGCGAACCACCGGCTCTGCCAGGTTTTCCAACACCTCAAAACGCAGCAATGGCGTATCAAATAGCTTTAGCGTATAGATCATGGTTGGTTCCTTCCTTTCATGGCGTAGTTCTGTTTTTTTAGGCTTCCCTTAACCAATCGCTTCATCCATTTTCTGCTTTCCCAAAGGCCGAAAAATCCGGGGAGGAGAGGAGAAAATCAAAGTTGGTCATGGGATCACCTCATAATGCCGAAAATCAAACTATTTGAAAATTTCTAATGGTTGCATTTTACTGTCCGGAGTAGAACAATTGCATTCTGCGCCAGAGTTCTTCCAGTGCTTTTTCCTGCATCAATTCCTGCAAAAGCCGCCGCTGCTGATCTGGCCGCAAGTGATCAAACATGTTCATGGCAGCTTTGAGAGATTCTTTGACGACATGATACTGTTGCTCGGCAGCGTTCTGCTGATAGGTGGGATCATACATCTGCCACGCCTCCTTCCGAAATCAGCATATCATGAACCGGTACCACCCACAAGCGCAAAAACAGGTCATTTTCGGGTCAGTTTCAGGTGCTTTTCGTGCACTTTTCCGCCGCCGCTTCCCCAAAGGACGCAAAATCCGGGGAGGACAGGAGGAAATCGAAGTTGGTCATAAGTATATATCCCACTTTCTTTTCTTATTCAGCAATAGCTTTAAAGAAGTCCATATTTACACCGGTGTTAATTACATACCTATGCCCTTTAATATCTCTTATCAATATATAAACCTTGTCTGTTGGCTTTCCAAAAGCATTCCCCATACGTCTCCAATAATCATCAACAAATTCTGACGGGTCTAAATATATCTCTTTAGCACTGTCTTTTGGTATTCTCATGTAATGCCCTTCTTCAGTTATCTGTAATGCGTTAAGAAGGTGGCTTTCTCTGTTGGGTGATCCTTTGAAAAAGTCAATACATATGATACCGTTATCTGTATTTCTTGTATTATAAATTCGTAATACATACTGCGTTTTGTTAATTGATTCTATACTACCTTCAATTTTTAGTCTACTCCTAAATGGTAGCATGGATATAATCAACATAATTGCTGTTGCTACCGAGCCAAGAGCACCAATAATATTCCAAATCATACAATCACCTCATCAAAAGTATTGTTGCATCAAGGATTGTTTCAGCATTTCCATATATCACTCGCCGCCGCTTCCCCAAAGGACGCAAAATCCGGGGAGGACAGGAGGAAATCGAAGTTGGTCATGGTGATTCTCCTTTATTCGCCTTTGAATAATTTGACCAGCAGAACTATATTGACAGCAACTAATCCTATTACATATTCTGCATAACAATCGGGTATTTCAATAATCTCTTCACCTTGTCCATGCCCCGCTGTCTTATTTCTAACAGTAGGTGAACCACTTTCCAATGCGGCAGCAACAATATTCAAATGGTTTTCCAAATATACAGGGAAGAAACCATTTGATTTCAATATCTCGATTAGCTTTTTTGCCGCATCTTTATGAGGATCGTATTGAAAACCGCGTTTAGAGCAAATTGCTTTCATTGTGCTTTCAAAAGCTTTTTCTGCTTCCACGATCGCTGCCTTATTGTCTCCTCTTCTTCTCGCTTCAAATGCATTTATATATTCTTGTACTGCTCCCTCGAATCCAGCTTCACATAACAAGTGCAGTGCTGGCTTGATGTAAGCGTTATGAACAACCATGTTGTCAATTCGAATGATTTCTCCCTGTATGAATTCATAGCCCAAACGGTGTTGTTTAAATCGATAATTCAATTCCGTAATGGCTTCATCAATTGCCTCTTCAATACCATTATAAGAATTACTCGCATAATGATTACGAATAGGCTTATCAAACATATGAAAGATATAATCAATTAAATCCAATAAATCATCATCTTCTGCGTTACTAATATATTCCTCAAAATTACTTTTTGCGTTGCCAGCATAATTTGTGTTATTACTTCCTAACGCTTTTAATCCTTTTTCTCTGCAATACAAATCATGCAGATCCAGCCATATGTCTTTATAATATGAATTCTGAATTTGCTTAATAACATCACAAATAATGCAAAACAATTGATTTCTGAATGATATTGGTATACGATCATAGGTATAGACATCTAATTCTCCTTTTGATTCCTTTATGCGTTCAGAATACAGTTTATACATGCAATTTCCCCCGTTCTTCATCCAAAGTATTGTTGCATCAAGGATTGTTTCAGGGTTTCCAGTTTTTCCAGGCTTTGCTGGATAGACGTTTTTGATTTGTCGACCTGTTTTATGAAAGTTACAAACGTCTTTTGTTTTTCAAGAGGAACATCAAATATCTTGCATTGTTTCAATGCAAATATTTTTAGTTCCGCAAAAGTTGTTCCAGAAGCAATACTGCTATAATCTGTCATGATTCTATCTTTAAGCGTATAGAGTAAGAAAACCGGATCATAGTCTTTGCTGATTGAATGAACCCATAACACCCGACCATCCTTAAAGTAGAATGGTTCTTCTGTATCTACAACCCATATCCTTCCGTCCGGGCAAATGGAGGGCATGAGCAAATCACCAACTTGTGGTTTTCCCGTTGCGTCTATCAATTCTTTATAATGCTCAGAGGTAATGAATAATTCAGGAGATATTGTTTTTCCTTCTGCCAAAGCCCCTATTTCTGTTCCACGATAGAAGGGAATACCTTTCTCTTGCAGTTCTTCAACAAAAACCCTTTTACTGGAACCGACTTCTGAAATATCTTCAAGAGCCTTTGTTTTCCAGCCCATCGGATTTGTCCTGCAATCCCCAAACATCTCGACAAATCGGGCTTTGACGAGATCATCCAGCTTTTGCAGTTGCTTTTTTCGCAGGGAAATCAAAGCACTTATTTTATCTAATTGTTCTGAAACTTTCTTCTGCTTATCAACAGATGGAAGTGGTACTTCAATGTTTTCGACAATGCCTTTCGATATTTCCTTGAATGTTGCGCCTCTGCCAAGAGAATTGAGATAATCCTTTTTGCATACAAGAAACCAGTACAGGAATTTATTATATATTGTATCTGAGCAAATTAAGTTCTTGAATCCCTGGTTACAATACATTTCAACTCCAGCAATGCCCACTTTTCCTATTGGGGCTCGAGACGAAAGCAAAACAGTGCCAGCGGGAAAAGAGGTCAATCCGCTTTTCTTAACAGCAAGTTCCGTTATTTTTCTTTGGCTTTCATAGATAATGCCAGATTCATCTGTCATTTCCGCGGGTGTTATCCAGTTAATATTTCCATCCCAGTATTCCGGGACATTACTGCTCGGAGTTGTGCCGGAAACAACGGTGCAAACATCCCCTAATCTCGCCATCACACCATCCCCTCCAATTCCTTCAACACCTGCTGAATTTCCTGCTCAATGGCGTTCAGGTCGGCCAGGATTTCACTGGTGGGCGGGTATTCGATGGGCTTGTATTCCGTCTGTTTGTATTTGTTGATGGACAGGTCGTAATCGTTCTGCGCGATTTCGGCCTTGGGCACCAGGAAACTTTGCTCGGTGCGGGCGCGGCCCTCCTCGGCGGACAGATTGCCGAACCGCGCCACAATATCCGGGATATCGTTTTCCTGCACGGGGCTGCGCTTATCGTCCAGGCTGAAGCCGTCGGCGCGCATGTCGTAGAACCATACCTTGTCCGTGCCGCCATGGCCGGTTTTGGTGAAGATCAGCACGGCGGTGCTCACCCCGGCGTAGGGCTTGAATACGCCGGAGGGCATGGAGATCACGGCCTCCAGCCGGTTGATATCGATGATTTCCTTGCGGATGGCCTTGTGGGCGGTTGAGCTGCCAAACAGCACCCCATCCGGCACGATGCAGGCGCAGCGCCCGCCGGTTTTGAGCATCTTGAGGAACAGGGCCAGGAACAGGAGCTCCGTCTTTTTGGTCTTGCAGGTTTTGAGCAGATCGGCGCTGACCGTTTCCGCGTCTAAGCTGCCCTTGAAGGGCGGATTGGCCAGGATCAGGCTGTATTTCTCCCGGTCCGGGTTCTGGTCGCTGAGGCTGTCCCGGTACTCGATGAAGGGATTCTCCACGCCGTGGGTCATCATGTTCATAGCCCCGATGCGCAGCATGGTGCGATCCATGTCGAAGCCGGTGAACATGCGGTTCATGTAATGGGCCTTGTTGTCCCGGTTGAAGAAGACCTCCGCCTTGCGGTTTTCCTTGAGGTAATCGCTGGCCGCCACCAGGAAGCCCGATGTGCCGCAGGCGGGATCGCAGATCAGGTCGTCGGCCCTGGGCTGCATCAAGTCCACCATCATGCGGATGATGTGCCGCGGCGTGCGGAACTGGCCGTTCACCCCGGCGGTGGACAGCTTGGACAGCAGATATTCGTACACGTCACCCCGGGCGTCGGCGTCGCTGAGCTTCGCCATCTGCTCATAGATGCCGTCCATGGCGGTGACGATCTTATCCAGCATCAGCGGCGTGGGGATTTTGAAAATGGCGTCGCCCATGTATTTGGAGTAGGCGCTTTCCTTGTCACCATGCAGGTTTTTGATGAAGGGAAACACCCACTCCTGCATCACGCTGTACATTTTCGCCGCGGGAAAGTCGTGGAACACGCTCCACTTCAGCTGAGTTCCGTCCACTGTCTGCATGCCGATTTGCAACTCATCTGCAAAAATGCTCTCAAAAGGCAGCCCCAGCATGGCGCACTCCTTGGCGCGCAGGGTATCGGCGGCGTCCAGGTCGTGGATGAACATCAGGTAGGTCATCTGCTCGATGACATCCAGCGGATTGGTCAGGCCGCCGGTCCAGAAAATCTCCCACAGGCTGTCGATTTTGCTTTTCAGTTCGCCGGTAATCATGTGCGATCTTCCTCCCAATTCCAGGTATAGGATGTGTAGCGGCCTCCACTGATTTTGATGATCTGATGGGTGTCCATCAGTTCCTTTAGCGCTCTTTCCACGGTTTTCTGGCTGATATCCGGGCATTGGGCCATGATCTGCGCTTTGGTGATCCTGCCGGTGGTGCTGCGGATGATTTCCCGGACCCGCCCGGGCTTTGACAGGCCGCGAGTGATCAGGATCTCTACCCGAGAGCGAAAATCTCGATAAGCGGCCAAGATGATACCCAGCATGTAGCGGACGAAGGGCAGGTAATCATTTGCGCCTTCGTGCCAGTCGATCGAGCTGTCCTGAAGCGCCTCGTAATAACTTTCCTTGGTGTCTGAAATCAACTTTTCGAGACTGATATATTTTCCCACGATGTAACCGGCACGGTAGAGCAGCAGCAGGGTCAACAGTCGGCTCATACGACCGTTGCCGTCGTTGAAGGGATGAATGCAAAGGAAGTCCAGGATGAACATGGGAATCAGTAGAAGTGGATCTAGCTCCGGATCGGTCAGTGCATCGTTGTATGCTCTGCAAAGCTCCTCCATGGCAGCAGGCGTTTCCCATGCCGGTACCGGTTCAAAGCGAACGCGCTTCGTACCGTCAGGCAGTTCTTCGGCAATGACATTATCCGAATTCTTAAAGCTGCCGCCGATGGACGCATTGCTGTATTTGTAAAGATCCCGGTGCAACTGCAGAAACGGATTCGGACGAATCGGGATAAAGTCATAATCCTCATGAACAGTCGTCAGAACATCCCTGTATCCGGCAATCTCACGCTCACTGCGGGTGCGCGGAGTCGTCTTGTTGCGTACCAGGCTCTTCAGCCGATCATCGGTGGTAATAACGCCTTCGATGCGGTTTGAAGCCTCTGTGCTCTGGATCTTAGCAATCTCCAGAAGCTCGGAAAGCTCATCCTTGTTGGAAGCAATGAACAGATTCTGCTGTCCCTTTTGCTCATGGATCTGTGAAAGGTAACTCACGACCTCCGGGATCAACAGTTTTTGATAAACAGTCTTATAGTTGAACGGCCTCATGAACAACCTCTTTTCCAAAACCAACATCGTCATTTTGATCTGATTTGACGCAATTGCATTATAAAAGAAAGAAGACCGATTGTCAAGTCAAGATAGTCACAGATAAAGAAAATGACTATTTTGACAAGATGTACTGACTATGTTGTGACCATTAAAAACTGCCTTTAACTCCATTTATTGCCTCGTTCTGGCTTCGTTTGCGGTTGCACCACGAAGTCAGCATCTGTTGACTAACATTCAGTAAAGCAACTGGCATGGTTGAGAACACCTATTGCTAATAAAAAAATGTATGCCCTGTGACAAAGTTCGCCGCGGGGCTTTTTGCGTTTGAGTTCAAGCATACTGTAGAAAAATATAAAAATTCTTTCTGTAGGTGTTTCCAAAATCGATGATTTTCGCCATGTAGATATGGAGGGAGAAAACGATGACGCCCTCAGAATACTGTGGCCCCCAATGGTGGAAACCAGCCCATTGAGAAGATTTCGCAAAAGTGTATCCACTATGCCCCGATTTTTACATAGAGGGATAGCGGGCAATATGCAACCGCTGGTAGGAGGTGAAGTTCGCATGATCCGTTGGGTTATCGTTGGTTTTAGGCGGCCACCTAAAAATTTTTTCAAAAAATCTTCCGTAGGTGTTTCCAAAATCGACGATTTTTGCCATTTAGGGGTGGAGGGAGAAACAGAGGGGATGTTCCCCGATGATTACGCCCTTACAACGACGTGGCCTGCGCTGAAAATCAGCCTGTTAAGAAATTTTCCGAAAGTGTTTCCACTTTGCCCCGATTTTTACATAGAGGGACAGCGGACAATATGCAGCCGCTGACAGGAGGTGACGTTGGCATGATTCGCTGGGGTGATCGACGGCTGTTGATACTCCGAGAAAGTATTTCAAAAAAATTTCCGGAAGAGGTTTCCAAAAAGCACGATTTTGGACATTAGAGGATGTCTCAGGTGCTGCAAATTTTTCTGGAGGTGGTGTCACTTTGCTCCAATTTTCCCATATAGGGGTGGCGGGGATAATGCCAAAGAGAAGAAAGGATGGACAACGATGACGAACACGAGACGAAACGCAGACGCAATCCGGCAGCTCATGAGAAGCCCGGTATGGGCTGACGATGGAGCAGTGAAGCTGTACCTCTACTGCTTGGCCATGGCAAGCCACAATCAGTATTGTTGGCGCGGGCTGCAGCTTCAGCCGGGCGATATGCCCCTGTCAGAACGGAAAACGGCAAAAGCACTCTGTTGGTTCAGGGACAAGCTGCGCCGCAGAATGCGGATGCTGGAAGCACAGGGCATGGTAGCAATCCGATCGATCCCTAACGTGGGAACGATGCTGCATGTGGTGAATTGGCCCGATCCTGCCGGTGTGAAAAATGGACCAGAAGCTGGAGCAACCTGTATCCATGATGGAGCCAGCGCAGAGGCATGGGATGCTCAGAATTGTACCGGTTCCCTGTTGGATGCCAGTCGGGTATGGTATCAGGATGATACCAGTTATCAGGAAACCGGTATCACTGTGATACCAACTGATCCTCGGAATCAGACCGGTTCCGCCCAAACCGGTACGATGGCAAGACCTAACCCATATAAAAAGAATATATATTCTTCTTTAGGGTATGGGACGAAGACTGAACCGGATCGTTTTTCAGAAATATGGCTTGCTTATCCGCAGAACCGGCGGACAAACCGCGAGGTTGCCGCGGCGCTGGTGGAGAAAGCACTGAATGACGGCGCGACGATTGAAGCTATCGTGTCCGCCTTGGAAGCAGAAAAGCAAACCGTGGATTGGCTGACAGCGAATGGTCAGTATGTTCCCGGTATTGTGAAATGGCTGCAGCGAGAACCCTGGCGGAACTATGTGGATGCAACCGTGGCTCCCCAGGCTTCAGATAATCCCCAACAGCGGTCGACAGCGATACTGCTCGAACTGCAAACCTTTTCACGAGCGACTCCGCAACCGGGACAAACAGCGCAGCTACTATCAGCGAAAGCAGATGAAAAGCACGTGATTTGTTACCGGTTAGCTCTTCGGAAAGCCTTGTAAATTGGGGCTTTCCGTGGTCGGTTGAAATGGAGGATGAACAATGAATCGTCCCGGTCAAGAATCGGATTCTAACCGGTAACAAAATCCCAAGAACAGCACCAAAAAGAAAGTTTACAACTTTTTATCACTTTAAAGCGTGAAAGGGTATTGCGATGATGAGAAACCGGTTTTATACTGAAGGACAGGTACACCAGGTTGTGGAGGAAGTGCTTCGCAGGCTGGATGGCACCGCGGCTCTGCAGGAGCCGGAGCGCCTTGACAACGATATACCGCAGAATTCTTCGCCTGAACAGACAAAAATCACACTGACAGTCCCGGAGGCTGCCGAACTGATCGGGATCTGCAGGCCCAAGATGTACGAGATGGTGCGTGCCGGCAAGGTGCGCTCCGTCAAGGCCGGCAAGAAGATACTGATCTCCCGGCAATCCCTGTTGGACTGGCTGAAGAAAGGAGACAACTATGGCTCTGAAGCGTGCTAATGGCGAAGGATCATTGAGAAAAAGAAGCAACGGAACCTGGGAAGCGCGGATCACGGTGGGCACCGATTCCA
>Ga0310694_10002897_pt1 | contig 17109 bp, 28 predicted proteins | sample 174DNAGHGhighgp2_FD_203884 | JGI IMG/M metagenome (GOLD analysis project Ga0310694, IMG submission 203884) | Sheep rumen microbial communities from Palmerston North, Manawatu-Wanganui, New Zealand - 1742 DNA GHGhigh gp2 (v2) (version 2) | ecosystem: Host-associated > Mammals > Digestive system... | reverse complement strand
AATCCTTTCTGAATTAATGATTTTCACAAGCGTTATTAGGATAACTTACGTTTTTGGTTTTGACCTCTTTAATTCTACCTTCTACAAAACCGCCTGTATTAGGATCAAAAACAGGAACAGTTCCATGAGGAATTCTATCCTCTAAAGTTAAACCTTGAAGGTTACTAGATACACTTGATTTGTTTTCAATTAAATCAATGAATTCTTTTAATTCTTGAGCTGTACCAGTAAGTACATAATTTTTATAAGTTAATATCATTTTTATTCTCCTATCCAAAATAATAATTTAAACGTGCTTCTTGAGTATCAGGATTATATTCATATCCATCTAATTCATCTATTGAATAAAATGTAATTGGAAAGAAACCTAATCTATGATGTCTTTTAATTTCCTCATATCTTTTTAATTCTTCTTTACTCATTTCTTGCCAATTTTCAGGATATTCAATATCAGCAATTCTATTCTTAATATAATCTTTTACTTGTTTCCAAGTACAAAATTCAGGATAACCATTAGATTCATGCAAAACATTATAAAATAATTTACCAGCATGAAAATCTAACCAAGTTTGTTCATTACAAATAACTAATGAATGTGATGAGCTAGAATTAGTTTCAAAAGTTCCTTTACGAATTTTAATCATTAATTACCACCTCTCATCATCATAATTATCAATTTCAACTTTATCAAAAGGAGATAAATCTAAACCCATTAAATCCTTCATTGTAATTTTTTCTTTTCTAGAATATGAGTATGCACTAAATACTGATTTAATATCAGACTTTAATGATTTAGCATAATTAATTAAATTCTTAAATATTTCAATATCTTTATTAAATTCTTTAATAGATTCTTGAGTTCTATTCATATCTTCTTCATCTTCACTATCTTCAGTGAATTCAAATCTAAAAACAATATTTTTAGTTAAAGGATTGATTCCTTCTTTTATCCATTCTTTTAATTGTTCCTCACTATTTTTATACATAGCAGTTTCATATAAACAGAAATCAGAATCATTCCAGAAATCAGCACCAGATGAAATATCCTCTAAATCTTCAGCATTGATAATACCTGCTTCAAATAAAGATTTAAATAATTGACTTTCATCACCATCTACAATAATAGTATATTTAGGATTTAAAATTAACTCTTCCATAGAAATATTATGTTTCTTTACATAATGCATTGGATCTTCACCTGTATCATTACCAGAAACATAACCATAAGATATATTTTTTCTTTTTTTCTTAGGTTTATAACGGTCATCATCATCCTTACCTAAAATAATTTTACTTCTATCAGTAATTCCAGTTTGTTTCATAACAAAATCTTGGATTCTTTTGATTTCAGATTTTGCAGGAGATGTGTAACCACCTAAAGTATAAGCAACATAGTATCTTAACTTATCTAATGGAGTTCTTAATACTTGGAAAGGACTTCTTTCATAACCCATTTCATTTCTACTTATCCAACCCCATAAATCAAAATCTCTATTTTTTTCTCTATCCCAATCATCATAACCTAAAGCTAATTCATCCTTAGTATAAGGTTTAATAATTTTAGAAACAACTAAACTATGCATTGATGATGAGTTAGTTTCAAAACAATGTCTTCTAATATTAATCATTTTTGACCTCCACTTTATCAAAATATTGGACTATCGCAGTAAAGTAAGTTCTAATATCATAAACATCATTATTACCAGTACCTTCAGGTTTAGGTAGATAAATTATATTTTGAAGTTTTGGATACTTAGAATTTTCACCTACATTTAAATTTAATAAAAATTTATTTAATTCTGCTTCTGATTCTATATATCTAACTCTTAAAACAACTTTTTCCATATTATCACCTACTTATTTAAATCATTATCTTGAAGTTTAAATTTATCTTTAATCATGAAATCTTCTAAAGCATTTCTTAATTCAATTCTAGAAGTTTCACTAGCAGATTTATTAGTAGCTACTAAAGAACGAATAGCTTCTTTTCTAGCTTTTAAAGTTTTTATAGTATTTTCATAATCAGTAATTTGTCTATCAATTGTGCTTAATTCATCAGTATACTTAATTTCTTCCTCTAATGCTGAATTAATAGCTTGCTCATAAGCATCTTTTAAGCTTGTAATTTTAGATAATGCTTTATCAACATATAATTGATTAACTTCATCACTATCTACCATTAAATCAACTTTATATAAAGTTATAATTCTTTTACCTTCTTTATCAACAATAAATGTCCAACCATTTCTATTACATCTTACTTGAACAGTATTATTTGATTTACCAATTATACCTGTATAGTATAATTCAGAAGATAAATACAACTTCTTAATTTCATTTTTAGCTTTGTTTTCAGCTTCTAAACCTATAATAGGTCTATCCATTACTCTTTCTGCATATCTCTTTAAGCAGTGGTCTGTAATGATTATTTCCACTTTTTCTAAATCATTAAATAATTCTGTATTTTCCATTTCTAATCACCTCATAAATTTTTTTATAATATATTATACAATAAAGAAAGGTAGTTTGCACTACCTTTTTTATTCTTATTTAAATAAAACTTGCTTATAAATTGGTAATAAAACCTTATTATAAATCTCATCTCTATTACATTCTCTAGGTAACTTTGTTGTGTTCTTTAATTCATCAGCTTCAGTTTCTAATTTATGTAATAAATCATAGAATGCTTCATTGAAAGCACCTTTCTCAGTTCTATATTTACCATTTCTAATATCCATTAATAAATCATGTTCTGCTTCACGATATGTATGTAAATCACCTTCTCTTAAGATTTCATTACACATAAAATATAATCTAATTAAATGCATTGCATGTTTATTTAAATGTAAATCATCCTTCTTCTTATTTCTTTGACCTTCAGTATTTTTATAGTCAGCTACTACATTACTAGTTTCAGACATAATTACTCTGAAATAAGCTAAAGGGAAATGTTTTAAATTAATATCAGTATATAAACCGTAAGTTTCATTACCTACTTCACTGATATTAGCATAAGGTGTATTCTCATCTACATAAATTTTAAATTCATCTTCATCAAAATTTAACTTTTCAACACAATTTTGTAAACAGTTATTAACACTTCTATTAATATGTTCAGCCATTTCTTTTTCAGTTAAAGCTTCACCATCTCTACATAAAGCATTTTCTAATCTATTTAATTGTGCATGAGCATAACCACCAAATGTATAGTAAGCACGTTTAGTTAAGAATAAATGTCTATTATCTAATAGAATTTTACCTAATGGGCTTACATAAATGTAATGCTCTGGTTTACAGAATAACATTTCAATAATATTAGGATTACAACCTGTTACTAAATTAATGAATTTATTTAAACTATAAATTACAGTATCAGTTGCTTTATCCTCTCTTTGTTCAAAATGTGTAATACCTAAAATATCTTTTTCAGTATTTAAGGCAACACCTCTAATATCAACATCACTTGTTTCAATATTAGTTCCATATGAATGTGAACCACCTAAAGTTAAGAATAAAATCTTATCTTTACCTAAATGTGGATCTGTCCATAAGAATTCATATTCTTTACTATTAAATACTTTATCTTTGATTTCTTCTAATTTCATTAGTTAATCCTCCTCTTTATTATTTGCATATTTTGTTGCTAATAAATTATATTTTTCTTTAATCTTTATTTGTGAAATAACTTTGTTAATTTCATTTACTTCTTCTTCAGTTAATTTTTCATTAACATAAATAGTATTTTCAATAGGTCCTGGATTATTATAGATAAGTTGAATATCTCTATAACGAGGATTCTTTTCTATTTCTTCTTTAATTTTTTGTAGTAATTCTTTAGTTTGTTCTTCTGATAAGTCATCTGCTGAAACTACAAAACAATTTTTTGCAACTTCTTCTTCATCAGGTTCATCAGGCCAATAATCTTTTATTCTACAATCTTTAATACAATCTTGAATATGTAAATATTTCTTTAAATAACTACAATATTGAAGCATTGTATTTCCTGCTGGAATATCATAAGAAGTTATAGTTTGACCTGTCTTTAGATTAGTAAATACTTGCTTAAACTTTTCTAATCTAGAATTAGTCATTTTTCTCCATTGTAAAAATGGACATTCAGTTCCACCTACATTACTACATTTTGCACCATCACCTGTACAATAATATCCATAAGGAATAACTTCCTCTGCTTTATCAATTATTGTTTTAACTGGTGGTTTTATGTATCTTTTTTTTACTTTAAATTTCATGATATGGCTCACCTACAATCTCTAAATAAGGACAAGCTTTATGCTTAAATAAATCTTCTTTAGAAGTAACATATAGCTTATCACAAGTAACTATGCTAAATTCACCTTGATAAGTTTCACCAGGATATATACTATTAAATATTTGTCTATCCATATCACTTATCAATTGAACATCTTCATTCATATAAATTATAATATAATCATTTTTATCTTTAATAGAATCATAATATTCTACTAAATATACTATTACGTTTTCCATAATTCTCTTCTCCTTAAACCTTAATTCAGTATATTATACAATAAAAATGGTGGAAGTATTAAAATTTCCACCATAATTTTTAATATTTTTTAATATTTTTTTATACTCCGCAATGAACCCAAGCACCAATTCCTAAGAATATAGCATATAGGATAGCAATTGCAAAAACAAAACCAAATAATTGTTCAGCATCATTAACCTTTACTGTGTTTTTGTTAGCTGCATTACCTGCTGTAAGGAATGCTACCAACATATTTAAACCAAATGCTAACCAATAACCAATTTCATTAAATCCTGTTGCTGGAACTACGAACCAATTCCAAAACTTCATTACAACGAAAGGTCCAAAAAATAGAACTCCAACTATAAGTGCTATTGTTAAAATAACAAATACTACATCTTTTAATCTCATTTACTTACTCCTCTTCATCTATTATATTTTTAAAATCTGTTAATGCAATATAATTAAGAACATAATTAGTAACTACATCACCATTTTCAGTAGGTACCAATTCACCATTACCATATAAAATCGGATAAACTTGACCACCTTTATTTAAATATTCCATAACTGCTCTACCATTAGGTGTATCTATAATATCAATATCAGCTTTTAAGTTATCTCCTTCAATATATAATTTAGATACCGCGTGTGATACTTTTGAAGCATCAACACAATAACTACTGTAATCAGGTTTAAATTCACCAAACATACTATGTTGTTCTAATTGCTCTTTAACAACTATATCATTTAATATTTTATCCTGAACTAATTGTGTTGTATAAATTCTACCATTTCTATTTGGTTTATCTAATATTTCTACAACTTGTCCTTTTAATGTTTTTAAAATATGTCTATCTTTATTTTCCATTATTTTGTCTCCTCTAATTGAGTAATTTCTATTCCTGGAATTCCATTATGACAAGGACATATTAAACTTTTTGTTACACCTAATTCATGTAATTTATTTCTTAAATTACTACAAAGTTGTCAAACATCATGTTTAGGCATACTTCCTACTTCAACTTTAACTAAATAAACTTCATTGATATCTAATTTATCAATTTCAATTTGATTAAAATTATAAACTGAATCAATTTGTTTAATTTGCTTTTCAGTATAATTCATTTTACATATTCTCCTTAATTGCTTTATGTGGATCTATTTCTTCATTACTTTCTACATAATTATTAAACTCTTCAATCTCGATAGGTTCAAAGTTTTGTCTTTCAACACAAACACATCTACTATTTTCTGTTTTAGTTAGGTATTGTGGTTGAGAATGAACGTGTCCATAAATATAAAAATAAGGACTAGAAATAGGATTCATCCATTGACTAGGATGATGACTTAATACAAAGAAATCTTTGATTATTAATTCTCTCTTTTTACCAGCTTCAACATTAAATCCACAATCTTCATAATATGATTTAGGTAAATTATCATGATTTCCTAAAATAATTTTTTTATTACCATTTAATTGCTTAACACAACTTTTTAGGTATTCTTTATTACCCATACCTAAATCACCCAAGAACCAAACAATATCATCTTTTTTAACTTTTTGATTCCATTTATGGATTAACATTTTATCATGAAAAGCTAAAAATTCTGAAATATATTCTAAATCATTATTTTTAAATGCTTCATTAATTAATATTTTTTGAACATCTCTGATATTTTCTTTTTCTTCTTCATCATATTTTAATTCATATTCCAACATATAATCAATAGTTGCATCAACTCTACTTGGTTCATATAATAAAATATTTTTATGATTAAAGTGTAAATCTGAGATAAAATATGTTTTACTCATATTACTTATCCTTTTTATTCTTTTTCTTTTTGTCGTTTTTATCAATGAACTTGACAAGCTTTTGTAATACTTCAGTTGCAATTTTTTCATCATGCTCATCTCTCTTAGCTAATCTCTTAGCCTTACGAGCTGCAGCTCTCTTCTTAGCTTGTTCAGCTTTTTCTTGAGCTTCCTTCTTAGCTGCTTCTCTAGCTTCTCTTTCTTTCTTTAAGTTTTTAACTACTTCATTTTCACGAACAAACTTACGGAACTCTTCCTTAGAACCAAATAATTGATAAACTAATGTCATAGCAACACCAACATATGGATCGAATTCATCTCCATCTGATGCTTTAGCAACAGTAACATGCTTTTCAGCATCTAATTGGAACATACGTGCCATATCAGATTGTGCATCTGTTGTAATTGTAGTTACAGTCTTTCTATCTTCATCGATAATAATTTGTTTTAAATCTTTGTTATTAATTTTCATAATATTATTCTCCTTTTCATTTTCTTTATTATACATTTTATATTGTAATTCTGCATCAGCTTTATTAAATGTAACAAAGGCTTGCTTATCAGGTTCATAATTATAATCAATTCGTTCAAATAACGAATCAATATCTATTTTATCTAAACCTAATTCTTTATATTTTTGTTTTAATCTATATTCTTCTTCAACTTTTTTCATTGCTTGCATTGCTGTTTCAACTCCATCTTTTTGTGAATCTCTATAAACAGTATTATCATAAACCATTTGATTTAATTTTTCTCTCATCTCATCACTATTTTCTATATAATGTGCTGTAGCATAAACTAAATCTATACTATCATATCCTAAAAAACTACCAACTGAAGATATACTAGTTAATAAGTTTACCTCTAAAGGATTACATAAATTGTTCGCAAAATGTATTTCAGCTCTAGCATTATCATATCTAGCATTTTGATATAAATGAGATTGTAATTCATTATCAAAATCTTGTTTTCCAGTAAGTTTAATTGTTATATTAGCTGTATAATCTACTGGAGGTTTTACCCAACAAGCTCCTGGATAATAAGGTTGACTTTCCATTTCAACTTTTATTTCAGTTACTTCAAATCTATAATCATTATCAAAATTCTTAAAAATAATATAATTAGTATCTAAATTAGTGATATGTTCTTCTTGTAATTTATAAGTAAACATATTACCTCTATAATAGTATAAATCACCTTCACCAATTACATTACAAGTATAAGCTTTCTTACAATCATCTCTATCTAATATAAAATATTGATAAGCTTTTTGATTAATTTCTATATTATCACAATTAAATCCAGCATCAATAGCTTTACGAATAAATATAGGTAATATATTTTTAGAAATCTTCACATAAAATAGTAAATGTAAATTTTTAGCATTAGCTGCTATTAATTCTTGTTTAACTAATTCTAATGAATATCTTTGTATTTGATTTTCATCAGAGTATTTATCTTTAAAAGGATATGCTATATCTTGTAATACTTTATTATCTTCTAATCTATATAATCCACCTTTAAAATTTACTATATCTCCAATTTTAAATTCTTTTCATTTATCATTATTATAAAACATTTTTAATTCTCCTTTATAATAAGTATTTATATAATATACAATATGTTTAAAAGAAAAAGCCGTATTAAATTACGGCTTTTTACGTTAATTTTAATTATGGAGTAACTACTGTGATAGTTCCTGTATCGCCCATTTGATAAGTAGGTAACTTACCATCCCAAGCTTCATACTTATAAGCTTCCATTAATTTATTAACACCTACTGCTAATTCCTCAGCTGTAACTGCTACGTAATTATCACCTACATACTTAACTAATTTATAAGTAATAATATCATCTAATGATTCATTTGGAGTATTATTTGGATCTTCAGTAATAGTAATTACTGACCAACCATTAATACCAGCTAACTTTTGAATTGCAATAGCTGCATTCTTTTGTCCTGCATATAATGCTGTATCTGCTTCAATCTTTGCAACATCCTGATCTGCTTGTGCTTTAATTCTTGCAACTTCAGCTTCTGCTTCAGCTTTTAATTGAGCTGATTGAGCTTCTGCTTCTGCATTTGCAATAGCAATCTTCTTATTATTTTCAGCTTCAGCTAATTGTCTTTCTTGTTCAATTAAAGCTTGTTGTTTCTTTTGCTCTTCAGCAACCTTTGCTGCAACTGCTGCCTCAAAATCATCTGTAAAATCAATATTAGTTAAAACAATTGTCTTAACATTTACATAATAACCTTTATCAATTGAATTACTTACTGTTTGACTTACATTAGCACTAATACTTGCTCTATTTGTAATAACATCTGTTGCACTATTTTGTGCAAATACTGCTTTAATATTATCTAAGGCAATAGATGTAATTTTTGATTCTAGTTTATCAATTGAACCATATTCAGTAGCAATTTTATCTACTTGAGCTGAATCTAGTGTATATTGTAAATCAGCTTGAACTGTAATAATTTGATTATCCTTTGAATATGTTTGAGTGTCAATTTTAATTTCTCTTACCTTAGTATCATACATTTCATATGATTTAGTAAAATACCAATCCCAATAAACACCAGCTTCTCTAGTTCCTGAAACCTTACCCATATCTCTAACAACTGCTACTTCACCAGTACTAACTTGATGAATATTACCTGGAATTAAAACTGTACAGAAAATCATAACTACTGCTAATGAAGCAAATAATATAACTGACCATACTGGAGCATCATCTTCAACTTTCTTATAACCTCTCCAAATAGCTAATCCTACAAAAATTAAGATTAATAGGATAAATACGATAAATAGTGTAACTTTAATTGCCATTACTTAGCTTCCTCCACTACTTCTACTTGATTTTTCTTAGCTTCTTTCTTAGCTACTCTTAAAGCTTTATCATTTTCTTTAAGCTTTTTTAAGTAATCATATCTGTCTTGATTACTCATTGTTGACCACTTATCTGAAGTCATTCCTTCAACATGTGGCATCTTTAAATTTCTTCCGTTTCTTTTCATGTTTTTAAATTCTCCTTTTCATTTTTTACATTTTAATTATACATTGTTATTTTGCGTATTTTTACTTTTTTTGTGATTTTTAATAAAATGTATTATAGGAAAGTGTAAGTTAATTAAAACTAAAATTAGATTAAGAAATGCAGTAGGATAAGTTGCTGTCATAAATCCATAAGTCATACAACATAAACCACCTAATAAATTAAATAATCTTAGCCATCTCATCTTTTTAAATAAGAATGAAATAATAACTAACGCCATTCCTAAATATCCTATTACTTCTATTCATCAGACCATAAAAATCACCTCAATTTTTTATAACTTCATATATTTTATACAATCTTAAGCATAAAAAAACGAGGATTTTACTCCTCATTTTCTAAATATTCTACTAAAATTTTAAATAAATTCTCATCAATTATGTAATAATTAGGTTGTCCTGGACCAAAACTAATTGCAATAGCTTCATGTTTTTTACCCATAAACAATGATTCTTCTTTATTCTTTTGAATCCATTCTTTTTTAACTGAAATTGATTCTGATGGTGTAGTTTTAGTTTTACATTCTAGCAACCAATCATCTAAAGAAACATCTCCTTTATCAAACATTGTTGCTCCTGAATTTAAATTTCTTTTACCACCTAAAGACTTAGCTACACTATTTTCTTGTTTTTTAGAATAGAATCTAGTAGGTTTATTACCAGATTCTTCTTCTAAATCTTTTCTTGATAAAGCTTTGAAGTTACCGATAGGCATAATTATTCACCTTCAGCTTGTTGTTCTGCTGCTTTAATGTAATCTAATTCTTCTTTAGTTGTTTCTTCAGCATCGAATGATTTTTGAACTGCTGCTTCTTGTTCAGCAATTTCATTTAAATCAGCATCATCTAATAATTTACCACCAGATCTATTATCATTAGCAATATAATCAGTTACCATCTTCATATAATCATTAGCAAAATCAGGATGAGATAATAAATAAGCAATTACATCTTTCTTATAAGCCTTGAATATAACTGGATTACCTTTAGCATCTACTTGATCAGGATAATATAATGCTTCTCCTGTTTTAGGATTAACTAATGTAACATATGCTCCAGCTTGTAATACAAAATCAAATTTACAAGCGATTTCAAAGAAATCAAAGAATGTATCAACACCTGTATCTAATCTATAAGTAATGAAACCACCAGCTCTATTAACAGGATCACATTTATTCTTAATAATCTTGAACTTTAATCTATAACCATCTGAATCTAGACCATCATCTTTAGTGTAATTCATATTTTCACCCTTAGTTAATGTTCTAGTACCACATCTAACTCTTACAGATGCCATATATGCAGGTGCTTTTCCACCTGGTTCAACATATTTAATAGTTCCAGGCATTGCTCCAGCAACTTCTCTAATTTGATTAATTAAGATTAAATTATTTTTCTTTTCTCTTACTTTACCAGACATCATAGCTAAGAATGGATAATACTTCTTTGCTAAAGTAGCTCTCATACCTTTATCTTCTTCTAATGAGTTTTCAATAACTACTTTTGGTAACATAGCAGGAATAGAGTCAATAGCAATAGTTCCGATATCAGGAGCTTCTTGTAATTCTCTAACCATATCCATTATAGTTTCACCAGCTAATTCAGCAGGTGGATCAATGAATAATAAATTCTCTAAATCAACATGATTCATCTTAGCTTGATGTTGTAAATCAGCTGAATGCTCAACATCAATGAATACACATTTTCTATCAGGATGCTTTCTTTGATATGCTGCAATTGCATGGAAAGCTAATGTAGTTTTACCTGAATGTTCAGGTCCTGAAATAGTAATAATTCTACCTTCAGGTCATCCACCAAATAATGGATAATCAACACCAAATGCTCCTGTAGGAATTTTTTCATACTTAGGAACAATACTAGCCTTAATAGCCATATTCTTGTCTTTAAATTCCTTACAATACTTTGCAGCTAAATCAAATACTGTAGGAACCTTCTTTTCTTCTTTTTCTTTTGCCATTTTATTTTTCCTTTCTATTCATTCTCTGAAGCATTTATAGTATTAATACTTATTTTCTTTTCTTGCATTCTACTTATTAATACTGACTTTAATGCATCAACAACTCTATGAATTTCATCTACTTTAGTTTTTAAAGTAGTTGAAATGTAAGAATACATAATCTCAGCTAATTGATTAGATGCTACTGAAATAGATGCGTTTGCATCTTTAACTGCAGCTGTACCTTCTTGACTTAATAAAGATTTGTTATATTCGTATTTTTTAATCATTTCAGCACAATCATATTTAGTTAATGATTTATCTTTAATACCAGCTAAGTTATATGATTCTAAACTAAATTTTAATATATAATTATTAATTTCAGCTTCAGATAAATTATCAATACTATTGTTTAATCTTTGAGCTAAGTTATCTGATTTACCACAGAATTCTTTAATCATTTCATCAGCTACATCAATAAATTCTTCATAAGTCATCTGAATATAATTTAATGCTTCATTTAAATTTAAATTTGTCATATTTATTCTCCTTCTTCTAAAGTTGTTAAAATACTATAATCAGAATCCATATAAACTCTTTTCTTAACAGAAGGAATACTAATTATTCTATAACCTGCTGCTAATAACTTTTCAGGATTAATAGATTTAATATCATTCTCTTTTAATTTTGTTATTGTACTGATAGGAATATAATCTACTCTATCTTTATCTTCTAATCATAATATAACGCCAGTACGCACTCCAGGAATGCCTACTTTACCAACCAATTTATCATATTGTGTTAAGTTACTTAAAGGAAAACTAGCACCTTTATGTGACTTACATTCTAAATAAAATATATTAGGTTTAATAAATCCTATAAAGTCTGAAATATTTGAAATAGCTTTAAATCCACTTACTGAATCATATAATCTATCAATACTTACTGTTCCTTTTGGAAAACTATTAAGAAAATCTTGTTTAAATTTAGCTTCAAACTGTTTACCTTTATTTAATGCCATATAATCTCCTATTGAACTAAATTTCCATAATCATCATTAGGATCAGTTGAATCATCTTCATATGGATTATCTTCTAATTCTTTCTTGAAATCATTTAATAAAGTTTTTCAATTTTCATTATTATCAGTTATGATTTCCATCTTTTGTTGTAAATAATTATATTCAGCATCTAAATCATATGAACAACCAATAGGAACACATTGACAAAACATTCTAATAATGCTTGCTATTTCTTCTTTCTTATAAGATAATTTTTTAATTTCATAATTTTTTAATTTATCAAGAATATATTGTGTTTGAGCAAATTTTTTTCAACTATCAATTTCTCTAGGATTAAGATTATTTGTATTACATCACGCTACAAATGTATCTGCATCCATTATTTGTAAAAATGTTGTTAAAAATTCGTAAGCTTGTTTTTCATCTAATACTACTGTTAAGAATTTTTTAGGATTATTTTTATCTACTACTGCATAAACTGTATACTTAAACTTCTTTTTAAAAAACATTATCTAGGATCTCCATTCTTAATTGTTCCATTATTAAGTCGATCCTCTTCTTGTTGAATTAATGCAGCTAGCATATCACCTTTATTAACACATCTTCTATATCTATCTTGTGTTTCATTTAATCTTTTAATATAATATCCTACAATTCACTGAGTTCTATCTCTTCCAACTTTATCTCCAGTAACTGTATCAGTATCAATATATCCAATAATTCTTTGATAATAATCTCTTACAGGTGTTCTTTCAATCATCTTATGTCAACTCCTCACTAAAGTTTTGTAAATAATCTTTTAAATTTCTAAATTGATCTATTGCATAATCAATATCAACTACTTCAGCTTTTGTTATTTGCTTATTTCTATCATTTAAAAATTTAGATAAGTCAATAACTATTTTAGATTCTTTAAAAGGAATTTGATAACGACATTGAGCAAAACTTTTTGGTAATAAGTCTACATCAGGAATACTAGGACCTGAAGTTGCTATTGAACACATTCCTAAAGATGTTCTAACAACATAATATCAAAACATTCCTTCTTCATTAGATGCTTCAATAGCAAAACTACCAATATCCTCAATATCTAATTCTTGCATAAACATTACTTCCCCATTAAAAGGAACTATCATGTTTATTTTTCCTCTGTTTCAGTTGTTGGAGGAGTTACATTATTTCCTTTAGGCATTACACCTAAATCATTAACTTCATATTCAACAACCTTACCTTCATCATCTAATGGTTTAATTTCACCATTTAATAATCTAGTATTGAATTTAATAGTATCGCTTAATAACTTTAATTCTTCATTTGATTCAATTTGATCATTTAGAATTTGTTTTCTATTTTCTAATGATTGTAAATATAATTGCATGATAGCAATTTTATCTTCTTCAGAAGCTTTATCAAAATCAGAACCTAATTCTAAACCTAATTCAGGTAATGTAATACCATCTAACATTTGAACCATTTGTTGAATTATTTCTGAATAAGCTCCTTTGAAACTCTCTGAATTAACATGACCATCAGATGTTTGATAAGCTAAATGCACTTCATCATTTCTAATAATCATATAATTCTTATTAGGATAAGAAGCATTATCTTCTCTACTTAAATGCATTCCTTTTGAAACATTAACAATCATTGGATTTAAATAAGCTTTATAAACATTATCTGAATTCTTAACTACAAATAATCTTAAATCTTTATTAATTTGAGGAGCACATAAAGCTACTAAATCTCTATTTTTTCTTAATTCTTGTTTAAGAGCTTGAATACAATCTTTTACATCTGAAAATTTAGTTGTTGCTGTAATTTCATCAACTCTATCTTCGAATAAATGTAATTCCTTAATTTCTTTTCCAGTTCTAATTAGAGTTCCCATTAATATTTCCTCTTCCTTCATCTATATATTTTCTAAAGTCTTTTAGAATATCAGCATTTTCATCTAATACTGCTTGTTTAGAAGCTTTTGATAAATCTAATGCGTCATAATAACCGCGAGTATAATCATCTAATTCTTCTGCCTTTTTTGCTTTCTTTTTACGTCTAGGTTTTTGTAATTCTAACATAACATAACTTAAACGTTCATAATTACTTTTTAATAATTCAGTTTCTTTTAACATTTGTTGATATGTTTCATCAGGAATTAAACCTTGTTGATATAATTCTTTAAATTCATTTACATTACTTAACATTTCAAAATATTGTTCTTGAACTTGTAAGAAATATAAATTAACATCTGTTTTAGCCATAAGATACTCCTTTTATATTCCATATTTATATAATAAATATACAATTATTTATATAATAAAAAAACCTCTTTTATAGAGGTTTAAATATCTAAATTAATACTAATATTTAACTCATTATCTAAATCATCAAATATTAATAATGTTTGACAAGGCTTACTAAATAATCTCTTACTTAAAGCGTATTGTTCAGTTCCTACAATTGAACCATTTACATATACCTTAGCACCTTGGAATGTTTTCATCTTCTCTGAATGGAAATGACCCATTGCTATATAATCAATAAATTCTCTTGTTGCACCAACTAAATTTTGGAATGATGCATTATAATTTTCTAAATGACCATGAGCAAATGCAAATTTTTTACCATTTAGTAATGTAAATACACCTAATGAATCATCTAAATTATCATTAATAAATTGAATTTTAGTATCTTTTAATCTTTCTTGTAAATACCAGTCAATTAATCTATAGAAATTTTCTTTTTCAATATGTTCATGTAAATTAGCAACTGCTCTTGAATGATTATCTGTTACACTTCTATAAATAATCTCACAAGGAAGTTTAGTTAAAATATTTAAAGCATTAGCTACTAATTCACTTGCTATCATTATTTGTTCTACAACATCATATTGTTGTTCTAATCTAGCACTAACATGAATTAAACCATGAATTAAATCTCCTAAATTAAGAATATTTAATCTTGATACTCCATTACGAATACAGTATTTTTCAACTGCTAACGCCCATCTATTTAATCTTTTTGTAGCAATAGCAACATTATATTTATTATAGAAGTTTTCACATTCAACACCAATATGTAAATCAGACAATAATGCAACTGCTTCTACATTACCATCATAATTTTCTAACATATCATCAGTCATATCAGGTAAAGCATTTAATTGAGAAACTGTTTCTTTAACAGCATCTCTTAATACTTCAATTCTAGCTTCATCTCTAATTGTTTTACGATATGCATTTAATATATCTCTATTTTTAGTTATAATTTTATAATCTTCTCTAAATGCTTTTTCGTCATCTGTTTGAGCTATATCTTCTTTTTGATTCTTAACAAATTTCATTGAAGCATCTTCTGCGATTGCATCTCTTTCTGCTAATAAATCTTCTGCTAAATCTTCATTTCTATAAACCCAAGTTCTAAAAGCATCTGGACTCTTATTTATTCCTAAATAATCTACTAGTTCCTTTCAGTTTCTTTGTTTTACAGGTAACTCTCTAAATTTCTTTCCTATAGTTAACAATGTAACTTCATCGTAAATTCCTTCAAAAGAATCTACGAATTGATAAAACTCTACTTTATTCAAAATATATAATCTCCTTTTAACATATTTGATTAATAATACAATAATTTTTATTGATTTTCATCATTTGGTTTAATTGTTATAGGTTGATACAAGTCATCTTCTTCTTCATTTTTATCGCTTAAATCAGTTATTGGAGTATCAATAACATCGTTTTTAGCTTGTTTTGCATTATTTTGTTTAATAATATCAAAGATTCCTTTAACAGCATTAATAACATTTTCTTTATTATCTTGAGTATAATCAGTTCCTATATTAATATTGATTTGTTGTTTATCAACATTTACAGGTTGAATTAAATCTCTTTCAGGTAAAGTATCAATGTATTTTTGAGATCTGTCAATTTGACCAGATATAATTTGCATATAATCTAATAATTCTCTATGAGAAATTTGATCAGGACGCTTTGTTAACCTATCTATTGCTTGATCTTCTGCAATATTCATTATTTGTTCTAATTTAATAATTCTTAAAGCGTTCTTTTTACTTTGATTAATATTAAATAATGCAAATTGTTTTTCTAATTCAGCTTTTGAATCAGCATCAATAATACTTTGAATAATTTCTTTATCTTTACTACTAAAATCTAAAGCAGTTTCATTATTATCTAATACTAAATCTAATTGCTCATTAAGTTCTTTTTCATCTTTTTTGTGTTCTTCAACTCTTTCAGTCATACCAGTAACTTCATTTGGTAACTTAATAAGTGCCATTTATAATCATCTCCTAACAGATATCTTTATAAATGTTTAACAACTTTTTAGCTAAAACATCATTTAAGGTATCTTCTAATAAGTTTAGCTTATTTTTAACAGTATTAGTAATTGCTTTTTGTGCTTCAGGACTAAAAATTACTCTAAATCTAATATCATCACTAGTTTCATGTTTGATATAAATTGTAAATAATCCGAAATCTAATTCAGTAACATCTTGTTCAGCTAAGCAATCTTCTTCAATAGCTTCACAAATAGTATATAAAACTTTATCATTGATTTTTGTTAAAGTTTTTTCAGGTATAGAAGTTAATGTTGATACATCTTTAATTACGTTACTCATCTAAACCCTCCTTCTCTACTAACTCATCTAAATCTTTTTTATCTTGTTCTTTTTGAATTCTTGTTATTGTTTTTAATACATCATTACAACGTCTATTAATTAAATAAGATTCAC
>Ga0310694_10002896_pt1 | contig 17111 bp, 12 predicted proteins | sample 174DNAGHGhighgp2_FD_203884 | JGI IMG/M metagenome (GOLD analysis project Ga0310694, IMG submission 203884) | Sheep rumen microbial communities from Palmerston North, Manawatu-Wanganui, New Zealand - 1742 DNA GHGhigh gp2 (v2) (version 2) | ecosystem: Host-associated > Mammals > Digestive system... | reverse complement strand
TAATGCATTAAGTTCTTACAAAAAACGGCTGCAAAGATAATAATTTGTAAGCAAAATGCAAAAGAAAAATGTTTTTTTCTTTCTTTTTCATACAATTACCTATCTTTCCACAATTATTGTTTAAGGGTTATACATATCCTTGCAGTAGTAGGCCATAATGTCGTCAAGCATGCGCTTGGCCTCAACAGCAGGACTGTTGGGGTCAAGTTCTATAGCCTGTATGTAGCAGTTGATGGCTTCGTGCCACTGTCCTGTTTTACGAGCCTCATTGCCTTGCTGGTACCATTGTTCAGCAGTCATTACTTATAGTATTCTTTCTTACCTGCAGCAAGGGTATTCTTCATCAACGAGCAGATAGTCATAGGACCTACGCCACCAGGTACGGGAGTGATGTACGAGCACTTGGGAGCCACCTCGTCGAACTTAACATCGCCATTCAGACGGAAACCGCTCTTGCGGGTAGCGTCGGGCACGCGGGTAGTACCAACGTCAACGATGACAGCACCATCCTTGACCATATCGGCAGTGACGAAGTCGGGCTGACCAATGGCAGCAATGATGATGTCGGCCTCCTGACACTCCTTCTTCAGCGTCTTGGAGCGTGAGTGGCAGACTGTAACCGTTGCGTCGCCATACTGTTTCTGCATCATGAGCTGAGCCATGGGCTTGCCCACAATGTTGGAACGACCCAGAATGACACACTTCTTACCACTGGTCTCAATGCCATAGCGCTTCAGCAGGGTGATAATACCCAATGGTGTAGCTGAGATAAAGCAAGGCAGACCAATAGCCATACGACCAACGTTAATGGGATGGAATCCGTCGACATCCTTGCGGTAGTCTATGGCCTCAATGATTTTCTGTTCATCGATATGCTTAGGAAGAGGCAGCTGTACGATGAAGCCGTCAACATCATTGTCGCGATTTAATCGCGACACACAATCAAGCAGTTCCTGCTCGGTGATGTTGTCTTCATAGCGGATGAGCGTCGACTTGAAGCCACACGCCTCGCAAGCCAGCACCTTATTCTTCACATACGTCTCCGAACCGCCATCGTGACCAACCAATACGGCTGCCAAGTGGGGCTGTTTGCCGCCACGGGCTACAATCTCCTTTACCTCTTCGGCAATCTCAGCCTTGATGGCTGCTGCCGTTGCTTTTCCGTCAATTAACTGCATATCTTTAGAATGGTTTGTTTCCACGCATCTTCATGGCGGCAGCCATCTGTGCCATCTTTGACGCACCGCCACCTGTCATCATACGCATAACCTTACGGGTCTGATCGAACTGCTTCAACAGGCGGTTGACCTCCTCAATCTTGGTACCCGAACCCTTGGCAATGCGCAACTTGCGGCTCTGGTTAATGATGTCCGGATTCTGACGCTCCTTGGGAGTCATCGACTGGATGATAGCCTCGATGCCCTTGAAAGCGTTGTCATCGATGTCGACATCCTTCAGTGCCTTGCCCACACCAGGAATCATGCTGGCGAGGTCCTTGATGTTACCCATCTTCTTGATCTGCTGAATCTGCCCCATGAAGTCGTCGAAGTCGAACTTATTCTTGCGAATCTTCTTCTCCAAGCGTTTAGCCTCTTCCTCGTCAAACTGCTCCTGTGCACGTTCAACGAGTGAGACAATGTCACCCATACCCAAGATACGGTCGGCCATACGCTCAGGATGGAACACGTCGAGTGCTTCCATCTTCTCGCCAGTACCCACAAACTTGATAGGTTTGGTGACAACGGTGCGGATGCTGAGGGCAGCACCACCACGGGTGTCGCCGTCGAGCTTGGTAAGTACCACACCATCGAAGTCCAAACGGTCGTTGAACTCCTTGGCAGTATTGACAGCATCCTGACCAGTCATGGCATCTACCACGAACAGTGTCTCGTCAGGATGGACAGCGTCCTTCAGTGTAGCTATCTCGTTCATCATCTCCTCGTCGACGGCCAGACGACCGGCTGTATCGATGATGACGACATTGTAATTCTTCTGCTTGGCTTCGCGGATGGCGTTCTGGGCAATCTCTACAACGTTTTTGTTGTCAGGCTCAGAGTAGACGGGCACGCCGACACTCTCACCCACCACATGCAACTGCTGGATAGCGGCAGGACGATAGACGTCGCAGGCCACGAGCAGCGGACTCTTGTGCTGCTTGGTCTTCAGCATGTTAGCCAGTTTACCAGAGAACGTGGTCTTACCAGAACCCTGCAAACCAGACATCAGCACGATAGCAGGGCGCCCCTCCAACTGGAGTTCCACGGCCTTACCACCCATCAACTCTGCCAACTCGTCGTGGACAATCTTGACCATCAACTGGCTAGGCTTGATAGCGGTAAGCACATTCATGCCCAGCGCCTTCTGCTTGACAGTGTCTGTAAACTGCTTGGCTACCTTATAGTTCACGTCAGCATCCAACAGCGCCTTACGAACGTCCTTCAAGGTCTCGGCAACATTAATCTCGGTGATTTTTCCTTCACCTTTCAGTATCTTGAACGACCGTTCCAGTCGTTCACTCAAATTCTCAAACATATTATATAATTGCAATTATTGAGGTGCAAAGGTACAAATAAGTGAGCACAATACAAAACAAAACACAAAAAAAATGAGACTCACCCAAAAGATGAATCTCATTTTTACCTGTTATCTTCAGAATGTATAGCCTAATGTCAAGAGCACTTGATGGCGCTTGTTTTCTACAGAAACTGACGTTGGTGTAATATCAATCTGTTCAACAGCAATAGAACCTTTTCCGTCTTCATCGTAATAATAGTCACCCCATGCGCTTTGGAACGGATAGAAAGTACCCTTACGAACACTATATTGATAAGCCAGATCCACGCTAAAGTTATTGTATCGATAGCCGAAGCCACATGTCAGACGATTCGTTGCCTTCCAGTTGGTAAAGTCCGTTGCAGAAGCGCAGTTAGTACCATAGGAGTCAATGTCGAAGTCTTTGCTGCCATTCTCTTTATACATGGGCGATGCGTAGTTGTAACCAAAACGTACAGCAAAATTCTTGTCGATTTTCACCTCTGCACCCAATTTCAGTTGCAGAACACCCTTCAGCGTTTCTGCCGTATGGCGATTCATTTCTACATCACTCTCACTATTCGTCGTTGTGGTATCGTAATAGTAGTCGTAGTATTCATCAGTAATTTCCCGAGTGTCCATACTACTATAATCAGCATACTCAAGACCTGCACCCAAAGCAATAAACTGGTCAATAGTATGACCCAAGCTGAGTCCGAATTTCCAAGGTGTATAGAGTTTAAACTCGTAACTGCTCTTGGCGACATAATTCGGGTTAGGACCACGATACTCAGTATTATTAATGAGACGTGTGGAACTCTGCGACTTCAACTTATAAAAGGTGGGGGTTGCAACAGAAAGACCGATGCGGAATGGAGAAGACTCGATAGGCCGGAAGATAATACCCGCCTTAATATCTACGCCAGTACCCGTAATAGTACGCTCGTCACTAACAGTCACCTGACCAGCAGGCACATTGCCCTCCTTCAACAGACTCTCTGTATACTCGCTCAATCCTTTGTAATGGACATCATGTATGCCAACTGTCAAACCGAGATAAACACGGTTATTGATGTTGCCCGAAAGGTTCATGTCGTACTCACCGATATATCCCGTATTAGCACGGTTCATCATAAAATCGGAGGCAGCATTCCAACACGGATTCTCACTATTACCATCCAAGATAAAAGTATTATAATAAAGGTTGTCCAACTGGTTGGTCCACCAGGCAGTGCCCATAGCGTCTTTCTTATCGTACAAGTAAGTCGAGGTACCTGTTTGGGGGTCATTCTCACCAATAGCCTTCACGTGCGACAGACCATTCTGCGAACTGTTGCCATCCAACTGACCTGCTGCCGACAGAATATAGTTAAAGTTCTGGCTCTTATGGAAGTTGAAGGCAAAGTTGAAGAACGAGGTTTTATTGGTACGATTAGACCACACAAAACCTATCTGGTCAAACGAAGCATTGGTTTTATCCCCCGTACGGAAGTTCTTGGCGTCCTCTTGCGAAACGATGCCAAACGATGTGCTCACCATGCTGTGGCGAAACATACCGATGCCTGCCGGATTAGTTGATATCGTGGAGATATCAGCTCCCAGAGCGTCCATAGCACCGCCCATAGCTACATAGCGGGCTGTACCGTTAAGGTCTGTCTCCATCAGACGTGCATTCTCATAAGTCTCTTGAGCCGAGACTGTCAGAGTAGCCAGCACACTGGTTATCATGATAGCAAACTTTTTCATAGCTGTAAAAAATTATGAATTAAACAATATTGAAGGATTATGGTGCTTCTATTATCTGCGACTGCCACTTCTGCCGCCGCCACCGCTACGCATTCCACCGCCGCTGCTGCTGCGCATACCGCTACCGCCACCGAACGAGGAACGTGAGCCACTATAGCTGGAGTTGCTGCTGGAGCGTGAACCGCTGCCAAACGACCCTGTATTATAGGTTGAGCGCGAACCCGATCCGACATTTCCAGAACGTACGTTGATACGTCGGCCGTCACTCATACGACGAGTACCATTATTAGAGTAGTTACGACGATTATAGTAGTTTACACTAGCAGACTTGGTATACTGGCCTCTATGTCCACGTCCACCTTTATAATAAATAGGAGCGTAATAGCCATAGTAGCCCCAAGGACGATAGTAGGAACCATACCAGCCATAGCGCCACGACGACCAGCCATAGTAGCCGCCATAATACCAGGGATCGTACCACGGGTCATACCAAGAACTGTACCACGGGTCGTACCATGTGCTGTACCAGCCATAACGACCATAGTACCATGGTGATGTCCAGCGACCGTCACGATAACCCTCCCAGTAAGCTTGACTGGGACTATAGTCATCGAAGCGTGACAACTGACGCGTATACTTGTAGTCGTCAGACTCCACTTCCTTTCCTAACGAGTCGATAGGTGTAACTGTTGATGACAGACGACCATTGTAGTCGTCCACGCTACGGTTAGAACCCGAATAGTAAGTATTCTGAGGGATACCATAGCGTTCTGCATCCTTAGCTACGTTCTCTTTCGTAGGAACGAAGTACATATCATCGTCCTGTGCCATCAGCGAAAGTGGCAAGGAACAAACTGCTGTTATAAGAATCCACTTTTTCATAGTTTTTCCTGTTTTATACTTGTTCACGTTGCAAAAATACAACTAATTTCTATGCAAAAATAGGGAAAAACCCTAAGAGAGCGTAGGTTTTTCCCTATTTTTTGTAATTTTGTGGGCAAATTTAACATCTTATGAAGTATTACGAGGTTGATTTCACCATGCAGCCCTGCATGCAGGACGCACAGGATATCCTCTCTGCACTGGCAGGAGAGGCAGGTTTCGAAACGTTTGAAGAGACAGCAACAGGTCTGAAGGGCTATGTACAGCAGGCGCTGTTTGACGAGGACGTCCTCCTACAAGTGCTCGAAGGGTTCCCTTTCGAGAATGTCGCACTCTCCTACTCCATCCAAGAGGCAGAAGACAAAGACTGGAACGAGCAGTGGGAACAAGAAGGCTTTGAGCCAATATGTCTCCCCTTGCCCACCTCTAAAAGGAAGGGGAACCTGATTATTCACGATGGCCGCCATCTACCTTCAGACATCAGCCTTCAGCCATCTTCCATCATGATTGAAATAGACGCCCATCTGGCTTTTGGCACGGGCACCCATGAGACTACCCGCATGATTTGCAGCACATTATTAGAAATGGAATTAGCGGGCACGCGCGTACTCGACTGCGGCTGTGGCACTGGTATCCTGGGCATCTGCGCACTGAAGGTAGGCGCAGCGAGTGTGGTAAGCTACGACATTGACGAGTGGAGTGCCGACAACACACGCCACAACGCTGTCATCAATCGTGTGGATGACCGCCTCACGGCGCTCTGCGGCGACGCCAGTGTGCTCAGCAGCTTTTCCGCCGAGTTCAATGTCGTCCTCGCCAATATCAACCGCAACATTCTGCTCAACGACATGGCGAACTTCCGCCGCGTCATGGCACCCAAGGCACAACTCATCCTCAGCGGATTCTATAAAAATGATTGTGCCCTGCTCGAAAGCAAGGCACAATCACTTGGTTTATCCTTAAAGGCTACCCGTAGCGATGGCGACTGGGCATGCCTTCTGTTCTCACTTGATTAGAAGAAGAGGTAGCGGTTGTCTACCACATCAGCCTTCAGGTACATCTCGTTCATGAAACGGCCGGCAGCCTGCTGAGCCTGCTGCTGCAGCTGCTTCATCTGCTGCTTCTCGTCGAACTTAGCACCCTCACGCTGCTTCTTGGACAGTACCTGGAAGAGGTATGCACCACCATTACCCTTGACAACTGTGGGGCAGAACTGTCCCTGCTTAACAGCAGCAACAGCACCACTCAGAGCGGGTTCGCTGGCACCTGCAGCCTGTACAAAGACAGGAGCAGAGAAGGTAATCTGACGAACGCTGTCAATAACAGCACCCTTCTGCTTGGCAGCAGCGATGTCCTTAACACCAGCCAGCTGAGCAGCAGCCTTCTCAAACTTCTTGTCGCGTGTAACCTCCATCTTCAGCTGATCCTTCACGCTCTCCATACCACGATAGCCTGTCTCGTGAACACCAGTCAGAGCAACTACCAGCAGGTGATCGTTGTTGCCACACTCATAGAGAGGAGAAACCTCACCAGCCTTAGCGTCAAAAATCCACTTCATAGCCTCGCGAGTAGCACGCAGACCAGCTACGTTGTGCTCAGAGCTATACAGGTCGTTACGTTCCTGAACGCGGAAACCGAACTTCTGAGCATTCTTCTCCAGACCTTCCAGCGTCTTGTTCTCGCTGACATACTGGCTGAAGTTGTTATAAGCATTAGAATAGGTTGTCTTAGAGAAATCGATAGTGTGCTTTACAACAGCAACGTCAAACTTGTTAACCATAGCCTTGCGGTTGGTAACCTGCAGAACGATGTTACCCTGAGAGAACTGGAGGTTCTTCAACTCACCGACACCCAGCGTGTTAAGAGCCTGAATGTACTCCTTTGTATCAGCATCAACAGTCTGAGCACGCTCATACATTGCAGAGGTCATCCACTGCTTCTCGCCAGTCTGGTTATATTTCTTAGCCAGCACCTCGAAGTCTGCACCACCATTCAGAGCGGTATAGATGCTATCAGCCAGCTTGTGAGCTTCCTCAGCAGTAGCACCACCGACCTGAATCTGACGATACTCTACAGAGTCGGGCAGCTGTACCTTGTTGATGAGTTTTACAACATTCAAAGTATTGTCATATGCAGTCTCGAAGGGTGCAGAAACCTGACCAATCTGCATAGAGTCAATCTTCACTGCGATGTCGTTGGGGAAAGCATTACGAGTAGCAGCAATACCAGTATAGGCAATCTGTGACTGAGCCTTGCGAACAACTTCGCTAGCAGCCATACCATTCTCCAACTGCTGCTGAGCCTCCTTCATAGTCTTCATCAGTGCATCGCGGTCAGCCTTAGAGGCTACTACCTGGAAGTCGACATACTTGATATCACGGCTCTCTACATACTGCTTGAACTGTTCCTTTTTCTCGTTGTACTTAGCTTTCAGGTCTGCATCGCTTACCTCAACATCAGCATCTTTAATAGAGATATAAGGAACGGTAGCCAACAAAATGTCGCTCTCCTCGTTCTGACCGGCAAAAGCCATCTTAGCAGAGATGGGGTTCGACAGCAGAGACTGGGCGAACAGACTCTGGTACTTCTGAGCGAGCAACTGCTGACGCAGTGTCTTCTCAATGAACTTCCAGTAGTTGTAAATACGAGTGTACTGCTCCATCATCTGAGCATTACCACCCTGCTCTTGCTGCTTCTTATAGTCTGCCAAGAACTTGGTGAGCTGGCTGACGTCAAAGCGACCAGTCTGCTGATTGACAAACGGAGTCTGCATCAGCATACCATTGGTACCAGCCTTCAGTACATTCTGCAACTCCTCGTCAGTAACGGTCAGGCCCACCTTCTTAGCTTCTGTTTCCAGAATGGTGTTGTTGACAAACTGCTGCCAAACCTGATCCTTCACCTGGTTGAGTTCCTCTTCAGAGAGGTTGTCTCTACCCTGAGTCATCTTGATAACTTCCTGATACTCGTCAACAAGACTCTGGAAGTCCTGTACAGAGATTTTCTTACCTAACACTTCGCCTACTTGCTGACGGCGCTCGTTGCCAGTAGCCTCGCACGAACGGAACATCTCTTCGGCAATGAATGCAAACAGGGCCAGACCAATCACCGTAGCGAGTACTGGGCCCCAGCTTCTGATTTTTCCAATTGCTGCCATTTGATTTTTATAGTTTTTTATTTTTTAATTGTTTCTCTCTTTGTTGAATTTTAGATTCAGCCTGCAAAGTTAGCAAATTTCATTGAAATAGCGGCATCTTTTGGCAAAAAAATGCCCTACTCCACGACTTTTAGCCGTACTAACTCGATTTTTGTCATTGTATTTTTAATGATTTTGAACTCAAAACGCCCAATTTTCACCACTTCATTGAGTTTCGGGAAGCTCTGATATTCATGCAGAATGAGTCCTCCAACTGTCATATAGTCGTCGTTCTCCGGCAAGTCGAGGCCGAAGAGTTCGTTGACCTTTTCTATCTCCAGACGTGCCGACAAGAGGTAGTCACCATCATTAAGCACCTTGGCGACATACTTTGTATTGTCATGTTCATCCTCAATATCTCCGAAAATTTCCTCAACGATATCCTCCAGCGATACGATACCGCTGGTACCCCCAAACTCGTCGACGACAACACCCAACGATTTCTTCTGCTGCAAGAAAATCTGCATCAGCTTACGTGCTGCCATCGTCTCTGGGACATAGGGCATCTGCTGTATATGTTTTGAAATATCAGAGACATGCTTGAACATCTCCGACGAATGGATGTATCCAATGATATGGTCTATGTCCTCGCGGTAGACGATAATCTTGGAGTGTCCACTCTCCACAAACTTATTCTTCAGTTCATCAACGGTACAGTCGTCAATGTCTATAGCATCAATCTCCGTACGAGGTACCATGCAGTCGCGCACCTTTGTGTCGGCAAAGTCCAGCGCATTATGGAATATCTTGACTTCCTCTTCTATCTCGTCCTCATCTTTCGCATTATCAATGCTCGACTGCACCAAAAAGTCCAAGTCCACTTTCGTAAACGCCTTGTCGTCGCTCTCTTTAGGCAGTTTTACGCCGATAATACGTAACAGTCCACGCGACAACAGCGTAGCAAAGCGTGATATAGGGTACAGCACCACATAGCACAGATAGGCAGGTAGTGCGAAGATTGTCAACATGGTATTCGGATTTGACTTGAAGATTGTCTTTGGCAGGAATTCTCCTGTAAAAAGTACCACGACAGTAGACAACAGTGTGTCTGCCATTACGCGCATACCATCGCTGAGCGAATAGAACAATGTCTGGTCAAAAATCTTGGCAAAGAGAATACCATAAATAACCAGCGAAATATTGTTACCCACCAACATGGTTGACACAAAGTTGTTAGGATGGCGATAGAACACATCGATAGCACGCTGTGCCAAACCATTCTTCTCTCTGTCCATCTCTGCACGCAGGCGGTTACTTGATACGAAAGCTATCTCCATACCAGAGAAGAAAGCCGAGAAGGCCATCGTCACCAAGAGTCCTATAATGAGATTCGTCATGGCTGGTACGTTGATTTTTGATTAGCTTTATGGCGTACGGCAGCCTGACGGACAGGTATCTGGAACGCGGTATCTGCCTTTTGGCTGTCAGCCTTGGGCTGCTGACCGTTAGCCGCTGGTGTTTGGTTGTTGGCTGGTTGTTGGCTATCGCCCTCCATATCTTCCGACAGGAATGAGCCCACCGAATTCTTCACCTCATAATGAGCCATATGTTCATCACTGCGGAAATAAGTTCCTTCCAATGTACGCTCTGGGGTCACAACGCGCGAGAACTTGTTAGAATAAAACTCATGTTTTATGCCGTCCCACCACAGTTCATCGCTATTGAAGATTAGCCCGTTAACATTGCGGATAGACACGCGTCCACGCAACTCCCATAACTTCTGCTGGTCAAAATACCATGCAGAATCGGCACTGATATAGCCCTCGATATGGAAGTTCTCATCAAACTGCTCCATGAAGATACCCTTTTCAAATGTCCAGCGTGGAGGGTTCTTAATGGTGTTGACGTCCCAACGTTCTGTAACGATGCGGTACTTGATGACGCCAGAGTCAGAGATGAGCGTGTTGACACCATAACTCACCATCATCGATGCCGAGTCACGGTCACGAACGGCAGCTGCCGTGTGCGCTTTTTGTTCCGTACACGACAGCACCATGAGCAACATGCCCACGCCGAAGAGGTATAATATGTTTAGTCGACCTTCCATTTAGCAAACCAGCGTTCATTGAACGTCAGTCCGATATTAATGCGGAACATATTCTCCTTAATCAGGTCGCAACCCGTGGTGCGCACCCATTGTGCACTAATATTCAGCGTTGAGCGGTTATTCCAGGAGTTATAAAGAGGTATACCGAAACCAGCACTTACCGACAACTCTCCGGGACCGTCTTGCGTACCTATTTTATAATAAGGGGTAGCATAGCTAACACCCATTCGGTAGTGTACCAGCTGATAGAACTTACGTCCCATGGGGTTAGGCATCCAGTCTACACCAGCAGCAATCCTATGGCGATCCTTAAAGTAGTCGCCCTGCAACTTATAGCTGCCCTTGCCATTCAAATTGCTAAACACCGGGTAGTCCAGCGAACTCCACTTCTGCAAATTGTAGTCTAGGGCAAGCGTCAGGCTGTGCTTGTGCAGAACCGAAGCACCTAAGCCAAAAGTGAAGGGGATGCTGAGCGCATTCGCTGCAGTCATGGTTGAGCTGGTCACTGAAGTGTTCGACGTACTGCTGTTCAGCGTATTTAATTCAGCATCAGCGCCCAACTTATGACCCAGACCGAACGTAGCACCGATGGTCAGCAAGTCTGTCTTGCTCACCGGCTGCTGCCACTGTGCACCGAAGTCCAACTTATAACTACTGACTGATGTCTCGTATGATCTTGTCTCTGAGTTGTAGTCCGACTCACTAAGATTCATGGAGATAGTCTTGGAATAATTGCCCCAGAAATAGGAGACGTTAACGCCCAACGACAGATTTCTCGTCAACTGCCAACCAGCACCGACAAAGAACTGCGAAAAACCTCCCGAACCATTATAGGAGAGCATTGACGTGGTCGTTCCCTCCTCAGTAGTGTTGATAGTTCCTTTATGCGAATAGGAATAGCCAATATTAGAATAAGGTACAACACCGAGGGCTACGCCCACGTGGGGCAGCAGACGGAAACCGGCAACGGCATAGTCAAAATTACCCGTCTTTTTATTCATGCTTACGCCGCCCTCTTTATAGTTGGCTATCTGTCCTGTTACACCAGCATCAATCAACATAGTCAGCGAGTCGATGGCGGAATAGGACGCAGGATTCTGCATATTGACATATTTTCCACTTCTAAGTCCATAGGCCACACCACCCATACCGCGGTTAAAGCCTAATGACTGATCTGAGAGGATGCCTAAGCCGTACTGACTGTAGGGCGATAGCGTCGTGCTCACCTGTGCCATTGAGGGCAGCAGTGCCATACCTGCCAGCAAGCTTACTATAATGCGTTTCTTCATCTTTCGTTCTTTAATGAAATCTTTTTTCGGAGTGCAAAGGTACAAATTAGCACGAAGAATACAAAATAAATATACGAATTTTAATTTTTTATTAAAAAAAATCATACTAAACGTACGATAAGTGGAAAATAAAGGCTAATTTTGCAGCGTGAAATACTTGAAGATGATTACAAACGCCCTCAGAGGGGGGCTCATACTATTTGCTATGACCATACAGAATACAGCGCTGGCACAAGAACCCAAGTTGCCGCCGATGGATTCTGTAGAGATTAGTCTGCTTACTTGTCAGCCTCACGATGAGGTCTATAGCCTCTATGGACATACTGCCATCCGCTACCGCGAATTGACGCGTGGCGGCATTGATGCTGCCTTCAACTATGGCGTTTTCAACTACGATGCGCCTTTCTTTGTTGTCCGCTTTGTCTTTGGACTTACCGACTACGAATTGGGAGCCTACCCCACCCAACTCTTCCAAAAAGAGTATCGGCATTTTGGCAGTATGGTGACCGAGCAAGTACTTAATCTCACCAACGACGAGAAGCTGCAATTACGACAGGCTCTCATTGACAATCTGCGCCCGACGAACTGTGTCTACCGCTATAACTACTTCTACAACAACTGCACGACAAAGGCTCGCGATATCATAGAGCGTCATATCAATGGAAAGGTGCAATATGCTGAACGTGAAGATTATACGCCGACATACAGAGAGATGGTTCACGCCATGACGCGCAACCATCCCTGGTCCCGCTTTGGCAACGACCTGTTGCTTGGCATCCAGGCAGACAGCAAGACCACCTTGCGTCAGCAGGAGTTCTTACCCGACAATCTGCTGTACGACTTCGACCACGCCCAGATTTATGCTAACGGCCAATATCGTCCGTTAATCAAAGAGCGCCGCACCGTTGTACCCGCAGGTGTACAGCTGATACACAACAGTTTTCCGCTAACCCCTATCCTGTGCGGCCACATCCTGTTGGCTATCGGTTTGTTACTCTTTCTTGCACAGTGCTTTACACGTCGTGTCATCATCGTATGGGAAGCGTTGCTGATGGGATTGTCTGGCATTATTGGCATGGTGTTGTTCTTGATGCTGTTCTCCCAACATCCTACGGTACGCATCAACCTACAGATACTCTTTTTCAACCCCGTACATCTGTTCTACTTATGGCCCGTCATCAAGGGCAGACAGACCCGCTACTGGATGATTTGTCCCGTTATGGTTCTCTTGTTCCTTGCAGGCAGTCTGTTCCAGTCTTATGCTGAGGGGCTCTATTCTTTGGCACTATGTTTGCTACTGCAATCCATCATACATCTATTCTTCCGCAAGAAAAATGAGCAATAAATACATCTATATAACCCTGATCTCCGCATTGGCCTTTGGCAACGAAGCTGTCGCACAAGCCGTTCCACAAGCACCTAAGTTGGTGGTGTCCATCACTGTCGACGAGTTGCGCACAGACCATCTGGAGACATTCTCACCGCTTTACGGTCCTAACGGTCTGCGTCGGCTGCTGACAGAGGGAACGTTCTACACCAACGCCTCTTACAACTTCACCCCTGTAGACCGTTCCTCGGCAGCTGCCACGCTGTCTACAGGTACTACGCCCTACTACCACGGCATTACTGGTGAGGAATGGCTCGACCGCAACACGTTACGCCCTGTGCGGGCCGTCCACGACCAGCGCCAGGGCTACTCGCCCCGACAGTTAGGTACCTCTACGCTGGGCGATGAGCTGAAGATAGCCTCCAATGGTGTCTCGCGCGTTTTTGCCTTTGCCGCAACACCCGATAATGCCATTCTGTCAGCCGGTCATGCTGCCGATGGTGCTGCCTGGATACAGTCAGATCAATGGGTTATAAGCAGCTATTACGAACCCGTTAACCAATGGCTGCGTGGCTTTGCACGCCTCTACAAGCCCATCATAGAACAGAAGGCCGATGCTGCAAAGAAGGGTGCAAAAAATAAAAAGACTGCTGCAATCAACAAGAGCGTCACCATTGATGCCAATGCCAGCGTTACCGATATATCATTGGAATGTCTGTCAAATGGCGGTATGGGCCTTGACGATAAACCCGACCTGCTCAGCATAGGCTACTCTGTTACTCCCAATATGGAGGGCTATGCAGCGCTTGACCGCACCATCTCCGTGCTCGTCGACAGCATCAGCCGCCGCTTTCCCTTGGACCGCGTGCTTTTTGTACTTACCAGTACAGGGTCTGCACGTGTAGAGAATGAACAGAACAACAACGAGAAATACCGTATTCCTACGGGTAAGTTCGATATACAGCGCACAGCCAACCTGCTGAACATGTACCTCGGCGCCTCTTTTGGCACCGCCCAGTATATTGAGTCCATCTACCGCAACCAACTATTCCTGGACCACAAGTTGCTGGAGCGTAAAAACATCAATACGGGCGACCTCCTGCGCCGTGCTCAGGAGTTCATCATGCAACTGTCCGGTGTGCGTAATGTCTACACCGCTAACCAACTGATTACCAGCGACAGCTATCAGTTGGAGCGCATTCGCAACGGCTTCAATGTCGAGAAGTGCGGCGACCTGCTCATAGACATTGCCCCAGGCTGGGAACTCGTCAACGAGAGCAACCACACATCAACGACATCACGCGTCAGCAACATCCCCTTCCCCATCATTTTCTTCGGGGCTGGTGTTAAGTCACAGCGTGTACAAACTCCTGTCACTACGGATGCTATTGCGCCCACCATTGCACGCATCATCCGCATCAGAGCCCCCAATGCTTGCTCTTCAGAACCTCTTTTTTAGTCATTATAAGGTTAAAAAATAAAAGAGGTAAGCAGAAGTACGGATTTTTTTTCGTACCTTTGCAGCCGTTGTAATCAAACCAATCATAGTAAATCGACAAAATCAGTAAATAAAAGATATGAATTTCAACAAGTTTTTACGTTCGCTGTTTGGCGACAAGTCCTCACGCGACATGAAGCTCATCCAGCCATTGGTAGAAAAGGTGAAAGCCGTCTACCCAGAGGTACAGAAGCTCGACAACGACGCCCTTCGTCAACGTACAAAGGACATACAGCACCAGGTACAAGACTCTGCCAACTCACAGAAAGAAGAGATTGAGAAACTCAAGGCAACCATCGAGGAGACACCCATTGACGAGCGCGCCGACATCTTCGCCCAAATAGACAAGCTGGAGAAAGAAGTGCTCGACATCTACGAGAAGGCCCTCGACGAGGTTATGCCAGAGGTATTCGCCATTGTCAAGGAGACTGCCCGCCGCTTTGCCGAGAACGAGGATACCGTTGTCACCGCTACCGACTTCGACCGTGAGTTGGCTGCCGACCCCAACAAGGACTTCATCACCATCGATGGCGACAAGGCCATCTATCACAACCACTGGACAGCCGGTGGCAACGACCTGAAATGGGAGATGGTACACTACGACGTACAGCTCTTCGGTGGCACCGTACTCCATCAGGGTAAGATTGCCGAGATGGCTACCGGTGAAGGTAAGACGCTCGTCGCTACCCTCCCTGTCTTCCTCAACGCTCTGACAGGCAATGGTGTTCACGTAGTAACCGTGAACGACTATCTGGCCAAGCGTGACTCTGAGTGGATGGGTCCGCTCTACATGTTCCACGGCCTCTCCGTAGACTGCATCGACAAGCACCGTCCAAATTCTGAGGAACGTCGCCGTGCCTACCAGGCTGATATCACCTTCGGTACGAACAACGAGTTCGGCTTCGACTATCTGCGCGACAATATGGCCATCTCGCCCAGCGACCTCGTACAGCGCGCCCACAACTACGCCATCGTCGATGAGGTCGACTCCGTGCTGATTGACGATGCCCGTACACCGCTTATCATCTCTGGTCCTGTGCCCAAGGGCGATGATCAGATGTTCGAGGAGTACCAGCCCCTGGTCGAGAAACTCGTTGGTGTACAGAAGCAGTTGGCTACCCAGTATCTGGCTGATGCCAAGCAGAAGATTGCCGAAGGCCGTGAAAAGAACGACCAGAAACTGCTCGACGAGGGTTTCCTGGCACTCTACCGTTCTCACAAGTCCATGCCTAAGAACAAGCCCCTCATCAAGTTCCTCTCTGAGGACGGCATCAAGAGCGGTATGCTCAAGACTGAGGAGACCTATATGGAAAACAACAACCGCCGCATGCCGGAGGTCGTTGAGCCCCTCTATTTCGTGGTCGACGAGAAGCTGAACTCATGCGACCTCACCGACAAGGGTACTGCCTGGCTGGCTAAGCAGGTGGGCGATGCAGAGCTCTTCGTCCTGCCCGATATCACCTCACAACTCTCTGCCTTGGAGGGCGACACCTCACTCTCTGACGAGGAGCGCATCAACAAGAAAGACGAGATGCTGCAGCACTATGCCGTACAGTCTGAGCGCGTCCACACCTTGCAGCAGTTGCTCAAGGCCTACTGCATGTTCAATAAGGATGACGAATACGTGGTCATCGATGGCGAGGTAAAGATTGTCGACGAGCAGACAGGCCGTATCATGGAAGGTCGCCGTTGGAGCGATGGTCTGCACCAGGCTGTCGAGGCCAAGGAGCACGTCAAGGTCGAGGCTGCTACGCAGACTTTTGCCACCATTACCCTGCAGAACTACTTCCGCATGTACCACAAGTTGGCTGGTATGACCGGTACCGCTTCTACAGAGGCTGGCGAGTTCTGGGACATCTACAAGCTCGATGTCGTTGAGATTCCCACCAACCGTCCTGTTATCCGCGACGATATGGACGACCGCATCTATAAGACTGCTCGCGAGAAGTACAAGGCCGTCATCGAGGAAGTCGTTCGTCTGCGCAATGCAGGCCGTCCTACTCTGATTGGTACCACCAGCGTCGAGATTTCTGAACTGCTGTCACGCATGCTCGATATGTACACGAATCCTGAGACAGGCAAACGCGAGGGTATTCCCCACCAGGTACTGAACGCCAAGTTGCACCAGAAAGAGGCCGACATTGTGGCTCTCGCTGGTCAGCAGGACTCCAACGGAAAGGGTGCTGTTACCATTGCCACCAACATGGCTGGTCGTGGTACCGATATCAAACTGTCGCCTGAGGTAAAGGCTGCCGGTGGTTTGGCTATCATCGGTACTGAGCGCCATGAGTCTCGTCGTGTAGACCGCCAGCTGCGCGGTCGTGCCGGACGTCAGGGCGACCCAGGTTCTTCGCTGTTCTTCATCTCACTGGAAGACAAGCTGATGCGTCTGTTCGGTTCTGAGCGTATCGCTACCGTGATGGACAAGCTCGGTTTCAAGGAGGGCGAGATGCTGGAGAGTCCTATGATTTCCAAGCAGGTAGAGCGTGCCCAGAAGAAGGTCGAGGAGAACAACTTCGGCATTCGTAAGCGTCTGCTGGAGTACGATGACGTCATGAACAAGCAGCGTACCGTTGTCTATAGCAAGCGCCGTC
>Ga0310694_10002893_pt1 | contig 17130 bp, 15 predicted proteins | sample 174DNAGHGhighgp2_FD_203884 | JGI IMG/M metagenome (GOLD analysis project Ga0310694, IMG submission 203884) | Sheep rumen microbial communities from Palmerston North, Manawatu-Wanganui, New Zealand - 1742 DNA GHGhigh gp2 (v2) (version 2) | ecosystem: Host-associated > Mammals > Digestive system... | reverse complement strand
CGAAGAAGATCATCGACCGTCGTGAGCCGGTCATCTACGAGATCCTCGAGCACGTCATGGAAGGACACCCCGTCCTCCTCAACCGTGCACCGACACTGCACCGTCACGGTATCCTCGCCTTCCAGCCGAAGATGATCGAGGGTAAGGCTATACAGCTCCATCCGCTCGCTTGTGCCGGCTTCAACGCCGACTTCGATGGTGACCAGATGGCGGTTCACTTGCCGCTCTCTAACGAGGCTATCCTCGAGGCACAGCTCCTCATGCTCGGTTCGCACAACATCCTCGACCCGGCGAACGGTAACCCGATCACCGTACCGTCGCAGGATATGATCCTCGGTCTCTATTATATTACCAAGGAACGTGCGGGCGCAAAGGGCGAAGGACTCGCTTTCTACTCCGAAGAGGAGGCACTCATCGCACTCAACGAAGGTCGTGTCGATGTACACGCCAAAGTCAAAGTGCGTATCAAGGGTGAGCTCATCGAGACCACTCCGGGTCGCGTCATCGTCAACCAGTACGTGCCCGAAGAGATAGGTTATCAGAACGTCCTCATGAAGAAGGGTGCTGTCAAGGCCATCATCACCAAGGTCATCAAGACCTGCGGTGTGGCACGTGCTGCACAGTTCCTCGATGATATCAAGGACCTCGGTTACTACCAGGCCTTCAAGGGCGGTCTGTCCTTCAACCTCAACGATATCTTGATCCCCGAGGAGCGCAAGGACCAGATTGCCGAAGGTAACGCCATCGTCGATGACCTCTATGCGAACTACACCATGGGTCTTATCACCGACGACGAGCGCTATCGTAAGACCGTCGATACATGGAAAGAGATCGATGAGAAACTCAAGAAGATCGTTATGAAGCACATGGAGGAGGCCGACGAAGGTTTCAACTCTGTCTACATGATGATGGACTCCGGTGCCCGTGGTAACGCCGATCAGATCAAGCAGTTGGCCGGTATCCGTGGTATCATGGGTAAGCCGTTGAAAGCTGGCTCCACCGACACTCGTACCGATATCGAGAACCCGATTCTCGCCAACTTCAAAGAGGGTATGTCCGTGCTCGAGTACTTCATCTCGACCCACGGTGCTCGTAAGGGTCTTGCCGATACCGCCCTCAAGACGGCCGATGCCGGTTATCTGACCCGTCGTCTCGTGGACGTATCGCACGATGTCATCATCAATGAGGAAGACTGCGGTACCCTTCGTGGTCTCGCTACGCGCGCCGTCAAAGATGGCGACCGCGTTGTCGCTTCCCTCAGCCAGCGTATCCTCGGACGTGTTTCCGTACACGATATCCACGATAACGACGGTAACCTCATCATCGCTGCCGGCGAAGAGTTCCGCGACGCACAATGCGAAGCCATCGAAGCAGCCGGTATCGAAGAGGTCGTTATCCGTTCTGTGCTCACCTGCGAATCCAAACACGGTGTCTGCGCCAAGTGTTACGGTCGTAACCTCGCTTCCCGTCAGATGGTTCAGAAGGGTGAAGCCGTCGGCGTCATCGCCGCACAGGCCATCGGTGAGCCGGGTACACAGCTGACCCTCCGTACCTTCCACTCGGGAGGTCTGGCCGGTGGTTCTGCTGCACAGAGTACCTATGATCTTACCCGCGACGGTATTGTGGAAATTGAGGACTTGCGTACCATCACAACCGCTGCCGGCGACGTCATCGCAGTAAGTCGTAAGAACACCCTCACCCTCAAGGATGAGAAGACCGGTGTCATCCTCGCTACCTTCGATATCCCGTATTCGGCGAAACTCTTCGTCACCCCGGGTGAGAAATATACCAAGGGTACCCGCGTCTGCGAGTGGGATTCTTATAAGATTCCGCTCCTTATCGAGCAAGACGGTACCATCCGTCTCGAGGATGTTATCGAAGGTGTTACCTGTAAGACCGAGATCGATGAGCAAACCGGTAAGAAAGAGGTGTACATCACTGAATCCAAAGATAAGACCAAACTGCCGCAGGCACATATCGTGGACAATGCAGGCAATATCCTGCGTTCCTACAACCTGCCGGTAAAAGCCAACCTCGATGTCAAGGATGGCGATAAGGTCAAGATTGGTGACTCCCTCTTCTCCACTGCACGCGCAAAGAACTCCGGTGGTGATATCACCTCCGGTCTGCCGCGTATCACCGAGCTCTTCGAGGCTCGTAACCCGTCTAACCCTGCTATCGTAGCCGAGATCGACGGTGAGATATCCTACGGTAAGATCAAACGTGGTAACCGTGAGCTCTTCATTACCAGCAAGCTCGGTGAACAGAAGGCTTACCTCATCCCGTTGACCAAGCAGATCCTCGTGCAGGAAGGTGACTTCGTACGTGCAGGTGCGCCGCTTTCGGATGGTGCCATCACGCCGGACGATATCCTGGCGATTCAGGGTCCGACCGCTGTACAGAACTACATTGTCAACGAGGCACAGGCTGTGTACCGTATGCAGGGTGTGGAGATCAACGATAAGCACTTCGAGATCATCGTACGTCAGATGATGCGTAAGGTAGAGATCCTCGAACCGGGTGACACCCGTTACCTGGAGGGCGATATCGTCGATAAACTCGACTTCCTTGAGGAGAACGACCGCATCTGGGGCCGCAAGGTCGTTACCGATGCAGGTGACTCCGAGAACCTCCGCGAAGGACAGATCGTTACTGCACGTCGTCTCCACGACGAGAACAGTGCGCTCCGTCGTCGCGATAAGAAACTCGTGCAGGCACGTGATGCCGAGTGCGCTACCGCGAAACAGATACTCCAGGGTATCACCCGCGCTGCATTAGGAACGAAATCGTTTATGTCCGCTGCCTCCTTCCAGGAGACCACCAAGGTGCTCAACGAAGCCGCTATCCGCGGTAAGGTCGATACCCTCGAGGGCATGAAAGAGAACGTCATCTGCGGTAACCTCATCCCGGCTGGTACCGGACTCCGTGACTTCTCCAAAGTCACCGTCCACAACGCCGAGGAGTATGCCGCTATCCAAGCCGCCCGCGAGGCTGCCGAAGCCGCCCTTAACGGCGACGACGACCGCTACTAATCCGCACTACGGATCATAAGACAAAGGGGGGATTCCTTTCGGGGGATTCCTCTTTTGTTTTTCTTGGGGGATTTTTTTCTTGGGGGATTTTTTTCTTGGGGGCTTTTTTCTTCCTCTCTCGTGGTTTGCGCTCTGTAGGGTGTTCGTTTCTCTTCACGTCTTGTGTTTCCCTTCCCGCCTCCCCGCAAACCCGCCATCCCACTTACCCGCGCTGGTATCCGCTCTTTTTCTTTCGTGCAGCTGTTTACCTGCGGTGTTCTCGTGCTGGCTGTTTACCTTAGGTGATTGGCTGTTTAGGGTGGGGACGCAAAAAAGTGATTTTTTGCATTTTTTTCTTATGCTCGGACGTCAAGTGTCCGATAGTATGTAGTAATTTTGCAGTGGATTTCAAAAACATGCACGATTATGTTAACGTACAATCTTCTCAAAATTGCCCCGGATGGTGGTCAGTTTGCAGCTAGTACTCTTGGTCTTCTTTTCGGACTTATGGAGTCCGGCTTGGTTCTTTGGTTTATTATCGCCACGATATGTAATTGATAATTTTTGAACCATTTTTCTGATATTATGCAATTTTATTTGCATAAATCAGATTTATTTCGTATCTTTGCGCGACTTTTCGCGCAGCCAAGCGAGAGTTTGACTAATTAAAAACCACAAACGACCAAAATTATGGCAAGTATTCAAGACATTCACGCGTTGGAAGAACGAATCTACGACGCAGTACAGGAGTATTTAGACAATCCTGAAGGTTATGAACATGCGACACTTCATGTTTATCTGAATGAGGACGAAATGGAGTATCGCGCAGAGATGGAAGACAATCTCCAAGGAACAGAGGATGAAGGCATCTACCCGATTGAAGACCTCATCCGAGACGGAGAGCCGGACAACGACAAAGCGAGTGACATCGCCAACAGTTGGATCTTCCTCGATTAACAAAACCGCTCAACCACGAACGACCAAGACAATGAGCGCAACGAAAAGAAATATGGCAACGGAAATCCCAGCAGGTGTGGGCTTTGGTCGGCCTGTGGTACCTGCCGGGTGTTGCCTTTAAGCAGAATATGGAGAAAACCACTCGAAATATTATCTATCTTTACAACAACATAGCAGAAACTGTATTGGCATGTAAGGGGAATATTGACGAAGAGACATTCATGGTTATAGGGACAACGTTTGTTCCTAAATTTGGTGAAGTGTTTGATGTAACCATCCAACAGGCTCAATTCCCGCACCTTAAGAACATGTATCGTTTGAGAGATTTTGTTGTGTTGGATGAGGAAGCATTGCTTGAAGGAATAGAGCAGTACGTCCCAGATCCCGTAAAGGTCGCACCAATCATCGACGAGTGGTTTCAATGGAATAAATAATGGCTAAAGCAGAGATGACATTAAGGCAAACTGTGGCTAACCTGATATCTCGCCACATGCTTTGTTACTCCGAGCAAGAATGCAATTTAATTCTTGCTGGGCTTAATGTTATATCGAAATTCGATTTGAATTTTGACAGCAAAGGTTCAAGCATAAACATCGAGGACTTCCAACTCCAATTGTCGAAGATTAACGAGAAGGAATTAAGACGTAGAGATGAAGGTGTTTACTACACTCCAAAGGACGTAACCGAATATGTAGTTGCGAACACTTACCTTAATTATCTTGCTAAAGACAATAATCAAGTCCATTCTACTGAGGAATGTCTCCGACTCATCGACAATCAGGATTATTCTAATTTGTTAACCGCTAAAGTCTTTGACCCTACTTGTGGAACTGCTGAATTCCTATTAAGTGCGCTTGACCTGAAATTGCAAATAACAACGCACCTGCCTGACGATGAAATTCTTTGTCTCGTTGAGACTATTTATGGAAATGACATCGCCGCGGAATCAGTCTTGTTGTCAAAGATTAGAATCTTCTTCGCTATTGTTGATGCAATTAGCGACAAGAACAATGCGGTGAGATTAGCACGAATCCTAAACAAAAACTTTACCACACAGGATTACATTATTAACGATCATATCACACCCCGGTTTGATATTGTTGTCGGGAATCCACCATACGTGGAATATGGGAAGCTGCCTGTGAAACCGAAGACAAACTATGGCAATTCGTATGCAGATGTACTACAAAATTCCATAATGTCGGCGAAAGGCAGTGCGGCTATTGGGTTTGTTATTCCGATTTCTTTTGTCTCTACAACAAGAATGAAAGGAATCAGGAATTTCGCCTACAACAAGTTGAGTAAGATGTTTGTCCTGAATTTTGCAGACCGTCCAGATTGCTTGTTTGACGGGGTTCATCAAAAGCTGACGATCTTATTCGGTATAAAGGGAAGTACAAAGTGCAGTGTTTATTCGTCTAGTTACTACCATTGGTATAGTGACGAAAGAGACGAGTTGTTGAACAACGCGACAATCTTACCTATTCAGCCCACCGACAAGTACATCCCTAAGATAGGTGTAACTTTTGAACAGAGCATTTTTGAAAAGATATTGAGCATCAAAGGAAAGACCTTGCCGAAGATAGGAATTTCAAAGGAAAGCATCTCTCCTGTATATCTCAATATGAGAGGTTGCTTTTGGATGAAAGCCTTTTCCTTTAATCCCGGATCCAATGAATACAAGAAGTTTATGTGTCCGGCAGAAATGCAACCGTACATACTTTGCCTCTTAAATTCAAATCTATTCTTCTTATATTGGACGATCGTCTCAGATTGTTGGCATATTACGGGGAAAGAGTTGTCTGAATTTACCATACCAACAAAAGACATCGATTTCGAGGCGTTTAAAGACTTAGCATCGAAACTAGAACAACGATTAGAAGAAACTAAAAAGTATATAGGCAGCAAGCAAACCGCTTACGAGTATAAGCATAAGGACTGCAAAAAAGAGATTGACGATATTGATGTTGCTTTGCAACAAATATACCGTTTGAGTAACGAGGAAATAGAGTTTCTGAGAAACTATAAAATTAGATATCGGACGAGTAATGGTTAAATACAATGTCATAGATTTGTTTTCTGGCTGCGGAGGTTTTTCTGTCGGTTTTGAGAAAGCAGGGTGCCGTATTCTAAAAGCAGTAGAATATGACAAGTCTATCGCTGAATCCTATTCTCACAATCATAAGGATACTATTATGTTTGCAGAGGATATTGGAAAGATTGACAACGAGGAACATTTCTCTCGCGGAGAAGCAGATATTATAATCGGCGGTCCTCCCTGTCAAGGTTTCTCTATGGCAGGAGCACGCATTCGTGAGAAAAATGCTTTCATGAATGACCCTCGCAACTATCTCTTCCGGCACTACGTAAATGTGGTAAAGATAGTGCGCCCTAAAGTATTCCTTCTTGAGAATGTTAAAGGAATCCTCTCAAAGGATCAAGGCGCTATATTCAGAGAGATTGTAAACGCGTTTAGCAATCCCGAGAACTTTGACGGAGATAGGTACTATCTGCATTACAAGGTTTGCAAGGCGGTCGAGTATGGTGTTCCTCAACAACGTGAACGTGTAGTTGTTATTGGCGTGTTAAATCACGATTTCGATATTGATGCTGTTTTCGAGACTGCTCACAATGACATCTCTGGAATGGATCCTCATTTCTTTGACAGAGTTACCTTGAGAGATGCTATTTCGGACTTGGCACAGCCCACACAAGACGGATCCGTGTCATTGGCTCCATGCCAATCTCAATATCAAGAGTTCTTGCGAGAAGGCTGCTCACGAACAAGCAATCACCTCGCCACTAAACATAACGCGATTGCTATTGATAGAATGAAACATGTCGGAGTTGGCGAAAATTGGGAAGTTCTAAAAGAAGATATTCATTCTGTCCATAGTGGTGCATATGGTCGTCTCGATTGGGACAAACCCACGATGACTATAACAACAAGATTTGACACTCCTGCTGGAGGTCGATTTATACACCCCACGGAGAACAGAACACTTACACCTCGCGAAGCTGCACGTGTTCAATCGTTCCCTGATGATTTTGAATTTTTAGGCAGCAAAACTATCATTTGCCGACAAATAGGCAATGCTGTTCCGCCTAAAATGGCATTTTTCTTGGCTAACGTTGTAAAACATTTGATACAATGAGTAAACTAAGTGACAACAAATTATCCAAATTGAAATCCTTGGATTCCCAAGGAGGATTTTGGTATATCACGAAACAGAATCTCATCTTTAGAGATTTATGTTTCATGGCCAAAATTCTTGAAACTTGGAATGACCGGAAAGAAGAAAACTACCAAAGTTTCTTTGACCGGTACAAAACGTTACCTGATTATGGTGCGTTGACTTCCGACTTAGCACACCGCGCCACAAAAAACTGTGAATACATCGGTTTGACTGTGCCGTCGGATAAGTACAGCGCACAAAATTTGACTCCGTTCTATTTTGCACTATCGAAGATGTGCGATGGGGATTTCAATAAATTGTCTTCCTATCCGCAGATAGTTGATAAGCAATTAGAGCGAATGTATATTGATTCGCAAACTAGTAATGTATATTCTGTTAACTTCAAAATTTGTCCTTTTATGTTCTTATTTAAGGTCTTACTCCTTCTTGGAGATATCACAAAATCGTTTAAAATCACAAAGGCTGAGTTTAAGTTGTTTGTAGCAACTGCTCAGACTTGGTCTGAATATTTCGAAGTAGTTGAGTCTATATTGAGATATAGAAACGACGCTGAATATCGAGCAGAATGTGATAAAAACAACAATAAAGTTAGCGACTCTCGTTATCAGGTTTTAGCTCAGAACCACTCTCAGCTTGAGGTGGATGGCAATAATATATCTATTAAAGATAGCGAGATCCGGAATGTTCGTCGCAAGGTGGCTGAATATGAATTGAGTGACAAAATCCAATCGGCTGAAGATATTTTTGAGCCGATGACCGGAGTTTCTTCAAACGAAAAAGGTGACGTGGATTCTCTCTACACTCCGTACCTTACCGCTCTCCGCACCAAACCCTTTATGCTCTTAGCGGGTATCTCTGGTACTGGTAAGAGCCGTATTGTTCGTGAGTTGGCTTTCAAGAGTTGTCCGGAATTCTTACGCGATGCCGATGGTACCACTCCGGGTAACTACTGCATGATTGAGGTGAAGCCGAATTGGCATGACTCATCTGAGCTGCTTGGCTACTATAGCCATATCAGCAAGGAATATCAGTACACCAACTTCATCAAGTTCCTTGTTAAGGCAATGATGTTCCCGGATGTTCCGTTCTTCGTTTGCTTGGACGAGATGAACCTTGCTCCGGTTGAGCAGTATTTCGCAGAGTTCCTGAGTGTATTGGAGACCCGAAAGAAAGTCGGAGACAGAATTCATACTGGTGCTCTTGTTAAGCCGGAGTACTTCAAAGAGTTGCAGAACGCAGAAGGTGGAGACGGCTATATCTTCACTCAATGGTTCCCTGAGATAAAACGCAATATCCCATATAACATCTATACCAATCCTACCCTTGCACAAGTCGGTTTGACGTTGCCCGACAACGTATTTATCATTGGTACGGTTAATATGGACGACACCACTCATCAATTCTCTCGCAAGGTGCTTGACCGCGCAATGACGATTGAAATGAACGGTGGTAAGTTGAGCGACATGTTTGGTCAATCGCACAATCTGGAATATCTGCCGGAGGAGGACATTTGGGATGTAAACAAGTTCATTCCTGAGTATGTCACCGCTGATGAAGTGATTGCAGTTAATCCGGATACAGCTGAGGAATTAAAGACCAAGTTGCCGGAGCGTTTGGAGGAGATTAACGAAGTACTCAAAGACACTCCGTTTGTGGTAAGTTACCGCGTACTCAATGAATTGGTTATCTATACCGGCAACCTGTTAAATGATGGTAAGTCGATAGACGAAGCTATTGACGAGGCCGTTAATCAGATTGTGCTGATGAAGATTCTGCCGCGTATTGAGGGTGACGAAGATATGTTCATCGTCAAGGGTGCAGCGGAAAATCGTCTGGAGCAATTGGCTCATTTGGTTTCTGGTGCTACCAAGGCTAAATTGGAAGAAATGAATAACCGCCTGAGCACAGGCTTCACCCGCTTCTGGCCATAATGGACATACCGGTTCTAAAATATATCCATGAGGACTTTGAGGTAGTCGTTCGTACCGATGACATCAGCGATGCTTGGTCACGCTTCCAAGGCAGAATCAACTATCGCAACGATTGGACGACCGAGACCTCTCAAACGCGCACCTATTGTCAATACAAGGCGAGCGATGGTTGCCGCATGGAGTTATACGATCCGGACGCGGGATGGTTGCGTAGTGATGTGGCACTTGGCGAATCCTTGTGGCCTGTTATCTACGAGACCAACAAATATCATATTGCCATCAAGTTCAACGGCTTGGACGAAGGCACCAGACCGAAAGCGCGTCATATCAAGCGCGAGGTAGAAGATTTCTTCTTCTATGACTTCGGTCGGTTGTCCGGCGATGTGTCCTTCTTGAACGAACCCGGTCTGTTCCGGCTCGGCTTGGAGTACCAGAAAGAGGGTCGAACCAAAGAAGCGTTCTTCTCGTTTGAGGTGGTTTCTCCCAAACTGGACACCAAGAACGACTACCAATCTATTTTGCGTGCGGTCAATGCAGAGTTCGAAGGCATTGTCTTCAAGTACCTGTCCATGACTATGCAGCAGTTTGGCACCGGTCAGCAGAAATCGTTGGAGATCTGGATGCAGGTGTTTGAACAAGTGGTTGCCGATTATCTCAAGAGCATTGACCGAATCATCAAGAGTCCGCATTCCAAATCGCGTACGCAGGAATTGTTTGCACATGCCGATAGGATTAAGCGTTGGACTCCGGCAATGGAAGAGACCTATGCCGAGAAGGAAGCCGAGAAACGATTGGAAGAACATTACTTCCGTTATGAGGTCTATGACAAAACGGTTAACTCAATGGAGAATCGTTTCGTTAAGTACACTCTCACCCAAATCGGCAAGCAGTTGGAGCAAGTCTTCTCCTCGGTACTTAGTCGTAACCTAACGGAGATCTCCACCAGTTACCGCCAACATTGGATGGAATATCAGCGACAGATACAGAAATATCTGCGTCATCCATTCTTCTCTGCGGTGGGTAAGTTTGAGGGTATGCGTCATGAATCTCTTGTGCTACAAAGCCGCATGGGTTACCAGCAGGTGTACAAAGATTGGCTCAAACTCCGTAAAGGAATTGCGTTCTACACCGGCGCAACCAATATTGGTACACTCCAGATATGGGAGATATACGAACTATGGTGCTTCATCAAAGTTAAGCAGATGGTTCTTCGTGTTCTGCGTTTAGATCCAAAGAGTCCGCTTATTACCGAGCCTAATGGTTCACTCATTAACTATCAGCAGATTTTGACTAAAGACAAAGGCGCTGACTATCGCGTTGTCATCAAGTACCCGCATATAGATGAGACCTTGCCGCAGACAGAGGAAGATGCCGAATTCGCTCGTCAGTTGGATGCCCATGCCGGAGATGAGATAAGCATACACTACCAACATACGTTCTCACGTTTGGGCACAGACGATTTCGATGTACGTACGATGACTACGGAGCAACGACCGGATATCATTATCAATATCCGTAAGGCAAACGGTCAGGTGCTTACGTATCTGTATGACGCGAAATATCGTGTGTGGAGCGATAAGAACTTGGATAAGACCGATGATTGGTTTGCACAAGACCCGGAGAACGAAATATCGCTCCGTGGTGCGGACTACCCACCGGCAGATGCCATCAACCAAATGCACCGTTACCGCGATGCCATTTACTACGGTATGAAAGACGGTGAGCGACCGGAAAGCAAAGAGGTTATCGGTGGTTACATTCTCTTCCCCGGTCGTGGTGACGATGAATCCATATCCAAACGATTCTATTCCAAGTCGATTGAGCAAGTCAACATCGGTGCTTTCCCGTTGTTGCCATGTGGAAAGACATCGGATGACACCGATCTTGAAGGTCCGCAGTTGTTTGCTCATCTAAAGAATATATTGCTCGTGAAGAATGAGGTCGTTTCGCACGTTGAGAAAGCTATCCCGCAGAAAGGTCTTTACTACACGACCGAGCCATCCAAGACGGTTGAGGCGAAGAACATACTGACGGGTTTGGTTCAAGTGAGCGATGAATATCTTCCGGAGTATCAACAACACAAAGCGAAAAGATATATCATTAAAGAAGTGCCATCCAAATTACTGGAGGCTAAATATCTTTTGCCGATGGTTGGTTCTGGTGGCATGATAGATGGTATTTATCATATCAATAGTGTCAAACTTGACGAGATCAATGGACAAACGAAAGTAGTTCTAAGATTAGGTGAATTCATCCCATTCGGAGAAAAACAAGTCAAGGTATATCGTGTTATGCGTCCGAATGAGTTGTTAACTCTCTCGCAAGCACAAGCATTGTATAACGAGAACTAAAACATTAACCCTATGCGCATTGCTGTAAGATTCAGATATTACAAAGCAGTCACTCCGTCGATGGAGATTGTGGACTTGACCGACCAACAATGGCGGGAGTTCTTCCTGTTGGAAGATGCCGCAAAACGCAAGGACTATATGATGAACTTGGTCGGCAAGGACAAAATTGACGTCAAAGAACTTTGGTGGATTCCGTTGGACGATCAAGAGGCATTGGCCGTGACACCGGAAGCAAAGATAATCAATGTAGGTTAACCACGAAATAATATGGGCGCACAAAATAAACTCTTTCATCGTCTCATCTGGCTCATAGACACCGTCTATTCCGCCAAGCGAATCAAGATAGCCGACATCGACAAGCGGTGGGAGCGCTCGCACTATAACGACAACCACGATCGCCAATATGGTGCGAAAAACCTCTATCGCCACCGCGAGGCGATCACCGAACTTTTCGGTATCGAAATCGCTTGCGATGAGACCACCAACGAGTACTACATCGCCGACCGCGGGGACATTGACGGCAAGGGCATACGCTCTTGGCTTGTGGATACCTTCGCTATCAGCAACATGGTCAACCTCGCCGGCGATATGAAGAACCGTATCATCTTCGAGAACGTACCCGAAGGATCCCGGTACCTCTCGACCATCGTTAGCGCGATGAAAGAAGGGCGTTATCTCTATGCCACCTACCAAGGTTTCAACCGCCCCGAACCGCACTCCTTCCTGCTTGCTCCGTACTGCCTGCGGGTTAACCTCCAACGCTGGTATCTCGTCGGCAAACCCGAAGATCATCCCGAGGAGTCCGAGCCGCGTGTCTATGCCCTCGACCGAATGAAAGACCTCGTACAAGTGGATAAGCCCTTTGAAATCCCTAAGACCTTCAAAGCTAACGAGTTCTTTGTCAACCAATACGGCATCGACCGCTCCATCACTGAACCGCAGGATATCCGTATCAAGGTCAAAGCCTATGATGCCAAGTTCCTCCGTTCCCTTCCGCTGCATCACTCCCAACGCGAAGTCGAACAAACCGACCAATATTCCATCTTCACTTACCACATCGCACCCACCTACGACTTCATCATGGAGCTCCGCAAATACGGCTCCAAACTCGAAGTCCTCGCACCGGAGAAACTGCGGGCTGATTTTGCGGAAGAGGTTGACAAACTAAAAGCGCTTTACCAATGAAAAGATTTGATATCGAAATATATTCCAGGCGATTGAATATGTGGCTGATGGGAATATCGGCTATTATAATCGTGTTTGGTGTTACGATGGGAGTGGCTTTCCTCTTTGCTAAGATAGATAGTTTGATATCCGCAGAAGGACATGATATCGGATCCTATGCCGGATTCGAAACGTTCATAGACGTCCTCTTTATTGTGATAGTCTTCTGTGCGATGGCAATGGCTACGTTGTTGTTGTATAACTACATGCTGATGCACCAACCGAAAATGCCGGTTGCAGAAAGTCCTTCCCCCTTACGCGGAGATGCTATCGCGCACGAGAAAGAGATTATTGAATTGCTGAAGACCGTAGCACACCCTCTTCCCAGTAAAGCCAAACTCAACCGCGCGCACACGGCTCAATTCCTAATAGCGATGAAGGAGTTAGACATGATAGACCCTAATCTTGTCGGCAAACATTTGATGGTCTGGGTACAAGACGCAACGGGCTATGTTGATGGTGCTTCATCGGCTTTCACCCAAGCCCTCAACGCAGTCAAAACCAATGACCCTGAGGTCGCTCGTCTCAAAGAACAACTCACTCAAATCATCCAATCGTAGTATTTACTTAGTCCCTTTTACTTGGTCCTTTTCACCAAGGACAATTTCTTGATATTTTTGATAAGTCTTGATGGTCAAAACTATCAAGGCTTTTTTCTTGTGTACCTCCCGCAAAAGCAGTACTTTTGCATCGAATTAAAAATCGTACTATTATGGCAAAGAGAAAACACCCCCGCATTTCTATGTGCAAGAAGAAATGCTTTTACCCGGATTTCCCCTTTCGGCAAGGAAATGAACCGAGCATGAACGAATTCTTACTCCGGAGAGAGCAATTTACTGCTGCAAACAAAGGTTTTCCTTACGAGGAAATGGAACAGGATGGTAAGAAATACTATCTTTTAGAATCGTGCGAAACCTATTACGATGAGAAAGGTCGCGAGATCTATGAGTTTAAAGAGTCGTTCGAGAAAAAAGTTATGACCTCTATACTATATATCGAGCATGAGGGATATCCGACTATCCGTGTCGAAATAAGTACAGACGGCTTGGTTGAGTTCTATACCTTGGTGAATGGTGTACAAGGCGATTTCCCGGATAAGAGATATGTAAATGGAAAGTTGGATATATGGGATGATGATAATGCCGGAGTTGAAGAACCGGAATTTCATTGCCACGATCAGGGAAAGAGTATGAAGAAAGACGAGTATGGAAATGACCTGCTGGTTGATTTCTCGGAGTTGGGAGGTGGTTACACAACGTATGAATATGTCTATGAAAGAAAAGAGATTACCGCCTAAAAGCATAGCTGTGGAGAAATATGCATTTTTTTTTTGATTTTTTTTATGGGGTAGGACGTCATGTGTCCTACCTCTTGTAGTAATTTTGCAGCGATTTTAGAAAAACATGTTTAACTTTAAAAAATTTCTACTATGCTAATCAAGAAAAATAAAGCTGAGTTTCTCAGTTGCAATCTGGCAGGTTTTGGTCATGCTGACGGTCATCTCGTCCTCAAAGAGATGCATCCGGGTGACAAGTTAATCATGGTCCGCGAGGACGAAAACAAACACGACCACGAGGCAATTGCGCTCTTCTACACACCACGCGAAATGCCCGATGATGCCTGCAAACACAACGTGGCGAAGTGTAAGAATGCTATCCACGTCGGCTATATCCCAGCTGCACACAATAGCGAATTGGCAACCTTCATGGATCTCGGTCACGAGGACATCTTCGAGTGTGTCATTACAAACATCAACCACGATGCGCACCCGAACGACCAAATCCAAATCCGCGTGAACCTCCTTAAAAATAAGGACATGAAATAATCGCCGCTCTCATATCCATGGAGGACCCGCTTGACTCATATCCTTTGGCAAAATGTAGGCAGGGGGCGCTATTTCAGCGCAACCCTGTCTGCTCTTTGTGTTTCCGCATTTGCAAGGATCTCTGTCTTACCTACGGCAGTATCCATTTTGATCTCCTCCGAAGCATGCAAGCCGCCGACTCCCTCTGCGCCTTCCTCGTAGAAAATGCATGGGAGATACCCGATGTTGTCCAATGCCACCAATGGCTGGTTGACCACCTCAACAATGATGCCGAAGTCATGTGTGCCTGCGCCACGTTGTCCCTCTCCATTTCTGCTATGACTGATGCCCCGGAACCCCTGCGATCCCTCGGGCAAGATCTCCGTTGTCTCGTTCACGGCGAGGCTAATCGTATCTATACCAACCTCTACGATGCGGTCTGGCACGAACACACTTCCTTCTCTGCAACCAACTATGGAACCATCCAACCAAAACCCGCCAACTGGCACGATAAAATGGAAATAGTACCAATACCACCCAAACAACCCAAACGTATGAACGCGACCCAAAACAATCAATATAACGGCCCTGTCTTCAAGGGCCCTGTCTTCAATGGTCCTGTCTTCAATGGTCCCGTGTACCAAGCCCCCGTTACGCAAAACTATTATCCTGACTCTTCGTCTGTTAGTCCGGAATCGTATTCCGGTTCTTCGTCAAGTGCTCCGGACATCAGACCGGAGAAAGACTCTCGCACCAAAAAGCTCTTCATCACACCCGATGGCGATGAGGACTTTACCCGTACCGAAGAGGAACGAAACCGTTTCCTCAACTTCCTCTCCGAGCACCATTGGTCGCAACGACAAATCGACTGCAGCCGCGACAATCCCATCAACAAATCCATCGTCTGCTTCTATGCCAAGTGGAAACATCTCAAATACATCCACCCGCGTACAGGACCCGCACCGCTCCTGCGATTCCTAACCGACACCTGCGCGCTTCAACGCGCAGCCGATGATCGTGCCATCTCCGCCATCCTCGGCAAAATGCTCAAGTCCGACTACGATCCGGACATCTTCTACGACGTATGCGATTACTTCAACTAAATGCATACCCATTTTCCTAATTTCCTCCTAAACCATTGATTTACAACGCTCCGCAAGGGGCGTTTTTCGTATGCAAATATGCACCAAACATGCATATCCGTGCATACCATCCCAAAACCTCTACCTTTGCACCGGATTTGAGTTGTAGCAACGTCGCTGCACTAAAGATCCGAGCTTATGATTCCTATTCAAACAAAACCAACTCGCACGTGGTTTCTATCCAAAGGTTGCAAACAAGTACCACCTCATGAGGTAGACCACAAAATCCTATGGACCGATGGACATGTGGACAATTGGCTCAATGCGCGTGGAAAAAAAATCAAGGAGGACTTTTCTCCGTCTATGCGTGACAAACACTATGCACACGGACATGGCGAACCTAAATTGCGCAGTTACGGAAACCGCAGATGCCGCATCCTTATGGGGGTTACTTTCTATGGAGAACGACCCTATTACAAAGACAAAAATGGCAAGAAATATCCCGGTATTGCGCACCATTTAATCAACGATCTGTCCAACTACTGTAAGGACAATCTCCTCTGCTGGCTCACTCGCGAACAACATCGTATCGCCGACAACCGTCGCAGTGACCTCGAATCCCTCGTCCCCGATGGTGACCTCCATCTCTTCTCCTACGAGCGTCTGCGAGAACTCCAAGACCCCCGCACGATGTCCGATGCCGACTTCCAACGCGAACTCGAATCTATCCGTGCCCAAGACTACCGCATCGACCCTCGCTCCACCGACGAAATTATGCAATACGAAATGTCCCACCACATGGAAATCTAACCTTGTTGCCGAACGCGAGGCTTGTGTCTTTTTTTACCCAATCCCAGTTATGGCTTGTGTCTTTTTTATTAACCCTCCCACTTTGGCTTGTGTCTTTTTTCTTTAGGCTTGTTCCCTTTTCACAAAAAAAGACACAACCCTAAAAAGATAATGGAACTCTAGCTTGGTCCTTTTTTTCGGTCTAGCTCGCGGGGCTAACTCCCCGCGCTAAATAAAGTTTTGTTTATTAACGTCGGATAATATCCGGCGCCCAAAAATTTTTATCATTATGGAAACTAAAAATTTAACCCTCCTGCACGAACTCCGTGCACAAGAAAAAGCCCTCAAGGCTCGTATCGAATCCGTCTCCGACGCCGCCACCACCGAAGCCGTCGCCATCCTTGCCGCCGAAGGCAAAGACCGCGGCGAGTTCACCATCCCCGGAGTAGGCACCTTCCAACTCCAACGCACCGATGTCTTTGACTTTGCCGACTACAACAAGTACAAACAAGAGCAAGCCGTCAAATGGCGCGAGAACGCTCGCGAAAAAGTCAAAGAGCAGAACCTCGTCAAAGCCCGGACTGCCCTCATGAACGGCTACGTCAAGACTTTCGTCGAACTCTATCCCGACAAACAACCCGACGAAATCAAACTCGTCGTCAAAGTCATTGACTAGAAAAGGGGTCCCCGGAGAATCTGTAATTCTCTGGGGAGAGCGGAGGCACAAGTCGCCCGTTTATTTAGCGGAGTGGTATAAACCTTTTGCGATCTTGTTGCCGAACGC
>Ga0310694_10002892_pt1 | contig 17143 bp, 5 predicted proteins | sample 174DNAGHGhighgp2_FD_203884 | JGI IMG/M metagenome (GOLD analysis project Ga0310694, IMG submission 203884) | Sheep rumen microbial communities from Palmerston North, Manawatu-Wanganui, New Zealand - 1742 DNA GHGhigh gp2 (v2) (version 2) | ecosystem: Host-associated > Mammals > Digestive system >... | reverse complement strand
GGCGGCTGTAGCGCTGGCGCAGCCTGTTGCTATAGCGGTGCACGCCCAGTGCTATGACAGCCACGATGAGCAGGGCATAGATGATGTATGCTATGTTGGTGCGGTACCATGGCGGCAAGATGGTGATCTGCAGCTGTGCGTAGGTGTTGGAATCGTTGTTTCCCGCTTTTCTGAGCAGGAAGAGGTACGTTCCGGGCTGTACGTTGGCATAGGTGGCTTCGGCGTTTTTCGTTCCTCGCGCCCAGTCGCGGTCCACTCCCTGCAGCATGTACTCAAAGCTCTGCTCTGCGCCTACACTCATGAAGTAGGGTGCAGCGAAGTGCAGCGTGAAGCTGTTGTCGGAGTATGGCAGGCTGATGTCTGAAGAGTTGATGGTGAGGGGGGTGGCTTTGCTGCCATTCTGGTGGAAGGGGAAGGTGAGCGACGTGATGTAGACCGGTGTCTTGTCGAAGTCGAGGTTTATGCGGTCGGGGTGGAATGACACCAGCCTGTTATATCGTCCGGCAAAGAGTTCTCCGCGTGTGGTTATAATGGCCGAGTTGCGGGGCTTGGGTTCCCGGGCGAGGCTGTTGCCCGACTGCAGCAGGTCTGTCTGCTCGTCGGTGCGGTCGGGTCCTAAGCGCATCATGCCGTTCTCAAGGCCCATCCACAGGTTGTGTTTCAGGTCTTCCACCAAGAAATATATCTGCTGGTCCTGCAGATAGTGTATCTTGGTGTCTATGCGCTCAAAGACTTCCTTCTCTGGCAGGAAGCGGCTCAGGGTGCCTTCGGTGGTGGTCACCCACACATCGCCACGATGGTCGCAGAAGACTGTCGACACATCGTTGCTGCTGAGCGACTGTGGCTGCTGGCTGTCGTAGATGAAGTTTTGGAACGTGCCCTCCTGCTCTCTCCGGCGGAACAGTCCGTGGTTGCTGGTGGCGGCCCAGACATGTCCCTGCTTGTCCTCTGCCAGAGAGGTGATGTGTGTCTGCGAGCCAATGTTGAAAAACCACATGAAGTTCTCAGTATTCCGTTCGTAGTGGCACAGTCCCCAGCTGGTGCCCACGAAGATGTCGCCCTTCGTTGTGCGCAGCAGACTGGTTATGTCGTTGCTCGGTATGGTGTACGACCGGTCGTTGGAGTACTGGTAGTGTCGCAGCGGGGTGACGGGTGCCGGGTGAGCGCCGCCCTCACCCTTTGCACTGAGCACGTATATGCCGTCATGGCGCGTGCCCACCCATAGGTTGTCGCCATCGAGCATCAGCGTGCTCACCTCGAGCTTTTCCCACACTGTGCTTATGTTGCGTGTCGAAGGGTCGTAGATGAAGAGACCGCTGTCGGCACCTATCCATATCCGTCCGTCGGGAGCTTCACACACGGCCCTTATCATCTGGCTCTGCCCTGTCTCTGGCAGAAACGCCACGCCGACGTCCTTTCGCTCCATGGGCATGTAGACCACGCCGTCGATCTCGGTCATGACCCACAGCGTGCTGTCGCGGTCCCAGGCCATGGTGTTCACCTTCAGCGTGGCAGGACTGTAGAGGCTCACCTTCTCCGTGGCGGGGCTGTAGAGGTAGAGCCCGTTGTCGGTGCCTATCAGCAGTTCGTCGCCCTTCGCCAGCAGCGAGCGAATGCCACCGACGCCCACAGCAACTTGCTCCATGCCCTGCTCTCCGCGGTGCACACGGTAGAGGCCGCGCTCACAGCCCACATAGAGAGTGAAGTCGAGTGCTGCCAGGCATATCTTGTTCTTGTCAGAGACGAAGTCGGGTATGGTGAAGTGCTTCAACATGTTGCCGTCGGTGCCAAAGGTGTAGACGTCGCCCTGCATCGAGGCCACGAAGACCGGGCTGTCATCGACAGACAGCACGTCGCTGATGAACGAGCCGTGGCGGCTGTCCTGTGCCAGTGAGTCGCTGGCGGTGTCGTAGATGAAGAGGCCCTGACCCTGAGTGCCTATCCATATCTTCCCGTCATGTCCGCCAACTATGTTCTGCACCATGGCGCTGATGCACACTCCGTACTTGGTCTTCTTGGTGAAGCGGCTGAAGGTGTTGGTATTGCGGTGGTAGACATACAGACCTGACGACCCTCCAAACCAGATGTCCTGGCCATGCTCGTAGAGGGCGGTGATGGTGTTGTTCTCGTAACTGGAGTTCTCCTCGACCATATTGCGGTACACGGTGTTCTGTGTACCGTCGAAACGGTTTAGTCCGTTGTTGGTACCTATCCAGACAAAACCATACTGGTCTCGCAGTCCGCACAGGGCATTGTTGTCGCTCAGCCCGTCGGCGGCCATAAACTGTATGGATGGCTGCGCTGTCAGCAAGGTGCCGACAAACGTCCATAAATATATAAAGATGTAAAGGCGGTTTCTCATATTGAGGTCAAAGTTAAGCATTTCTTTTCATTCGGAGTAGCACTAAACTGTTAAAAGATATATAAAGCAGAGTTATTTACCTGTTTTTTTTATTTTTCGAACAATTATTTTCCATTATTTGGCATATTTACCTTTAATTTTGCAGAAAACTTTCCAAAAAGATGAAAAAACTGAATATTCTACTGACATTTGCACTCTCGCTGTCTTTGCCCTCGCTGGGTGGCAACCCTATCGTCAAGGGTTGGTACGCCGACCCCGAAGCCGCCATTTTCGATGGTGTGTGCTGGGTGTTCCCCACCTACTCTGCCCCCTACGACGAACAGCTGCATTTCGACGCTTTCTCTTCCCGCGACCTTGTCCACTGGCAGAAGCACGCTGATGTGCTGACGAGTGGGGAGGTGAGCTGGGCGCGGCGCGCCATGTGGGCTCCAGCCATTATCAGCAAGGACGGCCGCTACTATCTGTTTTTCGCTGCCAACGATGTCCACGAGGGCGAGGTTGGGGGCATAGGTGTCGCCGTGAGCGACAGTGTGCAGGGGCCATACCACGACGCCCTTGGATGCCCGCTCATACAGCAGATAGTCAACGGTGCACAGCCCATAGACCAGTTTGTGTTTCGCGACGACGACGGCCAGTACTATATGTACTACGGCGGCTGGGGACATTGCAACGTGGTGCGTCTGGCCGACGACCTGCTGAGCTTGGTGCCCTTCGCCGACGGCAGCCTGTACAAAGAGGTCACCCCCGAGCGGTACGTCGAGGGTCCCTTCATGCTGAAGCGACAAGGCAAATACTACTTCATGTGGAGTGAAGGTGGCTGGGGCGGTCCCGACTACTGTGTGAGCTACGCCATCAGCGACTCGCCGACAGGCCCGTTCCGCCGCATAGGCAAGATACTGGAGCAAGACGCCTCCGTGGCCACTGGCGCCGGCCACCACTCAGTGGTGTGCACAGGTGCCGACGAGTGGTATATAGTCTACCACCGCAGGACACTCGGCGAGACCGACGCCAACCACCGCGTCACCTGCATCGACCGCATGGAGTTCGACGACCAGGGATACATAAAGAAAGTTGTCATCACCACAGACGGAGTGGCAGCCACAACCATAAGCAAAAACTAAACCGCAAGTGATTTCTATGAAACAGTTAGACACCAAGCAACTGCTGCTCTCGGCCACCGCCGTGCTGCCAGCAATCTCTGCTGCCCAGGCGCAGCAACCAGCAAGTACAGAACCTTCACCCGCCCGTCCAAACATCATGCTCATCGTTGTCGACGACATGGGTTACTCCGACCTGGAGTGCTTCGGAGGCGAGGTCCACTCGCCCAACCTCAACGGGCTGGCCGAGGACGGAGTACGCTTCACACAGTTCTTCAACTCTGGGCGAAGCTGCCCCTCACGTGCCCAACTGCTCACTGGGCGCTATGCCCAGACCGTGGGCATCACCGGCATGGGCCAGAGCCTCAGCAAGGACTGCGTCACCATTCCCGAGGTGCTGCGCCAGGCTGGCTACCACACCGCCATGAGCGGCAAGTGGCACCTCTCGCTGACACAGGGCATAGGCAACAATGCCGACCAGATGGCTTGGCTGTCACACCAGAACACTTTCAACAACCGGCCCTTCGCACCCCTCGACACATATCCCTGCAACAGGGGCTTCGACCAGCACTGGGGCACCATCTGGGGTGTCACCGACCACTTCGACCCCTTCTCGCTGGTGCACAACGAGGAGCCCATCTTCACGGAGAGCATACCCGACGGCTTCTACTATGCCGACTTCGTGGCAGACAAAGCCATCGACATGATGGACGAGATGACGGCCGACGGCAAGCCCTTCTTCATGTATGTGGCTTTCCAAGAGCCCCACTGGCCCGTACAGGCTAAGCCGCAGGACATAGCCAAGTACAAGGGCGTGTATGACGACGGCTGGGACGCACTGCGCGAGCGCCGCTATCAGAAGATGGTGGAGCTGGGCATCATCGACCCGTCGGAGACGCCCGTGGCCACCAATGCCTCGGGACGCTCCTGGGAAAACGAGACCGACAAAGCCCTGCAGTCGGCCAACATGGAAGTGCACGCCGCAATGGTAGACTGTGTGGACCAGAACATAGGCCGCATAGTAAACGAGCTGAAGCGCCGCGGCATCTTCGACAACACCATAATCATCTTCACCTCGGACAACGGTGCGTCGAGCGAGAACTACAACATTGGCGACTTCGACCGTCACGACCGCACACGCAACGGACAGATGGTTGTACACAACTCGCCCACCCCTGGCGGCCAGCTCACCTACAACTACCTGCACAACGGCTGGGCCGGAGCCGTGAACGCACCCTTCCGCTACTGGAAGACGACGCAGTTCCACGGTGGCACGGCAGCACCAACCATAGTACACTGGCCTGCAGGAATGGCCAGCGGCAAGCAGGGCACCATCATGTCTGAGCCATGCAGCTTCCTCGACGTGATGCCTACCTGTTTGGAACTGGCCGGTGCGTCATACCCCACCACATACAATGGCAACAGCATCAAGCCCCTTTGCGACGAGGCCCGCAGCTTCGTGCCCCTGCTGCAAGGGAAAGACAGCTGGGACGACGAGCGCATAATGTTCTGGGAGCACGAGGGAGGCCGTGCCGTGCGCAAGGGCGACTGGCGTCTCACCGCGCTCAGTGGTGCCGGATGGCAGCTGTTCAACCTGAAGAACGACTACTCGGAGACCAACAATGTAGCTGCCGAATATCCCGACAAGGTGCGCGAGCTGAAGACCCTGTGGAACCAGTGGGCCAAGAGTGTGGGGCTGAACGTGCCTGCCGACATCGACGACACACCAAAGGCACTCATCTTCCACTACGACTGCGACAACCGTCTGGTCGACACTTCTGCCAACCACTACGAGCTCACCCCCTCGGCCCGCGGCTTCAGCTACGGCGAGGGCGTATACGGCCAGGCTGTCACACTTGACGGCAATGCACAGTACCTCGACCTTAACGCCACAGGCATCGTAGACACCAAGACCACGCAGACCACATTTTGCGCATGGGTGTACAACGAGACCGCCACACCACCCACAGCCAGCAACGCACAGCAGGACGGCTACTACTTTCGCGACCAGGTGATACTGGCACAGAAGGACAACGCCGGCACTGGCCGCATATACCTCTACGGAAGGGCCGAGACACCCGTCAACGGCGGCGAAACCCGGTTCTTCTACAACAACTTTCTCGGAGCCTCGCAAAACCACGCCAGCTACGGCTCGCTCGTCCCCGGGCAGTGGCAGCACGTGGCAGTGGTGTGCAACCCCGTGGACCTCAGCGTCACATATTATATAAATGGAATGCGCGACTGCACCGTCTCGGCACCGTCGTTCGAGACCTGCACAGGTGGCTTCCGCATAGGCGGCCACAAGACCGGCAAGGACTACTTCGCCGGTAAGCTCGACGAGCTATACTTCTTCAAGGGCATCCTCTCGGCCGACGAGATACGCCAAGTGATGAACAACACGCTCGACCTCTCTGCCTATGGCGGGAGCGACACGCCCGACGACCCGCAGCCCGCCAACAACTGGCAGCTCGACGGCAAGACCTACACCATACGCAACTTCAGCAGCACGCCTGCCTACATGCTCGACACGGCCGACCCCGCCGACCACATAGTCTGCGGCGGAGAGGCTGCCGAGGAGGCACGCTGGACGTTTGAGAAGACAGCCAACAAAAACTGCTACTACGTCAGAAACGCTAAGACCAACCGCTACATACAGGGCTACACCACGCAGACGCAGCAGCCCGTGCTGCTCGGCACCGACAAGGCCGAATACTATGTGGTGGCGCCATCGGCCGAGGGCGGACGCTACGGCTTCGCGTTCACCGGCAACGTGCCCTTCGACTTCACCGCCGGCACCATCGGCCTGAACCTGAAAGCCGAGAGCAACCAGGCCGACTGCTGGGTGCAGACCTTCGCTGCCGTCAACGGCACGAACCACCGCTCCTTCTGGACACTCGACGAGGTGAACACCCCGACCGCCATCAACGACGGGCACAACGCTGTACGCAACGACAGAAACCACAACTACTATGACCTGCAAGGCCGGAAGCTGAAAAGCATCAGCCGCCCAGGCGTCTACCTCATAGACGGGAGAATAGTACTGAAATAACTTTTAAACAAAAACAATATGCGCAAACTGCTACCTCATATCGTTTCCCTTGCCCTGCTCTTCAGTGCTGCGGGCACGCTTCATGCACAGACCAGCACCTTGGCCACCATGATAGAACGCGACTACTCCGGACGTGCCGACACGCTGGAGAACGTGCTCACAAACCAGTTCCTCAACTCGTCGCGCGGAACGTTCTACGCCATACCACGCACCTACTCCAACTATGCCAACGAGACCAAGTACATCTACTGGCAGCAGGCCCACGCCCTCGACGTCATCATCTATGCCTACGAGCGCATCTGCAACACCAACGACCCACGTGTCAACAACTACAAGCGTATCATGCAGCTGTGGTACCGCAACCATGCCAACAACTGGTACAGCAAGAGCGGCGACGATACAGGTTTCTACAACGAGTATACCGACGACATGTGCTGGATATGCCTCACCCTGCTCCACATCAGCGAGGCACTCGACGACGACAGCTACGCCGCCACGGCCCGCAAGGTGTTCGACGACTATATTCTCCCACGTGGCAGCCGCGACAACAACGGGCTCTTCTGCCTGCCTTGGAAGGATGACGGTTCCGGACCCAATGCCTGCACCAACTCGCCCGGTTGCCTGCTTGCCGCAAAGCTCTACGAGCGTTATGGCGAGGAGAGCTATCTGAAGGCCGCCAAAGAGCTCTACGCCTGGCAGGCCTACATGGTGGAGACCGTGCTCAACGACGACGGGCGTGTGGAAGACCCACCACTGACGTACACACAGGGCACCTTCGGCGAGGCCGCACGCCGCCTCTACCACATCACCGGCGAGCAGGACTACATGTCGATGGCCACCAAGGTGCTCTACTATGCCATCAGCAGCACACGCTGCACGTACAAGGGACTGCTGCGCGACGAAGGCTCGTCCATGGACCAGAGCATCTTCAAGGCCGTACTCATACCCTACCTCGTAAACTACGTGCTCGACGAGAGTGCCTCCATAGCCCACCAGAAGCGCATGGTCACCTTCCTGCAGAAAAACGCCAACACCCTGTGGCAGAAACTGGATCTCAACACCTATCCGCGCACCTTCTGCAACTACTACTGGGGCGACCCCATAGACCCGGCAGGCGTCCCCTCGATGGGGGCCATGGTCAGCGGAGCATCGCTCATGGAGAACACAGCCCGCATGGCCTGCGCACTGGCACCAGACATGGCAGCCATCACACCCCCATTGGCCGAAAGCACGCCAAGCACCCCCGGCCGGCTGTTCAACGCTGCCGGACTGCCAATGCTGCACATGCAGAGAGGACTCAACATAAAGCGACTGCCTGACGGCAGAACCGTAAAAGTCATCAAAAACTAAACACCCATGAGCAGACATTTCCCACTAACCATATTCCTGGCTCTGCTCCTCGCTTCGGCCGATGCCTTCGCGCTGGCACCATCAGGGCCGCGCCGCTCGTCGCCACGCACCATCAAGAGCTTCAGGGACTACAGGGCAAAGAATGGCACCAGCCACACCATCAACGGGATGACCATCAGCGAGCCCGACATCTACTATACCGACAATGGCGACGGCACTGTCAACGCTATCCGACTGACCGTGACTCCGACAGAGGAGCCTGCCGAAATGACTGCGCCCTATCTGAACCAGGCCACAGCCAACAGTATTCAAGTGAGCTGGAAGACCAAGGCCCCTGCCGACGTAGCGGTGGTACGCTACGGCACGACAGAGAGCAACCTGGACCGTCAGGCCGCAGCAACCACACGACAGGTGGCCGCCAACTACTACTGGAACACCGCCCAACTGACGGGTCTCGTGCCCAGCACCGTCTACTACTACCAGGTGACATGCGGAGACAAGACCAGCGAGACGGGACATTTCCGCACCATGCCCGAGAGCGACAGCAGCAAGCCTTTCCGCATACTCATGATAGGCGACCACCAGCGCAACGAGCGTTCCGACTACGAGTGGTTGCTGCGCATGGCCGAGCGCAAAGCCCAGGAGAAATGGGGCAACGCCGCACTCGAGGACAATGTCAGCATGCTCATGAACGTTGGCGACCAGGTGGACTCCGGCTCTGTCAGACAGTATGAGTTCACCCACCTGTATAAGTCGCGCGAGGTGATGTCGCGACTGCCCATCATGACCTGTGTGGGCAACCACGAGCTGTTTAAAGACCCACAACTGACCCTCTACAAAGGCCACTTCGCTTCCTACGGCGACATCGGGTACAAGGGCATAAGCAGTGGCACTGCCCTCTACTATGCCTATCAGGCCGGACCGGTACTGTTTGTGGTGATGAACACCGACGGCACCTCCGACGAGCAGAAGCAGTGGGTCAGGCAAGTGGTCAGCACTGCCGACGGCGACGCCACGGTCAAGTTCATTGTCAGCGTACAGCACCGTCCGCTCTACGCCGAGCAGTGGGCCGGCGACACCAACTCGTGGATGACCGACCAAGTGATGCCCATACTCTGCGCATCAAGAAAGCATGTGCTCAACTGTGCCGGCCACCATCATCTCTATGCACGCGGACAGATGACACAGTGGCCCGTCTACCATATCATCAGCGGGGGCGGTGTGGGCACATCGGCACAGGACTACGAACAGCTGTGGGGAAACACTCCCGACAACCGCAACCGTGACGAGGTGCAGAAGACCATAGACCAGTGGACATACCAGCTCATGGAGTTCGACCCCGTCAGCCAGGAGATGACCGTCGAGACCTACTCCATAGGCAACCCGCGCCTGGCTCTCGACAACGTGCTCACAGACCGTTTCTCGCGCAAGCTTTCAGCTGCCGACAAGCCTGCCACACCAGTCCTCAGTACAGACGGTGCAGTGGCTCTGCCCGCCACACTCACACAGGCAAACGCCGTCAGCGGCCTTCACAGCAGCGAGTACCAGATAGCCCGCGATGCCAACTTCTCCGACATCGTACTCCAGCGCATACTGCTCTTCGAGGACTTCTACGACGTAGATGCCGACTACCTGCCGAAGAACGTACGCGAAGGACTTACCGTCACGACGCTCCAGCTGTCGGCCACCGACCTGCCATCAGGCAACTACTACATTCGCTGCCGCAACCGCTCGATGAATCTCGATTGGAGCGACTATTCCACCACACAGGCCATCACGGTCACCAACTCTGCCGTCACCTCCGTCACACTTGACCACCGTTTCTACAAGCCAGGAAGCCCCGTCGAGGTGCATTTCGAGAACGCCCCAGTGGACACCGACGCCTGGGTGGGCATCTACGCACAGGGCAAGCGTCCCGGCACCAGCGACCTGTCTTACGCCTATCAGTACACACCGTCGGCCAGCGGGACACTCACCTTCACCATCAACGATGCCAACGAGTACTATGCCGTGCTCTTCGGCGACGGCGGATATAACGAGGTAAGCCAGCGCGTGTCGTTCGTCGTTACCGACCATGCCACCGACGAACAGCCGCCACGTCTGTCGCTCAACAAGCAGGCATACACCGTGGGCGAACCCATTGAGGTAAGCTACAGCCATGCTCCTGCACTGAAGAACGACTGGATAGGCATCTACGCCGCCGGGCTGACACCCGTCAACGAGAAATGCCCCACATATCTCTACACCAACCAACAGGCCGAAGGCACTGTGACGCTGAATGTCGAGGGCACGAACAACTTTGTCAGCGCACTGCCTGCCGGCGACTACTTCGCCTGCTATTTCATGGCCGACGGCTATTCGGAAGCCACAGACCGTGTTTTCTTCACCGTCAGCAGCCAGGCAGCCGAAGGGCTGACGCTGGCTCCGGGCAGCGTGACCATCGTGGTGCCCGACCGCGAATGTAGCCAAGTGAAACTTGCCGTGGAGGCGCTGCAACGCGATTTCCAGAAGGTGCTGGGCTTCATGCCTGCCATAGCGAGCACACCGGGCACCACCGACGGCGTGGAGCTCATAGTGGCAAACAGCACACTCGGCGCGACTGACGGCATAGTCACACTCGAAGGTTTCGAGTCGCACCGTGTCCTTGCCGATGCCGCAAACAGGCGCATCTTCCTGCAGGGCGCCGACATGCGCGGCACCATCTACGCCATCTACTCGTTCAGCGAACATGTGCTCGGCGTACCGCCACTGTGGTACTGGTGCGACTGGCAGCCAGAGCAGAAGGAGCAGATAGAGGTAGCTGCCACGCTCGACTACTACCAGCCGTCGCCCACAGTACGCTACCGCGCATGGTTCCCCAACGACGAAGACCTCTTCGTGCCATGGCGCCGGCTGAGCACCGACAACAACGAGCGCTGGCTGGAGACCATGCTCCGTCTGAAGCTCAACACCGTGGAATACACCGCCACAGTACGGTATAGTGCGTCCGGGTCACAACAGACCGGTGGCACGCTGAACAGCGAGGCCATGCTCTACAAGAAATATGGACTGGTGCTCACATCGCACCACATGGTGGCACTCAACAACAGCTTCGCCAACTGGGATGCCTACTGGCAGCAGGTCAGGCACACCACCCCGCCGGCACTGTCGGTCAACGACATGACGTCGCTGCGCGAGTTCTGGCAGTACAACATCAACTCGGTGATGAACAGTGGTGTGGAAAACCTGTGGCAAGTGGCTTTCCGCGGCAAGACAGACCAGCCTTTCTGGGCTGTCTTCACCGACGCCCCTGAGAGCGATGCAGACCGTGCCGCCGTCATCAACCGCATGGTGAAGGAGCAGTACGACATGATTTGCCAGTCCACGGGCGAAGAGAACCCCTTCGTGCGAATGACCTTCTACGACGAGATCTCGTCGCTGCTGGCAGCAGGCCACCTGCAACCACCCACGGCGACAAACATGCTGTGGACCTTCGTTGCCGGGCGGCGTGACCACTATCCTTACGATGATCTGGTGAACTGGACCAACACCGGCAACGTGAAGCTGGGCTACTACATGAACCTGCAGTTCTACTCCACCGGAGCTCACCTCGCTCCCGCCGAGGGGCCGTGGAAGATGGAGGCCAACTACCGGTACGTGCAGGGCAAGGGACCGCTCACCTTCAGTGTGGTCAATGCCGGCAACCTGCGCGAGTTTCTCATGGAGATGAGCGCCAACGCCGCCATGATGTGGGACTCGGAAAACTATGACACTGACGACTTCATGCGCCAGTTCTGCGCACAGTATTTCGGCAAGGATCATGCCGACGAGGCGGCACAGCTCTACCACGACTACTACTATGCCTACTGGAACCCGAAGAAGAGCGACTTCCCCGGAGGTTTCGACCGCCAGTATGTGTTCCAAGACCTGCGCCACTCGCAAGTCATCAAGCAGATAGACGCGACGTGGAACACGTTCAAGACCAACCCCTTCACCGAGATAGGCTATGAGAGTGTGCCCGGACGCACCTTCCGCATCGAGGGCAGAAACCCAGTGGACAGTGTGCTCGCTGGCATGAGCCGCGAGATGGAGGCCTTTGCCGACGTGGCACGTCGCTGCGAGGCATTGCAGAGCCAGCTACCGGCAGCCTGTCAGACATTCTTCTACGACCACCTGTCGGCCTACGCCCACTATATGCAACAGCTCAGCACCGCCGTCTACCATTTCGTCTATGCCTATAAGAACAAAGACGACGACCGCTACAGCCACCTGAAAACCGCCTACGAGGCCATGAAGGCAGCCAAGGCAGCACTCACGGCATCGCAGCACGGTGTCTTCAGCCATTGGTATGACACCGACGACAAGTTTGAGATGGATGCACGCATAGAGACCATACGCAGCCACATGGCTGAAGAGGACGACATCACACTGACCGAACAGCTCATAGACAACTACGACTTCGAGTACAACCACGACTGCCAGCTCAACGCCGTGGGAAACATAGGCCGCGGCATACCCTGCGGATGGCAGTCGGTGGGAGAGCTGAAGAAAGGTGCCAACGGACTCGACTCCTACGGGGTGAACCAGGGGGCAGCCAACTATCACGGCAACAACGTCTGCTGGATAAACTCTGTGCCTATGCCCGACGAGTTCTGGCTATACCAGACCATACCCGCAGCAAAGCTCACACCAGGCACCTACCGCGTAGCATGCAAGCTGTGGGTGGAGGTGAACAAGAAGACCAACTGCCGACTGTTCGCCAACCAGAATGTGCAGTACTACGGCTACGAGAGCGACTACACCAACCTGCTCACACCTGGTGAGAACAACACCTACGCGGGCTATGCCGGCGGCTCTACCGACAACTTCGTGCTGCGCGACATGGAGGTCACCGTGGAGGTGGCTCCCGGCGAGGACCTCACCATAGGCATCAAGACCGGCAACAAGCGCAACAACGGCGTGAGCTCGACAAGCGACAATGCTGGGTGGTTCAAGGTCGACTTTTTCCGCATACACAGGGCCGACGAACAAATCACTGCTGTCAACGAGCCTGCAGGCAGCAACCTCAACTTGAGCGACACCGGCTATTACGACCTGCAGGGCAGACACGTCAGCTCGCCTGCCAAGGGCATGTACATAGTACGGGCAGAAAGCGGCAAAAACCGGAAAGTCATTCTAAACCGATAACCACCATGCACGGGCCAAACCTGGCATGATGGGCTAACAAACAATCCACAACACACTACAGAGCAATGAAAAAGACAATCCTCACTCTTTTGGCTGTCATAGCCATGAACATGACAGCAAGTGCACAGCTGCTGCTCAGCAGCGAGAAGAGCAGCGGCGCCATGCCGATAGTCACCGCCGACGAGGTGGCCGTGATAGTGACCGACGCCGCCGACGCACCAGTGGTGGCCACAGCCGCCGACTGCGTGGCAAGCGACATGCTGGCTGTCACTGGCAAGGCCCTGGCCACAAGCCACGAGCTGCCCACCGGCAAGCCCGTCATCATAGCCGGCACCGTGGGACAGTCGCCAACTGTCGACGCCCTCATTGCCAGCGGCAAGGCCGACGCCTCGCAGGTGGCCGGACGCTGGGAGGCATACTCGCTGCAGATGGTGGAACAGCCACTGCAGGGCATAGACCGCGCACTCGTCATCATCGGAGGCACACCACGAGGCACTGCCTACGGGCTCTTCCACCTGTCGCGCCTGGCAGGGGTGTCGCCATGGATATGGTGGGCCGACGTGGCTCCTGAAAAGAAAACAGCACTCTATGCCTCGGGCGACCGCCTCACGGTGGGGGAGCCGTCGGTGAAATATCGCGGCATCTTCATCAACGACGAGGACTTCGCACTCTTCCCCTGGGCCAGCAAGGGCATAGACAAGCAGTACAACAACATTGGCCCCAACACCTACGCCCGCGTCATGGAGCTGCTGCTGCGCCTGCGCGCCAACACGCTGTGGCCTGCCATGCACCTCTGTTCGGAGGCATTCTGGGCAAACAAGGACAACCTTCCCGTGGCACGTAAGTATGACATCATGCTCGGCTCCAGCCATTGCGAGCAGATGCTGCGCGACAACGAGTGGGAGTGGCGCCACGAACCCTGGAACGGCACCAACGAGGACTGGAACTACGTCACCAACACCGCAAAGATACAGCGCTACTGGGAAGAGCGCGTGGCCGAGAGCGTGGGCTACGACGGCATGTACACACTCGGCATGCGCGGAGTGCACGACTGGGGCATCTCGGGCTATCCCTCGACCGAGGACAAGGTGCGCGGACTCACCGACATCATTGGTTTTCAGCGCTCTCTGCTCGGTATGTATTTCGACGACGTGACAAAGGTGCCGCAGCTATTCATACCCTACAAGGAGGTGCTCGACGCCTACAACGCCGGACTGCAGGTGCCCGAGGACGTGACGCTATGCTGGGTCGATGACAACCACGGCTACATACGCCAGCTGCCGAAGCCCGCCGAACAGGCACGCTCAGGTGGCAACGGCATCTACTACCACCTGTCGTACTGGGGCACACCGGCCGACTACCTCTGGATAGCATCGCACTCGCCCTCTCTCATCAGCTACGAGCTGTCGAGGGCTTACGACCAAGGCGTGCGCACACTGTGGGTCATCAACGTGGGCGACATAAAGCCCGCCGAGATGGAGCTCGAGTTCTGCATGGACCTGGCATGGGACGTGGACCAGTGGAAGCCTGAGAGCGCCATAGGCTACAACCGCGCTTGGGCCGCAAGGACCTTCGGCGAGGACTATGCCGACGAGATAGCAGCAATAAAGAAAGACTACTACCGTCTGGCTGCCGGCGGCAAACCCGAACACGTGCACATGATTGCCTACACCTACGACGACAAGGACCGCCGCATCTGCGACTACGAGGCACTGGCTGCAAGGGTCGACGCGCTGAAAGCCCGCATACCAGCCACACTGCAGGACGCCTTCTTCCAGCTAATAGAGTACCCCGTGAAGGGTGCCTACTACATGAACGTGAAGACCTTCCGCGCTGCACAGAGCATAGAGCTGGGCAACCTTGGCCACAGCGAGCTGGCACTGCAGTATGCCGCCGACGCACGCAAGGCATACCGCATGATAGAACAGCTGACCAACCAATACAACAATGATATAGCCGGAGGCAAGTGGAACGGCATGATGAACTTCAAGCCACGCGGCCTGGAGCAGTTCAACATGCCGGCCACAGCCACACCGTCAGGCATCCGCCAGGGCGGCGAGATAGCTCTCAGCCGCGACAAAGTGAACATCATCCCTGCCGACGCATACAAGGGTGCAAGCCCGTCGGTGAAGATCATAGAGGGCCTGGGCATAGGCAAGTCGAGCGTCACCGTGTGGCCTCTCGACATGACGGCATACAGGAGCAACCAGGTGGGCCAGGCGCCATACGTGGAGTACGACGTGCCTGTCAGCGAGGGAAAGAACCGCATAGAGGTGCGCTGTCTGTCAAACTTCCCCATCAACACCACCTACGACCTGCGCGTGGCACTGGCCGTCAACGGTGCCACACCGGCCGTCTCCTCGCTGAAGACAGTGGCCATGGAAGGCAAGTGGAACACCACCGTGGCACAGGGCTACAACACTGCCGAGCTCGCCTATGAGAGCGCCAGCCAGACCACCGTCACACTGCGCGTCAGCCTGCTCGACCCAGGAGTGGTGGTCAGCGAGATACGCAACACGGTGGAGAACGACGACGACCTCACACTGACGAAGAAGCTCATAGAGAACTACGACTTCGAGTACAACCACGACGGACAGCTGAACGCAGCAGGCCAGATAGGCCGTGGCATACCGGCCGGATGGCTGTCGAAAGGCGACTAAACAAGGTGGAATCGGAGCCTACTGCCATCGACGACCACAGCAGCGCCGCCCGCCAAAGGGGGGCAGAAGGCTGCTATGACCTGCTGGGCCGCATGACCGACAGCAGCAGACCGGGCAACGGCCGACAGAAGGGAGTCTACATACATAACACACATAAAATAATAATGTAAGCTATGAAAAGAAACATGACCACGTTTAGAATCTTCATGCTCGCCACCATGGCGGCACTGTGCCAAGGAGCCACAGCTGTCACGGTGAACTATCGGCTCAGTCTGAAACAGCCGGGCAACGACGCACGCACATGGCAGCTGCAGAGCCAGGCCGACGGACAGCTGACAGCCAAAGGGACCGACGCCGCCAAGAGCATTACCATCAGTGAGAAACAGATTGCCGACGGCAACGACACACGCCTCACACTGACGCTCAGGGCAACGGCCGACGTATGGTTCAACATCGGTGCAGAACTGCCCACGGGCTTCAACACCGACGACTGCGACTTCTATCTGCCCGGCTTCTGGTATCACAAGAACCTACGTTCGCCACGCGAGGCACCGTCGTTCCACACATCGAAGAGCTGGAACGTGCGCGAAGACCGGCTGTCGTCGCCACTCACCGGAGTCTTCGACGCACCATCGGGACGCTCGCTGAGCGTGATGCGCCGACTCTCATCGCCCGCCTCGCCTCTCTGCGATGCCCTCACCACCCACCAGGAGGGCGAGGTAATAGTCAGCGGATGCACGTCGCTCGGCTACCTCGGCTTCGACAACGAGAAGGGTCAGGCAGCGCTCACCTTCGGCTACCCTTACGTGGAGACGCCGCGACGATACATTCGCAAGCTCACTCTTGCCGCACCCATCACTGCCTTTGCAAAGCTGAAGAAGGGCGAGACGATGGAGCTGACGTGGATTGTGCGGTCCGGCCAGGTGAGTGACTTCGGAGAGTTCGTGGCCACCACATGGCAGCAATGTATGAAAGAGCTGAACCCGCAGCCTCTAAAGCCCTTATTCACACCCGAGGAGGCCAAAGCCCAGCTGGCAAACTACTTCCGCAAAGCATACGTCGACGACTATGCACTGAAGTACCACTCGGGCCACGGCCTGCGCTGCGACGACTGCAAGCCCGTGGACCACGTGCAGCTGGGTTTCTGCGGACGTGTGCTGCTCAACGGCTTCAATGCTCTGGAGTATGGCGAGCAGACCGGCGACACAGAGCTGGTGAGCATGGGCAATGCCATCTTCAACAGTTGGCTGAGTCACGGGTTCACCGCACGCGGCTATTTCAAAGAGGACATGCACATACGCAACGGCATACCTGCCGACGAGGACTGCATACACAGCATACGCCAGCAGTCGGAGGCCGTCTATGCCGTGCTGCACTACCTGCGCTACGAGAAGATGCAGGGCCGCAAGCACAAGGAGTGGGAACAGAAGATGCGCACACTGCTCAACAACATGGTGAC
>Ga0310694_10002891_pt1 | contig 17156 bp, 14 predicted proteins | sample 174DNAGHGhighgp2_FD_203884 | JGI IMG/M metagenome (GOLD analysis project Ga0310694, IMG submission 203884) | Sheep rumen microbial communities from Palmerston North, Manawatu-Wanganui, New Zealand - 1742 DNA GHGhigh gp2 (v2) (version 2) | ecosystem: Host-associated > Mammals > Digestive system... | reverse complement strand
GGGAATCTACAACGGCGTGCGGATGGCCCAGCCCATGTCACGTGGAGCCGCCGCGTTGCGTGTTCTAGGCAACGGCGCCCTGAACGCCGCCAAGGCCGTCCCGAACGCCCAGCGGTGGGCTCAGGGGCTGCATGCGGCGTCCGAGCTTGTGACGGAAGGCGGCATGACGGATAGCAAGTGGCGCCAGGGAGCGGGCAACATACTGAACACGGCCAGTGAAATCGCGGCATACAATCCGGCGTTCACGGCGGGCACGGCCGTCCTCGGGGCGGCTGGAACCGCCGCAGGCTTGGCCGGGCGGTTCACCGTCCCAGGCATGCGGTGGGCGCGTTCCGTGACGGACATCACGGGCAGACCGATAACGGGTTTCATGGAAGCGGCGACAAAGGCAGCCTACCGCGGGGTCGTGAAGGATGTGGCCAACGGCATCAAGTACGGCATCATCAACGACGGCGTGGCGCTGTCCGAAGGCAACAAGCCCCAGGGCACCGTGTACCAGCGGTACGCGCCGTTCTTCACCTACAGGATACCGGCCATGGTGTCTTCGCCGATTCTCAGCAAGAACGACAACATGGCCACCATGATTCACGCGGGCACGGCCATGGAGATGCAGCAGATGGCCATCGACCGGTACATGGCCGACCCGAACGCCGTGGCGATGTTCAAGGAGCGGCTAGGAGACCCGGACATGCCGGACGACAAGGTGAGGGAGCTCCTGCCCGACCTGCTCGCGGGAGAACGCTACCAGAACACGATGGCGCAGGTCTGCGAGAAACTGGACGGCGACTTCGACTGGAGGAACGCCACGCCCGAGGAGTACAAGGCCAAATGGGACTCCTTCACGCCCGGGCAGAGGGCGGACGCCGTGTACTCCGCATACAGGAACGACCTGGTGATGGGCGGCTACGTGTCGCCTGTCATGTTCTCGGACAAGAACCTGTCGCAGGAGCAGCGGAAGCATCTGCTGGAGCTCTACATCCAGTCCGAGGACAACGCCCACGGAGGAACCCTTGCCGGACAAGCCTTCCGCGGCGGGCAGCAGGTGGCGCTCGACGCCATGAGGAACTCCCCGCAGGCCAGGAAGGCCGTCGTGGGCTATGCGCAGGGCCTTGTCCGCGACATGCTGGAGAACCCGTCCAGGCCGGGAGGCATGGAGCTGGACGACAACGCCAAGGCCATCCTGGAGGCCCTGGACGCGACCGAGCGGCGCCAAATCATGGAGCCCCTCATGACCGCGCCCGCCGGGAAGATAATGGAGCTCCAGCGGAACATGAAGACCGTGCAGGGCAGCCCCCTGGCGAGGGCCGGCGAGGAGGCCGTCATGGAGCGCATCCGCACGGACGGCAACTTCGCGGCGGAGTTCCTGCCGGAGTACGCCAAGGGCGTGCAGGACGGCACGGGCGTGAGCCCCGAGGACTCGGCGAGGATGCTGGAGTTCGCCAAGAGCATGGACCCCGAGACGCTGTTCTCGTCCATGGACGACGACAAGTTCAGGTCGTTCGCCAGGTGGGCCATGGACGGCTCCAAGGGCGGCATGCTGGACGCCTTGCCCGAGGACCAGAGGGCCGAGCTCGTGTCCAGGTTCACGGACGCCGCCAAGGACCGCGTGTGGTCGATGGTCAAGTCCGACCCGCTTCGCAACATGCCGCTGGCGGCGTCCCTGTGGGCGTCGTCCAAGGGCTGGAAGGCCGTCGGCTCGGCCCTGGACAACCCGATGGTGTTCTACGGGACGCTCGCGCTGCTCCTGGGCGGGCTGGCGTGGCTCGGGGGAGGATTGTTCGGCGAACCAGGGCCAGGCGACGACATCGTGGACAACAGCCAGGCCGTGCGCTGGTCCGACAGGCAGCGCCAGCTTCTTATGCAGGATTTGAGACTATGAGCAAGGACAACCCAATATCGACAGCATACAACTGGTACACGCAGCACGGCCCGTCGCCGCTCGCCACGGCGGGCATCGTGGCCCTTCTGGCGTACGCCAAGAACAGGGCGCTGTGGGGGCCGTCCGTGGAGACCTTGCGGTCGCTCGGAAGGCCCATCGGGCGCGGCGTCTACGGGAACACCCCCGAGGGCGACGCGGCGTGGAACGCCGCCATGGACGACCTCAAGAACAACTCCAGGGCCCGCAGGATTGTGCCCGCGGCGTTCGCCCTGATGGCGGGAGGAGGCCTGCTGGGGCTGATGGCCGACCCCGGCAGGAAGAACTGGGGGCTCACCAGCTGGAACGCCCCGTCCAAGCCCATCGGGGCGGGCGCGGCGGACCTGCCGGCCACAAGCCTGTTCAAGACGGCGTCCTATCTTACGGACAGCTACGTGGACAACCTCGACTGGTCCAAGCCCGTCAACGGCGCGGACGCCCGCAGGCTGTTCACCAACGACCCGTGGCTGAAGCACGAGCCCTACGTGAGGCACCTTGGCGGCTCCATCGTCGCGGGCGCGTCGCTGGAGTCCGGCTCGAGGAACCCGACTCTCGGCAGCATCTTCGACAACGCCGTCGGCAAGCTGGAGCACAAGCTGACGTGGAGCGGCGTCACGGACATGGCCGTCAAGTCGGCCGTGGCCAACGGCGCGGCCAGGCTGTTCACGGGGGCGCTCGACGCGATGGTCGGGCTCGACCCGCGCATGCGCCAGAGCCTCGTGGACGCTGGGACTTGGGCAGGAGCCATAACATCCATCTTAGACTAGGAAAAACAACAATGAGCATTCGCGAATCCGTATATGGAATGAAGCGGCCTCAGACGCCGCCCATGCGCAAGCAGGCCATCTTCGGCGACCTGCTGCCGTCGTTCGGCGACATCCACAGGCTTGCGGCGGACGTCCTCGCGACGTCCTCGTCCTACCTGCTGGCCGCCGCCATGGGCGTGGGCGGAGCGGCCGGGTACCTGGGCGCCAAGATGACGGCGCACGGCGACCGTGACATCGACACGGCCCGCAAATCATACGACAACCAGCGCCTCCGCGCCGACCTCGGGTACCTGAGCGGGAAAGTCCGCCAGGAGTTCGACGCCCAGCAGCGCCAGCAGGCGCCCAAGCCGGCGAGGGTCATCGCATGAGCAGGAAGCCAGCGAACATGCAGATGCGCTTCGGCGCCGTGCAGTCGGGGGACGACGCGACGGTCGCCGCCATGCCTGGCGTCCTCGAGCAGGACGAAGGGTTCACGACCCATGGCATCGACAGCACGGGAAACGCCCTGTGGAGCTACCTGAACGAGAACAAAATCAACGGCTACGTCGTGGCGGAGAAGTACCGCGGACTCAAGATTGACCGCGATGACATGCTCGCCGTGGCGTTCCGGCCGGAAATCACGCCGCGCTCCGCCCTGTTCAGGCTGTGCCCCGAGAACAAGGAGGACAACGAGGCCTACGAGAAGCTGCTCAAGGGCACGGCGGAGGGCACCATCGACATCGTCGACGAGACATGCCAGTTCGACGCCGCCAAGTCCTCGTACCTGGTCTGGGTGCGCTACAAGGAAGTCCAGTACGTCCTCCATCCGAGGTTCAACTATCTACTAGAGGAATGACCATGATGAACAAACAAGCGGCTCCGCTGGCCGCCACCGGCGGACCAGACGTATCATACCTGAACCTGCTGAACCCGCTGTCCCCTCTCATGGGAGGCGGCGACAAATACCCCGAGTTCATGGCCGGCATGTTCCCGAAGTCGCCCACGGCCGCGTGGCTGACGTCCAAGGCGGGGGCCATCGGGCTGCTCGCCGCCGGGCTGTTCGGCGGCGCCCGCCTCGTCCAGCATGTCAACCGCATGGCGGACATGCGCGACAAGGACGACCCGGCCGACAAGCTGCGCTCCCAGCTCGGCACGACGTTCGAGGTCCCTCTCGGCAAGCACGCGTCCCATGACGGCATCCCGACCCAGTCCATCGCCCTGCCGGACGCCGCGAGCCCGAAGAACATCGGCTACGCCGCCATCCCGATTGGCGCCGCCTTGCTGGCGGCGGCCGGCGGCTGGCGCGCCGCCGACTACGTGGCGGACAACAGGCGGAACAAGGCGCTGGCGGCCGCCATCCAGGGCAAGAGCAACACGATTCGCGACCTCATGCGCGTCCGCGCCCGCATCGCCAAGGGCCTGGCCACGAAACCGGAGGTCGACAAGGCGCTCGCGTCCGTGTCGGCCGACGACAACTACATCAAGACGGCCACGGAGAAGCCCGCGTGGACGCCCAGGCAGAACGACCCGAACAAGGAGCACAACCTCATCCGGTCCGGCGTCACGGGGCTCGGGCTGCTGTTGCTCGCCGTGGGCGGCGCGACCGGCCTGGGCGCCTACAAGTATTTCAAGGCTGCCGACCCGGGCAACATCCAGTACGACGCCGTCAAGAAGGGCCTCAGCGAGTACGCCCGCAACAAGTCCCACATGACGCCCATCACGACCATCCCGACGGACGCCTCGACCTACTTCCAGGGCGTCGACGAGGGAGCGAGGAAGCCGTCCCCGAGGGACATGCCCGAACCCGAGCACAAACTGACACCGATTACCGTCACGGTCTGATATGACACAGCAGATAAAGCCAAATCCCATGCAGACGCCCGCCGTGCAGGCTCCGAAGAAGCCCACGGCGGAGCAGACGACAGGGGCCCTCGCGAACATGGCCAGGGCCCAGCAGCAGTTCATCGCGGACGTGCTGACGAAGAAGCCGACGACCGTCTACAGGCTGGACGACTACGACACCATCCGCAAGACGCTCTACGACAACGTCAGCAACGCCGTCAAGCGGCGTTTCCCGCTGTACAACGACAGGTATTCCCTCGGGGTCGAGAACGTCTCGTACGACGACCCCGAGGACTTCGACGTGGACGAGCAGAAGGACGCCATCCTGTCCGGGCGCTCCATCACCAGGCGACTGAGGGGCGAATGGGTGCTACGGGACACGGACGGCAACGAGGTGTCCCGTACGCGGCGCATGACGCTGATGCACGTCCCGTACATGACGGGACGTGGCACGTTCATACGCAACGGCAGGGAGTACGCGTTCACGAACATCATGCGTCTCGAGCCAGGCGTCTACACGAAGCGCAAGAACGACGAGATTTCAGCCCAGTTCAACATAAAGCAGGGCACGGGCCCCGGCTTCAGCATGCTGCTCAACCCGGACACGGGCGTGTTCCAGATACGCCGCGGGACGGCTAACGCCCCCGCTTATGTAGTGTTCCGCGACATGGGGATAACCGACGAGCAGATGGAGAAGGCGTGGGGCAGGGAATTGTTTCAGAAGAACAAGGAAGCGGGTGCGAGCGACAAGGCCAGGCAGGCGGCGTCGCGCATCTACAACATGTAAGGAAAAGAACGATGAGCGAACAGAATCAATGGAATCCGAAGACGCTGTATGAACGCCTCCTGTGCCGCCAGCTCGGCATCGTCACGGAAGGCATGGCCAAGCAGGCTTCCGAACGGCGCGCCAACCCGCTGCTGGTCAACGCCGCCCTGCGCATCAACGCCGTCCGCGAGGCCTATGGCCTGAAAAAGACCGCTGGCGTGCGTCTGCTGGCTGGCATCGCGGCAGGCAACGAGCTGATGCTCAAGGTCGCGGCCATCGGCCTTCAGATGAAGAAAGCCCGTGAGGAGGCCGAAAAGGCCAAGACCGCGCAACCTGCGAAATAAGGAGGGCCATACATGGGAGTCTCGTACAAGGAAGCAGTCGGTTTCGTGAAGCAGGCCGGCATCTACGGAGACGTCGCTAGGTCCATCGCGGGCAACGCGGGCGCCGGTTTGTTCGTCCCCGGCGCCGCCGGTCTGGCGGAGCTTGGAGGCACCATCCACGGCATCGCCACGGAGGAACCCGAAACCGCCAAGGTCAACTCCAACATGAACTGGATTCCAGCCTATGGCACTAGCCAGGTTGTCCAGCAACGGCGTAACCTGTCCCGCCAGATGGGCAACTACGACGACAAGCTGACAGCGGCGTCCGAGCGTTTCGGCGGCCTGACCGCCAATCTGCTGCCGGCACTGGTGCTCGCCGGTCTCGGCGGATACGCCGGATACAAGCTCGGCGACAAGCCCGCCAGGTTCGCGGCCACGCAGATGGCCAAGGACCCGCTTTCAGGCGTCTCGCAGACGGACGTCGACGCAATAGCCGCGGCTGGCCGCGCAGGCGGCGCCAGTCTCGGGGCAGGTGTCGGCGCCATGGTGGGCGGCCTGACCGGTCCCACGATGGGCACGCTGCTGGCGTTGCTCCGCAGACGGCGCACGGCCGACGAGCAGAAGGCGTACGAACAGGGCGGCAAAGCCAGGAACTGGCTGCTGCCTGGCGCGGCCGAGTACAACCGGTACAAGTCCCAGGGATACATCCACGGCCAGCAGGTCGAAGCCGAGCGCAAGGCCAAGGAAGCCGGCGGCAAGGACGAAGACAAGGACAAGAAGAAGCCGGAAGAAAAGAAGGACGGCAAGTGACATCCTGCTGGCACGCACACCGCCAGCGTGACGGCGTATAAGCGAAGGACAGGCGGACGTCCGCCTGTCCTTTTTCTGTTTGAGGAGACAACAACCATGATGAAATATGCCGAGGCCGTGGACCTCTACAAGAAATACTACGATGAATACATGAACGACCCGGCGAGGGTCAGGCAGCGCAAGACCTACGGACGCTACGCGCAGTTTCTGCCTATGCTGGGGCTTGGCGGTGTAGGGGCAGGTGCCGGAGCCACGCTGGGTGGCGTCCTTGGATTAAGCCGCCCCATGTACCAGATGACGAAGCGCATCGGAGGCGACACAGGCCTGGGCGCACTCGCAGGCGGGCTTGGCGGCGGACTGCTCGGGCTTATCATGGGCATGCACTTGAAGCGGAAAGCGCGCGAGGACCTCGAAATCAAGCACCGTGACGAGGCGTGGCGCTATGCCGCCATGATGTCCGGCAAAGCCGACCCAGGCAACACGCTGGTGTAGGAGGCTCCAATGGCCCAATCAAGTTTCAAGAACGCCGTGAAGGCGCTGAAGGACATGTTCTCCACCAAGGAGTTCAAGACGCAGATAGCCCAGATACCTCTGGTGTATGCGCTCAGCGGTTCGCATAGGCTGGCGGCCGCCCTGCATGGCCTGTCTGCCGTCAAGCTGGCCAGGGCCCGCTGGATGAACGCCAACCCGTTGTTCCGCAAACCGCTCGCCAAGGCTTTGTCTTTGAGCTCTGACCGTATCCCGAAAACGACCGTCATCGCGACATCGCCTGGCGAGTTGCTGAGTCTGGCGCAACGGCATGGCTTCCCGATAGACAATCCGGAGGAGTCCTGGATGATACACCGTCCTGTTGAAATCAAGCTGTCTGAAAGCATGCCTGGTTTCATGCGCAAACGGCTGGAGAAGCAATTGATGGACCATGTAAAGACGGACTTGGTGAACGTGCCAAAAGACAACGCCGGAACAGTCAACATGCCTGTGCTGCGTCATGAGCTAGGGCATGTCAAGGATTTCGGCGAAGGCAAAGCTCAGCAGGACCAGATGCAGGCGCCCATCAAGCATGTGGCGGAGTTGTTCAGCGGTGTCGTGAATCCGGACGACACCGCGCTTGGGCGCATGGAGGTCAGGGCGTGGGACAACGCGGACGTCCCGGCGGGACACCCTGTGCGGGAAGCGGCGCTGGACACGTACAGGCACCTGCATCGGTATAGACTGGCGCAGATGATTACACAGATAGTCTGACAGCTCCCGCGACCGGGCGTAAGGGCGCTTTTGAGGAAATACTAAGGAGTGTGACATGGGACAAATAAAAATATCCGCATGGACCTTGGAGGGTCTGAGGCGTGCCATGCAGTCAGCCAGACAGACTGCCAGGCAGGCTGTGACCCCACGTGCCGGCTTGTCTTTCCGGCAGTTCGCCGACAAGCTGAAATCCGGAACCATAGGCAACAACGGCGACGTGAAAATAGTAAGACGGGCGCTGACTGCAGCAGGGTTCGGAGACAGGAAAGACGGCTTGAGGTTCATGGGTCGGATTAACGACCTTGTAAGCCCGACGGAATACCACAGGTCCGCGGTCGGTGTGGGCGCGAACAAGACACACTACACAAAGAATCCTAACCCGACATTCAAACCGTCGTTCGCCTGGCGTCGCATGGCGCTGGATGCCGACAGGCGTATGGCCGACGCCAGCGGGGCCCTGGACGGACAGCCAAGGAGCGTGGCTCTGAATGCGCGTACCAAATTGTTCGTCGGAGCACCCGGCTTCGATACGGCCAACCGTGAGACATCCGGGTTCGACAGGAATAATATGCTGGATATATTCCTGAGCTCGAAATACCTGCAAAAAGCGAGAGATGGGAAGGTGCTTGTCGACCACGACGCCGCTTTGCCATATGAACTCATGACGCGCTTTAAACAGCCGAACCAATGGGTATGGCCGAGACGGATGTACAGACAGCTGACATCGCGCATGCCGTTCAAGTATGTGGACAGTTATGGCCCGCAGGCCGTGCGCCAGGCTGAAGGCGCCGTGGACGATGTCGGAGGATTTGTGGTGTGGCCGGAATCGCCAGGGGCAAATTATTATGACAGAAAGCCGAACAACGGTTATGTCTTTGTCACCAACCGCACGGGGAGGCCGTTCACACAAGCGGTTCAAGCCATGGACAAGCAAATAAGCTACCAGAAGCTGAACGAGTGGAAGAAAGCACAGCGCAACGCAGTCGGAGACTTTGGAAAGCATGTGATAAGAGACGCGGCAGGCAACTATGATGACCAGGCCACGATACAGGCGATTATGAACATACAGGGACTGAAGCCCGGACATGTGGCGTACGACCCGTCTACCGATGTCCTGAATATTGCCGGCATACCGTTCAGCAAACAGGACAGGCAGATTCTAGCGGCCAACGGAACAGGCCGGGCCAGCAAGCATTCCGTGCTTTCGCAATTCATAGAAGACGAGGATTCATATTGGTAGGCTACAATGGCGATACTGACATACAAGGAAGCAGTGCGGATGGTCAAGCGGGCGGCGGACGAGACGCCCGACTGGGTGGGCCCGCTTGTCGCCGGAGGCATCGGCCTCGGGTCGCTGGGCATTCTCGGTCTCGGGCATCTCATAGCCAAACGCCGGAATGAACGCGCCACGCAGCTGACGGCCGAGCTGGAGCGCGTCAAGGCCAAGAAGGCGCTCGCCAAGGCCCGCAAGCTGGCCCCGAAGGGCACGTACATCGCCACCACGCCCGTCGAGCTCGACCGCTACAGGCGGAAGTTCCGGCTGGACAGCGACTGGTTCGACCAGCCAGGCGACTACTGGATGATGCCGCTGGTGTACGACGGCACGTACAGGGGAGCCATCGTGAACGCCCCGAAGGACGACCGCGGCACCGTCAGCCTGCCCGCGCTGCTGCATGAAGTGGGGCACGCCATCGACTACGACAAGGGAGGCGGCATGAAGGCGGACGACGCCGGTTTCTTCCGGCGCATCGGCGACAGGTTCATCGGCATGGTGTCCCCTCGCCATACGGCGCTTGGCGGCAAGGAGTACAGGGCGTGGGACTACGCCGGGGTGCCCAAGGGGAACCCTGTCAGGGACTCCTCGCTCGACACGTACAACTGGGAACTCAGGACAAGGCTTCTTCGGGATATCGCGGAGTGGCTTTGATTTTATACTCGAGGTATAATTTTGGGACCGTATTCAGCAAGCATACGTAAAACGGCGGCCGCCATACCGGGGCTCCCCGACAGGAGGGACATGGGCGACCTGTCCATGCTCCGCGAGGACGACATCGCCACGCTCGTCCGCCAGCTCCACAGGGCGCGCCGCGCAGGCGTGCACGAGGACCTTCGGCTCGGAGGCCCGGGAGGGCTCCTGTCGTGGGCGGTGCCGAAGCAGCTGCCGACGGACGATTCAAAGCGCCTGGCCATACGCCAGCCCGTCCATAGCTGGGACTACAAGGACTTCCAGGGCAGGCTCGGGCGCGGCTACGGCGAAGGCACGGTCGAGAAGACGGAGGAGTCCCCAGTCGTCATACTCAAGAACACGGGCGACCACGTCATGTTCACCAGAGGGGACTCGAAGGACGCCCCGATTTACAACCTGAGGAGGACGAAGGGCGACAACTGGCTGCTGTTCATCTCCAGGAAAGGCCAGCCGGACATCGTCCGCATGTACCCGAAGGAGCATTTCAAGTCCGTGCCCATGGACAAGGTGCCGGAACTTATAGCGGGAGGCGCCGCCGTCACGCGCAAGATAGACGGCGCGGGCGCTCTGCTGTATCTCGGCAACCACGGCGCGGAGGCCTACGGCATCAGGACGAACGCCAAGGGCGAAAAGCCGTCCTACACGGACGTTATCGGCGGGCTCCGCTCGCTGGACGTCCCGAAGGACTTGCGCGGGACGCTCATCAGGGGCGAGGTCTTCGGGCAGCGTGCGGGGCGCTCCATCGGCCCGAACGAGCTGGGAGGCCTGCTGAACGCCACGACGCGCAACGCCGTGTACAAGAAACGCGGCGACGGCGTAAGGATGCTGCTGGCCGCGCTGGCCGTCCACAGGAACGGCATGGACGACTACGACCCGGCCACTGTGGAGGACATCGTACGGCGCCTGGGGGCTCCGAACGTGATTCCCGTGACACGGTACACGGGGCAGGACGCGCTGGACGCCGTTGAACGCATGCGGAAGGGGGAGGACTCCCTCACGAACGAGGGCGTCGTCATCCACCAACCGGGCAAGCGCCCGTTGAAGGCCAAATTCAAGGAGGACGCCGATGTTGTCATCCGTGACATTTTCAATGCGGGCGTTGGACCTGGCGTTCGCCCTAGGGCTGGCGGCTTTTCTTATTCTCTACCTGGGTCGTCGAAGGTGGTAGGCCGTGTAGGAACGGGATTCGACCACGCCATGCTGGAGGACATGCTCGCCAATCCGGACAGGTACGTCGGGAGGACGGCGCGCATCCAGTCCCAGCAGCAGTACCCCAGCGGCGCGTACAGGGCGCCCAGCTTCATATCGCTCAAGGAGGACTAGATGAAATACGCGGAAGCAGTGCGGATGGTGAAGCAGGGCATGTACATCCCCGTGAACTTGCGGAATGCCTGGCGACAGGCAAGCCAACGGGCAAGAACCATATACAATCCAGGCAGGGCCGGCGAGTCCTTCCAGTCATTTGCCAGGCGGGAGAACCCCGCTGTCGTGAACACCATAAGGCAGCAGCTCAACCAGATAGGGCTCGGTGATAAACTGAAGGCCCTGCGCTACAGGGGACATGTCAATGAAGCGGACGCCACACGGACACCTCTTGTGCCCATGGACGGCAAGCTGGTGCCGCGTCGGTGGGGAGAGTTCTACAAACCAGACATAAGCATACGAAGGGTGGCCCTCGACCAGGCAGGCATGCCTGCGGCGCGTGCCGTGGACAGGTCGTTGGCTACGCCCGGACTGAAGCTGTATGCAAGCGCCCCGGCAGGCAGTCTGGGCACAAGGCTTATCACAGCCAACAGCCCTGTTGTCGACATATATTTGAATAATAAATATTTGCAGAAAACAAGGAACGGCACGCCGCTTGTGGATTTGGATGCCATGCTGATGCCGGGAGAATTCAGGCGCCAGAAGAACAACACAGGTCTGTACACGCTGCCGGACAGGATGTTCCGCATGTTCACGCAACGCCCTACCGCGGATGATATCCTTGATTTCGGTCAGGTGGTCAGGCAAGGCAACGGGCGTGTCGACGATGTCGGCGGTCTTGTGTTCTATACGGGGCAGATGAACAAGGACAAACTGCCTGTCGGACATATGTTCACGACAACGATGGCTGAAAGTCCGTTCAAACGTCAAGCATATATACAGCCATACAAAGACCAGTATAGAGATGTGCAGAACTTGAGGCAAAACATTGATTATCTACGACGCGGTTTCCTGAGTTTCGTCGACCCTGACAAGCCATATGACGACGAAGCCTTCATGCGCGGCATGCGGCGCGGAAAGCGCAACAAGACTTATGCGGCCGATGTATCCGGAACCAATCTGCACATCCATCCGTCGGATTACAAATATTCAAATCCTGTCGACATCACGAGAGCCGACAGGGAGGTCTGGGCTGGCAACTATCTAAAAAGCAGGCCGCCGCGGAAGCAGGTGTCGTTCATGGACTGGCTGCGCGGTCTATGGAGCAGGCTGGCTATATGACGACATAAGCCAGACGCAAGCCGTCCAGCTTGCATCTTGGAGAGGCAAGCAAATTCGCTTGCCTGCTCAAACGCGCTTAAAAACATTCTGTTTCATGGCACTATAACATGACGGGCGTGCATGCCTGTAAGGACGTCGACATCGCTGACATCATCAAGGCCGCGCTGGTCGATTGACCTGCGGCTGTATCGTAGACGGGGACTTTCCTTGTTGCGTCCCCGTCTAGGCGCCGCCTGACCAGCGGCATTTCGCGGGGCTGTGTTCGGGAACGGGCCAGCCCCTTTTCAAGCCCGGGTAGCATAATGGAGAATGCCTCCGCCTCCTAAGCGGAAGATTGCGGGTTCGAGCCCCGCCCCGGGTGCCACCAGGCTATTCTTTTACTGCTTAATTATGGAATTTATACTGGCAGTATAACATGAGAGTGATTCTCAGACTCTCACCCTGATAAAGCGCGCTAGGTCGGCGTACTACAGGTTAAACCTTAATGCAACAAGGAGGAATTATGAGAATTTATGACGGTATGTTGATTGTCATTGTAAACGAGGACACAAACACCAGGAGAACCATTAAACTGTATAAAACAGTAAAAGGTAGAGACTCCAAACCACTGTTTGACCTGGCAGAGACCGTAGTCAAGCCTATGCTGAACGTGAACGAACATGCTGAGTTTTATCCGCATCAGCGCGGGGCCGGAGACACGTTCAATGTCACGAACGCCGTCGTTACGTCAGACGGGACATACCCGCGAACGGACAACTTGATGACATACAAATTCAACCGGGGCATGGGCCCCATGGATGTCATTGAGTTGACAGAAGAAGCATTACGGGACGCACACCGAATGAGCAAGCGTATGGATGACCGAGAAGAACTCGACGGAATTCTACAACGCCTGCTTAAAGAGCGGCATTTGTATCCAAATGACTTTGAGATGACATGCGCACGCAGCAGGACAGCATGGAGCAATCCATGCGCGTACAACTATATGCTTGGTTGACGCGTATGAGCGAAGGAAGGCGTCGGGCTTGCGCCCGACGTCTTTTCTTTTACTGTGCAGTAGGTATCGTATCCGTTGTAGTAACGCCAGTGCTTACATAGAAAGTAAGACACGCATCCATGGTGCAACGACAATGACCGAAAGCATAGAACCATCGGGCGTCGGCGCGAGCCCGGCGTCCAGCGAGACGGTGCAGCACTTGGCCCCGCCTCCTCCAAAGCCCGTGAAAAACGTGCATGACTGGCTGCGGGACCTGCGGATGTCCGCGGACGTCAACCAGACGACCGTCGGCGTGGCGTCCGACAGGGTGACTCCGGAGCTGATGCTGGCCACGGCTAACAAGCTGCTGGGCATCAGCAGGCGCGAGGTGGAGCCCGACCAGAAGGACTCCCTGCAGTTCCAGCGGGTGTACGGCCCGAACGAATACTTCTCGGAGCACATCCTGCGCGATGCCGGGCGGCTTGGCCGCCAGCTCCTGTGGAAGGCCACCAACAGGGGGAACCTCGACTTCATGCAGACGGCGGCGCTGGACGGGCATGTCTCGGACGTGTTCAACTCCAGCAGGCTTGCCAACATGATTGACGGGAGCTCCCCGCTGGAGACCGTCGACGCGGCGTTCAAGCTGACGAGAATCGGCGAAGGCGGCGTCGGGGACGTGTCGTCCGCTCCGGACGAGATGCGACTGGTGCAGCCCTCCTTCCTCGGGTTCGTGGATAGCGTCCGTAGTCCCGAGTCGCTCAAGGTCGGCCTGGACACCTATCTGACGAAATACTGCATGAAGGGCTCGGACGGCAAGCTCTACCAGAAGTTCATCAACGCCCGCACGGGCAAGCCCGAGCTGGTGGACTCCGTCACGGCGGCCAAGTCCGTCGTCACGACGCCCGACATGATGAAGGCCAGGACGAACTACATCTACGCGCTCGGCGGCAAGACGGGCGTCCGCATCGTCCCCCGCAAGGACGTCGACTACTACCTTCCCAAGATGGACCAGGCGTTCTCCACGGCCGCCAACCTCGTCACGGGGCTGTCGGGTGTCAAGGAGATGCGTCTTCTCATGGGATGCCTGCACCCGCTCGCCACGCTGGTGACAATCGGCAAGGACAACATGGTGGCCATAGGCTACGCCAAGGACGCGAGCTCCGACAGCGGTTCCGTCCCTGGCACGGACAACGGCGCCATGACGGTGTGCCGCCACCAGATACGCGCCACGCTTGCGAAATTTCCTCCGGGGCGCGCCTGGTTCAGGAAAATCGTCCTGTACTCCGGCAGGGCGCTGACGACGTCCAAGGACCACCGCTGGGCGGTGCTGCGGGACGGCAAGGTGGAGCTCGTCGACGCCGTTAAGCTGAAACCGGGCGACAAGATTTTCCGCCGGATGTTCGACGACTACCAGGGCAGGCGCACGTTCGTCCTGGGCGTCCAGGTGGACTCCGCGCTGGCGGAGCTGCTTGGGTACATGACGAGGAACGGCTCCATGCCCGCGAAGGACACGGTGCGCGTCCCGTACGCCCCGAAGCACAGGATGGACATCGAGAACGCCCTCTGCAGGCTCAGGCTCCGGACAGTGACGCACCACGGCTCCAAGGCCGAGCCCGTGCTGTCCATACACGACAGGGCGTTCGCCGAATGGTTCGCCGCCAACATCGGCCAGTCGGCCGACGTGCGCCGTGTGCCGTCCGTCGTCCTGAGCGCCAGGCCGACCATCGTGGCGTCGTTCCTGGACGCCTACACGTCGGACGACACGAAGGTGGCGCAGGACTCGCAGGACTACACATGGATTCTCGACATCGGCAACTTCGTCGAGCGGGACGGAATCGCGTTCCTGCTGTCCCGTCTCGGGACGGACACGTACTACCGCGACGCCTACCAGGGCGGCGGCGAGACGCAGCTGGCGCTCAAGCTGACCGAGGGGACGGCGAGGCACGGGGCGCTCCTGCTGGACGCCGTCAAGTCCAACCTCCCCGTGCAGGGCGCGGCCATCATGATTGACGTGGACGCGGACGACAACCTCTACGCGTCCGCCAGCGGCATCGTGACGCACAACTCCAAGTACCCGCTGCAGGCCATCTCCATCGAGGGGCGCGAAGCCCCGTACGTCCGCAACATCGACAGCGAGACGGGCAAGGACATCCACTCCGCCATCGGCAAGTACCTCGGCGCGCGCTTCGCCCGGAAGCCCGGCGTCGTCACGGCCGTCCGCCAGAACCGCATCGACGTCCAGTACGACGACGGCACGAAGGGGCATGTGGCGCTCTACAACAACTTCCCCATGAACGCCAAGGGCTACATCACGAACACGGCGCAGGTCAAGGCCGGCGACAAGTTCGGCAAGGGAGACCTGCTGGCGTCGTCCAACTACACGGACGACAAGGGCGTCATGGCCACGGGCACCAACCTGCGCGTTGGCTGGCTTAGCTGGAAAGGCGGCACCTACGAGGACGCCGTCGTGCTGTCCGAGTCCGCCGCCCGCAAGCTGACGGGCTCCGTCATGTACGCGTCGTCGCTGGACCTGGACAAGACGGTGACGCTCGGCAAGCGCAACTACCGCTCGTGGAAGCCGGGCGAGTACACGAAGGAGCAGCTGTCCGTGCTGAACGACGACGGCATCGTCATGCCGGGGACGATTCTGCACAAGGGCGACCCGATGGTGCTCGCCGTCCGGACGACCGAGCCCTCTCCTGGCACGATGGGCAAGCGTGTCCTGACGGACGTGTCCCAGGTGTGGGAGCACGACAACCCCGGCAAGGTGACGGACGTCGTCCGCACACGGGGCGGTGTCAAGGTGCTGGCCACGGTGACGACCCCCGTGGAGGTCGGCGACAAGGTGTCCGGCCTGTACGGCAATAAGGGCGTCGCGAGTATGATACTTAAGGACGACCAGATGCCCGTGGACAAGGACGGCAAGCCGCTGGACATGATTCTGTCCCCGCTTGGACTTGTGAGTCGGACTAATCCGATGCAGCTCGCGGAGACCCTTCTCGGCAAGATAGCGCACAAGACAGGCAAGACGGAGCTCATCGACGCGTTCCCCGAGAATGACATCCACCAGTACGTCCTCGACAAGCTGAAGCAGAACAAGCTGAACGCCGAGGACGACTTCTACGACCCGGAGACAGGCCGCCGAATCCCGGGTGTCGTCAACGGGTACTCCTACATCCACAGGCTGAAGCACATGGCCGAGTCCAAGGAGTCGGCCCGCGGCACGGACGCCTACTCGACGGACGAGACGCCTGGCGGCTCCGGATACGCGGGAAGCAAAAGATACGGCACCCTGGAAATCAGCGCCATGGCCGGCCACGGCGCATTCGACAACCTTTTGGACAATAAACTTATCCGCGGCCAGTCCAACGCGGACTTCTGGCGGTCAATCCGCACGGGCGGCATCCCGACCATCCCTGGCGAGCCCCTTGTCCAGAAGAAGTTCTTCGCCCACCTGCAGGGCTCCGGCGTCAACGTCCGCAAGACCCCGAAGGGCATCAGCGTGTTCGCCCTGTCCAACTCGGACGTCGAGAAGCTGGCTGGCCCGAGGGAGCTCAAGTCAAGGGACACCTACGAGGCGCGCACGTTCCGCCCCATCGACGGCGGCCTGTTCGGACAGGACGTCTTCGGCCAGAACGGCGACCAGTGGGGGTACATCCAGCTGGACGAGCCTGTCCCGAACCCCGTCATGGAGGAGCCGCTGGCGCGCCTTCTCAGGATGTCCGTCAAGGACTTCACGGCGGCCGCCACGGGCGCGGCGGAAGTCAACGGAATCAGAGGCCCTGTCCAGCTGAAGGAGGCCCTGTCGAAAATCAACCTCGAGCAGGAGTCCAAGCAGGCCATGCAGGAGTTCAAGGACGCCCCCGCGTCCAAGCGCGACAACGCCCTCAAGCGGTACGTCGCCGTCGAGAACATGCGCCGCGCGGGTCTCAGCCCGGCCGAGTACATGCTCGACAGGATTCCCGTGCTGCCCGCCCAGTTCCGCCCCGTCACGTCCCACAACGGCCTGACCATGGTGGCGGACGCCAACTACCTCTACGCGCAGCTGCTGGACGCCAGGGACGACCTGCGAGACTCCAGGGACCT
>Ga0310694_10002890_pt1 | contig 17160 bp, 23 predicted proteins | sample 174DNAGHGhighgp2_FD_203884 | JGI IMG/M metagenome (GOLD analysis project Ga0310694, IMG submission 203884) | Sheep rumen microbial communities from Palmerston North, Manawatu-Wanganui, New Zealand - 1742 DNA GHGhigh gp2 (v2) (version 2) | ecosystem: Host-associated > Mammals > Digestive system... | reverse complement strand
ACCGACCGTCTGGTGCCAGCAGCACGACCGCGAGACACTGGCACCCGCCCCGGCCCGTTCCTTCGAACTGGCGGCCTTCTGCTCCGACGAGAGCGCGGGCATCGTCCGCCTGCTTATGCAGCTGCCGAACCCCGACGAGCGTGTCCGCGAGGCCGTGTATGGTTCATGAACACCGACGACAACGAACGCGATGTCCGCATCAACTACTACTTCAAAGGCCCCATCATCGGACTGCTCCTCGACATCGACATCCGCCGTAAGACCCAGCACCGACACTCCCTCGACGACGTCATGCGTCAGCTCTACAGCCGCTTCTACCGCCAGCTGCAGCGAGGCTTCAGCGAAGAGGAGTTCTGGCAGGTCTGCGCCGACGTCGCCGGACAGCCCCTCACAGACATCCGCCATCTCGTGGAAACTACAGACACCATCAACTACCCCTCCTATCTCCATGAGGCCGGACTGCGCATAGATTCCACCGACTGGAGCATACGCCACATCGACTCCCCCAGCACCGCGCAACAGCAGTTCCTGCGCAGCATGAAGCTGGCAGAGTAATCCCGGCGGAGCTTGAAAAGTGTGGCCAGCCACACAGCTGTAATTAGGGCACGGCTGTGTGGCTGGCTACACTTATCTGGTCACGGTGACATCATTTGGTGGTACGATTGCTCTGACATTGAAACTTTTTCAGTAAGCTGTTCTACCTGTCGTTGCTCCTGATTCATCGATATACTGCCTTCTCATCAATGTGATGAGTAATGTTTTTGCTACATTTTGCAATGAAATGCGAAGGATTTAGGCATCCCGCAGAAAAAAGTAAGAAGTTGATTGTTTACTATGCAGGGCACGGAGTTCCCGATATCCAGAATAAGAACAAAGCATTCATTCTTCCAACGGACGTTCGCGGGACACATCCTGCGCGGGGGATTGCGCTTGATGAGTTTTACAGCCAGATTTCGGATTTCGCTTTCGCACAGACAACCGTTTTCCTGGATGCCTGTTTCAGCGGTATCAACCGAGACAATGAAGGAGTCACCGAGGGATTACGAGGTGTAGAAATTGAGGCCGAAGAGGCAACGTTGAGCAATGGCTCATTAGTGGTTTTCTCTGCCGCTCAAGGTAACGAGACAGCACAGGCCTATCCGGAACAGGGACATGGGCTATTCACATACTATCTGCTCCAAGAGATTAGTACTTCGGGGGGATTAGTTAACTATGGGCAGTTGTCTGATCACTTAAAATCTAATGTCTCTCAGAAAGCCCTGGAATTGCGGCTGAGAAAAAAGCAGACACCGTCCACAAGCGTGTCTGATAAGTTCTCTGAAGATTGGAGAAATCTCAGATTCTAACAAAATGTAGGGTTCGCAGATAAAAACCTGCCGCCCAAGTGCGGTGGCAGGTCTGCACCCTGATCTTCCGCTGAAGAAGACGGGACGATTCAACAGGCTAATCGCAAGCTTAAGAGCTAAACACTCCTCATACTCACCCCTGACGACTATCCCGAATAACACGTCTTTCCGTCAACTTTCTCGCAAGGAGAGCAGATTAGGATGTCTTGCGGCAGAGCCAGGCCACGGCGGCACCGGAGATGTTGTGCCACACGCTGAAGATGGCGCCGGGGATGGTGGCCAGTGGATAGGCGGGGAAATGGATGGTGGCGAGGCTGGAGGCGAGTCCGGAGTTCTGCATGCCCACCTCGATGGCGATGGCGCGCGTCTTAGGTGCAGAGAGGTGTAGGAGACGCCCTATGCAATAGCCCAGGGCGAGGCCGAGGACATTGTGCAGGATGACGACCAGCACGATGATGACCCCTCCGGTAAGGAGCTTGGCGGCGTTGGCGGAGATAACGATGGCGACGATGTAGGCGATGGCGAGCGAGGAGAAGGCCGGGAGGTAGTCTGTGGCCGCCTCGGTGAAGGTAGGCCACAGCGCCTTCACCGCCAGTCCGACGACGATGGGCAGGATGACGACCCAGAGTATGCTGAGGAACATGCTGGCTACATCGACGTCGACGTCCTTCCCCGCAAGCGCCCACGTGAGCAACGGGGTAAGCAGTGGTGCGAGCAGGGTGGACACCCCCGTCATGCCGACGGATGCATCGAATGCCTGGGTAGGTTCGCAGGCGCTGTTGCAGGGGTAGTTCTTCGGAGAAATAATCTTCATTGAATTGCTTTCGGCTGCAAAGGTACAGCTTTTCTTTGAATGGGCAGCAAAGAAATGAAAAAAAAGATGGCAGATATGGAGGACAGGGGAGAGATTATACAGCCGAAAAGCGCCAGCGTCGGCATGTCCCCGCCCCCCCATTTGTCGTTTGGAATCTCCGCATTCTTTCACGCCGCAGCCGTGCCCTTCGGCGTGCGGTGCTAAGACTGGCAATGCCTTTGCAAAAATCTGATACGGCGTGGCATTTAGTCGCTCCCATTGCGTTTTTCATCAAAAAGGTGTAGGTTTCTCAGATTTTATTTGTACCTTTGCGGCGTTTTTGAAGCAGTATGAAGCGTTTGTTGCCTATATTGATTGTATTCCTGGCGGCCTTGCTGGGCTGCAGGGGTGGTGGTGGGGCGGTTGACGTCCGGTCTGCTGCGGCATACGCTGTGTCATACGACGGCGGAGCGTTCTCGAGCGCGGACAGTCAACACGAACGGCACCACGAGGCAACGCTCAACGATGCACGGGGTATGAACCGTATCTCATGCTCGCGTCCGCAGCGTCTTTTACCGACGCATGGTGGGGGAGCAGGTAAGCACACGGCTCGCTGGTTTGCTTTGCAGCGACCGTGGACGAGGCACATCGTCTTCCACCATGATGGACGCGGGCGACGGGAAAGGGCTCCGTTCCAATCTGCTGCCTCATGCGACTATTATGTCTTCGCATTGAGGCGCATTCTGTGTTAGCGGGTCTGTGGTGCTTATTTTATCACATTGCGATATTATCCACAGAAAGTTTAACCCGCTTTTTTTAATCTTATTATGTCAAATATCAAGAATCTGGAGATGGCCGATGCCCTCTCCTCAAAGAGCTATATACGTATAAGCAATTCATTCTTCGGCTTCTTCCAGAAGGTCGTTTATGTGCCTACCGGCAGCCCAGTAAAAGTGTTTACGCTGGAGTATTCACCCGAAGAAGGCGGCCGTCTGGAAAAGCTGCTTTCCATGCCGCTCGACAAGTTGGATGCAGAACTTGCATCTAAAGGCAAGCCCGTGACCACCGCAGTCGGAAACTACCTGCTACAGGCCTGTGTGAGCGATGACCGTCAGTTCTGCGCGGTGCAGCTGCTGCGCTTCGCCGACCTGATGTACCATCCCCTGGCCGAACCCCGTTTCTTCGAGGGCGAGGCGGCTGCAAGTGTCGCACGCATCTTTCTTTAAGCGAAAGTAAACAGTAAATAGACAAACGGAACATTAATTATGGTTTACACACTCATCGTCTTGGCCGTCATGGCCTTGCTCTTCGCATCGAACCGGCTGCGCTCCGATGTGGTGGCGCTGTGTGCGCTGATTGCACTGCTCCTGGGTGGCATTCTCTCGCCGACGGAAGCCCAGTCGGGATTCTCTAATCCGATAGTCATCATGATGGCGGGACTGTTTATCGTCGGTGGCGGCGTCGTGCAGACGGGACTGGCCAAGATGGTGAGTTCGCGGCTGATGACGCTGGCGGGCCGTTCGGAGTTGCGTTTGTTTCTGTTGGTGATGCTGGTGACGGGCTTCACGGGTGCTTTCATCTCCAATACCGGCACAGTAGCTCTGATGATGCCCATCGTCGTGTCTATGGCCAATGCTGTCGGCATCAGCCCCCGGCGACTGCTGATGCCCTTGGCCTTCGCCAGCTCTCTGGGCATCATGACGCTTATCAGCACTCCTCCGAACCTCGTCATCGACGAGACGTTGCGTGAGGGGGGCTATGGCGGTCTTGGTTTCTTCTCGTTCCTGCCTGTAGGTCTCGTCTGCATGGCCCACTTCGCTGCTCACCATGTTCATCTCTAACACTGCCACCGCCGTGCTCATGGCACCTATTGCCCTGACGTCGGCCGAATCGTCGGGCATCAGTCCTGTGCCGCTGCTTGTTGCCGTCGCTGTGAGCGCCAGTATGTGCTTCGCCTCGCCATTCAGCACTCCGCCTAATGCGTTGGTGATGAAGGCCGGCCGCTACACCTTCATGGACTATGTCCGTGTGGGCCTGCCGCTTCAGCTCATCGTTGGCATCGTGATGATTATCGTGCTGCCCCTGCTCTTCCCGTTCTGATATGTTTTTTTAAGACACAGAGCCACGGGGTCACAAAGGTTTTAGGTGTGTTCTATTAATATAGGTTAAATAATGTTATTTCTTCGGGTTTTGATGGTACTTGGTATTGCAAGGTAGTAATATTTAGCCTACCTTTGCCCTCGCTTAAGCAAGCGGTCTCACGAAGCCGGGGACGCCCGCAAGCGTGAGAACGCAGCATGTGGAACCCTAAAACAAAGATTATCATGACAAAAGAAAGACTGACACGTTCGAGGAACAACAAATGGTTGGCCGGAATCTGCGGCGGCATAGCTGAGTATTTCGGCTGGAATGCCGAGGCGCTGCGCCTCGTCTGGCTCGTGCTGACGGTAGGAACCATGTTTTGCGGCGGCTTCATCTATCTGATCCTTTGGGTCATCATGCCACAGGAGTAGGCTGTTTGCCGATTGTGCAGAAAGGTGAATTGTATATGGTAAATCGTGAATGAGCCATCATGGATGTTGCTAATGCCAAGTCGCAGATGCGCAAGGGGATGCTCGAATACTGCATCCTACTCCTGCTGAAGCGCCAGCCGGCCTATGCCTCGGACATCATCCAGCAGCTGAAAGAAGCAGAGCTGCTGGTCGTCGAAGGCACGCTGTATCCGCTGCTGACCCGCCTGAAGAAGGACGGCCTGCTCGCCTACGAATGGCAGGAGAGCACACAGGGTCCGCCCCGCAAGTACTACCGCCTCACCCCCGACGGCCAGCGCTTTCTCGAAGAGCTGGACCGAGCCTGGGGCGAGATAGAGAGAACGGTAACGTTGCTAAGAGATCTGCCCCAGACCCTTCCCGCCCTGTAGGGCAGGGCTCCGGGATGTGACGAGAATAGTTTCGTTTATAGAACCCACCTTAATATTGATTCGTTTCTTACTAATCTTCATGACCGGATAGTCCCCGAGCGCCGGCTGCTCTCTGCCAGGACGTGAGAGGTCCTTGCAGTGTCGGGCGTCCCCTTTTGGGACGAGTGAGGGGCGGGTCTTTCAAAACAATGAAAAAGAATATCACCATCAATCTGTGTGGGCGTCTGTTTGCCATTGACGAGGATGCCTACGAGATGCTTGCAACCTACGAGCAGTCGCTGCGCAACTATTTCCGCACCCGCGAAGGCGGCGAGGAGATAGCGGAAGACATCGAAGCCCGCATCGCAGAACTCTTCGATGAAGTGAAGCAGCAAGGCACGCAAGCGATAAACATAGGACACGTGCGCGAGGTCATCCACCGCCTCGGGAAACCGGAGGAGATGGATGGAGAGGCCCCCCATTCAGCCCCCGATGGTGCTGCGGATGCTTCGTCTTCTGCCACCAATGGCCCCGACGCCCGCTCGGGGGCCGCAGGAGAGGCAAGTATGGCTGCCAAACGCCTCTACCGCAACCCCGCGGACAAGAAACTGCTGGGAGTGCTCTCGGGCTTCGCAGCCTACTTCGGCGCCGATGTGCTCTGGTGGCGTCTGGGCTTTGCGGCTGTCGTGCTGATGTCCTTCGTGGCCTCAAACTACAACTTCCTCTGGTTCCTGCCCGGACGTGGCCTCTATTTCAACATCCATTTCTGGGGCATAGCCCTCATCGTCGCTTACATCATCCTTGCTGTCCTCATGCCCGTGGCGGAGACGCCCGAGGACCGTTTGAGGATGAAAGGCAAGGAAGTAAATCCGCAGAACCTGGCGGAAGAAGTGGCCAATAGCAGTCCCTCTCCCCGCGCTTCCTACGAGGGAGGGAGCGGTTGCCATTCACGTGAAGAAAGCGCAACCTCTCAGATGCATGCTGCTCCCCTGTCAGGCCGGAATGGGCATGGGGCCGGGTCTGTCTTCTCCGGTTGCTTCGGCTGCATAGGGGGCTTCTTCGTCGCCCTGTGGACGGTCTTCACGACACTGCTCCGCTGGAGCATCTATGCTCTCGGCGCCTTCGTGGCGTGCCTGAGCTTGGTGGGCATCGTCACCCTGCTGGCCGTTGCGCTGAACCCCAGCGGGTGGTTCGAGAAGAGCGGCGGCATCCTCGTTTCGCCGGAGTTTGCTGCCGTGGTTCCCGACCTGAAGGTGCCGTTCTTCATCTTCGTCGGCGCGGCGCTGCTCGTGCTGGCAATCACCTCCTACGCCATCATCCACAGCCTCCTGAACGAATTCCGGCAGATGCCATCCATGCCCTACCGCCAGCGCATAGCCCTGCTGATGGTTTGGATCTTGGGGCTTGTGGCCTGCGGCGCTGCCATCGGCTATGGCTTGCCCAGGTTCATCGATGCCGACGAGAAATACAGCGAGCGGCATTGGAGGGAAATCGATGCCGAATGGCGCCAGGGCAACACCCACGAGGGTATCTTCGTACAGCCCCATGAGTGGGAGTTCCTGCAAGCAGGCGGTTGGAGCATCCTCAACGCTGAGGGCTGCAATGACCGCTTCACGGCACATGGCGAATATATGACGGGCGACCGCGATGTCAGCTATCTCGACTGCTACGATGACAACCACCGCCAGCGTCTGCGCGTGGAGCGTGCCGACACGCTGCAGCCCGGCACCTACCGCCTCACCTGTGCCGCCCGCGCCGACGGCACTGGAGCCTGCATCTACGCAATCGTGGGTGATGAGAGACCCCGGTTCGAGGAAATCCCTGCCACAGGCAATGTGGGTGGCGACATCTGGGAGGATGCAGAGACCGAGCGCTACCTCACCCTCATGCGGGAACGCAATCTTGCCGCCCGGCGCGGCGCAGACAACTTCTCGGACGAGAGCGTAGAAATACCCGAGGACGTACAGCGTATTCGCAGTGCCAACAAAGGGAAAGGTTTTGGATGGAACCAGATAGCCATAGCACCCATACGCGTGGACAAGACCGTGGTAGTGCGCTACGGCCTCACCTCTGATCCTGCATTCACCTGCCGCACATGGCTCGGCCACTGGTTCTCCGCCACCGACTTTGTGCTGCAGCGTATCACGGAATAGTTTTTTGCGGACACCGTTCAGGAAACAGATGAACTGTCGGCATTGCTCGGGACTTGCTTAGCATCTATCGTCAGCACAGATTCAAACAGCAATCTTTGATGATACTGTTTTCTGGCTTTGGCTATGAGTGCTTGCATAATCCAATACGTGTTTGATTCTTAAACCAACCTCTTTCGCCACGTGAGGTGGAAAGGCATTCCCTATCATCCGTCAGGCTTTGGTCTTGCGGGTGCCGAATTGCCATGTGTCGGGAAAGCCCTGCAGCCGCGCCAGCATACGCGGTGTGAGCTTTGTCATGCCCTCGAAATCGGCTTCAGGTGCCATGTCGGCAACGCTATTGCCGTTCACCCCCAGCTCGGCCCAGGCACGGCGCGCTCTTGTTGGCCCCAGATCTGGCCTTGTTTCTTCAGAACTGGCGGAATTTGAGGTGAATTGGCATTAGTTGACGGCCAGCAGGTCATAGCGGATGTCATCGCAGAGCAGCGAACAGCCCATGGTGTCGGCTGCCGGAGCAAATCCCTCGGACTCGCCCCCATGGAGAGGGCCGCTATCACTATTCGCAACGGCAGATGCCTCACCCTCAGCAGAATATGCATTGCGCTTCTCCGTCGCGTATGCAGCTTCGTTTTGCACCGGGCGGGGAGAGGCGCTGTAGGCGTGGACTGGCGTAGGGACATGGACGACTCGCGTGAGGTAGATGGTGTCGTGGATGGGAAGAGCGGCTTCCCCCCCGCCACCCCTGCCAAGGAGCGGGGAGTGCTTACCCGTTGTGGCAGTTGCCGTTTCATAGTTCCTGGTTTGAACTCCCACATCTATTGGAGCGGGGCTGAGGCTTCTCCCCACGAAGAAGGCCACCACGACAGCGGCCGCCGTGGCTGACCACCAGAGGGGTGTGGGCATGCGGCGATGCCGTATGGGGCAGGGAGCCACGTTGAGGTGTTGGTTCTGCTCGTCGCGGAGCTCGCGGGCGGCAGCGAGGATGTCAGAGTCGGTGAGTTTCATATCTTATTTTCTTTCTTATGCGTAGTCACGCAGCTGTTGGCGGATGCTGTTCATTAGTTTGTGCAGGCGGCTCTTGACCGTTCCCTCCGGTATGTCGAGGATGGCAGCAATCTGCGGCACAGAGAGTTCCTCTTCGTGGCGGAGCGAGAAGAGAAGGCGCTGGGGTGGTGGCAGCGCGTCGAGCACCCCTTCAAGGGCCTGGCGAAGCGTCGCGCGGTCCATGTTGACTTCTATGTCCTCGTCCGTGGTGGGTTCGGCATCGTGCGTAGAGAGATAGTCGGCGGCGTAGGCGTTGCGGCGGTAGCGGTTGCGGCAGAGGTTGTAGGCGATGGTGAAGAGCCACGTATCTACCCTGCGCCCCGGGACATAGCGGTCGCGCGACTCGTAGAGGCGGAGGAAGGCATCGTGCGTGGCATCGGCCGCGGCCTCGGCATCGCCGCCCAGCTGGCGGAAGAAGAAACCTTGCAGGCGACGGGCATAGCGGCGATACAGCTCCTCGAAAGCCGTCTCACTGCCGGCAGCGACGCGCAGCATAAGCTGCTCGTCGGTCTGCCGGGCTGAGAATCTGAAGGGGAGCTTCATATCGTGACGGTCAGTAGCTTCAGGAACTCTTGTTTCCGCTCCTCGCTCATGTCGGTGTTCTTCACGCCACACTCGAGCAGGCGTTGCAGCCAGTTGTAGCGCGCCAGGTCGTGCTTGGCATAGTAGGGCAGCAGGTCGGAGAGCAGGACAGCGTAGTTGGCCGACAGGCGCTGCCCCGACGTCCATTCGGGACGGAACGAGACGAGCAGGTACTCCAGTAGGTAACGCTCCTCCACGTTGCGGCGTTTCACGGCCATGTTGTCATAGGCCTTGGCCGAGTACTTCAGCGTCAGACCCTCGTTGTAGAGATGCGCCTTCCACGGGTCCATCGTCTGCTGTGGCGTGGTGGTGGAGAAATACACGCGACTGCCGTAGCGGTCGATGATGGTCTGTAGCAGCGTGCGCTCATACTCGTCGAAGGTCCCCGACTGCCATGCCGGGAACTCGACCCCCAGCTTTGCAGCCAGCCACTCACGGTACTCCTTCACGGCCAGGAAAGGCACGCAGACGATGGTCTTGTCGCGGTGCAGCCCCATGCCCTCCTGTATGAGCCACTTGGGGATGATGGCAGCATCGCCGCTGGCAATGAAGATGCCATCCTGGTCCATGCCCGCGAGCTCATTGTAGCTGTAGCGCAGCACGGCCTCGCTGTAGAGACCGCTGTCGAAGAAGCGCTTCGCCATCTGCGCCATGCGCTCCTCCTGTCCCTTCATGGCCAGATAGCACACCCACTCGTTGTAGTCGCTGAGCTGCATGTCGTCGGGCAGCATGGCCAGGGCTGCCTCGGCGTAAGGGTCGCCGTCGGTCTCGTCGCCATGCCCCAGCTTGATGGCCATATAGGCGCACTTATTATATGTATAGGTGTCGGGGATGGCAGCCCGCATCTCGTGCACGGCGGCTCGCGCCAGGCTGTCGGCAGGCTGTCCGAACCACCCCATGTAGCGTGAAGCATTGTAGTAGTTCAGCCATGCCGTCTCGTCCTGCGGGTTGCGGCGTGTGGCTTCTTTCCAGGCGCTGCGCTGTTCTGTGTACCACAGGAAATCCTTCTCCGAGACGATGGGACTCTGTATCTCCACGGGCTTGGTCTGCGCCATCAGGCCCAGTCCCATGACCACTGCGGCCACCACGGCCATTACTCTTCTTGTATTCATTGTTACTTGTGCTTTTTTGATGATGTTACTGTTCTGCGAAAGTCCATCGACGTCAAATGGGCTTTTCTACAACAGCATACACACGAAGCGCGGGAACGTTCACGACGGGCATCAGTTTTTTTTGTCGTCATGTGCTTCATATCGTCATTTAGCGCTCAATATAGGTGCAACCACTGCGTCGTCGCGACGCAGCGGTTGCGTAGATTTTAAGAGAGTGTTTATGGATTATATATCAGAATTGGTTAAGTCGGCTGGTGTCGATGTTCGTAGCCACGCCGCCGCGGTCAATCTCCACTTTGTCGGCTGTTCCGCTGAAGGTGGTCTTGGAGGCCCCGTCGCAATTGGCGTTGATGCCGGTGCAGTTGACCTTGGCGTTGAGCTTGGAGGCCCCGGTACACACTGTGCGTAGGTGGCCGCCTTTGAGTGTGACCTCGCCCTTGCTGGCGCCGGAGAGTGTGAGGCTGATGTCCCCTGTCACCTCAGCCGAGAGATTGAGCTTCGATGCTCCGTTGACGCTAAGGGTGGCGTTCTCGCATCGTGAGGCTTGCGGCAGGTTGACCTTGCTGGCTCCGCTGATGCTGAATCGGATGTTTTTGGCGCCGAGTTGCTCGATATCAGCCTTGCTGGCGCCGCTCACGTCGCCTTTGAAATGCCTGCACCCGATGTCGCCGACCTCCGTTTTCGATGAGCCGCTGAGATGGATATTTAATTGGTCGCACTCTAAGGCATCGGCCTTGAACGCCGAGACACCTTGAAGCCGCACTGTAAGCCGGTCGGACGAGAGGCGTTTGCTCACGAGGAGCGAAACGCCGCTGAGGCTGATGTCCTGCAGGCTGGGTGCCGTGAGATGCAGTATGAAATTGTGCTGGCCGTCGGGCTGGTCCTTCTTCTTCACGTTGTTGAACGTCTTGCTGTGCTTGGCACGCACCTTAAGCGTGCCGGCAGTGGCGTTCACCTCCATCTGGTCCAGCCAGTCCGTGCGGCCTGTCAGCCGGACGTCATAAGTGTCGCCTTGTGTGTAAATGACCTTCACGACGTTGCTCACGTCAAGCTTCGTGAAGTCCTTGAGCGGATAGCTACGGGTGGAGAATGCAGACCTCCCCTCTGCCTTTCCTGCATGGGAGGGGGCAGTCACTCGTGCGGTGAGGACTGCAACTGATGCGATTGCGATGATGAGTGTAAGGAGTCGTTTCATATTCGTAGATGGCTTTTGATGTTTGTTCTCTTGGGTGGTATCTGCTTGCAGCCTCACCGGGAGGGTGAGTCGTGGCTGTTTTTCATCTTAATGACAATCGTCACTTTCCCGTCGTGTGCCTGCAAGGGTTGCCTGCCGGTGTATTGGAGCATATAGATGCGGTCCTGATGCTTGCCTTCCACGGCGACGAGCAGCGTGTGACGGTTGTCGGCGTCGATGTTGTGGGAGAAGCATCCCGTCCTGCTCTCGGCCTCGAAGGTCTCCTGGCAATGGCCGATGTCTATGCCTCGAGTGAGCTCTCGCACCTTGATTACACGGACGACTTCATGCGTCTGCGGGTCGCGCTCCACCACGCTGGTGAACTTGCTGCGTCCGATGGTGCTCTCGTTATCCACGAAGCGGTCGATGCTGTTCTCCATGCGTGGAGCGCCGCTGAGCGACGAGCCTTGTGCCCGAAGGCCTGCAACGGCCACAAAACTGATGAGCCAAAGTAAGATATATCGTTTCATGAGTCTAAGTAATAGGTGATTGTTCATTCTCTCATTGCTCTTCCAGAATCCTGTGCACCACGGCGCGCATCTCAGGATCGGCGGTAGCTTGCAGTATGGCGTGCTCGGCTTCGGTGGCTAAGTCGTAGGTCGGCACATTGGCCTCTGCCACCTGCGCCATGGCCAGCGCCTCGCTGATTTCGGTCTTGATGCTACCGAGGTCATCGATGCGCTGTCCGTCTCTAAGCGTGTAGCTGCCTTCGTAGCGTGCCAGCTCGCGTCTCTCCTTGACTTGCGGTGCGATGACCAGTATGGCCACAGCCACGAAGACGGCAGCGATGGCGAAGGCGACGGCCGCAACGCTCGCCCTCCGTGTCAGCGGGCGAGTGCTTGCTCTTGAGGCCTGTGACGCGGACGTCAGTTCTGATGTCCTGCCTCTTTCCTCTGCCTCCAGCCTGTCCACCAGCGCGCTCAGTCGCTGTTCCAGCCCTTCGGGGATGGGAATCTCATGGGTGCTTGGTATCTCATTCATCGTCGTAACAGTTGTTGAAGTTTCTTTTTACCACGGCTCCACAGCACGCGCACGTTCACGGCGCTGAAGCCCGTTTCCTTTTCTATCTCGCCGAGCGAATAGTCTTGCAGCAGATGTAGCTCTGCCACTCGCTGTTGGTTCTCCGGCAGGGTGTGTATGGCATGCTCCACCTTGGCAACCGCCTCCTTGGATTCTATCGCCGAGGAGGCGGATTGCCTGTCCGCCACCCGCACGTCCTCGGACTGCGTATCGGCTTCTGCCAGCCTGCCGCGTCTCAGGCTGTCAATGCAGAGATTACGCACCAGTGTCTGGCAGTAGGCCGCCAAGTCTTCATCCACCGGAACACGGTCGCGACTCTGCCACAGGCGGATGAAAGCCTCCTGCACTGCATCCTCAGCGTCCTGTGGGTTGCCCAGGAGGCTGTAGGCCGTGCGGTACATCGCCGTACTCAGTGGCAGGAAGGTCGTTTTGAATGTAGCAGCTGTCATCATTGCTTGGGACTTACACTTATAATAACGAGAAAACAGCCCCGTTTGTTACACTATGCTGCCGAAAATGTTGGGTTGCCGCGTGGCAGAATGCTTATCTTTCCCCAAAAAAGTAAAGTCGCCACCGGCGTCAAGCCGACGGCGACCCTACAGCATGAGAGAGTATTTATTGGCGGTTGTTCTATTGCTGCTCCTGTACTTCCTCCTTCTTCGAGAGCCAGTACTCGATGATGAAGGCGATGAGCAGTCCCACGCCGAAGCCTCCGGTGATGGTCATCCAGAAATAGATGTCGTCTGCGCTGACGCCGAACAGGGCATTGCACATCGCTCCCAGTCCGGCTCCGAGAAAGAAACATCCGGTGCGCAGGGTGCCGTATTTGCTGTGCTTCTTGCTCTGCTCCTCGATGAGGAGCTTGGCCGTGTCGGCGTCGGTGCCGGCCTGGATGAGTGCCAGGCGGAGCTCGGTGTCACGCTGTTTTTTCTTGATTTCGTTGGTGAACACCATCACGATGGCCACGATGGGGATGGAGAGAGACAGGACGATGGCGGCGAGGCCTTCCAGTTCAATTTGATGGAGCATGATTCTGTTTATGTTTTTTAGTGGTTAAACTTCGGGTTCTCAGAGAGCGCTTTCTGTAGTTAAGACCCGCGACGGCATGTTTTATTACACTTCGCCGGGCGAAAACTGACAGACGGCGTAGCGGGCAGCATAGAAGAGGGCTAGTGTGGGAAAGGGCATCACGTAGAGTGTCAGGCTCGTGGCGCTATGTTCATTAATAATAATGTACGCGCACGCAAAGAAGATGAGCAATACCAGCGGCAGGCCGAAGCTGAAGGCTACGACGCGCGCCCAGCGGCGAAGCCACGCACGACGCTCGCGACGGCGCACATCGGCTATGATGAGTTGGTCGAGGTCGGTGAGCAACGCCCGGCGCTGCATCGTCTGGCGGATGAGGATGTCGAGGTCAGAGTCTGTTATTTCGTTCATGGGTGAGGATGTTTTTGAGTCGTTCGCGTATGCGATGGAGTTTCACGAGTACATTGCTCTGCGTGAGTCCCGTGCGACGGGCTATGTCGGCAGTCTTCAGTTGCTCGAAGTAATGCAGGTGAAGCAGCTGTTGGTCGGCAGCAGGGAGGGTGGCAATGGCGGCTTCCATCTGCTGGAGGCGGGCTTCGTGGTCGGGGGAGGCGGGCTCTGTGTCGGCGGACATACCGCCGATAACGGAACCAGGGAGGGCGTCGAGCGAGGTGGTGCGCCGTCGGCGTTCTTTGTCGAGGAGCTTCAGGGCAGTGTGGGTGGCGATGGCCGCGAGCCAGGGGCCGAGCTGTGTGCCGCGCCAGGCGTCGATGCTCTCGTAGGCGCGCACGAAGGTCTGCTGCGTGACCTCGGCGGCTCCTTCCTCGTTGTGCATCACGCCCAAGGCTTTCGAGAAGACCATCCCCGAATAGCGGTGGACAATCTCCGCGAAGGCCTTTTGGTTGCCTTGGCCTGTCTGCTGTGCGAGTTCTTTGTCTGTCATTCTGTGGTGGGTGCAGTTCCGTCGGTCGGGCTGCTTCTTATCCTATAGACCCACGATAGCCAGGATTATTACAGGCGGCAGGCATTTTTTTCGGCTTTCATGATTCTGGTTCCCACGCATGCCGCCTCATATCCACACAGCCATTGTCCTTGATGCACACGCCCTCGGACATCAGCAGTATGGCCTAGTGGTGCCATCCGGGCACGGTGCGTCCTGTGCTGCTGACGACGCGGTGGCAGGGCAGGTTGAGTTCCAGAGGGGCATCGTGCATGGCCCGTCCCACGAGGCGGCTGTGTGTGGGCCAGCCTACGAGCGCGGCAATGCGGCCGTAGGAAAGGACGTGTCCGGCAGGAATCTGCCGGACGACGTCATACACTTCTGCATAGAACGCAGCGGTGTCGGGACCTCTCATCATCGGGGTGAGGCAAAGGCGAACAGAGGTTTGCTCGCATCCATCCGCTGTACGGCGCCCCTGTTCAATAGTTCTCCGCCTTGATCTGGAAGTAGCTCTGGGGGTGGTTGCAGGTGGGGCATACCTCGGGAGCCTTCCGTCCGATGACGATGTGTCCGCAGTTGGCGCACTGCCAGATGACGTCGCCGTCGCGGGAGAAGACCACGGCGTCCTCGATGTTCTTCAGGAGGCGGCGGTAGCGCTCCTCGTGGTGACGCTCTATGGCTCCTACGAGTTCGAACTTCTCGGCAATCTCGTCGAACCCCTCCTCCCGGGCCTCACGTGCCATGCGGGCATACATGTCCGTCCACTCCTGGTTCTCGCCGTTGGCGGCGTCGGCCAGGTTCGTGGCGGTGTCGCTGATGCTGCCGCCGTTGAGGTACTTGTACCACATCTTGGCGTGCTCCTTCTCGTTGGCGGCCGTCTCCTCGAAGATGGCGGCAATCTGCACGTAGCCGTCCTTTTTGGCCTTTGAAGCGAAATAACTGTACTTGTTGCGGGCCATGCTCTCGCCGGCGAAAGCCTCCTGGAGGTTGCGCTCGGTCTTGGTTCCTTTGAGTTCTTTCATAATGTCTCTGCTGTTCATTTGTGGGATAAACTGTCTTTTTCTGCCGCAAAGATAGCGAAAGAATTCCGATATAATAATAAAAGAATAGGAAAAAATAGAAAAAAGATTAGGATTTCGCTGCCGGTGGCAAAGCAAGCGTACCACCAAGACGCTGCGCTCGACCTTCGGTCGCTTCGACACTTCTTTGCTGAGCAAAGCGACCAAAGGTCGAGCGCGAAGAAAGCACCATCGCTCAATAATCGGGGTGTGCGCAGCACCCACGGATGTCAGCCGGTATCGGCTTCAACCGTGATGGAAGAACTGTTTACTTGACTCGGTAAAAGATATTATTCAACGGTATTTATAGTTAAATAATATGAATTTATTTGCCTGAATCAACAAAAACCTCTTCCTTTGCGGCAGAATTAAACGATAAATACCGTTGTTTATGGTCAAATTAACAGCAAAAGAAGAAGAAGTGATGGAGTGGATCTGGCAGCTCGGACCCTGCTCCCCTAAGGATGTCGTGGCTCAGTACGACGAGCCGCGCCCGCACATCAACACGATAGCCACCGCCTTCCAGGCGCTGGAGAAGAAAGGCTATCTGACGCATCGCGCCCAGGGACGCGGCTACATCTATGAGTCCGCCGTGGAGCAGGAGACCTACGGGCGCTCTAAACTGACCTCGTTCGTGAACCGCTACTTCGGCAATTCGTACATGCGTGTCGTGTCGGCGTTCGTGAACGAGGAGAAGGTCACGGAGGGCGAACTACTGCAATTCCTTGCTGACCTGAAGAAGAAGTAACCGCCATGACAGCCAGTCTCTTCATATACCTGTTGAAGTGGTCGCTCTGCCTGACGCTGTTCTATTCGCTGTTCCGGCTCTGCCTGCGCAGCGAGACCCTGCATCGGCTCAACCGTGCGGTGCTGCTGACGATACTCGTCGCCAGTATGGTCCTGCCCCTGTGCAGGTTGAGGACAGCGCGCCCGACCATCACGTCTGCAGGCATTCAACACGCCGAGGCGGTTATCACGTCTCAGTTCAAGCAGCCAGCGCCTGTCATGTCGTTGCCGGAAAGGCCGCAAACGCAGGCCTCGACGCCATTCCCATGGATGCGGCTGACCGTTTATATTTATATAATAGGTGTAGTCGTGTTCTTCGGCGTTTATGTGTATAGCCTCTTGGGACTGCTGCTGATGTTGCGTGCCGGGCGACGCGTGCAGATGAACGGCGTGCCGTCGGGCGTCCGCCTCATCTGCTACGAACAAGTGCAATCGCCATGCAGCTGGATGCATTGGATTCTCGTTCACCCCAAGGACATGCAGATGCCTATTATCCGTCATGAGCTGTCGCACATCCGTCACGGCCACTCATGGGATATGTTGCTCAGCGAGTTCACGGCACGCATGCTGTGGTTCCTGCCCTTTGCATGGATGCTGAGGCAGGACCTGGCCGACGTTCACGAGTACGAAGCCGACCGCGACGTGTTGCGCTCGGGCATCAACGAGGACGAGTATCAGCATCTGCTGATTGCCAAAGCCACTCGCGCTCGGCTGCGTCCCGTGGTGAATGCCCTCACGCAGAGCTCCGTCAAGAAACGTTTCATGATGATGTGCCGCCGTCCGAGTCATCGGGCCAGCGCCATCAAAGCCCTTTATTTGCTGCCCTGTGCCGGCATGGCACTCACGGCCTTTGCTCGCCCGGCTTGGGTGGAAGATGTAAGGAACCAGTTACAGGCTGAGGACTCGGACTCTCCCCCCGCCCTCCCTGATAGGGAGGGAGCAGAATGTATTAGACAGGATGAAAGAATGCAGTCCTCGAAGGTGACCGCTCCCTCCCTCCCGGACTCTCCCCCCGAGGATCCGGACTTTTCCCCCGAGGATCCGGACTTTCCCCCCTCCCTCCCTGATAGGGAGGGAGCAGAATGTATTAGACAGGATGTAAGAATGCAGTCCTCGAAGGTGACCGCTCCCTCCCTATCAGGGAGGGCGGGGGGAGAGTCCGGGAGGGCG
>Ga0310694_10002888_pt1 | contig 17163 bp, 16 predicted proteins | sample 174DNAGHGhighgp2_FD_203884 | JGI IMG/M metagenome (GOLD analysis project Ga0310694, IMG submission 203884) | Sheep rumen microbial communities from Palmerston North, Manawatu-Wanganui, New Zealand - 1742 DNA GHGhigh gp2 (v2) (version 2) | ecosystem: Host-associated > Mammals > Digestive system... | reverse complement strand
GCAAAGGCAAACTGAGCATTTACCATTAAGAACATAACAAAAGTAAAAACTAACTCCCCGACAGAGAATAAGTAATATAAAGAAGCTCCATAAAAATCAGCGGTAGTACCGGCAAGTGCATAGCTTTTGTTAGCTAAAGCCCCGGCCATATTATTAGCGAAAAAATTAACGGAGTGCTTACTTAAATACAAAAACAAATCAGAACTGAGTTGCCTGAAAACAAGCGGTTCAAACCGGACTTTAATAAGATGGTCTTTAGCAAATTGACATAGATTACGTAAAATAGTACAGAAAATCATTAAAACAAAGAAAACAAAAAAAGTAATTTTAATCATTTCAAAATTAACACCAGGCTTAAACAGACCGACTAATTTTGAAAAATAATAAGGTGCTAATTTTCCGGCGATGATACTCGTCAGCAAAGAAATCACAATCAAACCGAATAGGCCTTTATTACGCCAGGCGTAAAGCCACATAAATTTATAAGGGTTTTTCGGAAATGGTTTCATTTTTATCCATGATGTCTGTTAGATAATAAAATAAATATAGTTAAAATTTATTACTTTTTATTTAATAGCCTGAGAAGATGTTGACAAAAAACTTGACTTTAAACTAGAAAAAAATATAAACGGAATATAAAACATATTATTGTCTAACTTAAATTTTTTTGGATTATGGAAAAGAAAATCTTGATTTTCAACTATTTTGTGAAGAAGGTCGCAGACAAAGAAAAAGAACTTTTAGACCTTCAAGATGACCGCGCAGCATTACTGGCTGTCATATTCTCTCACGCATATGTGCAACATCGCCACGCAACCGGATGCAGCTCTGAGGCTTTATATATGGCCGATCCTAAAACTGCAGAAGAACTCTTTATCTTGCTCTGTTCAAATGCCGAAAACCACGGGGATCATTTGATGAAGTTGTTCAATTTCCGTAGGGTGCCGCTGTATGAATATGGTAATTCCAAGGATGACATGAGCGACAAAGATTTGGCGACATACCTTAGCAACGAACTCTATCCCGCTTGTCGTAACGGTATTGACAAGGAAATCTATGGTGCTTTGATACCAAACAAGACATCAGAAGAGTTAGACGATATACTTCGTCATATTATACCGAGTTATGCTCGCAATGTCGGTGTTGCTGAGCTTGAGTTGCCGGCTCCCTGCACAGCGACAGAAATGATTGATCGCGCGTGGAACAGGATGATGGAACACAAAGGTTTTGTGGAACTCCTTAGCCCACGCAATAAGCACAATTACTTCCGTCATAGCAATATCTATGATTGCTATGCAGGTCACATTAGTACAATGTTGGATCAAAATGCGTAAAAAAAAGAGAAACATAAGAAAACATCGTCGTTTTTGTAGCGACGATGTTTTCTTATATAAAAAAAGCCGCCATAAAGACGACCTTTTATGTTCAATGGCGGCATAACCATAACACATTTCTAACTAATTTGGTATCGGAAATGTATATACAGCATGAAAAAATAAGAATATTATATGATTGGTGGATGAAAATCCAAAACCATATTGCTATAGTTAGCAATTGATAAATTTTTGTTATAAAGATGTTACAAACCCATGCTATATAATTCTCCATTTAAAAAACGCAACTCTATTGTTTGATATCCAACATATCCTCCAAAACTATTTTTAGCATTATAAGAAACCTCTGTACACCAACCTAAAATTGGAGTTGTGAAAGAATCTCTTGAATGAAAATCGCAATGATAAAGTTTCCCCCACTTAAATTTCGCACTATCAGGATCTTTTAACGTAGCTTTTATACCACGTTCCGCATATACTTGATATCCATCTTTAGGCGCTTTGCCATAGGATTCTTCAGTTGCATCTTCTAATAATTTGTCTAAATTATTTTGATAGGTATTTACACATGAAGAAAGCATAAATACAAATAGAAACACAAATATTTTTTTCATAGTTCGTCTACCTTTTTAATTACAACAAAAAAGCCGCCGATAAGGCGACTGGAAGTTGGTAACTACACAAAGATAGTGCGACATATTGACTGGAAAAGCTTATTTTGCCGCCTTCCAGTCATAAATGACTTTCAGGCGTGCAAATGTCTCGTCTTTACACAAACAGACGCTTTGTGAGAGGTTACCACACCCCAGACAGGAATACCCCATCCAAAAATAAGGATAAGAAGAAAAACATGAAAAGTAAAGAGGAAAAAAATGACTTGAGAAAAATAAACTTTAGAATATTGATTTTACAAAAAATAAAACCTAAATAAAAAGTAACGTAACTATTAACAAGAGAATAATAATGAAACTGAACGAACTTAATAATACTTTAATACAATTTTTGGATAAATGTGAGTTTAATATCAAGGATATAGATGGACTATCTGCAAAAATTGAAAACAGCAAAACAATCTTTTCAGAATTAAAAAAATTACAAGAGTTAGACCTGTTTGATTTAAATGATTTTAAATTATTAACAGAAATGAATAATATTGGTATAAATAATAATTTACAAAATTTAAATCTAAATCCAAACATGATTTCTAGGTGGAAAGGTCTTTTAAATGATATTAGATCAAAAGTGAGTACAATATCACGAATACTTTCAAAAATTACAAGGGAAGAGAATCAATACCAATTTAACATTAAGTTATCATCAAAAATAAAATATATGGATGATTATTTCAAGTTTAACAATTTAATATGTGAGCTTACCAAAGATATACAGGCTATTTCCCTGGAAAATCAAGCAGTTTGCAAATTAAAGTTTAATGGCTTTGAAAAAGGATCAGATTATATACAGTTTATTGTAGAAGCAATCAATGGTACAAACATTGATGAACTTTACGCATACCTCAATAATTTAATAAGTATTGCAAAAGAATTTATAATCATTAAAGGATTGTATTTGGGTAATGAATGGGTTAAAGAAAAAATAAGATTAACTCGGGCTCAAGCTAATTTAACTGAAAAAGAAGTTCAGGAAAAAGAAATAGATAATCAACTGCGTCACAATTTTATAGAACAAAAATTAAGTGATGCAAAAGATGGATTAACTGAAAAAATAGAAGAGAAACTTTCTGAAAAAATTATCTTAAAATTAATAGAAATTATTGAGCAACAAAATGAGATTATTCCATCATTAAACGCTCCTACATACATTACCCAAGATGAAAAAAATATAATTAATTACGAAAAATTAAAAGAAATAGTGGAAGCAAATAATAAACCGAAACAATTAGTATCAGATATATCTGAACAGAAAAAAGAATAATTTTTTCCCTCGCCCCGCGACGGTCGCGGTTTCAAGCCAATCTCTGTCTGCAAGTTAAAGCAAAGAGGGTACCATTTTAGGTACCCTCTTTGCTTTAACTGGCGGGAGCGACGGGGCTCGAACCCGCGACCCCATGCGTGACAGGCATGTATTCTAACCAACTGAACTACGCCCCCATCAGAACAAACAAATTTATAGCTAACAAAAAACATAAATGCAAGAGTTTTTTTTATTTTTTATGATTTTTTTCCAAGATCAATGCTTGACGCAGTTTCATCGGTATTTTAATTCCCCGAACTTCCGGTTCTTCTTTTTCAAAGTCTTTCCATTGCTGCTCGGAGATATCTGTACGAACACGGCGGTACTCTTTAATAATCCAAATGTGCATATCACTTTTTTGAATATAGACACCCCCCAATGTCATTCCATTGAAGTTTTCTCTTTTTATTTCGGCGATAAGTTTTTGCAAAGCTTCTGCTTCCGGCACATAAACATTACCGCTGATAGTAAGCATAAGTTCACTTAAAACATAGAATTGTAATTCTTGATGCCAACTTAAAAACTCGGCAATATCAAAAGAAACTCCGCATTTTCCCCACAGATGAACTTTATTATTAATAATATCATGCACTGTTTCTTCAATAAACTGCCGCGTGCGTTGTAGATTTTGTGCGGCCAAACCAAGTCGTTCCGGTGTAATTCCGGTTTCATCCGCTAGCAAAGGTAGAAATTTCCGCATCTTTACTCTAAGAAAATCGGTACACTGATTAGATTCATCTTCCACCCAAGAAATACCTTTATTTTTCAAATAAGCCTTTAATTTATCGGGATGAATATAAAGAAATGGGCGCAAAATCTTTATATTATTGCGTTCAGAAATTTCATTCATAGCGGATAAACCAAATAAACCGCTTCCGCGTTCCAAGCGCATTAAAAAAGTCTCAGCTTGGTCAAAGAGATGATGAGCAATTGCTAAATATTTAACCTGATGTTCTAAACACCAATCGCAAAGAAGATTATAACGTGCCACACGTGCCGCTTCTTCAATGCCAGTTTTTGGTTTTCTTCCCATCCATGATAATATATGATGCTCAATTTGATGTTGCTCCATGAGCGTTGCAACATATTCAGCTTCTTGTCGCGATGTCGGGCGTAAACCGTGATCCACAGTTAGGGCAACAAGTTTAGCCTTGGGCAAAGTTTCTTTAATAAGCAATACCAAAGCCAACGAGTCCGCACCGCCGGAAACGCCGATTGCAATTGTTTCTTCCTCTAGTGAATGTTTCTTAAAAAAATCTTGAATTAATTGCAATTTAGAGCCTTTGCTTCATCTTCTGCACGCTTAGAAATATCAGGATTTACCCTGCCAAATATCGTAGGGATATTTGTAAATGCCGTACAGGCTTCTTCTTTTTTATTTAATCCTTTCATAGACAGGCCCAATTTTAACAAGCAATCAGGACCTTTCGTTCCTTCCGGATACTTTGTATATCCTTCTTTGAATGCGACGGCAGCCTTAGCAAAATCTTGTTTTTTATAATATATTTCGCCTAACCAATATTGAGAGTTCGCCGCCAGACTATCTTTTGGATAAGAATTGAGGAATTGTGAAAATTTCTGTTCGGAATCATCAAGCTTATTATTTTTCAAATCATTTAAGGCTTGTTCGTACAAGTCTTTTGGGGAAACATTAGCCGGAGCTTTCGCCTTTGTATCAACAGAAGAAGTTTTCGCAGGTTTAGAAGATGTTACCGGCGCATTATTACCGGCTTGACGCTTCATTTGCGAAAAGCGAAGTTCAATATCTTTATCAAACATTTCCATTTTCTTTTCTAAAGTATTTAGGCGATATTCTATATTTTCGACTTTACCGTTAATATCACGAATAAGTTGGTCATATTCCCCCAAGCGCACTTGCACATTTGAAACGGATTCCTGAGGTGCTGTTGTATCATTACTTTCGCGATAGAGTTGCCGTTGAATAGAAATGACATCTTCCTTAAGCTGATTAATTTCTTCTCTTAACAAACTGTCATCGGCCTTAGCATTGAAGATAGGTAATGTAAGCAATAAACCAAAATACAGAAAACAAACTTTTTTCATTTTTCCCTCATAAACAAAAACACTTCCTAAAATATAGTCGAAATATTTTATAACACAACAAAAAAAACGTATTCTTGCGAATACGTTTTTCAAACATTTGTTAAATTAAAAATTACTTGCTTAATTCAACAACAGTTACGCCACGACGGCTCTTTGCATAAGCTTCTTCGGTATCACCCGGGAAAGCATATTCTTTGCCGTAAGAAACAGTAGCGATTCTCTTAGCACAAACGCCTTGAGATACTAAATATTGCTTAACAGCTTCAGCACGGCGTTCACCTAAAGCCAAGTTGTATTCAGCTGTACCTCTCTTATCGCAGTAACCTTGAATAACAACATTAACTTTCTTATTCTTCTTCAACCAAGCGGCTTGAGAATCAAGTGCTGCAACAGCTTCAGAAGACAAAGCAGAGCTATCAAATGCAAAGTAAACAGTAGTATCTGCATTTTCAGCAAACTCACGAGCGAGTTTGGACTGGCAATCGCTACCGCCAAACCAACTACTTGTAGTAGAACAGCCTGACAACAAAACAACTGCACAAAGCAAGCTTAAAAGTTTTTTCATTATATTTTCTCCATATGGTTAAAATTTTTCGTTGCATAATGAGATAATCCCAAAATCAACTAGACAAAGTTAAATTAAGCAATAAAAGTAAATATTTCAATAACAATCTAAACTTTTTGTGTATAAAACTATTTATTTAATAGATATTATGCATAAAACATTAGTTTGAGAAGCCATAACTTTTAAGAACTTTCTCTCTTTGTGTCTCAATATCAAAATTAGGACGAATATTGAGTTGCGGTGCGATTCGGGTGATGATTTTACCGCCTGTCGGCACAGAATTCCAACCGGAAGTTACAAATCCGTAAGTTTCCTTTAAAGGTTTAGGATAATCAATAATAACCATAACGGCGTACTTCGGATCAGAAACAGGAAATGCGGAAACAAAGGAAGTAATATTTTGTCCTTGAATATACCGTCCGTTTTTATCCAATTTATTAGCCGACCCCGTTTTACCGGCAACTTCATAGCCAGCAATATTGGCATTTTTACCAGAACCGTAGATGACCACATCTCTCAAGAGTTTGCGCATATCCATTGATGTTTGTGTAGAAATAACTCGACGTGTTTTTCGTCCGGTAGGTTCTTCAATAAGCGTGGGCGGAGTGTAGAGGCCGCCATTTAACATAGCAGAAAAAGCCGTTAAAATATGTAAAGGTGTAACCGATATGCCATAACCATAGGCCGCGGTAGCGACAGTATCATCTTGCCAAGATCTTTCACTGCGGTGGAGTGGTCGTCCTTTTTCATAAATTTCTAAGTTTTCAATTTTATCAAAAAATCCGAGATTCTTAAAGAATTGAATCTGCAACTTCTTACCGACCCGCAAAGCCATTAGAGCAGAGGCAATATTGGAAGAATAAATAAGCGTCTCACCAACTGTTAACCATTTTGCAGGAACGCGATAATCTGTGATTTTATGCCACCCCATTTTAAGCGGCTTAGTTGCATCAAAACTATCAGTTATCTTAATTTTACCGCTATCCAAACCTAAGGCGGTATTAAATACCTTAAAGACAGAACCGGCTTCATAGACACCGAGAGTGGCAAAATTAAATTTCACATCAGGATCCTTAAAATCTCTTTTATTTAAATCATAATCAGGCACAGAGGATAGTGCTATAATTTCAGATGTATTAATGTTCATAACAATAGCAGTGGCTCGTTCAGCCATAAACTTTTCTTTAGCTTTAACGAGTTCATCTCTAACAGCATATTGTACGCCTAAATCAATGGTAAGTCGTAAATCTTTAGTAGAATAATTAAGGCGATTATTAAGTGATTTTTCTAATCCGGCGATTCCCTCATTATCAATATCGGTGTTACCAAGAACATGCGCTAATAATTCCTTTTGCGGGTAAACACGGATTTCACTCGGTTCAAATTCTAATTCCGGAAAACCTAAAGCATTGACCCGAGCCTGTTGTTGGGGTGTGATATTACGTTTAATGTAAGCAAATTTAGATTTACGAGTTAATATATGTAAAAAGTCATCATAACTTGTTTCCGGAAAGACTTCTGCAAGTTTTTCTGCAATAGCTTGTGGATTCGTAATTTTATGCGGATGCGTAATCAAATTGACTGTAGGTAAATTAGTGGCAACAATAACACCGTTTCTATCAGTAATATTGGCGCGTTGAACCGGTGATACACCACGAATGCGAGGACGATAGTAAGTAATATTATCTTGGTGAAATTGAATGCCGTTTACAAGGCATACACAGAAGATTCTCGCAACGATAATGGCATAAATAGCAATAAATGTTGCGATAATAATATGAATACGCTTGCGACAAAGATTAACAGCGTCGTCTTCTGTTTCCCAACCAAAATTGCCGGAAGATAAATATATTTCTTGCCCGGGAGTATATGAAACTGTATTTTTTCGTTTAGATGAAGTAAGCCTTATCACTTTATACCCATTACAAATTACCGTTCTGTATTAACAAGTCTTCTTAAATCACGATTGTTTTTCGCAAACATTTTCGGATTCCCGATGAACTCACCCTCTAATGGTAATGCAGAATAGTTAATAATTTGTTCAGGTTTAATAAAATCTAATGAAATATATTTCCCGGCGAGCTCTCTTAAGCGTTCAGGATTGTTTAGCTCGCTCCAATCCGCCTCCAAGATATGTATATCTCTGATATCATTTTCAATATCTTTATTAATTTGTGCTAATTCTTTTTCCAGATTTTGCACATCGTTAGTTAATATGAAATAGCAGGAACAGATAACAACCGTTATCAAACACCATAAAACAGATATAGCAGTTTTGACGTTACTCATTTATTTTAATTCCTTTCTTTTAATAGCATATCTTAGTTTTGCGGAGCGTGCACGCGGATTAAGAGCACATTCCACCTCTGTAGGCGGAATGGCTTTAGAAACAAAATCAAATATTTTATCATTATTTATAGGCAAAGACTCTTTACCATAGCGAGAAACATGAATCCTTTTGGGAGAATTTTCTGTAAAAAAGTTTTTAACGATTCTGTCTTCGAGAGAATGAAAATCAACCACAACGAGCCTTCCCTCCGGTAAAAGGCGTTCTGAGGCTGCCAATAACCCTTGCTCAAGTTGTTCCAGCTCCCCATTGACTTCTATGCGTATAGCTTGAAAAGTTCTGGTTGCAGGGTCAATTTGTCCGGAATGTTTCGGCATTACCTGATAAATGATATTGGCAAGTTCTGTTGTTGTTTCAATTTCTTTTTCAGATCGATATTCAACAATTTTCGCGGCAATTTGCCGAGATTTTCTTTCTTCTCCATATAGATAAATTAAATTTGCCAAATCTGCCTCAGGATAAGTATTAACAATATCTCTGGCAGAAGTTCCCTCCATAGACATACGCATATCAAGTGGAGCTTCTTTAGCAAAAGAAAATCCTCTGTGTGCATCATCTAATTGCATTGAAGAAACACCAATATCAAATACAACACCGTTTACATCTTCGGTGACTAAATCTGCTAAATCTCCAAAAGTACCGGCTCTAAATTCAAAGCGGTCACCATAAAGTTTTTTTAATTCATCAGCGCGAGAGATAACAGAAGGATCTCTATCAATAGCAATAACTTTGCATTTTGCGGCTTTAAGAATTGCTTCGCTGTAACCGCCATTTCCAAAAGTGGCATCAACAAAAACTTCTCCATCTTGAGGTTTCAAATAAGTCAACACTTCTTCTAACATAACCGGAATATGGCGAGATGTATTTATCATGCGTCATTATCCTCCGCTTTAAGATGAGGACGATTGGCTTTTATTTTTTCACGGACACGCGCTTCTTCTTTTGCCCAATTTTCTTCGCTCCAAATTTGAAATTTGCGACCTTTACCGACAAATACGGCCGAATCGGTAATTTGGGCATGCTTTATTAACTTTTCTGAGAGCATAATACGACCGGTACTATCAAATGTATAGCGTTTAGCATCACCAAAAATAAGGTTTGTTAGGTCATCTTGTTTTTCGGAGAAGAAATCTGTATTGTCTTCAATTTCGGCGGCCAGCTTTTCCAATAAATCTTCGGTACAACCTTCAATACAAGGTGCGGTCAGACTACGATAGCAAACAATCTCTGAGCCAAGCTCTTTAACAATAGCGCGATAATCAGCAGGCAGAGAAACTCTACCTTTTGCATCTACTTTGTTAACAATCGTATCTAAAAACAAGAATGTTTTGCGCATTAATCCATCTCTTTTGTGTACACGTTGTCTATGGTATAACATGGTATTTTATGGGAATCAATGGAAATTTTTGGAATTTTATCTTTTTTTTAACTTTTTTATGCAAAGGGAGAAAAATCGTAGTTTTTTCGATTCGAAATTGTGGATAAGTTTGTGCATAAAAAAGCGCTCATTTCTGAGCGCTTTCCAAAAAAGTTGCATATGATGCTGCTACTAAATCATTGCCATACCACCATTAACGTGAATGGTTTGACCGGTAATATATTGAGCTTCATCAGAAGCCAAGAAAGCAACAGTATTAGCAATATCTTGCGCTTCACCAAGTTTACCTTCTGGAATTTTGCTCAAAAGTTGTGCTTTAACATCATCAGGCAAAACATCTGTCATCGGTGTGCGAATAAAGCCTGGCGCAATAGAGTTCACGGTAATACCGCGAGAACCGACTTCTTGTGCTAAGCATTTATTCATGGCAATCATACCGGCTTTGGAAGCAGAGTAGTTAGCCTGACCGGCATTACCCATAACACCAACCACCGAAGCAATACCGATAATACGACCAAAACGACGCTTCATCATCCCGCGAACAGCTGCTTTGGCCAATTTAAAACCGGCAGAAAGGTTAACATCAAGAACAAGCTGCCAATCTTCATCACTCATACGCATAAATAAATTATCGCGCGTCAAACCGGCATTATTTACCAAAATGTCAATTCTGCCCATTTTTTCTTCAACATTTGCAACCAAATTATGAACATCATCAGAATTTGTTAAGTTTGCAACAAAACATTCAACGCGAGAACCGAGTTCTGACTTTAATTTTTCCATCGGTTCGGCACGCATGTCTGTTAAAGCAAGTGTAGCACCTTGAGCATGCAATGTGCGCGCAATTTTATCTCCAAGTCCTCCGGCAGCACCGGTAATTAAAGCAATTTTTCCATCCAAATTAAACATAGCTTTTTCCTTTTCTTCAAAAGTTATAAATTTTTTGCCAATTCTTCAATATCCTGAATGGAATAGACCGAAATGGAATTTATTTCCTTCAAGCTTTTCTTGGCAATACCGGAGAGAACCTTTCCGGCACCGAGTTCAACAATATCGGTAATACCTTCATTACAGAAGAAAGACATTGTTTCTCTCCATCTTACGGTGCCGGTAACTTGTTCAATCAAGTTTTTGATGATTTCTTTTTTATCTGTTTCTGGTTGAGCCAAAACATTAGCAACAATCGGAATGCTTGCATTATGCGCTTCGACTTCCATAAAAGCATGTGCCATAACTTCCGCAGCAGGCTGCATCAATGGACTATGGAATGGCGCGGAAACAGGCAATCTTAAACATCTCTTTGCGCCAAACTCCGGTGCTATTTCTACGGCTTTTTCAATAGCTTGAATATGTCCGGAAAGAACAACTTGCCCATCTGAATTATCGTTTGCCGCTACGCAATAGTACTGAGAATCATTACAAGCTTCTACCAACGCCCCAACATCTTGAAAAGATAATCCCAAAACGGCAGCCATACCACCGACGCCGACAGGAACAGCTTGTTGCATGGCATTTCCACGGATACGTAAAAGTTTTGCCGTATCAGAGAGGGAAAAAACACCAGCAGTACATGCAGCTGAATATTCGCCCAGAGAGTGACCGGCAACAAAAGTAGCTTTTTCCTTAAAATTAATATTGAAATCCTTTTCCAAAACGCGTACGACCGCCATAGAAACAGCCATTAACGCCGGCTGAGTATTTGCCGTTAACGTTAATTCAGAATCAGGACCTTCTAGCATAACTTTATATAGGTTTTGCCCGAGAGCTTGATTAACCTCCTCAAAAACATCTTTGGCTGATTTGAAATTTTCGGCCAATTCTTTTCCCATACCGATAAATTGGGAACCTTGTCCAGGAAAGACAAATGCATATTTCATTATTCTTATTACTCCAATTACAATTATCTAAAAATTAAGCTAAATAACTTCATCTGAAAGTCAAGTTTTAAATCCCGCTGATGTGTATAGCTTGTAAGGTAAAAGTATTTCAAGAAACTCTTAATTTTGTTAAGATTTTGTTTAAAAATTACAATTAGAATAGAAAAAAACGGATTTTAAATTGGAGCAACTATGGCAAAGAAAAACAAAAAAGAAATAGAACAACAATCAAAAACCAGAGAAGCAATTGCTAAAATTATAGGGATTATAACGGGAAGTATCCTGATTATTTTCAGTCTTTGTTTAATTTTAGGAATGATCGGTTATACGCCTTCAGATGAATCATTTAATGTCTCAAATTCAAAGAAAATAAGTAACTTTATGGGACGTTTTGGTTCATATAGTTCTGATTTCATAGCAAATAGCTTTGGTTTGGCCATTTTCATATTTTTAATACCGGTATTTGTTTGGGGATATCTGCTGATAAAGCACCAAAAGATTTTAGAATTTAAAATTCGTTTAATAGCAGTACTTGTTGGTATTATTCCGTTAGCTGGTGTTTTTTACCAACTGTTTGCAGTTTCGTTGGAAAAAATAAATTTACTGGGTAAATTCAGTCCGTTATTACCGGAATTTTTAATTCGGTTATTTAAAAATTGGAAAATAACCGGATATGAAAATGCCGCTGCATTAACATTACAGTTATTAATTGCAGTTATGTCTTTTAACTTAGCCGTGGGCATTTCTTTTAAGCAATGGGGAAAAATAATAAAAGCCATCAGCAAAGGTTTTTATAAGATCGTAAAATACTTAGGTTTATTTATTTCGCGATTATGTAAGCCACGTTCCTTAACCGAAAACATAAAGACAACAAATCAAACCAGAAAAGAACCAAGTTTATCTGAAATAAATGAAGAGAACGAAGCAAAAGTGACACAGATAACAAATGGTATAGAAGAAAAGAATGCCACTAAAAAAGAAAAATCAAGCAAAAAAGCAGATGTTATATCTATCATACCTTCGTTAAAGAAAGAGGATACCGGTTATAAATTTCCGGACATAAACTTATTAAGCCGTCCAAAAGAAAAATTAGGTTTAAGCATTAATGAAAAAGAATTAAATGAAACGGCGCGTGCTTTGGAAACGGTTTTAGAAGAATTTGGAGTGCATGGGCAAATCGTAAAAATTCGTCCCGGTCCGGTTGTAACATTATTTGAATTAGAGCCTGCTCCCGGAACAAAGACCTCACGTGTTATAAGTTTAGCAGATGATATAGCACGTTCCATGTCAGCCATTTCCGTTCGTATAGCCGTTGTACCGGGATCTAACACAATAGGTATAGAGATACCAAATGCAAAAAGAGAAACAGTATGGCTTCGTGATTTGTTAGAAGATGTGAACTTTAGTGATAGTAAAAACGCATTAAATGTTGTCTTAGGAAAAGATATAGGTGGCAAAAATGTATATGCGGATTTAGCCAAAATGCCACACTTGTTGGTAGCTGGTACAACCGGTTCAGGTAAATCTGTTGGAGTTAATGCAATGATACTTTCTTTATTGTATCGTATGACTCCGGAAGAATGTAAATTCATCTTAATTGACCCTAAAATGCTGGAATTTTCGATGTATAATGGTATTCCCCACTTATTAACACCGGTTATCACAGATCCTGCAAAAGCAGTTATTGGCTTAAAGTGGGCAGTGCGCGAAATGGAAGAACGCTATCGCGCAATGGCATGTTTATCCGTAAGAAACATCAATGGTTATAATTTAAAATTAAAAGAGATGCGTGAACGCGGAGAAACACCGAAGAGAACTATTCAAGTAGGCTTTGATCCTGAAACAGGTAAACCTAAATATGAAGAACAACTATTAGATACCACACCATTACCATATATTGTCATCGTAGTAGATGAGATGGCTGATTTAATGCTTGTTGCTGGAAAAGAAGTAGAAGCAGCGATACAGCGTTTAGCTCAAATGGCTCGTGCGGCAGGTATTCACTTAATTATGTCTACCCAACGTCCGTCAGTTGATGTTATAACCGGTACAATTAAATCCAACTTCCCGACCAGAATTAGTTTCCAAGTGACCTCAAAAATTGATAGCCGTACGATTTTAGGCGAGCAGGGCGCAGAGCAGTTACTTGGTAAGGGAGATATGCTTTATATGCCGGCCGGATTAAGACCACAGCGTATTCATGGTGGATTTGTGAAAGATGAAGAAGTCGAAGATGTCGTAAACTTCATAAAAGCACAGCGTGCTCCGGAATATGTAGAAGAAGTAACAGCTGGCGAGCTGGAGATGAAAAATAAAGAAGCCGGTGCATTGTTTGACCATACCGCAATGGGGAGCAGTTTCGGCAACAGTAATGATGATTTATATGAGCAGGCAGTACAGATTGTCCGCAATGATAAAAAAGCCTCCACAAGTTATATTCAACGTCGTTTAGGTATTGGATATAACAAAGCGGCAACAATAATAGAAAGAATGGAAGAAGAAGGAATTGTAACGCCAGCAGACCACGTTGGCAGAAGAGAAGTGATTTAGTTATATATAAAGACTTAAAGTTTAAAGGGCTAAAATTTTAATTTTAGCTTTTCCAAGCTTTCATAACCTTATCCATACTGTTATTAACAATCGTGACTTCATTATACATCTTCTTATTTTCATAGACCTTTAATGCGGATTTATAATATTCGATTGCTTCGGAAAAGGCATTTCTGTCTTTGCTGTTCTTGCCTATATTATAATAAACATTGGCAATATTTTCTTGAATTTTCGCCCACATAACCGGATATAATTCACGCCGATAAACCTGTTGTTTATTTTTATAGCTTTTAATGGCCAGCATAGAAATTTCATTACTTTTGGAAAATAATCCGAGTAAAGAAAGATAAAAACCCAAGTAGCCCTCAATTTTAGACCATAATTCAGGAAAAGATATCTGCGTATAGGTCTTTTCAGCCTCACGCAAAAAGTGCACGGCATCGCGTAATGCTTGAACATCATTACTGAATTTCCAATATCTGAAATAAAGTTGAGAAAGCTTAAAAGAAATCAATGCAAAGTCATAGGGACAGTTGTAGTGATCAAGGTATTTTTGCGCATTACGATAATTTGTAATGGCCTCCTTAAATAGAAGCCAATGTTGACCCAAATCAAGTTTCAAAGCAGTTTCATAGAGTTGACCGATATTTTTATATATGCAACCCAAATGAACATTTTGCATAATTTGCTTCTTGTATTGCAAAGCATTAGCAAACAGTTCTTTAGTCATATCAAAACTTTTCTTTGTTAAGTCGCGTTGCGCATAAGTTAAATAGATTAAACCGGCGGCATTCATAACACAGGGAGAAAACATAATATCATCATTTTCAGAGGGTTTTCCGGTATTAAATTTCGCAATAACACTCTTTAACAGCTTCTGCTTTAAATGTCTTAAGTCAATACGTTGTTCACTGATTGCAGCCGCTAAAATTCCGGTAATAAGATTCTCTAATACTTCAGGGAAGAAATTGATATGTTCAAAGTGTTCAGCGGGAACAAATAAACTCTCCAAAATTGAACAAGAAACATTTTCCCAATCGGAATAGGCATTTGCAGTTTGAAAATTTAAGCGGATATTTTCATTTTCTTGGTATCCCCAAATCACCACATCAGCATTAAGTTTCTGTAAAATAATATTACCGGTATCAACAAGGTCAAAAAAGTTGCGGCCCTGCAAATTGAGAAACTTTTTATCAAAAGGTTCATCAAAATAGCGTACATTAAAATTTGGATTTTTCTGTAAAAGACGCTCCAATCCTCTTCCGAAACCATAATTAGAATATTCGGCAAATTCTACCACAACAATTTTAAGTGTTTCCACCTTAGGTAAAATACGCTTATTGGATGTATTATTTCCAAATAGTATTTTAATAAAATTTGCCATAAAAAACTCCTATAAGTTCTATTTCTTGCTCTTTTTCTTGGAAATAACACGTTTAATTGCCGATTTTCCCAATCTGGTAAGAGAAAACATTTCATTCGGATTTGTATCGCCTGATAAAATTGATAAAAACCATAGATTGAGAGCAAAAGCAAAAATAGGTAACGCTAAACGTTCAGATGCTGCAATTTGTACCATAGCTAAGACAATATCAATAACCAAAATTTTAAGTACGCCTCGTGCAACACCAGCTTCATACTTTCCATTTTCGGAAGTTTTATAATAAGATGTACACATAAATAATTCCGGTTGAACATCATGACACAGAAAACGATTGTATAAAGCCACGGCAATTTCCGTAATCAAATAAGAACAAGCGATTAACATCGAAGCATCAGAAAACTCTGCCGCACCGTTGAGCATAAAACAAGCCATGATAAATCCGAAAGATGAAAAAGCACCATGGCTCATAACGATTTTTTCCGGCGGCCAACTAAAAAATGTAAAAGCAATCATCGTACCAAGATAAGCTAAAGCCAAAGCTCCCATTAAGTGTGGTAAAGCACCAAAATGCGCCAATATGACAATAGATACCATAACCGCGCAAAATTGCATGGAAGCAATAGCCCCTAAACCATTTAAAAGCCCCATGCCTCTTGAAATAACAAAAATAATAGCCGCAATAGCTAATTTTTCTTGCCAAGGCGTTAAATGATTAGCAAATAAACGGAAATCATCAGGTTGCATATAACTAATAGCAAGAGCTGCACCAAAAGTCACAAGATTCGTAATCAATCCGACATCGAGAAGATAAGTAAAATAAATTAAAACAGCAAAACCAAAAGCGATTAATATATCAGTATATTTATAAGCATGAACCATATCAGGCACAGTTGGGAATAAGAAATAAACAGCAGTTCCACCTAAAAACATAACCGCAAAAACATACCAAAAAGGATCCAATTTAAATTCATAATCTTCAGGAAAAATATCCGTTGGCAGTCTGTTTAGTAAAAAAGTAAGTACGGTAAAACAAATAAGCAAAGCACTAACACCGTAAACCAATATTTCGTTCATAATCTGCTCCTTAATAACATTTTGATTCTTATTAATATAAAGTATAATAACACAACTTTATTAAATTTTCCTTTGCAAAATAGCAGTAAAAAATCCGTCTATGCCGGAAAATTCTTTAAAATACTGTGGTAAGATTCGTAAAAACCCCTCTTTAGACTGCATATTTTCTGTTCCTTTGAGAGATATCGGTAAAATTTCGAAATTAGAATGTTCCTGTAAAAAAGTTTTTATTTGTTTCTCACCTTCAAGTTTAGCAAGAGAACAGGTAGCATACACTAAAAGTCCTTTAGGTGCTAAGAATGAAATAATATGCTTCAAGATTTCTTTTTGTAATAAGGCTTGTTTTTTGACATCAGCTATTGTTTTTGTATTTATAATTTCAGGATGGCGCCGAAAAGTTCCGGTAGCAGAACATGGAGCATCTACAAGAATAATATCAAATTTTTCATCTGATTCGAATTTAAGTGCATCAGTACAAATAACAGTCAGATTTTGGCCTAGATTAAGGCGCTCTATATTTTCTTTTAATCTTGAGAGCCTTTTTTCAGAAATATCTACGGCGGTAACAATTGCCCCGGCATCTAAGAGTTGTGCAGTCTTGCCGCCTGGCGCAGCA
>Ga0310694_10002885_pt1 | contig 17165 bp, 13 predicted proteins | sample 174DNAGHGhighgp2_FD_203884 | JGI IMG/M metagenome (GOLD analysis project Ga0310694, IMG submission 203884) | Sheep rumen microbial communities from Palmerston North, Manawatu-Wanganui, New Zealand - 1742 DNA GHGhigh gp2 (v2) (version 2) | ecosystem: Host-associated > Mammals > Digestive system... | reverse complement strand
TTGTCACAAAGTTACTAAAACTTTTTGACATGACAAAGCCTCCGCTTGGGAAAGTAGAGGCTTTGTTATATGTTTTACAGCATGTTACAAAAAGAGGATGTGCCAGAATTATGACACACCCTCTTTTTTGCAGGGTGCCCGATAAAGATTTTCATTATTGTCCGGTAAACGTAGAGGAGACTCACCAGAGGCGGCCAACAGCGGACCCCATGGGCCGCTACTCGGGGACGGTTCGTCTGTCATAAAAACTCGCAGAGTCTCGAGTGGCTGAATTGGCACAGTTTTTGCTTGTTTTTCAAGAAATCATCCCTCAAAAAACTATGAAGAATAAAAAGCAGAAATCCCGTCTGGACGACGTCATCAAGGCGATGCGTCGTGGCAACCGTGAGGGCCAGCAAGAAGTGCTGGGTCCCGGCTTCCACTCGACTAACCGTGTGCATCGCTCCAAGAAGACCTATTCGCGCAAGGAGAAGCATAAGGGCGGTGGATTTTTGTAGTTGGGAGAAAATGACTACATTTGTGGCGGTATTGATATTTTATGAAGAGGTATATGAAAAAGTATATTAGATTATTGGCGGTAGCCGTCATTGTTGCTGGAGGCCTGCTCACGGGTTGCAAGAGCGCCCAGGACGTAGCGCGGGTAAACGACAAGACGATGGACTCGAGCCAGTTTGTCAACATTACCGACGTGGTTCCTGATGCGATACTGGAGATCCGTTATCACAGCACCTACAACTTTGTGGGCGCCCGTATCGACGGCTATGAGGAGCCGACGGCGCTGATGACACGTCAGGCTGCTGATAGCCTCAGGGCCGTGAGCTTGGACCTGAAGCGTCATGGCTATGTGCTGAAGATCTATGACGCTTACCGTCCGCAGCGCGCCGTGGACCATTTCCTGCGCTGGGCGCTCGACGAGACCGACACGGTATCCAAGGCCTATTTCTATCCGCGGCTGACCAAGAAGCAGGTGTTTGATGGCGAATATGTCGCCGAGAAGAGTGGTCACTCACGTGGCTCGACGGTGGACCTGACCCTCGTCGACATGAAGACGGGTAAGGACCTGGACATGGGCGGCACATTCGACTGGTTCGGCATCGAGAGTCATCCCGACTATGGTGGCGGCAATCCCGAGACACTGGATTTCCAGCAGACGGTTCCCACATTTACCAGCGAGCAGTTCTACAACCGCATGGTGCTGCGCACCGCGATGCTGCGTCACGGCTTCAAGCCGCTGGACAACGAGTGGTGGCACTTCACGTTGAAGAACGAACCTTTCCCCGACACCTACTTCAACTTCCCGGTGCGCACACTGCCCAGCAAGTGAGAAAGACTTGACATTTTAAAAAAAATCGCCTTCGGGTGATTTTTTTTGGAAAATTATGAAACTTTTTGGCCCCCTCATGCGTCTATAAGGCATAAGACAACAAAAACCTAAAAAACAATGAAGGCAATGAAAAAGATTTTACTGATGAGCTTTGTGGCTCTGGTGGCAGTGGCCATGACATCGTGCATGCACGTGAAGTTGGATGACAAGGATTGGTCATTCGGTGATATACACCGCAACGACACGCCCACACAGGTGAACCAGGTGGGGCAGGTAACGGCAATGGAGGCATTTGACGCGCTGAACGTGTGCGGCCCGTTCAACATCATCCTGGAACAGGGAGATACCAGCAGCGTGCGCGTTGAGGGCACAACCGAGCAACTGGAGAAGATCACTATATATGTCAAGGAGGGCGAACTCTATATTGATGAACGCGAGTCGAAGTGGAAAGGCGATGAGTTCAAGGGAATGCAAATCTTTGTTTCGACGCGCGCCATCAAGGGAATCGACATCGCAGGGTCGGGCAACGTGACTGCCCCAAAGGCACTGGCAGCCGCCAACCTTAGCCTTGAGGTGGCTGGCTCGGGCGACATTACCCTGGCACAACTGACGTGCGAAGAATTGAAGATACAGATTGCTGGCTCGGGTGACGTGACCTCAGGTCCTGTTCAGGCCAACAAGGTGAAGACCGAAATCGCCGGCTCGGGCAACATCGACATCGCAGCCCTCACCTGCAAGATGCTCGATAACGAGATTGCCGGTTCGGGCGACATCGTGTGCAACAACCTGAAAGTGGATCAGGTCAAGAGCGATATTGCCGGCTCGGGCGACATTTATCTGAAGGGGCAGATCGGCACCCACAAGGAGGATATTGCCGGCAGTGGCAAAGTCCATGTCAATGAAAGTGAGTAGTGAGGAATCAGGAGTGAGAAGAGAGGAGTTGATTATCAGGAGGAGTTCCTCACTTCTCGCTTTTAACTCCTAACTGATATAGCATCTCGGCGGTGGTACTGTGACGCTTGCCGTTGAGATCGCGCAGATAGGCGTTGACATCGGTCGGCGCCATTTTTCGTGCGTTGTTGAAACGCTCGGGCCGAGTGATGCGGGTAAAGACCACACGCTGGATGGCGGTCTTGTGGCAGTGGCCAACGCTATACCCCATCAGCTCGGGATGCTCACCAGGACCGTTGCTGGACCAATAGCTGACGGTATCGCCCTCACAACCCAGAAAGATGACGCTGTGGCCCGCTTCCTGGTCAGCATCACGGTCGGCATCACAGCCGATGATGGCACCACTGTCGCTGCCGCGGCTCTCGTTGCGGTTCCAGAAGATTTTCATCAAGTCACCTGGCACGGCACGTTGCCAGACGTCGAGGGCACACCACTCCTGGGCGGTGAGGTAGCGCTCGCCGGGCGTTTCGCGATTGCGCTCACTCTTGGCTCCTCGATAGGCAGTGAAACTGTAACCCGCACCCAGTTCTCGCACCAGCACGCCCAGGCCGGGTCCGTTGGCGTTGGCACGCCCCCAGAAGCCCACCCCGTCGTCCTGCCCCACCCCATCGGGGTTGAACTCGTCGGCGATGCCCACACGGGGTTTCATGTTCACCCACGCCTCGCGCTTGATTTTGTGTCGCGTGTCCCAGATGAGCAGCGCCTTGATCAGCACCCCATAGGTAGCGCTCGAGCAAAACGACGGTTGAGCCAGCATCGGGTCAAAGCGCGGCCGCTCGTCACTGCTTGTCATCTGGTAAGCCTCATGCAGACCACGCCATGTGGTCTTGGGGAACAAGGCATTGGGCCTGCCGCCCGTGTAATAGCCGCCAAGTTCAGGAAACGAGTCAATGGCAGCAATCACAGCCCGTTGCCAGTCATTGTTGACCTTGTCGCCTGCCGTGGCCGGCCTCACAAGGCACAGCAGGGCCATGAATACCCAAAAAGTCCTTCTCATCGAGGTGAGTTCACTCGTTCTCGTAGCGTGCTGCCACCACATTCCAGTCAATAATCTGCCAGAGCGCGGCAAGATGGTCGGGGCGACGGTTCTGGTAGTCGAGGTAATAGGCATGTTCCCACACGTCCATCGTCATCAACGGACGCAGACCGTGACGGATGGGGTTGGACGCATTAGGCTCTTGTGTGATCTTGAGGTTACCTTCCTTGTCGGCACAAAGCCATGCCCACCCCGAGCCGAACAGCGTGGCGCCAGCCTTGGAAAAAATCTCCTTGAAGGCATCAAACGAGCCAAACTCGGCATTGATGGCTTCGGCCAGACGACCCGTCGGGACATTGTCGGCCTTGGGCGCCATGAACTGCGAGAAATACAGGTTGTGGTTCAGAATCTGGCCAGCATTATTGAGCATACCGCCCTGGGCATTCAGCACCACATCCTCGAGCGACAGGCCCTCCAGCTCAGTCCCCGGCAGCGCGGCATTCAGGTTGTTGACATAGGCAGCCAGGTGCTTGCCATGGTGAAATCCTAACGTCTGGGCACTAATCACGGGCTCTAACGCCTCGGGCGCATAAGGCAAGGCCATCAACTCAAATTTGCCTTCTACAGGCATTGTCTTGTTCATCATATCAAAAATATTTATATTTATTTGTGGCAAATATACTCATTATCGTCCACACCACAGCCATGAAGATGACGAAAAAAGAAAAGATGGGCATTCTTGGCTTCTATTCAGGCAAAAAGAAGTACTTTTGCAGCCATGATTGGCAGTGACAAGAATAAGGTTAGCACGCTCTATGTGAGCGACATGGACGGAACCCTGCTGGGCGAGGACTCACGATTGTCGTCATGCACCGTAGCCATGCTCAACCACATCATCGGCGAGTTGGGCGGCCTGTTTACCGTTGCCACGGCACGCACACCCGCCACAGTGGTGCCGCTGATGCAGGAAGTGCAAGCGCGATTGCCGTTCATCGTCATCGGCGGTTCGGCCATGTGGAATCCCGTCAAGGGCGCCTATGAGCACACCCACGGCATCGATGCCACAACTGTAAACGCTGTAGCCGACGTGTTTGACAGCCATCACATCACCCCCTTCATCTACCGGCGCCATGGCAGCAACCTGCTGCATGCCCACCACTGCGGGCCACTGTCATCCCAGGAAGAACGGTTTGTCGCCGAACGGCAGCACCTGCCATTGAAACGGTTCATCCTTGATGACCACGACTACCGCCACAACGACGACGAGGCACTGCTCATCTTCTCGCTCAACAAGTTCACCGTGCTCGACGCTATCGCACAGGACCTGCGTGCGCAGGTGCCCACGTGCTCGGTGATGGTCTATCACGACATCTTTGACTCCAGCGAGGGCTATCTCGAGATATTCACTGCCGGCACCAGCAAGGCCGCTGCCATCCGCCAACTGGCCCGCCAGGTGGGGGCCGGGCGCATAGTGGTCTTCGGCGACAACCGCAACGACATCGCCATGATGCAGGCTGCCGACCACAGCGTGGCAGTGGACAACGCCTTCGACGAGGTTAAAGCCATCGCCAGCGAAGTCATCGGCCCCAACACCGACGACAGCGTCCCCCGGTGGATTGAACAAGAGTTAAAAGTGAGGAGTGAGTAATAGTGATTAAAGTCTTTAAGGACCTTAATGAGACTAAAATCTGAAAAGCGAAAACTGAAAAGTAAAAACTTTTAACTACCTTTGCACCGCATCATGGCAAACCTGCGCAACATATACGACTCTCGACGCATCTGGAAGGTGGTTTTTCTCGCCATCTCGCTCGTGCTTGTTGCGCTCTTCCTCTATATCTCCAACAACCTGGTGGAGGATTTGGCCGAACAGGAACGCGAGCGCATGGAAATCTGGGCCGACGCGACCCAGGAATTGGCGACGATGGGCAGTGATAGCGAGGTCGATGCCAACGGCAACCCCATCGGCTCCAGTGCGACCGATGTGGACTTCCTGCTGCGCATCATCGAAGCCAACCACAACATCCCTGTGCTGCTTGTCGATGATAAGGACAACATCCTGCTGCACCGCAACTTCCAGCTGCCGGAACCCGAGGACAGCCTCGCCTTTGAGACTTCACCGGGCAACCTTGAATACCTCAACAAGAAGCTGCGCCACCTCAAGAACAGCGAGAACAAGATCGAGATAAAGATTGATGAGGCCACGACCCAATACCTCTACTACGAGGACTCGACACTGTTGCGGCGGCTATCCTACTTCCCCTATATCCAGCTGGCAGTGCTCATCCTCTTCTTTGCGATTGCCTATTTTGCATTGACCAGTATCAAGAAAGCCGAGCAGAACAAGGTGTGGGTGGGACTCTCGAAGGAAACCGCACACCAGTTGGGAACACCCATCTCTTCGCTCATGGCATGGACCCAGTTACTGGAATCGATGGGTGTTGACAAGAGTATCGTTACCGACATGGACAAGGACGTGAAACGTCTCTCGACCATTGCCGACCGCTTCTCCAAGATCGGCTCCATGCCTGACAAGGAACTCACCTCCATCAACGAGGCTGTGGTGAGCAGCCTTGAATACATGCGTGCACGCATCCCCAAGCGCGTGTCCCTGAACATCCACACCAACGACCAGACCAACAACGGTGTCATGCTGAGCCAGACGCTGTTTGCCTGGGTGATGGAGAACCTTACCAAGAATGCCGTTGATGCCATGGACGGCGAGGGCCAACTCGACATCACCGTCGAAGACAGCCCCAACAATGTCGTCATCCTGGTCAAGGACACCGGAAAAGGCATCGCGCGCAAGAACTTCAAGAATGTGTTCAACCCTGGTTTCACCACCAAGAAACGTGGTTGGGGACTGGGACTGACGCTGGTCAAACGCATCATCGAGGAGTATCACAACGGACAGATATACATCAAGGAGTCTGAAGTGGGCAAAGGCACCACCTTCGGCATCGAACTCCCTAAAGTAAAACCACAATCATGAGTTTATCCCATAACCACACGTCTCGCGTTACCATGCTGGGCACGGGTAATGCCATGTGCGTCAACTGTTACAACACCTGCTTCTACCTCCACAGCCGCCAGGGTGGCATGCTCGTTGACGGCGGTGGCGGCAACGGCATCCTGCAGCAACTCATCAAGGCCAACATCCCCTTCGAGAGCATCCGCCACATGTTTGTCACGCACAGCCACACCGACCACATCTTGGGCGCCATCTGGATGATGCGCAAAATCTCTCCCATGATTTTCAAGGGCAAGCACAAGGGGCCTTTCACCATCTACTGCAACGATGAGGTGAAACACGCATTGCACACCATGGGCCAGCTCATGATTCCGAGCAAAATCTTTGATTCAATCGGCCAGACCATCTTCCTGCAGGAGGTGCATGACGGCGAGACCGTGGACATCGACGACTTGAAAGTCACTTTCTTTGACATCGGCTCCACCAGATTCAAGCAATATGGCTTCGAAGCCAAGCTGCCCGACGGGCAACGACTCGTCTGCCTGGGTGATGAACCCTACAGCATGCAGTGCGAACCCTACGCACGCGGCTGCGACTGGCTGATGTGTGAGGCCTTCTGCCTTTACAAAGACAGGTTCACGTTCAACCCCTACGAGAAAAACCACAGCACAGCCCTCGACGCTGGCATGCTGGCCCAGGAACTGGGCGTGAAGCACCTCGTCCTCTATCACACCGAGGACACCCACCTCGACACCCGTGCCACCACATTCACCGCCGAAGCCGCCCAGTACTACCGAGGCCCCATCCTCGTCCCCGACGACCTCGAGACCTTCCCTCTCGAGTAAGAGCCACCGGAAACCAAATTTGTAGGTACGGAATAATTGAGTATCTTTGCACTTCATTCTCGTTAAGATGAAAATACGCTGGACATACTGGAGCTTGACGGTGGCTGTGGGGTTGTTGCTCGCGGCTTGTGCCAGTATCGGGTCGCCTGAGGGCGGGCCGCGCGACTACACGCCGCCGCAGGTAGTGAAAACGTTGCCTGAGGCAGGTTCGGTCAACTTCAAGGGTCAGAAGGTGGAAATCACCTTTGACGAGATTGTGAACCTCAAGGATCAGCAGAAGAAAGTCATCATCTCACCGGCGCCCAAGACCCAGCCTCAGATTCGCGCCGTCGGCAAGAAACTGACCGTCGAGTTCCGCGACCCTCTGGAAGAGAACACGACCTATGTCATCGACTTCTCCAACGCCATCGAGGACAACAACGAGAGCAATCAGCTGGACGGTTACACCTTTGCCTTCTCGACAGGAGACGAAATCGACACGCTGGCTGTGTCGGGCATCGTGTTGAGGGCCAAGGACCTGGAACCGATGCAACATGTCATCGTCGGGTTGCACAGCAACCTCGATGACACCGCCTTCACCCACATGCCGTTGGAGCGCGTGAGCCGCACCAATGACCGCGGCAAGTTCACCATCCGCAACCTCAAGCCCGGCAGCTACCACGTGTTCGCCCTCAATGACATGGACGGTGACTACCGCATGGCCCGCACCGAGGACATCGCCTTCCTCGACGACATCATCGTTCCCTCGACCGGCCAATACACGTCCCAGGACACCGTCTTCACCTATGACCACCGTGTGGACACCGTGACGACTGGCACCCACACGCTTTATCTGCCCAATGACCTGCTGCTGTGCATGTTCAACGAGGGTTATCGTTCCCACTATGTGCGACAGACCAGCCGTCCTGCCGCCAACAAGCTCCACCTGCTCTTCGGTGCCCCCAACGACGAACTGCCACAGCTGGAGGTGCTCCGACCCGTGGAGCACGAGGCCGACTGGTATCGCGTCGAACGCACCATGGACAACGACTCGCTGTTCTACTGGATTACCGATTCGGCGATGATCAAGGCCGACACCATCGTCGTCGCCATGACCTATCTGCGCACCGACACCGCCGAGCAGCTTCAGCAAGTGACCGACACGGTGCGCTTCGGCTACCGTAAGCCCAGTGCCCAGATCAAGGAAGATGAGAAGAAGGCCAAGGAACGTGAGAGTCGTGCCAAGCGACTTGCACAACTGCTGGAAAAACAGGAAAAAGCCACGGCCCAAGGCAAGGAACTGAGTGAAGATGAACTTGAGGAAATCAAGGAGCTGCAACACGTTGACCCCAACGAGATGCCCAAACTCAGCATGGATCTCGTCAAGAGCGGCACCATCGATGTGGGTGATTCCATCATCCTCAAGTTTGATACCCCCATCGCCAGCATCGACCAGAGCAGCATCCACATGGAAATCAAGCGGGACACCTTGTGGGTTCCCGTCAAGAGCGCTGCACTGCGCCCGTTGAACGACCTCGACCCCATGCGCTACTGGCTGCCGTTCAACGCCCTGCCCGATTCAATCTACCGCCTCACCATCGACAGCGCAGCCGTGACATCGGTCTATGGCTTGCACAATGACCCCTTGAAAAAGGAACTGAAAGTCAGAGGGCTAGAACAGTATGCCAACCTGTTTTTCAAGGTCAATGTCACAGGCCACGCCTTTGTCGAACTGATGAGCTCGGGCGAAAAGGTGGTGCGCACAGCCGCTGTGCGTAACGGTGCATTTGAACTTGCCAACGTCCCGCCAGGCACATACTACCTGCGCCTGACCATTGACCCCAATGGCAACGGTAAGTGGGACACGGGCAACTACAAGGACCACCTGCAGCCCGAGGAGGTGTACTACTACCCCAAGAAACTGCGATTGCGCGCCAACTGGGACATCGATGAGAACTGGAATATCTACCAGACCGCTCTCGACCTCCAGAAACCCGAAGACCTGAAGCGCAATAAGCCCGAACAAGCCAAGAACAAGGTCGAGAAGAAGACCAACAACCGCGAGAACGAGGACGAGGACGAGGAGGACGAGTTCCCCACCGGCATCAACAACACCTATACCGGCAACAAGTACAACGACACCAAGAATCGACGGTTGCAACGGTAAGTCTGGCCCGCACCAATCATTTCACGGGCAAGAAAATGCTTTTTTTCGACATTTTTTCCATCAAAATGCTTGTATATTAAAAAAAAGTACTACCTTTGCACCGCTAAACACGAAACATTTAGCGCAAAACCACAAGCCCAGGTGGCGGAATTGGTAGACGCGCACGTTTCAGGTGCGTGTGCCGCGAGGTGTGCGGGTTCGAGTCCCGCCCTGGGCACCAACCGAAATCCTTGACAACCCGATGGTTGTTGAGGATTTTCTTTTTTACCCACTTTCGCAATGGGGATGGTATAGCAGTTGGCCCAATTCGATTTTTTGAATGCGAATTTCACGAACCTTTGGCTCGGTGAAGCCAATCATGCGAATTACGCGATTAGATTTAAATAATAATTCGTGCGAATTAGCGAAATTAGCATTAGCCCAGCAGGGTATAGGGCCAACATCTATATCATTGCCTTAATAAAACCGATTGTCCTTCCTTCCAAGGGGATGGAAAGAATCAATGAGGCTCAGCCGGGGTTATGCGCTTGTTAGCCCTGCCGCGTTTGAGCCAGAGGGCAAACCAGATGACCGAAACGGCAATGACTACCATTACCACCCAGGGAGTCAATTCATTTTGTCCCATTGCCTGGGGTGATGCGACGAGAAATGTCGTGCAGACCACAGTCATGAAGATGGCGGGAATCAGCGTGATCATGTAGGCCTTGCGGTTCTGTGCCAGATAAACGGTAATCATCCAGAGGGTGAAAACAGACAATGCCTGATTGAACCAGCCGAAGTATTGCCACAGCACATTGAATCCATCGGGATTCTTCATTTGCCAGATGAGCAGCAGCAACGACGCCACAAATAACGGGATGCTGATCATCAAGCGACGGACCATGCTCTTCTGCTCAAAGTGCAACGACTCGGCGATAATCAGGCGTGCGCTACGGAATGCCGTGTCACCGCTCGTGATGGGAGCTGCCACCACACCCAGCACAGCCAGTGTGCCGCCCACGATGCCCAGCCAACTGCTGCACACCAGGTTAACCACCTGGGGAGCCTTGAAATACTGGATGAGCGTCTTGCCGTCGGCCAGCTGCACCTGAGCCATGAAGTCGTTGACCACCTCGGGGCTAACCACCTCTTTCCAGCCGCCATAGTAGAAGAAATAGGACGAAACCGTAGCCCAGATGAGGGCCACAACACCCTCGGTGATCATCGCACCATAGAACACAGGACGCGCCAGACGCTCACTCTTGAGGCATCGGGCCATCAAGGGGCTCTGTGTGGCATGAAAACCGCTGATGGCACCACAGGCAATGGTGATGAACAGGCAGGGGAACCAAGGGTTATTCTGCAAGTAACCCACCACGCCAAGGGTGTCCTTGCCGTCAACGACCTGCGCACTAGTCCATGCCGACATGTCGCTGATATTCCACAGTTCAGGCAAGTGAGGCATCTTCACGAACAGCCCCACCAGCAGGCCTGCAGCCATCACCAGCAGGGCGATGGCAAACAAGGGATAGACACGACCGATAATCTTGTCGATGGGCAACAAAGTAGCCACGACATAGTAGCAAAAGATAGCGATAATCCACACAATCGTCGACTCCTCGCCGCCAAGCATCCCCGACAAAATGAGCGCCGGACTATATACAAACACAGCACCCACCATCAGTAGCAGCAATACAGCGAACACGAGCATCACACCTTTTGCGCCACCGCCCAGATAGCGACCAATGAGCGTCGGCAGGTTGGCACCGTCATGACGCAGCGACAACATGCCGCTCATGAAGTCGTGAACAGCACCGGCAAAGATACAGCCCAACACGATCCACAGGTAGGCCGCCGGGCCGAACCACATGCCTATGATAGCACCGAAGATGGGCCCCGTTCCAGCAATATTCAAGAACTGGATCATGAACACTTTCCACGTGGGCAGCACCACATAGTCCACACCATCGGCGAGACGCACAGCAGGTGTCTCGCGGTCATCAGGACGCATCACGCGCTCAACGACAGCACCATACACAAGATAGCCCAGCACCAGCGCCACAAGGCTGATAATGAATGATATCATAGCTTATTATAACTTACAGCAATTTCAAATGGTTAATTCTCGATTCAACTGACAAATGTACAATTTTTTCCGCAATGATAGTTCAACTATAGCACAATTCTTGCTTCTCGGCTTAATAAATCACCCATAAAAGCTAAATCTTACAATGCAATCTCATTAAACGTGTTACTAGAGACCAAGGCAAAGAATCTAGAATAAAATGTTTCTTTTATTTGTGGGGAATGAGGGTGGCGTTGCGGAGCAGGGTCTTGAAGCGCAGGCGAGAGATGGCGCTGTGGGCGAAGGTGCGCTTGAACTGGCCTGGGGTCATGGACTCGATGCTCGCGCGGGTGAGGTTCATTACGGCCTGGGTGGGTGCAAAGTCCGCGATCGTGGTGGCGGTGGCATGGGCGTTGTGGGGGCAGCACAGCTGGCACTCGTCACAGCCCACTACCCTGTCGCCCACCACGTCGCCCACCCAGGCGGGCAATGCCTCGTCGTGGTTCTCAATGAGCAGGCAGGAGAGGCAGCGTGAGGCATCGGCGGCGCCGATCTGGTTGAGGGCGCCCGACGGACAGGCTTTTATACAATTGCCGCAATCGCCACAGGTCATCCTGCAGGGTTCATCGGGCGGCAACTGGGCTGTGGTGACAATCTCGCCCAGGAAATAGAAGGAGCCCTTGCCTGGCAGTATCAGGCAGTTGTTGCGCCCCACAAATCCGAGCCCCGCTTGCTGGGCCCAGTAGCGTTCACGGATGGGGGCCGAATCGACACACGGGCGTGTGGCGCATCGGGTGGTTTCCTCGATGTAGCGGGCCAGGGACATCAGTTTTTCCCGTAGCACCTCATGGTAGTCGCGCCCGTAGGCGTAATAGGCTACCCGCAACGTCCCGGGTGGCTGGAAACGTGCGGGATAGTAGTTGAGGGCCAGGGAGATGACCGTTCGGGCACCGGGCAAGAGCAATGACGGGTCCTGGCGCAGGTCACGGTGCCCCTCGGCCCATGCCATGCAGCCATTGTGGCCCTGTGTCACCCAGTCGTCATAACGGCTAACGGCCTCGTCATCGACCGGCAAGGCGGCGGCAAAGCCACAAGCGTCAAATCCCAGGCTCCTGGCCTGGGACTTGATCAGTGATGCTATGTCACAACTCGGGGATGGCATCAAATCGGTAACCCTGCTCTTGCAGCCACTCGATGGCGCGCGGCAAGGCATATTTCATGTTTTTCTCGGCCTTGAGCGAGTCGTGAAAGACGATAATCGACCCGTTACGGGCATAGCGCTTGACGTTGGCCAGCACCTGTTCGCCCGTGAGCTTGCGGCTGTAGTCGCGTGTCACCAGGTCATACATGATGATGGAAAACCGCGAGCGCAGGACCTTGGACTGCCCCCACCGCAACAGGCCGTGCGGCGGACGGAACAGCGTGCTGCCGATGAGCTCATTGGCCCGGAAGACGTTGTGCAGGTAGTGCTTGGTGCCCACGTGCGCGCCTTGCAAGTGGCTCATCGTGTGGTTGCCCACCGAGTGGCCGCGGCGGCGCACCTCGGCGAGCAGTTCGGGATGACGCTCCACATTCTCTCCCACCATGAAGAAGGTGGCCTTGATGCCATAGCGGTCCAGGGTGTCGAGGACCCACGGGGTGACCTCGGGAATGGGTCCGTCGTCAAAGGTCAAATAGACCGTGTGGTCGCGCTTGTGGATGCGCCACACGGTCTCGGGAAATAACATTCTGTACAACAGAGGCGGACGTTCAACTAACACTGCAGCCAGCTTGTATCATGGTTGAACCCACGCTTATTCCTCCTCGGGCAGGGCCTCGACAGGTTCTTCCACGGGCTGTGCCTGCTGGCCTGCCATTGCCTGGTCGTAGGATTGCTGATAGGACTGCAGGCGCTGCATATTCACGCCCGATGCTGCCAGCTTGTCCATGATGGCCTTGTACTGCTGCTCGCCGCACTGCTGGTAGTAGTCGTGGAGCATATAGATCATGTACTGCTGGTCGATGAACTTGTCGTAGGTGCTCAAGCGCTCATACTGCGATGCGTCAAGCGTCTGGTAGAAACGCAGGTACTGGCCGTAACGCAGGATCTCGCTCTCGAGGAGGGCGTTGCTCTTGGTCAGGCAGGCCTTGTCACCGCACTCCTTGGACAACGAGTAGTAGATGTTGGCCACCTGTTCACCCATCTGAACCGTGAACGGGCAGATGGCGGTGGGCAGCTTCTCCATCATCAGGTCTAGGATGTGGCAGGCCTTCTTGTAACGGTCGGCAGCATAGGTCTCCTGGGTCATGCCGGCGGGGATGGCAAGCGATCCGTTCTTGGCCTTGATGCCCTCGTTGGTCAAAGCGGTGGCCAGGTCAATCATGGCGCTGCGAATCGTGGTCACCATGCGGCTCACGGTCTCGTCCAGATAGATGGAGCCCGGAGTGGCCTTGTCCAGGCCTCCCCACAGGAACTTGTTGACCACGTTGTCATACATCACATCGGTCGATACCGACAGATCGCCGTTGGGGCTGTCGCTAGCCAGCGGGGTCACCTGATAGGCAAGGCCTGTCAAGCGCAGATAGGGATCCAAGCCCAGGTAATAGCTGTTGGGGACGGTCATGGCGAAGTAGCAGGGACGGTTCCAACCCTGAGCGATGCTGCTGGCAATCATGTCAAACGACATCAGCTGGCTGGCGGTCATGCCGCTACCCATGCGCTTCAGGTCGAGGTTGATCGACTCCTGAACCTGGTCGCGCTGCTCCTCACGCACGACGCCAGCCTTGATGGCCTGGTCGGCGTTGACGGGGATAAAGACATTGGGATAACGGATCTCGGTGATGCCGTAGGGGTTGTTCTTGCTCTCGGGACCATAGATGAACGCCAGGGACTTGAGAGCCTCGACGGGTGTCTCGTCGGGCTGGACGAAGTAGCAGAACTGGCGCTCGTCGTAGGCATAGGTATCCTTGCCAGCCTGCATGGGCAGCGGTGCCGACTCGTAGGCGGCACGCTGCATCTGGCTGATGTACCAGTCGGTGGCCAGGTAGCTCAGGTTGACGGCGCGCACGTCGGTGCGGTAACCCTCCACCTCCTGCAGGTACCACAGGGGGAAGGTGTCGTTATCACCGTTGCAGAAGATGATTCCGTTGGGAGCGATGCTCGACAGGTAGTTGCGGCCGAAGTCGCGGGCTGCCGTGCGTCCGGATCGGTCGTGGTCGTCCCACGTCTGGCTCACCATCTGCAAGGGGATGATCAGGCCGATGACGGCAGCCAAGGCAGCCACTGCAGTGGCCGCACCGCCACGGTTGCCGTTATCGGCAAGTGCGGCAGCGTCTTCCTTGGCGACCTTTTTGCCTTTCTTCTTGAGTGCCCACATCACGAGGCTCCACAAGCCGGCAACACCCATACCGACCCAGATGCAGAAGGCATAGAACGAGCCCGCATAGGCATAGTCACGCTCGCGGGGCTGGCTCGGGGTCTGGTTCAGGTACAGCACGATGGCGATACCCGTCATGAAGAACAGGAAGAATATCACCCAGAACTGCTCGATGCCGCGGCGGCCACGATAGGCTTGCCACAGCAGGCCGATGATGCCCATCAGCAGCGGCAACATGAAGAACACGTTGTGGCCCTTGTTGCCCTTGCCCAGGTCGTCGGGCAGCAGGCTCTGGTCACCCAGGCGCGGATTGTCGATGAACGAGTAGCCCGAGATCCAGTTGCCATGAGTGATCTCGCCCATGCCCTGGATGTCGTTCTGGCGACCGGCGAAGTTCCACATGAAGTAGCGCCAGTACATATAGTTCAACTGGTAGTCAACAAAGAAGCGCAGGTTCTCCATCATCGTCGGCTTCATCTTAGTCTCGGTGCCGGCGGGATTGCCGTTGGCGTCGAGCTGTGTCGTCGCCTCGACTTGGGTGCCCTGCATGCCCAGCCACTCGACATACTCGCGCTCGTGCTTCTCGTCATGGATGCGCGGGAAGAGCATGTTCTGTTCGGGGCTGTAGCGGTAGGTCTGCTTGCGGCCCAGCTCCTTGTAGCGGTCGGGCTGGTCGGGACTGGCCTTCACCTCGGGGGCATACTGCATCGGGCCCTCCTTGACGGCGGGCTGCATCGTGCCGTTGCTGGACTGCTGGTACATGATGTCGCTGTAGAGCGTGCGGCCATACAGCAGCGGGGTCTCGCCATACTGCTCGCGGCTCAGGTACTTGGCCAGCGCAAAGGTGTTGTTGGGCGAGTTCTCGTCAAGGGGCGTGTTCTGCGAGCTGCGGATGAGAATCAGCGCATAGCAGCTGAAGCCGATGAAGATCACCATGACACACGACACGATGTTGGTGAACACGCGCACGGGCACCTTCTTGCAGAAGCGGAACAGGTACACGCACAACGCGATGAACAGCACCAGGGGAATCAACAGGCTGTCGCCGATGAACAACATTCCCGACAACAGGATGCCCAGGGCGAACGACAGCTTGATGCGCAGGTCGCTCTTGTTGCTGTAGAGCTCCCACAACGCCCACGCCAGCACGGCCAGCAGCACGATGGCATAGGCCAGGACGCCCGAGTTGAACGACATACCCAGCGTGTTGACGAAGAACAGGTCAAACTTCTGGCCCAACTCCACGAAACCAGGCTCCAGACCGTACAGGATGAGGCCCACGATGACAAACGAGATCAGCAACGTGATCAACGAACCCTTGGCGGTCGAATTCTGCCCCTTGGCACGGCAGTGGCGGTAATAGAATATCAGCGCGATGGCGGGGATACACAGCAGGTTCAACAGGTGGACGCCGAGCGAGACGCCGAACACATAGGCAATCAGCACGATCCAGCGGTCACTGCCCGGCTCGTCGGCGCGGTTCTCCCACTTGAGAATCAGCCAGAACACCAGCGCGGTGCAGAACGATGAGAACGCATATACCTCGGCCTCGACGGCACTATACCAGAACGTGTCGCTCCACGTGTAGGCCAGGGCGCCGCAGATGCCGCTACCCATCACCACCAGGTACTGGGCCAGCGACATATTGTCCTCCTCACCGTCCTTCACCACCAGTTTCTTCACCAGGTGGGTGATGGACCAGAACAGCAACAGGATGGTCAGCGCACTGAAGATCGCCGACATCGCGTTCACACACTTGGCCACGGCCATCACGTTACCACCGGCAAACTTGCTGGCGAAGTTGGCAGCCAGGATAAAAATCGGGTTGCCGGGCGGATGGCCAATTTCGGTCTTGAAACCTTGAGCAATAAACTCCGGGCAGTCCCAGAAGCTGGCGGTCGGCTCGATGGTCAGCAGATAGGTCGCCGCCGCCACCACAAAGATGAGCCATCCCAGCACATTGTTGATGAGCTTGTACTTCTTCATCGTTTCTCTTGTCTTGTCAAATATTATTTGGTTGTATTTTCGGTTGTTTCAATAATCAACGTAAACTAAACGGCAAAATTACTCATAATCTTACAAACATTGCGCCCTTTCACCCCGAAATTGACCAAATTTAACCACAACGCTCCAATTATTAACAGTTTTGCCTCAGCTTGGCAAGCACAAAGCCAAGATATAAATATTATTTCCTTATCACCTGTACCATATCTTGAACATTACCCACGGTCAACATAATCTAATCACAATTAAAAATAGCTAAACACATACTTTAATGCTCTTTTTCAATTATCCTTTACATCCTAATTACAATAGTTCGGTAAACTTTTAGAATTACACGTTAATATGACTCGTTTTTATAACCCGTTGAAAAATCAACACGTTATTAACAAAGTTTAGCATATAAAATTCGGCTAAGTCGCTGATTATCAGTAACTTTGATTATTTTCCACGATAGTCAAGCTATGCTGATATTCGAACTACTTAGCCAATATGAGAGCATCTGCCGCATGGCGATGAGCGGATGCGCCGCAAAGTTAAACAAAAGTGTTAGA
>Ga0310694_10002884_pt1 | contig 17166 bp, 12 predicted proteins | sample 174DNAGHGhighgp2_FD_203884 | JGI IMG/M metagenome (GOLD analysis project Ga0310694, IMG submission 203884) | Sheep rumen microbial communities from Palmerston North, Manawatu-Wanganui, New Zealand - 1742 DNA GHGhigh gp2 (v2) (version 2) | ecosystem: Host-associated > Mammals > Digestive system... | reverse complement strand
CAAGGGATATGTATAACATTTAAATTTTTAAGCTATTATGGCAGAAATGAATTTTGGTGGCGTTATCGAGACTGTAGTCACCAGCAAGGAGTTCTCACTCGAGAAAGCACGTGAAGTATTGAAGGATGAGGTTATCGCCGTCATCGGTTATGGCGTTCAGGGTCCTGGACAGGCCTGCAACCTGCGCGACAATGGTTTCAACGTCATCGTTGGACAGCGTCAGGGTAAGACCTATGACAAGGCAGTCGCTGATGGTTGGGTTCCTGGCAAGTCACTCTTCTCTATTGAAGAGGCTGCTGAGAAGGGTACCATCCTCTGCATGTTGCTCTCTGATGCTGGTCAGATGCAGCAGTGGCCCACTATCAAGAAATATCTGAAGCCTGGCAAGACGCTGTATTACTCTCATGGTTTCGCTATCAACTGGAGCGACCGCACAGGTGTTGTTCCTCCCAAGGATGTCGATGTTATCATGGTAGCTCCTAAGGGTTCTGGCACGTCTCTCCGCACCATGTTCTGCGAAGGTCGCGGTCTGAACTGCTCATACGCTGTTTACCAGGATGCTACGGGTAAGGCAAAGGAGAAGACGCTGGCTTTCGGTATTGGTATCGGAGCCGGTTACTTGTTTGAGACAACCTTCCAGCGCGAGGCCACCTCTGACCTCACAGGTGAGCGTGGATCACTGATGGGTGCCATCCAGGGATTGCTGCTCGCTCAGTACGAGGTACTTCGTGAGCATGGTCACACACCTTCTGAGGCTTTCAACGAGACTGTTGAAGAACTCACCCAGAGCCTTGGCCCGCTCTTTGGCGCTAAGGGTATGGACTGGATGTATGCCAACTGCTCTACCACCGCTCAGCGTGGTGCTCTCGACTGGGCTCCCCGTTTCCATGACGCCATCAAACCTGTTATGGAATGGCTGTACTACTCAGTGAAGACTGGTAATGAGGCACAGATTACTATCGATGCTAACTCTAAGCCTGACTATCGTGCTGGTTTGGAGAAGGAGCTGGAGGCTATGCGCAACCAGGAGATGTGGCGTGCTGGTGAGACCGTTCGCAAGTTGCGTCCTGAATATCAGGAAGACTAATACTTCTGAAATTAAATAAGGAGAGGTTCTATACTTCTCCTTATTTGCTATATTTTCTAAGAAGTCCTTGCTCTGCAGGGACTTCTTTATTGTTAGTGCGAAACGGTTATTCTGATGAAGCCGTCTTCCAGAAGTATCTGCTCTTCAGCAAGTAGTTTGCGAAGGGCCATGTCAATGGAGTCTGTAGACAGAGGTAGTAGGTGGAGTTCGCTAAGCAGATGGCGTTGACCATCGCCGAGCAATTGGAGAATTTGCTGTTCGCAAGGAATCGCAGCCTTTTGGCCTTCCGTTTGCTGCATGCAGACGTCACACTGTCCGCAATCATGGGTGTCCTTTTCACCAAAGTATTCGAGTAACATGCGCGATCGACAATGCAAGTTGTCCTGCATATAGTTGAGCATAGCGATGATGCGCTGGCGATATTGCTCATGTCGTTGTTCGTAGACGTCGGGAGACAGCTTGATGTGTTCCGAATCTTCGCGTCGTTGCAGGTAATGGATGGTTGGCACCTGCTGGCGAGGAATATACTGGATGATATGCTTGTGAGCCAACGACTTGAGTACTTCGTGGAGCGTAACAGGACGTAGGCCGCTATGTTGCGCAATGAGCGCTTCGTCGATGTATCCGAAGTCTGCGAAGAGTCCACCATAGTTGCGGAGGAGAGCAACGATGAGGCGGTCTTCTTGTTCTGATAGGTTCTCAAGCTGATAGAGCGTCTGCCGCTCCAGAAGGAAGCGCACGCGCGTCTGCTGGTCGGGTGCTGGGTCGTACTCTAGATAGCCTGCCCGCTGTAATATCTGTAGAGCAGAGTGAACACGTATGGGGAAGTGGTGAAAGCGTTGGCAGAACACGTCGATGTTGAATTCGCGTGTAATGCCGAAACCATCCCCTGTAGCTATTTGGAAAAAGTAGGCCAGATGTTCGTAGACCTCTCGTACCTCGTCTTTGGGTGGGAAGGTGTCATCAATGCGCTTGGTGAGCTTGGCGTTATCGCTGTTATTGTAGAGCATGATGGCCTGTGCAGACTTGCCATCGCGACCAGCACGACCAGCCTCCTGGAAGTAAGCCTCAATGGAGTCGGGACAGTCATAGTGCATGACCAGTCTCACGTCAGGCTTGTCGATTCCCATGCCGAAAGCGTTAGTGGCCACTATGATGCGCGTGCGGTCCTGCTGCCAGTCGCGTTGTCGCTGGTCTTTCACCTCATGCTCCAGTCCGGCATGATAGAAAGTCGCGCTGAGTCCTCTCTTTGTGAGTTCCTCGGCTATCTCCTTAGCACGTCGTCGACTGCGTACATAGACGATGGCAGACCCAGTAGTGTTGCTGAGGGTATGAACGAGTTCCTGTAGCTTGTCTGTAGCTGTCTTGACGGAGTAGGTGAGGTTCTTGCGCTCAAAGGACATGCGGAAGACGTGGAATCCGTTCTCCGTGGAATCACTCGTCTGCTTTTGGTTATTTGCTTTTGGCAGGCTTAACCGTTCGCAGATGTCGTCGACAACCTTCGGAGTAGCCGTAGCGGTAAGGGCCAGTATGGGGACATTGGGCAGGAGCGTTCGGATGTTGGCAATCTCTAAGTAGGACGGGCGAAAATCGTAGCCCCACTGTGATATGCAGTGGGCTTCGTCTACCGTGATGAAGGAAACGCGTATGTGGCGCAGTTTACTGACGAAAAACTCGCTGCTGAGACGTTCTGGTGACACATAGAGAAACTTTGTGCGCCCCAAGATGCAGTTTTCCAGCACGCGGAGAATATCATCGTGCGACATACCGCTAAAGATAGCCGCTGCCAGAATGCCGCGTTGACGGAGATGCTGCACCTGGTCTTTCATCAGGGCTATGAGGGGCGTTATAACGATACATACACCCTCAAGTGCCAATCCTGGCACTTGGAAAGTCAGCGACTTGCCGCCACCCGTTGGCATGAGTCCCAGCGTATCGTGGCCTAAACCTATCGACTCGATGATTTGCTGCTGGATACCACGGAAGTCGTCATACCCCCAGTAGTGTTTGAGTATTTCCTTGTAAGTACTCAAAGTATAGTCTCCTTACTTCTCCACTAAATTTACTCTTCGATACCTTCTCCATCTGACGGACGGATACCCTCTATCTGTAACTGTACCTCGCCGCGTTTGTAGGTGTTTTCCTCGATGGTGTAGACAATGTCGAACGAGCGTTTGGACTTGATATACCGTGCTGCAGCCGACTGTCCGAAGGCGATGCCGTTCATCACTACTGCCGACTTAGAGTCAACGAGTTCCAGTTTGATGTGTTCCTGATGGCGTCCTACCACCTTGGAAGTGCCATAGTCGAAGACGTTGCGTGTGATGAAGAGCGGCTTACTATTGCCAGGACCGTGAGGTGCCAGACGCTTTAGCTCGTTGAGCAGTCGTTTGTTGATTTGCTGGAAGTCAAGTTCCATATCGATGTCGAGAGTTTGCTGTGTCTGTTCGGGCAGGATGTGGTGGTCGACATACTCTTGAAAGCGACGGCGGAACTCAGGTATGTTCTCCTGACGCATGGTAAGACCTACGGCATAGGTGTGTCCACCAAAATTCTCCAACAGGTCGCGACACGACTTAACAGCATCGTAGACATCGAAACCTGCCACAGAACGCGCTGAGCCAGAGGCCATTCCGTCAATAATAGTCAGTACAACGGTAGGACGGAAGTAGAGCTCCGTCAGACGGGATGCGACGATACCAACAACACCTTTCTTCCAACCTTCATCGTATAGTACGATAGACTGCTGGTGCTGCTGACTCTCCAGACGCTCAACAATTTCGTTGGCCTCGACAGTCATCTGCTTGTCGACATCCTTGCGTTGCTCGTTGTATTCGTTGATGCGCGTAGCCATCGTCAGTCCTCGCTGCAGGTCGCGCTCTACCAGCAGGTCAACAGCTTCGCGGCCATTCATCATACGACCAGAGGCATTGATGCGAGGGCCAATTTTGAAGACGATGTCGCTCATGGTAAGTTCGCGGTTGGTAAGTCCACAAATCTCAATGATAGCTTTTAAACCAGTTGAAGGCGCTTGGTTCAATTGCTTCAGTCCGTGGAAGGCCAGCGTGCGGTTCTCACCCTCTACAGGCACCAGGTCAGCAGCTATGCTGACAGCACAGAAGTCGAGTAGGGGAATGAGACGCGAGAAGGGAATGCCGTTGTTCTTGGCAAACGCCTGCATGAATTTGAAGCCTACACCGCACCCGCAGAGATGCTTGAAGGGGTAGGTAGAGTCGTCACGCTTAGGATTGAGGATAGCTACGGCAGGAGGCATGATCTCGTCTGGCACGTGGTGGTCACAGATGATAAAGTCAATGCCTTGCTCCTTGGCATACGCTATCTCCTCGACAGCCTTGATGCCGCAGTCGAGTACGATAATCAGTTTTACCCCTGTCTCTGCTGCAAAGTCTATTCCTTTCTTGCTGACACCATAGCCCTCTTCCTCGCGGTTGGGGATGTAGTAGTCGATGTTGGAATAGAACTGCTGCAAGAACTTGTAGACTAACGCTACGGCTGTACAGCCGTCAACATCGTAGTCACCATACACCATGATACGCTCTTTGCGCCCCATGGCATCGTTCAGTCTGTCCACTGCCACGTCCATGTCGTTCATCAGGAACGGGTCAATCAGCTCGTTCAGCATGGGACGGAAGAATCGCTTTGCCGCACTCTCCGTCTTGATGCCTCGCTGTATCAGAAGACTGGCCATTACGGGACTCATCCCTATCTTTTCGGCCAGCTCCTTAGCTGCTTGCTGTCTGTCTGGTGTCAGTGGTTCGTAATTCCATTTAAATTGCATTTATGTTATTATTTTATTTCTGTCATTTCAGGGGTATCGTATGCCATAGGTACACAATACGCCTTCAAAGTTACGAAGAAAAAACAAATAAATGGACCGGGTAACTGTTTTTTTAACAGAATTTGTTTTTTAAAAGGGCGTTATAACGATATAACATCATGATGATACAACGCCCTTAGCTATAGATTTTGCTTTCGCGCCGACCTTGCAGTACGGCGAGTGCATTGAGTGCAAGGGCTTCCATTTCGTCCTCACCAGGGAAGGTGTAGACGGGTGCCAGGAATCCTATGCGACGGCGCAGTTCGCTGACGATGTAGTCGCTATGTGCCATACCGCCAGTCAATAGGATGGCATCAATCTTTCCGCAAAGCACAGCGGCTTCAGCGGCAATATTCTTGGCTACATGGTAGAGCATGGCCTCAACGATGATTTTGGCGTGTTCATCGCCCTCCTTGATACGTTGCAGAATCTCGCGCATGTTGTTTGTGCCCAAATGTGCATTGAGTCCAGCCTTGCCAGCTATGCGCTTGAGCAGTTGTTTCTCAGAGTATTTGCCACTAAAACAGAGACGGATAAGGTCGGCGGCAGGCAGACTGCCAGCACGCTCTGGCGAGAAAGGTCCTTCGCCATCCAGTGCGTTGTTGGCGTCGATGGCCTTGCCGTGCTCATGGGCAGCTACAGAAATGCCTCCTCCCAGATGGCAGATGATGAGGTTTAAGTCTTCATACTCCTTGCCGATGCCGCGTGCATAGCGACGGGCGATGGCGCGCTGGTTGAGGGCGTGCCAGATGCAGATGCGTGGCATGAGTGGCGAACCACTGATGCGTGCCAAGGGCGACAGCTCGTCAACGACACCAGGGTCAGCAATAAAGGCGCGGCAACGGGAAGTTGTGTCGGCAGGGAAACCGCAGACAGCATGCTGACTATTGATTTCCTCCGCTATTTCGTGCGCTATCAGACACCCCAGGTTGCAGGCATGGTTGTGCATCACGCAACCATGTAGCGTGTCGTCAATCATTTGTTGGTTTATTTCATACACGCCACCAGCGATAGGCTTCACCAGTCCACCGCGTCCGATGACCGCATCAAACTCCAAAGGAATATCAGCAGCAGCCAACTCGTCGAGTACCAACTGACGGCGGAAGTCCTGCTGCTCTGTGATGGCATCAAAAGGAGCTAACTCTTCAGGCGTATGTGTAATGTTACGCAGTAAGATAGGTTTCTCGTCTTCGTAGACGGCCATCTTGGTAGATGTGGAACCAGGGTTGATGACAAGTATTTTCATATTTGACGATTCGGCTATATGCCTATTTAGATTGCGGCAAGTGCAAGAGAATAGTATTTGGAGTCTGGACTGTCAGCACGCGATGGCAACACACAGCAGCATGAGGTGCCTTGCAGCACACCTGCTGTCTTGGCATAGCCGAAGAGCGTTAGTGTCTTGTAGAACACGTTGCCTGCCACTATATCTGGGAAGATGAGTGCATCGGCTTGTCCATCGATAACACTCTTGATGCCTTTCTCGTGCAGGGAGACGCTGTCGAGCGATGTCTTCAGGTCTAAGGGGCCATCTATAATACATCGTCCGAACGAGCCCATCTGTGCTTCCGCAATGATGTCAAGATAGTCGGCAGTATAGGGAAATGCCTTGCTGCTCACCTTCTCAGCGCAATGAATCAGCGAGATGCGAGGCTCTTCGATACCCAGCGCATGACAGACGTAGTTCATGTAACGAATCTGTTGGCGACGCTGTACAGGGGTCGGCACAGGTATAACGGCGGCATCGGTAAAAAACAGTAGTTTCTCGTATTTGGGAATCTCGGCCATAGCTACATGTGTCAGTACATGACCTTTACGCAAGATGCCCTTCTCCTTGTCGAGAATGGCACGCAGCAACACATCGGTATTGATGAGTCCTTTCATCAGAATGTCCGCCTCACCATTCTTACATAGTGCAACGGCGCGACGGGCACACTCATCCTTGTCATCACCATCCACGTAGATGGGTTCGATAAACCCCATCTCCTTGCCTTTCTCTACGGCATAGCGTGTGCTAGCATCGTTGGCACACACTACAGCCACACGTTTACGGTCTCCCCGCTCTTGCAGGAAGATAATCATGTCGTTAAGGGTTCTAATCGGTTTCATAGTTATTGGAGGTTAACGTCGGCGTGAGAACCACCGACAATGGTAATCGTTTAGGGGAGGCGCCGACTGTGGACAATAATCGATGGGGAGTCCATTGACAGCCGGTGGCACAGTCAGCGCTCGGCGCGCATCGGGTTGTTCAGGAAGTCCTCATAGGCCAAACGGATGCCGTCTTCCAACTCGGTCTTGTAGGTCCAGCCCAGTTTGGTGGCTTTGCTGACATCGAGCAACTTGCGTGGCGTGCCGTTAGGACGTGTGGTGTCCCATTCTATGCGGCCCTTGTAGCCAATAACCTTAGCTACTAACTCTGTCAGTGCCTTGATGGTCAGCTCCTTACCAGTACCTGCATTCACAGTTTCGTTGCCTGAGTAGTTGTTCATGAGGAACACGCAGAGGTTGGCGAGGTCGTCGACATAGAGAAATTCGCGCAGCGGACTGCCATCGCCCCAACAGGTAACACTCTCCAGTCCAGCCTCTTTGGCCTCGTGAAAACGTCGGATGAGGGCAGGCAGCACGTGCGAGTGCTCAGGATGATAGTTGTCGTTGGGTCCATAGAGGTTGGTGGGCATCACACTGATGTAATCCGTACCATACTGACGGTTCAAGAATTCACAGTATTTCAGTCCACTGATCTTGGCTAGCGCATACGCTTCGTTGGTCTTTTCCAACTCGCTGGTCAGCAGACAATTCTCAGGCATGGGCTGTGGTGCCATGCGTGGATAGATGCAACTACTGCCCAGAAATTCCAACTTCTTACAGCCGTTTTTCCACGCAGCGTGGATGACGTTCATCTCCAGAATCATGTTGTCGTACATGAAGTCTGCCAGTGCACTTTGGTTAGCCACGATGCCCCCCACCTTAGCGGCTGCGAGGAACACGTATTCAGGCTTCTCCTCCGCAAAAAACTTCTCGACAGCATCCTGACGGGTGAGGTCCAGTTCCTTATGCGTGCGTGTAATAATATTGTTATAACCCTGACGTTGCAGTTCGCGCACGATGGCGCTACCTACCATACCACGATGGCCTGCGACGTATATCTTGCTGTTTTTCTCCATTACTTTACTATTCCTTTCTCCAAGTATTCTGCCAAATTGGTGCGTACCTTCATGGCGGCATCTTCAGATGCAACCTTCGCCATATCACTTTCTACCATAATCTTGACGAGCTCTTCAAAGCTGGTCTTGTTAGGATTCCATCCGAGCTTAGCCTTTGCCTTTGTGGGGTCGCCCCAGAGATTGACAACGTCTGTCGGTCTATAAAAATCCTCACTAACAGCGACAACAACTTTACCAATCAGCTTCTCTGGGCCCTTAACAACAATGCCTTTCTCGTTGATTCCTTCACCCTCAAACTTCAGTTCTATGCCCGCATGTCTGAAAGCCAAATCGGTAAATTCCCGTACGCTGTGTTGAACACCTGTGGCGATGACAAAATCCTCTGGTTTGTCCTGTTGTAGGATGAGCCACATGCACTCCACATAGTCCTTGGCATACCCCCAATCGCGCAGAGAATCCATATTGCCCAGATAGAGACAGTCTTGCAATCCCTGTGAGATGCGTGCAGCCGCTAGCGTAATCTTACGGGTTACGAAAGTCTCTCCACGCCGTTCGCTTTCGTGGTTGAACAGGATTCCTGAGCAGCAATACATGTTGTATGCCTCACGATACTCCTTGACTATCCAGAAGCCATACTGCTTGGCAACGGCATAGGGCGAATAGGGGTGGAATGGTGTGTTCTCATTCTGTGGGACCTCTTCCACCTTGCCGTACAACTCAGATGTCGATGCCTGATAGATGCGGCAGACCTCAGTCATGCCCAATTGGCGTACAGCCTCGAGGATGCGCAGTACACCTACGGCATCTACATCTGCTGTAAATTCCGGAGAGTCAAAGCTGACTTGTACGTGACTCTGTGCAGCGAGGTTGTATATTTCTGTGGGGCGCACCTTGCTGATGACGCCCAGTATAGACATTGAGTCGCCCAAGTCGGCATAGTGCAGGTGGAAGTGTGGCTTACCCTCAAGGTGTGCAATACGCTCGCGGAAGTCTACTGACGAGCGACGAATGGTGCCGTGTACCTCGTAACCTTTCCCTAACAGAAGCTCAGCCAAATACGAGCCGTCCTGCCCCGTGATGCCTGTGATGAGTGCTATCTTGTTCATTATCAATTATCAGTTATCAATTATTACTTGTCTTGTCCTGAGAACTGCTTGATTCGCTGTTCTTCAGAGAGTTTGCAGATGAGCAGTGTGTTGTCGTTCTCTGCCACGATATATCCGTCGAGGCCCTGTACAACAACCTTCTTCTCCTGTGTGGTGTGAATGATGCAGTTAGAGGTCTCAAAGAGTGCTATCTCCTGTCCGATGCAAGCATTGCCGTAGAGGTCTTTCTTTGTCTGCTGTTGCAGTGAGCCCCACGTGCCCAGGTCGCTCCATCCGAAGTCGGCAGGACAGACGAAAATCTCTTCAGCTTTCTCCATGATGGCATAGTCAACACTGATGTTCTCACATTCTGGGAAGAGTTCGTTGATTTTCTCCTGCTCCTGAGGAGTGCCATAGATGGGCAGCAGACTCTCGAAGATTTTCGACATAGCGGGTTGGTAGATGCGGAAAGCATTGACGATGGTCGATACGTTCCAGATGAAGATGCCCGCATTCCAGAAGTAGTTGTTCTTCTGAATATAGCGCTTTGCCGTCTCTATGTCAGGTTTCTCGCGGAACGAGTCAACGCGGAAGATGCCCTTGTTGCGCAGCGAGTTGGCAGAAAGGTTAGCCTCAATATATCCGTAACCTGTCTCTGGACGGGTTGGTTTCATGCCCAGCGTGACGATGGCATCGCTATCGCTGGTAAACTTCATGCACGAGGTGATAATGCGACGAAATTCCTCTACGTTCAGTACCACATGGTCACTGGGTGATACCACAATGTTGGCCTTAGGGTCTTTCGACTTGATGCGCCACGATACGTACGCAATGCAAGGGGCAGTATTACGACGACAAGGCTCGCAGAGGATATGGTCTGCAGGCATATCGGGCAGTTGTTCGGCAACAGTGGCAGCATAGCTCTTGTTGGTGACGACCCACACGTTCTGGGCGTCTACAATGCCGGCAAAGCGTTCTACGGTGAGTTGCAGCAGCGATTTTCCAATGCCCAACACATCGATGAACTGCTTGGGCTTGTCTGCCGTACTCATTGGCCAGAAGCGGCTTCCTACGCCGCCAGCCATAATAACCAAATGATTATTGATTCTTGCCATAATCCGAGTTAGATATATTGTTTATCTTGCAAAGATATATATTTTTTTTTAAAATGTACTAATTCTTTGTTATTTTTTTCTTTGTCAGCTGTCTGACGACAAACCACACGATGGCCGCAATGACCAGTGCCACGATGATGAGTTTGATGTATTCCGCATACTCCTCAATCTTGTCGTTGAGCTGTTCCTCAGGTACGATGCTGTGCAGATACCAGCCCAGTGCAGCCAGTATGGCATGCCAGCAACCAGCACCTATCGTGGTGTATAGCAGGAACTTCCAGTAGTTCATCTTCGCCAGACCTGCGGGTATCGAGATGAGGTGACGGATGCCAGGGATGAGTCGTCCTGTGAGGGTTGCAGCGATGCCGTGATCATCGAAGTAGCGCTCCGATTTCTCCACTTTCTCTTGGTTCAGCAGACACATCTTGCCCCACTTGCTGTTGGCGAACTTGTAGATAACGGGCCGCCCTACGTAGTAGGCCACCACGTAGTTGATGGATGCGCCAAGGTCGGCACCGATGGTGGCAAAGAGGATGACCAGCCACACGTCCAACTGTCCGCTGGCAGCATGATAGGCTGCTGGTGTGACGACGAACTCAGACGGTACGGGCACTATGGTGCTCTCCAGCAACATCAAGAAGAGAATGGTGCCGTAGTTCAGATTGCCTAAGAGAGAGGTGATGAAGTTCATTTTTTTAAACTCTTGTTATTTTTTCTTGCGGATTTCGGAAAGATTCCGTTATTCTGTTTCTTTCTGGAGACGATGTTTCATGTAGCTGACATATTCGCTGGGATCCATCGCCTCTGGGAAGAGGAAACCCAATATGAGTTTCGTATCGCGTGGATTGAATTTGACAGCTTTTTGCAGATACTCTATGAACTCACCGTACTTGCCCAAATCGTGGCAGCAGAGCGCCATGTAGATGTATCCTTTGACGTATTCTGCAGAGGAGTTCTTGACTACGCGGAAGAATTTCTGGAACATTTCGTAACTGCTGCTGACATAGCGGTTGTCATAGAGCGATACAATGATGCGCAGCAGCACGGAAGGTGCATTGTCCGACATCATAATGGCCTTCTTGAAGCTTTCTTCCGCTTCTTTTAGCATGCCGCATTCCAGCTGCAAGTGTCCGCGAATGACCGTCATGTCTGTCAGGTCACAAGGGCGTTTCATGCAGTTGTCCATCATCTCCATGGCCTTGGCGTACTGCTTCTCACTGGCATAGCAGAAGGCCAGTTCCATGTATATCTGAGACAGCACCTCAGAGGTCTCGTCTGCCGCCTCCAGTGCCCTGAGCAGGTAGCTGATAGCTTCCTTGGGGCGGTTCATGCTGACCATGCAGATGCCTTCATTCAGCAGTACCAGGTCGTCGGGCTCTATCTTTTCTAAGCGTTTGAAGTACTCCAACGCCTCTTCGTAGTTGCCCAGACGCAGCAGACAGTTGGCCTTGCTGGTCAGACCGTCAGGGTCGTTGGGGTTGATGGCGATGGCAAACTCCGAACTGGTGATGGCGTTGGGGTAGTCCTCGTCCAGCAGTTGTGCTGAGGCCAGCGCATTCCAATAGTTCAGCGAGTAGGGGTTGCGGTCTATGAGTTCGTTGAATATCCGTTCTGAGTCCTTGTATTTGCCCAGTCCGAAGAGTGTGCGCGCCATGAGTTCCTTGAAGTCTGTGCTGTCGTCCCCCTTGGAACGCATCATCCATTCGTACGCCTTGTCGTTGATGTCGTAGTCTACATAGAGGTTGGCGCAGTCCTTGATGAAGTCCTCCCACTCGTCGGCGTCCACGCTCATTCCGTAGTTGCGCAGGTATTTATCGGCTTCGTCTATCCGTCCTTCGGCAATCATGATTTCCGCTGTCAGATAGTGGTAGTCTGGATCGTCGTGGTCGCTGATGGTGTCTGCATAGCTACGGGCTGTTTCAAAGTCGCCTACGGTCAGTGCCTCGCGGGCTTTGAACACGTTGGGTAAAGTAGCGTTGGGGTACAACGCCAGCGCATGCTCTATGGCTGCGGCGGCTTTGTCGCCTTCACCGATGTTGTTGTAGTAGTCGGCAAGGTCGACAAGGTCGTCAGCATCCATAAAGGGTTGCCCGCCAGTTTGGAGTGATGCCTCGTAGCTGTCGAGCAGTTCCTTGAAATCTTCTGATTCGAAATAGTCCTCGTTATATTGCATTTACTTTTTCCAAGAGTCCTTCAGTCCTACGGTCTTGTTGAATACCAGATGGTTAGCAGTAGAATCAAGGTCGATGGTGAAGTAGCCGATGCGCTGGAACTGCAGGAAGTCGCCAGCCTTCTTCTCCTTGAGGTAGGGCTCAACAACTGAATTGTTGAGCACGATGAGGCTCTGTGGGTTGAGCAACTCGCGGAAGTCGCGCCCGTCAGCATCGACACTCTCAACGCTGAAGAGGCGGTCGTAAAGACGTACCTCAGCGGGTACGGCAGTCTTGCTGTCTACCCAGTGCAGTGTCTTGCCCTTGATTTTACGGTCAGCACCAGGCATTCCGCTACGTGTCTCAGGGTCGTATGTGGCGTAAACCGTTGTCACGTTACCCTCGGCATCCTTGTCGCAGGCGTGCTCTTCGTCACATTTGATGATGTAGGCATTCTTCAGTCGTACCTCCTTGCCAGGCGCCAGGCGCTGGAACTTCTTCTCAGCCACCTCCATGAAGTCGTCGCGCTCAATCCACAGCTCGCGAGAGAAGGTGATGGTGTGTGTGCCTTCGGCCTCGTTCTCAGGGTTGTTGATGGCGGTGAGTTCTTCGCTCTTGTCCTCCGGGTAGTTGGTGATAACCAGTTTGATGGGGTCCAGCACGGCACTGACGCGTGTCGCCTTCTTGTTCAGGTCGTCACGTACGCTGGCTTCCAGCAGGGCGTAGTCGTTCAGCGCGTCAAACTTGGTGTAGCCGATGGAGTCGATGAAGTTGCGCAGACTCTGTGACGAGAAGCCGCGACGACGCATACCGCAGACCGTTGGCATGCGGGGGTCGTCCCATCCGCTCACCAGGTGCTCGTCCACCAGTGCCTTCAACTTGCGTTTCGACATCACGTTGTATGTCAGGTTCAGACGGTTGAACTCTATCTGGCGTGTTCCGTCGTATTTCTCGTCCACGATGTCGGGGTTGAAGTCGCCCAGGTCTTCACCGTTGGCCTTCTTCTCCTTGATATACTCGCGCAGCAGGTCGACGAACTTGTCGTAGAGTGGACGATGAGGCACGAACTCCAGCGTACAGATGGAGTGGGTGACACCCTCGAAATAGTCTGACTGACCGTGGGCAAAGTCGTACATAGGGTATGCGTGCCACTTGGTACCTGTGCGGTGGTGTGGTATCTGGATGATGCGGTAGATGATGGGGTCGCGGAAGTGCATGTTGGAGTTGGCCATATCCAGCTTGGCACGCAGCACCATACTGCCCTCTACAGCCTCGGGGGTGTTCATCTGCTCAAACAGACGCAGGTTCTCCTCAATGGGTCGGTCGCGGTAGGGACTGGCCACACCAGGCTGTGTGGGTGTACCCTTTTGTTCGGCAATCTGCTCAGAGGTCTGCTCGTCAACGTATGCCAGTCCCTTCTTGATGAGCCAGGTGGCAAAGTCCCACAGCTTGTCGAAGTAGTCAGAGGCATAGTAGATGTTGCCCCACTTGAATCCGAGCCATTTGATATCGCTCATGATGTTCTCCACGTACTCCGTATTCTCCTTGGTGGGGTTGGTATCGTCGAAACGCAGGTTGCAGACACCGCCAAACTTCTCGGCAACACCGAAGTCCATGCAGATGGCTTTGGCGTGTCCGATGTGAATATATCCGTTGGGTTCTGGTGGGAAACGGGTCTGCAGACGTCCACCATTCTTACCTGCTTCCAGGTCTTCTTTTACAAACTGTTCTACAAAGCTGAGGCTTTTCTTCTCCTCGCCGTTGTTCATGTTTTTTTCTTCCATATTATTATATAATGTGTATTTTGTCTGCAAAGGTACAAAATAAAAGTGAAAAGCAATGAGCGAATAGTGAAAAAAATGTTGTCTTTTCCGTGTTTTTATACAGGATAGTGTGGCAGATTTTTAATTTTCTTCATTTTTATAGTGTTAAAATTATAAAAACGTTTGGAGAATTGACATAAATCAATTAACTTTGCCACCGTTATCCTGAATACAATCTTTTTACCTTAAAAAGACTAATACCTAAATGAGATAGGATGTCCTCCACTGTGAAGTAGGGGGCATTTTTTTATTGGCCAATCCTCTTTTTTGCCCTAATTCGCAATGAGACTGTTATTCTATTCCGCGCTCGTTGAGTGCCTTGGTATAGCGGGCTGCATTCTTGAGGTGTTCCTGGTAGGTGCGTGCAAAATTGTGGGTACCCGAGAAGTCCTCCTTGGCGCACATGTAGAGATAGTCATGGTGTACGTAGTTGAGCACCGCGTCGATGCCCTTCACAGAAGCTATCTTGATGGGACCTGGGGGCAGTCCCTCATTACGGTACGTGTTATAGGGGCTGTTTACGTCGAGCAACTTGTTGTAGATGCGTTTCAACTCAAACTGCTTCAGTGCAAACTTGATGGTAGGGTCAGCCTGCAGGGGCATGGGTTTGTGCAGCCGGTTCAGATACATGCCCGCTATCATAGGTTTCTCCTGGTTGTTGGCTGTCTCTTCGTCGATGATGCTGGCCAGGGTGCATATCTCGTTGGGTGTCAGCTGCATCTGCGCAGCCTTCTGTTCGCGGTCGCCCTTCCAGAAATGGTCGTGCTCACGCTGCATACGCAGCAAAAACTTGTCCAGCGAGATGTTCCAGTAGATGTCGTAGGTGTTGGGTACGAACATGGCGGCGATGGTGCAAGTGTCGTAGCCCAGTTTCTGACAAGTTTCCTCGCTGTATAGAGCCTTAGCGATGGTGGCGGAGTCGAGCATCAGCTTGCGCGACAGCACAGCAGCCAGACGGTCCATCGTGCGTACCTCGGGGATGGTCAGCATCATACTCGTCTGTCGGCCGTTCTTCAGATGGCGGAACACGGTGAAGGCGCCCTCGCTGGGTGCTATGGCGTAGCGTCCTGTGCGGATGTGGTCCTTGTAGTTGCTGTGGCGTACCAGCATGCGCAGTCCTGTCATGCCCGCCGTGTGGCTGAAGGTTCCCACCTTCGCCATGACTGAGTCCTGTGTGTCGTCCTCGTCGATATACACATATTGTGTCTGGTCGGCTTTCGAGACGGGGGTGAGCATATAGGTAACAGCCAATACCAGTATCAGCACCAGTCCTGCCCCTGCTATGTATAGGTAAATTCGCGAATCGAGTTTTTTCATTGTTCCGTGTGTTTTAAATCGGGTGCAAAGATAGTGCAAACCGAGCGAACTTCCAAATAATTTCTCTGAAAAACGTTGGTGGTATCAGATTTTCTTCCTATCTTTGCATCAGATATTACAAAGACCATGAAACTGAAGTTCACGATACAATATAATACAGCTTGGGGCGAGTCTTTGCACGTGGTTATTGGCTACCATAGTCAAGACGGCAGCACTCGTCAGCAGAACCTGCCGATGCAGACCGAGGATGGTCAGCTGTGGGTGCTGGAGACGGCGGCGCTGGTCAGCAGACACCATCCGCTGTCGTACATCGAGTACCACTATCAGGTGGAAAATGCCGAGGGCGAGGTGCTGCGACAAGAGTGGACGCTGGTGCCGAGACGGTATTACTTCGATGCGTCGAAAGACTATGCTTTCCCCGATCAGTGGCGCGACCGTCCATTGCCCTACCATTTGTACAGCGATGCCTATCAGACCAGCATGCATGGTCAGCGTGGCGAAGAAGTCGAGGCTGTCCGTCTGCCGTTGTTCCGTCGCACGGTGCTGTTTCGCGTCTCTGCGCCCCAACTGCTGAAAGGACAGGCTGTAGCCATCTGCGGCAGCCATCCTGCCATCGGTTCGTGGAATACGTCGCGCTATCTGCAGATGCAGTATGTGGGCTGTGGCGAGTGGATGCTGGCGGTAGACGCTATGGCATGGCTGTTGCCCGTAGAGTATAAATATGTGGTGGTAGACACCGAGACACACGCCCTGGTGGCGTGGGAGGAGGGCGATAACCGTGTGGTGACAACGGAGAGCGGGCTGTTGGGCGACGGCGAGGTACTGGTGCTTTATGGCGATGTGCTACGCCTCTGCGAACCCCTCTGGCGACTGGCGGGAGTCAGTATCCCCGTGTTCTCACTGCGCAGCGAGCATAGCTACGGCGTGGGCGACTTTGGCGACCTCAGACGCTTGGTGGACTGGGTAGTGGCAACGGGTATGAAGGTTATCCAGCTGTTGCCTGTCAACGACACCACGACGAACCACCACTGGTCAGACTCCTGTCCTTATAACATCACCAGTTTCTTTGCCCTCCATCCGCACTATATTGACTTGGAGGCGGCAGGAACCCTGCGCTCAAAGGCGAAGATGACGCAGTTTCTGCGTCGCCGTCAGGAGCTCAATGCCTTGCACTATAGCGACTATGAGGCCGTAGACCGCGTGAAGTCAGAATACCTTCAGGAACTCTTTGAGGAACAGGGCAAGACGGTGCTGGCAACAAAGGAGTGTAAAGCATTCTGCGAGGCTAATGCCGACTGGCTCCCTGACTATGCGGAATATCGCCAAGAGGCACTCGACTACGTGAGTTTTGTACAGTACCTGTTGCACCAACAGCTGACGGCTGCTGCCGACTATGCCCGCCAGCAGGGTGTGGTGCTGAAGGGCGACCTGCCCATTGGTGTCCATCGCGACAGCGTGGAGACGCGCAAGCACCCTGAACTCTTCCACCTCGACGCACAGGCTGGTTCGCCGCCTGACGTATTCCAGCACGGGCAGAACTGGGGCATCCCCACGTATAATTGGGGGGAGGAACTGATAAGTATGCTA
>Ga0310694_10002881_pt1 | contig 17172 bp, 16 predicted proteins | sample 174DNAGHGhighgp2_FD_203884 | JGI IMG/M metagenome (GOLD analysis project Ga0310694, IMG submission 203884) | Sheep rumen microbial communities from Palmerston North, Manawatu-Wanganui, New Zealand - 1742 DNA GHGhigh gp2 (v2) (version 2) | ecosystem: Host-associated > Mammals > Digestive system... | reverse complement strand
CGATTTCCGCCTTAATCCGCTCCTCTTCGGACTGCGTGAGTTTCAGCTTGGCAAGCGCGGATGATAGAACGTATTCCGCCACTTCGTTGCGCGTAGAACCGTCGGCTTTTGCCCTGGCGTCAATTCGCGCGATAGTCTCAATCTTCAACGCAAGCGATACTTTGCGTTTGTAGATGCTTAGCATGTTGGCCATTGATTTTCCTTTCTTGTTTCGTTTTTGGTTTAGTGCCCAATTGGGCCACGCGCGAAATTGTACCACAGGTAGGTTGAACCTTGCAAGAACTTTTTTCAAAAAACTTTCATTGTTGGTTAGTTGGTTAGTTGGTTAGTTGGTTAGTTGGTTAGTTGGTTAGTGGTTAGTTGGTTAGTTCGTCGAACCAGAAAACCAACGAACCAACGAACCAACGCACCAACTAACCAACGAACCAAGGATTTTCCACACCCGGGTCTAGCGCGTTGCCACACCCGGGTCTAGCGCGTTGTTACACCCGGGTCTAGCAGGTTGCTACACCCGGGTCTAGCGCGTTGCTACACCCGGGTCTAGCACGTTGCCACACCCGGGTCTAGCATGTTGTTACACCCGGGTCTAGCGGCATCTCATGTACGGCGTTCTCGTTGTCGTCGTCGGGCCACGAAGTATATGACGGAATCCCCGCGTCAAACCAAGTGTCGCCAAACAACGGCGAAAACACCGCAGCGACGCAAGCCGCGATTGAAGCCGCAAAGAAACTCTTGACTGCTTTAGACATAACCTAATCCTTTCATGCTGTGCGTAAATTATACCATAAGTCGGCACGCTGTGGGCAACTTACGGGAAAATGTCGCCAAAAAAAATCGCGACGGAATCTGAAATACCCGCGTCAGGCCTCGATGAAGCCGTCGGGCGAAAAGTGGATTGCGGAATCGGTCTGCTTCATTTCCGCCGCGGCGGCAGCAGCCGGGCGGAACGACTCGAGCGACTCCCGCCATTCAGCGAGCGTATCGGCGAACGCGGCAAGCTCCTTGGCGAAGGATTCAGGATCCAGCGACGCCTTGGCAAAGCGCTTCAGGAGCATGTAGCAGCCGGACTCGGGGTTTCGCGCGAGGGCGCAGGGCGCCGTGTCGAAGAAACCGGCGTTCGCCTCAAGCATGAGGTTGCAGAATTTCGCGCATCCCTCCGGCGGAGGTTCGCCGACAAGGCCGGAGACGAGCAGGGTATCCTCCTCCGCCTCCGTGATCAACACGGGCATGCCGTCGATGTCAATGGCAGCCTCGCCACCGATGATGGCAAGGCTGTCAATCCCGAGGTTGGACGAAAGGCCGTCCAGCAGTTCCTTCATTTCCATTGTCTTATCCCTGCATCTCCTTTACGAGGTCGGTGAACTTGGCCGCGACGTCAGCGGGAATCGTTTCGAACGTCATGGTCTCGACGTCATGGTTCACGGCGAAGATGTCGGCGTCGATCGCGAGGTCGTCTGCGAGGAAGGTCGTACACTCGCGCATCATGTGGGCCATGTCCTGCATGCTCGTTTTCGCGACCGGGTCCATGCCGCTGTCCTGGACGAGCGCCTGCATGGTGTTGCTGGCGATCTTGGATGCGTCCGTGGCGAAGATCATGGCCATGTGCTCCTTTTCGCCCTGGTTCAGCCCCGCCATGGCGACGCCCGCGAAGAGCAGAAGGTAGGCGTTGCGCTCCGCGCGGTCGAACTGGTCGTTGTAGTTCTCGTTGGGCATCAACTTCCTGAACTTCGCGAACACGTCCGCGAACGCCTTGGCGATTTCGTATGACGTGGACCGCTCCGAAATCGATTTGAGAACGGCCTGCCCCAAGTTCTTCGCGCCGTTTACGAGGCTGGCGATGACGCCTTTCTTGAACGGCTTCATCTGGCTCTGGGCGATCGCGTCCATGCCTGCCTTCAGGATGGCGGCGTTGCCGCCCGCCGCGGCGCGCAGTTCCTCGAGGTTCGCCCGGACGGGCTCGATGAACTTCTTCTTTATGTCCTCGATCGAACGCAGCTCGCCCGCGCCGTTGATCGCGATGTCGCGGGAGAACTGCTCGACGAGCCTGCGGAGATCCTTGTCGCCGTTCGTCGCGGCGTAGATCGACTCCATGAATGCGTTGAATTCCTTGAGCGCGGAGGCGACGTCGATCTTCGCGTTGGCGTCGCCGGCGGCCAGACGTGCGCCGGCCTCGTTTTCGCCCTTGCTGGTGACGTACTTCTGCACGAGCCCCACATAGAGCCCGGCCTCGCGCTTGTCGTTCCGGAGCGCCGCGGGAATCTTGTCGGGGTTTGCCTTGAAGAACGCGTCGACTTCCTTCCGTGCCATGTCAGCGACCTTCACCCTGGCCGTGCGCGTGAATTCCGACTGCAGCGCCTTGACGGCCTCGGGGGTGGGGGACTCAATGTTGGGCCTGAGAAGGCCGAGCGCGTTTTCCTTCAGCCACTCGTCGTCGAAGACCTTGAGCCGCGCGTCGAAGTTGTTCACGTCAACGATGCCGTCCTTGTTCAGAAGCGCGAACACGGTGCGGCGCGTATGCAGCTCGTCCTTCAAGAGGTCTTTGACGCGCTGGTTGCTGGCCGTGTGCGTCGCGGTGTCGAATCCAAGCGCCTTGAAGGTGTATTTGAAAGAGTTGTTGAGGTCCTTGGCGAACTTCATGACCGCCTCGTTCCCGCCTTTCACCGCGTTGTCGTCCAAGCTGCTTGCGGCGCAGAGCAGCAGCGTCCGCTTGAGGTTGGACACGACCGCCGCGCTCGGCGGGGTCTTGCACTTCGCCTTGAAGTTCTCGACGAACTGGTCGGCGACGCTGTCGGCCACGTCCAGGGCCTTCAGCGTTCCGTTCTCGAGCGCCGCGTTCTTCTGCCCGGAGATGTATTTCTTGATGGCGGCATAGACGTCGAGGATGCGGTCGGCCGTGAGGGGCTTGCCCTTCGCGTAGTCCTTCATGTTCATCGCGGAAAGGACGTCCCTCGGAATGTTGTCCGCGCCGCCGAACATCTGGGCGACGGCGTCGCGGAACTTGGTGCGGACGGTGTTGTTCGCGTCCTTGGAGGCGGCGGACCGCCTCAGCTTGCCGACGCTGTCGCCGTCGGTGGCCGCGCTGATCGCGAACGCCGAATAGCGGCTTTCCTGCTTGCCAAGGCGGGCAATGCTGTTCTTGGCGTTGTTCGCGACTGCATCCTGGGCGAAGTTCACGAACTCGCGCATCTGGCTGGATATCTCAATCATTTTCCATTTCCTTTCTTTGGATGTTGTTTTCGCCCTGTTTACACCGTACCGGCCACAAGGTTACAACATAGATGTTGTCAGTAACGTTTTTCTTGCGCTCTCCGCGTCGCGGCACTTCACGACGTTTGGCAAATCTGCCGGAGCGCGGGCAAGTTCCTTATCGCTGCCGAACAGCACGATGCGTCCGCCGTTCTTAGCGAAGGCGCGGATGTGGTGCGTAAAGTCGTCCTTCGTCGGATGGCACACCACGAGCACGTCGCAGTGCTCCAGCTCGCCGTAGCCAATCGTCTCGTGGGCGACGGCGCGCAGGTCGATGGACGGTTCGCGGTAGAGCTCCGAGACCAGCGTCGCGCCGTCCTTGCGGATGTGCGAGGCGAAGAATCCGACGGAGAGGTTCCCGCGCGTGCGCTGCGGGTACTCGGACTTGAATTCGCGCCCGGTGATGTATTTGAGGCCGCCGCGGATGATGTCCTGGGTGTGCGTGTAGCTTTCAGGATGCGGCGACGTACAGGCGAGACGTCCCTTGCCAAATGTGCCGGCGAGGACGGCTGGGTACCCGGCCATGACCGGGGCGGTGTTGGTGTCGAAGGAATAGACGCCGCCGCAGGCGTATGTGGCGATCTCGTGGATGTCCGCGCCGGGGATGGGAACGTCCTTCAGCGGCACCGGTCCGCCGTGGTAGCGCACAACGCGCTTCTCGCCGGGCTTCAAGCCAAACAGCTTCGCGTTGTCCGTGAACTGGATCGTGAGCTCGGCCCCACCGCGGTAAGGGCAGATCTGCGCCTTGTACGGCATCATGCCGAGACGCCCCGACGTCACCTTGCTCTCGCCCAGCGCCATCGCGAGATAGCATCCCGCACACGTGCCGAAGTACCCGCCGCCGCCACGCACGAATTCGACCAGGTTGGTGCAGCCCTTCTCCTGGAGCGTCTTCATCTGCGTGCTGCTCATACCGCCGGGCGCAACGTAGAGATCCGCGTCCTTGAGCGCACCGTCGCGCACGTCCTGCGCGCTGACCGCCTTGAATTCGCAGTCTGGCGAGAGGGACAGAAGTTTGACCCAGCGTATGGACGCGCACCCGCCCACGCCCTTGTCGAAATAAACTGCGGCGCGGACCGGCTTCGCGACTTTAGGGGCGGGGGCAGCACGCGGCGGAGGCGGAGGCAGCCGCTTGAGCGCCTTCAAGCCCGTCCAGGCGTCGGCGCCGTCCGCCGCCACCACGAGGTTCGCATGCGGCTTGAACGCCTTCGCCGCCGCGCCCCAGGTATAGACCTTCCCGCCACGGTCCATGAACGCCGTGAACTTCTTCATCATCTGTCCGCCGGGCAGCTTGGCCACCAAGTTGGTCTCGGCCGCGTCCGGCACCACGAGGGCATCTACATGACGCAAGTCGGTGCGCAGCACCTCTTCGTTCGAATACGGCACCACGTCGAGATCGTCGTCGCGCACGAGCTCGCGCACAATCCACGCCGCCTTTGGCCCAGGACCGGGCTTGCACCACCAGCCGACGGCCAGCTGCCCTTCCTTGCGCTGCGGTACCTTGAACTTCACGTCTCGCCCGGTGAGGTACTTGAACGCGCCCTCCACGTATTTCCACGTCTTTGGATAGTATTCGGGATGTGTGGAGAAGAGCCACACGCGCCCTTTCCCGAACGTTCCGGCCACCGCGCTCGCCGCGCCGCCCATGCTGGGCAGGCCGGGCTTGCACGATTCGCTGTGCAGGTTGCTGTGGAAGCGGGACATCACCTTGAAGTCCGCGCCGGGCACGGCCTTCGACGGAACCATCACCGGGCCGCCGTTGAAACGCTCGGTGTGGCTTCCAGTCTTCATTCCGGTGAAGGCCGCGAACGCCTTTGTACACGCCACCTCCAGCATCGCCTCGCCGCCCCATTCGCCCGCCACGTGCCTGAACGGCGCGATGGCCAGAATCTTCTTTTCGGGCTCCGCGCCGGCCATCAGCAGGAACGCGCCGGCGCAAGAACCGATGTACGAGCCGCCGCGCTCGATGAAGGCGCGGAGCTTGCGCTGTCCTTCTTCGCCGAGTTCCTTAGCCTCCACACCGCTCTTTCCGCCGGGCATCACGACGATGTCCGCGCTATCCAGCGCACCGTTGCGGATCGCCTCGCCATCCACGAAACTCGCCTCGACACCCTCCGCCTGATCCATCAGCTGCATCCACCTGAACGCCCCCACGCCGCGTGCGCCCGGGCCCACGTACACCGCCGCGCGCACGGGCGCGCCGTTTGTGATCTCCGCCCACGCCTCCGCAGTCCCTCCGGCCGGACGGGGCGGAACGTTGTCGCAGATCATGCTGCCGCCGATGCATCCGCTGAATGCCAGCATCGCGGCGGACGCCATTCCAACGAACGCGCGCCGGCTTAGGGCGAGCGCGATGGCGTAGCCACTAGCAAGTTTACCAAGTCGTGTTCTCATTTTGGTGTTCCTTTCATGTGTTGTAGGGATAGGCGTACAATCACGCCGCTTGTGTGCGAATGTAGTCGTCAATGTCGGCTATGATGTATTTTACTCCAGTCGTATGAAGAGAGTCAAAATAGCGCGTCACATAATCGTAAACACCGTACTTTGCGAAGAGTACCGATACCTCCAGCCCCGACAGCCCCTTCTCAGCACGGTAGCACTCCATGCAGAACACTAGGAATTTGCCTTCCTTGCTCATCAGAACGCCTCCTCAGGATAGTAATCGCCCCGGTTCTTACCTCTTCATCGTAAAGCGCGAAGAGAACCTAATGCCGTAAGCTCGAACTATTTCGCCGATAACCATCGGCACAATGACCGTCAACATCGCGCTGTGCCGTTTGTCAGTCATTGAAAACCTCCGATCCCTTGAATCTGATGAACGACAACGCCAACGGGGATGCGAACACGAGTTGATTGCACCTTCACCTCAACATTACTGCCATGATATAGTTTCATGCATGCCCCACATTCTGCGTTCGTGTACCGCGCTTTGCGAGGGCAAGGAGTTCTCGGGCGTGCTGCGCGACGACGCTCGTGAGCGATGCACCGCCCAGCATACGCGCAATCTCCGCGACGCGCGCTTCACCTTCCAGCACATGTATCGCCGTGCGCGTGCGCCCGCCGGAAACCGTCTTCGCCACGGCGAAGTGCCTGTCGCCCCACACCGCGCTCTGCGGGAGGTGCGTGATGGCGACTACCTGGTGGTGGCGACTCACCGCGCTCAGCTTCTCGCCCACCGCACGTCCCACTTCGCCGCCGATGTTGGAGTCGATCTCGTCGAACACGAGAACGGGGATGGAGTCGTGTTCCGCGCTCACTGCCTTTACCGCCAGCATCACGCGCGCGATCTCGCCTGTGGATGCGATGTCGCGGAGCGGACGCGACGGTTCGCCGGGATTCGGCTCGAAGTGGAAATCGACCGAATCGCAGCCGCTTGCGTCAGGCGCGCGTTCCGCGATGCGGACGCCGAATCCGGCCTTCATGAAACCGAGGCCGTGCAGTTCCTTCGTGACAGCCTTCGCGAAACGTTCCGCCGCCTTGCGCCGCGCAGCGCCAAGTGCCGCGCCAAGTTTCCGCACGGCAGCCTCGCCCTTGCCGACGCCTTCCTCCAGCTCGCGGATGCGCCCGTCGCGCCCCTCCAGCTCCGCAAGTCGCGCCGCACGCACGTCGCGCAACGCAAGAAGCGCGGCGACGTCCGCGCATCCGTACTTGCGCTTCAGCCGGTTGACAAGCGAAAGCCTGTCGTCAAGCGCCTGGAGCGCGTCTGGGTCGGCGTCAAGACGGCTTACGGAATCCTCCACGCTTCTGGAAAGCTCCTGCACGCGCACGGCGACGGACTCCAGCTCCTCGCGCCACTCGCGTGCGGGCTCGTGGTACTTCGCCATTTCCGCGATGTACGAGGCCGCTGCCGCTAACGCGTTCGCAGCCGACGCGCCGTCGTCCCCGGCAAGCGCCGCAGTGGCCGCGTTGGCCGATTCAAGTATCTCCGCCGCATGGGCTGCGGCCGCGTGGCGTGCGGGGAGTTCCGTCTCGTCCTCCTCGCACAGCTGCGCGGCGTCGATCTCATCTACGGCGTACCTGAGACGCTCGCATTCCTCCGCGAAGTCGCCCGCGTCGCCGCGCAACTCAGCGAGTTCTTCGCGCATCGCGCAGAGATCGCGCCATGCGGCGGAGTAGGCGGACGTATCAATCTTTCCGTAGGCGTCTAGCAAACGGCGCTGGAACGATTCCTCAAGCAGCGACTGGTGGTCGTTCGGGCCGTGGACGTCCACGAGGGCCCGCCCAAGCGCGCGCAACGTCTGCACCGTGGATGCGGCGTCGTTCACATGCACGCGCCCGCCCCCAGACGCTGAAACCGTGCGCCGCACAACCAATACGCCGTCCTCGCACGGCGGCAACCCCGCTTCGTCCAGTATGCGCCCCACCTCCGTACGGGCGTGTGACCCGTCGTCCAGCGAGAACTCCGCCTCAACCCGCGCGTCCTTTGCGCCGTCGCGCACCGCCGATGCGTCCGCGCGCGCACCGAGCACCAGCTCAAGCGCCCCCATGAGGACGCTCTTGCCCGCGCCGGTTTCACCGGTGATGATGTTAAGGCCACTGACGAACTCAACGTCAGCCGATTCGACGATGGCCAGGTTACGTACTGAAAGACGGGCGAGCATTTAGGGAAGACGCCTCTCGATTGTGTATGTGCCGGGACGGAAGGTCGTGGCCTCCGTGTTGGCCTCGGAGGGCTTGTACACAGCCGCGTCCGCCGCAACAGACAACGCCGCACACGCAATTGCGGCAACAGACTTAAACTCCATCACATAACTCCTATTTTGAGAATGCCTTCCTAATTTGCTCCTACGCCCGTCCACCCACCTAAAGGCTTCCGAACTCATATAAGTTTATCACATATCACCCTCCCCGCGCAAGCACGAGCAGCACGGCGGCGTTCGGCAACGCGGAATGGATCGCGTTACCGTTTCACCCTCATTACCAGATCGTTCAGGCGTAGCTGTGCATTCCGGTGAAGATGCGCGAGAGGTTGATCCACGTGAGCGTGAGCACCACCATCACCGCGCCAGCTACGAGGAAGGCCCGGTCCGCTCGGGGAGATAGCCGGGCGCGAAGGTGGAAATAGGCAGCGTATAGGAGCCACGTGGCGAGCGACCACATTTCCTTGGGGTCGAACTGCCACCAGTGTCCCCAGCAGACCTTGCCCCACGCCGCACCCAGCACGAGCCCGAGCGTGAGCAGGAAGAACCCTACGCCCACGAGACGCCGTCCCGCCCCGAGCGCCGCGCGCACAAGCAACACGTAGCCGATCACGTACGCACCCACGTGCGGCACGAAGAACGGACTCTGCAACGCTGGCATTAGGTGTTTTACGCTTCCGTCCATGAAGAACCCGACTGGAATCAGCACTAGCGCGAGCAGTATCGAATCCACAAACAGCGTATTCTGACAGTCCCAACGTGCTGAGACGAAAGTGAGGACCGGCAGCATCGCCGCCGTGCAGATCAGGAACTCGTACATGTTCTGCATCGGGGGATGTCCCGTCGATAATCCACGATGCACCAACATCGCCGCCGCGCCAAGAAACACTAGCGAGTAAAGTGCCGTAACAACACGCCGCATAAGCGGCCGCGACGCTGTTTCTGCGGCAATTGCATCCTTCGCGCTCTTCGACGTGCGTATCGCGTATCCAACCGCCCCCAGCAACAGCAGCACCGCGCCAAACGCGGCCATTGGCAGCCCGACGTCCTTCACACAGAGAAGCACCGTGACGTAAAACGGCTTGCCGGTGTGCGGATTCTCCATTTCCTCGTAGGAGTTCTGGTAAACCCACCACGGCCCGATGCGCGCCGGATGGTTCACCGATATTTCAAGCGTCTCGCCCTTGCCGTTGCGCACCTTGCTCGTGTACTGACGAACGGTTCCCGTATCCTCCCAACGGTCGATGGAAAAGGATTCAAGCGTGAGTTGGTCCACACCCGCGACGTCGCCCGAACGCCCCGGCGCGAGCGTAAGGCACCCCTCCTCTCCGCCGGCGATCTCGTTTGCCACCCACCCGCACAGCACAAGCGCGAAGCCGAGGTGCAACGCAAGCACCGCCGGACGAGTCATCATGCGCGAGCACGCAACCGCCGAAAGGATCGCAAGACACGCCAGCGCCCCTACGCCGTACCCCTTTGTAAGCGCAAGGGCCTGGTCCGCGCCGACACATGCGAGGGCCACGGACAAAACGGCACATACCGCCAAGACGAAGAACGGAAGTTTCATGACATCTTGCACGCCGCGACCACTTCAACCGGTTCCGCCATGCGTCCGCGCCCGGACGTGCCACAGGCAAGCTCGCCATCACCCGGCGCGACGAACCGGACGCCGCGTGACGCCAGAGACGCCACGTTCGCCTGCGTCGCCGGGTTTTCCCACATCCCGGAATTCATCGCGGGCGCAACGACAATCGGCGCCTTCGTCGCCAGAAGCGTTGCGGCAAGGAGATCGTCCGCTATTCCGTGCGCCATCTTCGCGAGGATGTTCGCCGTTGCGGGCGCCACCAGCACGATGTCGGCGTCATCGGCGAGCGACACGTGCTCGGGTTTCCATTCCTGCGTGGATGCGAACATGTCGCATTCAACCGGATTGCGGGAAAGCGTCTGGAACGTGAGGGGCGTCACGAACTCACGTGCGTGAGCCGTCATCACCACGCGCACGTCGTCGCCGCGTTTTACGAGAAGTCGCACGATCTCGCATGCCTTATAGGCCGCGATGGACCCCGTCACTCCCAGCACGACCTTCATCACATCCTCCCGCTGCGTACGTCGATGATGTCGCACAGCCGCTTATACGCGATGGCGAGGTCGTCGTTCGTCACCTGGTACATGTACTCCGCCGCACGGGCCATTTCCCCTTCGGCGTTCGCAAGGCGGCGCTCAATTGACTCCGGTGAGTCTGTGCCGCGCCCTTCAAGGCGCTCGCGCAGGGTCTCAAGGCTTGGAGGGTTGATGAACACGTCCATGTAGCCCGTGCGCAGCGGATCTTCCGATGGCAGATGGTGCATCACGTAGTGGCGCACCTTGGCGGCGCCGACAACGTCGATGTCGAGAATCATCGAATTGCCTTCGTTCAGCACATCGATAATCGGCTGCTTGAGCGTTCCGTAGTAGTTGCCGTGGACTTCCGCCGACTCCAAGAACGCATCCTCCGCGAGAAGTTCGCGAAATCGATCCACCGTGAGGAAGTGGTAGTCGATTCCGTCCTCCTCCTCGCCACGCGGTTGGCGCGTGGTGCACGAGACGGAATACTGCAGGTCTGGGTATTCCTGCAGCAGCATGTCGATGAGCGTTGACTTCCCGCAACCCGAGGGCGCGCTCATCACGATGAATAAAGGCTTTGTTTGCATGGCGAATATTGTACCATAATTTCGTGGACTGCGCCCATCAACACCGAAAGACCGAATATCGCGGCGGTCTCGGCGCGGAGGATGGTCGGGCCGAAGGACGCGGGAACGGCGATTTCAAGAAGCGCCTCCAGCTCCGCAGGGGTGAAGTCCCCTTCCGGCCCCACGAACAGCCCGAGCGACTTCTGCGCCTGAACGGATTCACACTGAACCGCCGCGAGTAGAGGACGTGGCGGCGGATTCGTCAGCGCACCCACGAAGACGCATCCACAACCCTTCACCAGTTCAAGCGCGGCGGGGAAATCCACCGGTGCCAGCACTTCGGGAAGCCACACGGCGTCAGACTGCCGCGCCGCATCCTCTGCAACGCGCCGCCACCGTTCAGCCTTCGCCTCGCGCTCACCGGACGCCAGACGCACGATGCACCGTTCGGACAGCACCGGCACGATGCGCGTAACTCCAAGCTCCACCGCCTTCTCAACGGTCCAATCCCAGCGCGAGCCCTTCGTCACGCACGCGAAAAGCGTCACCTGCACGGCTGGCGGCGCGAACGTCGCGCATTCGCCGGACGCCCTTAGGGACTTGCCCTCCACCACATAGCGCCTCGTGCGCCCCTTGCCGTCGAAGAGCTCAATCTCCTCGCCCGGCTTCGGACGGAGTACGCTCAGGTGGTGCGCGGCATCCTTGGGCAGCGTTACTTTTTCCTGCTCGAGCGATGCGGTATCTACTAGCAGACGGTGCATTGGATTTTCTCTCTAGCTGACAAGCTCGAACACCTGTCCGGGTTTACGCGAGTCGCCTGGATAGAACGTTGCCTTCACGGAGGCGTCCGTAACCGACAGCGTGGCGTGTCCCGCGGCTCTCGTCAGGCTGTACTCAACGAGGTTCGACTTCACCTCTCCGATGCACTTGTGGAAGTCGGTACGCGCAGCTTCGCTCGTGAGCTGCGGGCCGGTGGATTCCCCGTATTCCTTCGGCGTGGTGGCGGCTGGCTTAGAGAACGCCATCTCCTCGTTCGTCCAGACAGCGCTCGTGATGAACTGCGTTAGTTCGCCTTCGGACGACCGGAGCCGCTTGAAGTCGATCACATGCGTGTGCCCCGCCAGGATTATCGCACGGCGGCGCATGAGTTTCGCGATGAGAGCGCGGCGCACCTCGTTGTACTTGGGCGCACCGAAAAGGCTCCAGCGGAACGAGCCCGAATCGCTGAACACGAGTGGGCCGTGCGTGACGAGGAACAGATGCCTTGCGCCTTGCGTGGAATCCACAAGGCGGTTGACGAGATCGGGATTGGGGCAGTTGAAGTCCACAACGACCCAGGCGTCGTCGCACTGTCTGAAAGAGTAGGTGGTGGATGTGACTTCCTGTCCGAGCTCATGCCCCATCGTTACATTCGACCATTCATGGTACGCCTCCAGCGCACCGTCGCCGCGAATGTCGTGGTTTCCCTCCACGGCTACGAACGGAAGCCGTCCGGCGTACGCACGTTTCATCAACTGCATCACGTCGTCAAGCATGCGTTTGTGCGTGGGCTGGTGGTCGCAGTCGCCTTGCACCAGGTCGCCGAGCTGCAGCACGAAGCGGGCGTCGGACGGCATGCAGTCGGCGGACGCCTTCAGGAGACGCGGACAGCGGTCCGACCACATGTCGCCGTTGCGCATGAACTCCGCGCGCTGCACGCGCCACAACCACTCGGCCTTGCGGTCGTTGTCGTAGTGGGCGTGATATGTGGATGACGGAAACGTGTCGTAGTGCGTGTCGCCGAGGAGGACGACGGAATAGTTCCTCGGGGTTCGCGCTGCAAGCGATGGGCGGCAACCGAGAAGCAGCGTACCGGCGGCACAACCTTTCAACCAGTCGCGCCGCCTCATCTTCGCTGAACAATCAGATAGTGAATCCATGGCCGCAGTTTACCAAAAAAACTCCGCCGCCGCAATCGCATTCGCTATATCACTAGACCCAACCAGCCGAACAGAAATCAGTTACGCTGCTTGCACGCAGTCTTGAAATCATACGCGCCGAGAATACGGCGCGACTCGTCCGCTGACGAGACCATCATCAGCCGGTACGTCTTTCCGTCGGGTGCGACGTCGATTACCGCATGGGCGCCGGTAAACGATTCGGGGGCAATTTCCTTGAGCCATGGCTCGGCGGCGTCCTTCTGGCGGCGCTGCGACGGGAAGAGCCCCGGCGCGTACAGACACGGCCACGTCGCCTTCGCGAGGCGGCGCATCGTGGGGCGGTTCATGTGTTCTGGATGCCACACGCCCGTCACGACCACACGCGCGCGAAGTGCTTTCACGAGGGCGTCCGTCATGCTGTGGTGCCCGTGGTGGTTGGCGTTGGCGACATCCACCTCAGGACATTCAGGCGCGAGGAAATCTTCGATGTCCGCGAACGCGCCCGCAGGCGTCTTCACGTGCCACGAGAAGTCGCCGCCGTTGTAGTAGCGGAAGTCGCCAAGCGAAAACACCATCGCCGTCGAGAGCGCGTTTTCCGTGAACCGGCTCCGAGGGACGCCAATGGCCTCGCCGATGTCGAGAATGGAACCGTCGCGCTTCAACACGCAGCCACGTGCGCAGAGCGGCGCGAAGCCAAACCCCTTCCACCCGCCGTGCAGAAGCTTGATCTGGTCCGATCCCTTCTCCAGGCGGAAACGTTCGACCTTCGTTCCACGCTTGATGGCCTCAGCATAGACTTCTCGCAAATGGGCGACGATTCCCGCCGAAAAGCCGTCCGTCGTGGACGATGGGTCCTCCATCTGCGGCCAAGAGCGGTCGATCATCGTACCGAAGTCCAAGACCTCCATCGCCTGTCCGATTCCACTCAAGGCATAGTTGCCGCGCTTCGACCGTCCCGCGCTATACTTGCCGTTACCGGCGTGGTCGCTGTGGTAGTGGGTGAGGACGAAGTAATCGACCTTCCTCCCGTTTGGATTGTCGGCGAGGATCCAGCGCGCTGTCCACTCGCCCGGACGCCTCGTCGCATCCGGGAGATGCGGCACAGCGGTCGCGCCGATGTCGCCGCAGTCGATGAGCGCGGTCGTTCCGTCCGGGAACGTCAGGAACGTCGCCTCCGACCCACCCGTGTAGAGCGTCGCGATGCGGAACACGCCCTTCTTCCACGCGGGGAGCGTCTGTCCCGCGAGCGGATGCTTCGCCATCTCCGCCCATGCTTTCCAAGGCAGCGCACCAACTCCAAGTGCGGCAAGACCACCACCAATAAAACCACGTCTATTCATTTAACCTCGCTTACGGCTTAAAACCGGATTTCGAACGGCCCGAGCGGGAGGCCCGAGTCGAACGAATAGAGCGAGCCAATCCACGGCTTGGAGTGGAGATAGCGGATGGCGCGAGGCTGGGCAACGCCGTCCGCCTTCACGACAAGTTCCTTCCCCGCGAAGTTCCCCTTGTGGCTTTTGTTCACAACCACGGCTGGCTTGAATTTCCCGTCCGGCCCGGCGATCTCGAATCCCTTCGGCGCGGAACGGTCGTCGTTGTAGTAATACCAGGCGGACGCATTGTCGAAGGAAAGGACGACCCTGTCGCCCTCCACCTTCCAGCTTTTAAGCGCCGGAGAGTCGTCGATGATATCGTTGAAACCGTAGTCGCGCTTCAGCGCGTGGAGCGCAAGACGCCGCGCGACGATGCCCTTGTTGTTTGGATGGATGTCCCACGAATTGCCCACGTCGCACGTCACGGCGATGGCGGCGTTCGGCTCCTCTGCGGCGAACTTCGCCTGCGCCATCTGGAGGTTGAACCAGCTCGTCTTCCACGGCGCGAGCTGTACGAAATAGAGCTTCAGCCCAGGATTGCGGAACTCCTTCGACCAGCCGTCGTAGAGCGCATGCATCTTCGCGCAATACTGCCGCGCCTCTGGATTGTTGTGGCATCCCTGATACCAGATGAAACCGCGCATGGCCATCGGCGCCCAAGCGGCGACCATGCCGTTCCAAAGCGCGGTCGGCTGCTGGTGGATTGCGCTGATCGTCCACTTCTTCATGGACTTGTGCCACTTATCCCTCAGACGGTAATCCGCGACGTCCTTGAGCTCGGGATGCCCTTCATACCCAGATCGCGGCGTCCAGGCGTCGATGTTCGTGCCGCCCCACGAGGAATCCACGATTCCGATCGGTACGTCGAGCGCACCGTACAGCTCGAGCGCGTAGTAGAACGCGACAGCACTCAGGGAATTGTCGTACACGGCCTTGAACGATTCCGGGGAGAAGTCGCGCCACGTCGCCTTTCCGCCAAGGGACGGCTTGACCGCCCACTGCCTCGGGTTCTTGACGAAGCGGATGCACGGTTGCCGCGTCATGGCCGTCATCATCGCGCCCTTTGCGTCGCGGTAACGCGGATTCGGTCCCCAAATGGGACACTCCATGTTCGACTGCCCGCTCGCGAACCACACCTCGCCCACGAGGACGTTCTTGATCTCCTCGACGTTGCCATTGCCCGCGATCCGCAGGACGCGGCTCTCCTTGGAAGCCGCCATGGGGTCAAGCGCAACGGACCATTTCCCTGACGTATCCGCCGTCACGGCCTTTTCCTGTCCTGCGAACGAAACCGTCACGCGCTCGCCTGCGTCAGCCGTGCCCCATACGGGGACGGACATTCCGCGTTGCAACACCATGTTGTCCGCGAACGGCGTGGCCGGAACGACCTTCGCCTCGGTTTCAAACGCCGCGGAAACCGCCACTGCGACAGCAGCCGCGAACATCGCCTTTACGTTGTGCTTATGCATCTTCTTGTTCATTTCTTTGTTCTCCGCGTACTTGAGGTTTGACGGCGCACATTATAGCAAAAGTCATCGGTGTGCGTCCGCCGTAACAGCACCGCCGAAAAAAATTCTTCTTCCGAGTTTCATTTACATTCGTTCCTATACTGCCTCAAGAGCCCGATTCATTTTTCTCCGTTACACAGAAGCCCCGTCCAGTCGTAGTCGAGAAGCGCGCAGTTGACGACGTTCGCGAACGGGATGAACGTCCCCTTCCGCACGGAGTCCGCCCAGCTCGGCGGAGTGTGGCAGCAATAGATGCTCGCGAAGAGGTCGCGCCGCGCGGCGTAGGCGTGCGCGACGATTTCCGTCTTGAGCCCCAGACGACGCCTCTGCGCGTCGGTCATTTCGCTCCGCGAACAGTCCTCCATGTAGAACTCGGGCCGTGCGTCGGGCGTGGCCGTTTCAACCTTCACGTTCTCGAAGCGGACGTCATCCGCGTGGCGCACGTAGAAACCGTAGGCGGGAAGCGCCATCCGGTTGAACATGAACGCCTCTGGATATGCGCAGTCCTTCTCTGGCACAACGTCCGACGCCTCCTTCGGCGTTCCGCCGCCAGGAGCGACAAGCGAAATGTTGCGCAGGGTGATGTTGCTTGGACGGCGCGCGGGCATTCCGTCGCGCGGCGGCACGCCCGTGATGGACGACGCGATGCGCCCGTCGCACGTGCCGGTCACGTTCTCGATCAGGATGTTGCGAAGGTACGTGTTGCCCTTGCCTTTCGGGCCGTGGCGGTTGCTATGCCGGATGAAGATAGGCGTCATGTAGCCTTCCATCGTGATGTTGCGGATCGTCACGTTCTCCATGCGCCCGCCATCCACGACCTCCAGCGCAAGTCCGGAAATGCCGCAGTAGCGGTTCGTCACACCCGGCATACCCCTCTTTCGCCAATCCCAACGCCAGGCACCGGGGGAACGGCGCAGCTCGCAGTTCTCGATGGTGATGTCGCGGAACGCATTGTAGCTGCCCGTGCCGAACTTGATCGCGTTGCAGATCGACCCCATGCGGCAGTTGCGCACCACGACGTTCGTGACGGGGAAAGACTTGTCGCTCTCGGCCTTGAAGCAGAACGAGTCGTCGTCCGCGTAGAAGTCGCAGTCCTCCACCGTCACGTTGCACGACTCGATGTCCAGCCCGTCGTTCATCTGGTTGCAGTAGTTGAAGCAGCTCGTGCCCTTCACCGTCACGCCGTCACAGTTCCGCAGGTGACACGCCCACGAGCCGGGGTTCGTGTAGTGGAAGCCCTCCAGGCGCACGTTGCGGCAACGCGAGAAGCGCATCAGGAGCGGCAGCGTCTTCGGCTGGGCCTCGCCGCGCAGCTTGGCCGTCTCCCGGAACCCGCCGCCGCGTCCGTTGATCGTGCCCTTCCCGACGATGGCGACGTTCGTCGCGTGGTCGGCGTAGATGAACACGGGGCATTCGCCTCTTGTCGCGTAGTCAGCGATGTTGGTGCTCGCGAGAATCGTCGCGCCGTCAGCGAGCTCCAGCGTGACGTTGCTCTTCAGCTCGAACGGCTTCGTCTCGTGTTCGCCAGATTCAACACGCACCACGCCCCCGCCTTTTGCCGCCGCCGCGTCGATCTGCGGCTGCAGGTCAAGCATCGCGCCAGACGCAACGGATGCACCGATTACATACGCAAGCACCATGAACTCTTTTGTGTAGAGTAGAGACCCACGCCTCGGCGTTGCCGCGCACACGCTTGCGCGCCCTTCGGGTTGCCTTCGGCAATGTACCCTCCGAAGCGAAGCTTCTGCGGTGCATGATGCGACTTCCCCCTCGTCAAACCGTACGTGCGGATTTCCCGCATACGGCTTTCCATTGAG
>Ga0310694_10002880_pt1 | contig 17173 bp, 9 predicted proteins | sample 174DNAGHGhighgp2_FD_203884 | JGI IMG/M metagenome (GOLD analysis project Ga0310694, IMG submission 203884) | Sheep rumen microbial communities from Palmerston North, Manawatu-Wanganui, New Zealand - 1742 DNA GHGhigh gp2 (v2) (version 2) | ecosystem: Host-associated > Mammals > Digestive system >... | reverse complement strand
ATATGTTCGCCCTCCTCTACGGCTATGCCGACGACGAAGAACAAGAAGCCATCCTGCGGCACGTGCTGTTGAACGACGACGTGCCCCCCATCACCACTCCCTACATGCGCTTCTATGAGTTGGAGGTGCTCTGCATGGCCGGACGCCAGTCCACCGTGTTGGAGGAGATGAAAGCCTACTGGGGTGGAATGCTTCGCGAAGGCGCCACCACGTTCTGGGAGAAATACATCCCCACGGAGCACGGCGCAGAACACCTCGCGATGTATGGCCGCCCCTACGGCAAGAGTCTCTGCCACGCCTGGGGAGCCAGTCCACTCTACCTCCTGGGGCGCTATTTCCTCGGCGTGCGCCCCACCCTCCCCGGCTACGCCGCCTACGAGGTGTGCCCCGCACTCGGCGGCCTGCAGTGGATGGAGGGCAAGGTGCCCACTCCCCACGGCCTCATCACCGTGAGCGTCACGCCCGACGAGGTGACTGTGCACAGCGACGGCGGCGATGGCACCCTCGTCATAGGAGAGCAGCGCATCCCCATCCCACCAGGCAAAGAGATAGTCTATAGGAGGAAAGAGGACATAAGAGGACATAAGAGGAAAAACTAGGATCACTAGAACATCTAGAACATCTAGAACATCTAGAAAAACTAGAGACACTAGAAAATCTAGGAAAAAAACAAAAAAAACCACATATCATGAGACCCAAAGCCCTAACCACCATCATGGCGTTACTGCTCACCCTGCCCCTTTTCGCCCAGGTGAAAGTCAAGGTGAAGAGCAAGTCGCCCCAGGCCGCTTATGCCGCCACCCGCCTGTCACGATTGGAAGGCAACTACACGATTGAAATCAAGGAGAAAAACCAAGGCGAACCCGAAGGTTTCACTTTGAAGTTCAACAAGAACAAGGTTCAAATCATCGGCAACGACGCCTGTGGCACCATCCACGGCGCCAACTGCCTTGTCGACCATTACATCACCCACGGGAACACGTTGAAGAGCGAACAAAAAACCTTTTCCAGTGCCCCGGAAATGGTGATGCGCGGTGCCTGCGTGGGACTCCAGAAACCCACCTACCTGCCTGGGCACAAGGTGTATGAATACCCCATCACGCCGGAGAATTTCCCCTGGTTCTACGACAAGGCCCTGTGGCTGCGCTACCTCGACCTGTTGGCCGAGAGCGACATGAACTCTTTGTACCTGTGGAACGGCCACCCCTTCGCCTCACTGGTGAAGGTGGACGACTACCCCTTTGCCCCCGAAGTGGATGATGCCACGATGAAGAAGAACCAAGAGATGTATGACTTCCTCACCACCGAGGCCGCCCGTCGTGGCATCCGCGTCATCCAGATGTTCTACAACATCATCGTGTCGAAACCCTTCGCCGACCACTACGGCATCGAGACGCAAGACCGCCACCGCCCCATCACGCCCCTCATCTCCGACTACACACGCAAGAGCATCTCCGCCTTCGTGCAACGCTATCCCAACGTGGGGTTCCTCGTCTGCCTGGGAGAGGCGATGGAAGGCATCGACACCGACATCGAGTGGATGACCGGCACCATCATCCCCGGCCTGAAGGACGGTCTGGCAGCATCGGGTCGCAACGACACACCGCCCATCATCCTGCGCTCGCACGACACCGACGCGGTGAAGGTGCTGGAGAAGGCGCTGCCCCTCTACCCCAACATCTACACGATGAGCAAATACAACGGTGAGAGTCTCACCACCTACACCCCGGGCGGCCCATGGGCAGAGACACACCGACAACTGGCAGCCGCCGCCCCCGTGCACATCGACAACGTCCACATCTTGGCCAACCTGGAGCCATGGCGGTGGTCGTCGCCCTCCTTCATCCGCAAGGCGGTAAGGGCCATGTACGTCTACCACCACGCCAAGGGACTGCATATCTATCCACAAGCCAGTTACTGGGACTGGCCCTACACCGCCGACAAGACACACGACGGCACCCGACTGTTGCAAATCGACCGCGACTGGCTGTGGTACAAGGCCTTCGGCCATAGCGCATGGAAGAGCACCTATGAGGATGAGAATGGCTACTGGTGCCACATCCTCGCCGACCACTTCCACACCGACAGCCTTTCCGCCAGTTACCTGCTGCGAGCCTACGACGAGATGGGAGAAATAGCACCCAAACTCCTCCGCCGCTTCGGCATCACCGACGGCAACCGCCAGACCTTGTTGCTTGGCATGACGATGCCGCAGTTGATCAATCCCTCCAGATTCAACGTCTATCCCGGCTTCCGCGAGAGTTGCGCCCCCCGAGGTGAGACACTTGCCGAATACGAAGAAAAGTATGTCAAACGCGAGGAGCACAAAGGAGAACTGCCTTTCGACATCACCCAACAATGTGAGAAACATGCCGAGAATGCTGTCGGCCTCCTTTTCAAACTCCGACATTCACCCGTCGCCAGCAACCCGGAATTCATCCGCCTTTACAACGACGCCTGCTGCTACCTGTTCTTTACCCGGTCGTTCCATTTCAAAGCACTTGCGGCCGACCTCATGTTGGAAGGAAAAATAAGGGGCAGGAAAGACTTCAAGGGTGTTGAGGCATTTTTGAGTGCCAGCATTGAAAACTGGGAGAAACTCGCCCGCATCACAGAAGACACCTACCTCTATGCCAACAGCATGCAGACCGCGCAGAGGCGAATCCCGATGGGTGGCGACAACGGGCAATACAAGACCTGGTCGGAGATGCTGCCCGTCTATAGAGATGAGTTGGCCAACTTTGAAAAGAACGTCAAACAACTGAGAAACCCCGAAGCCCCCACACCTGTGGAAGAACTGAAAGTCGCCACACCCGCGGCAGTCCGTCTGCAATATGCCGGCAGTGCGAAAGGTGCGGAGGCAGCCACTGCCACCCCTGCCACCGTCACCCTGCGAAAAGACGCCCTGCTCTTCCAAGGCCGTCAGGAGCGCATCGACTCCGTAGCTCCCGAACTGGAAGGTCTGGAAGCCCTCATCCTCAACCGCGACACGACACGCATCGAAGGCACCACGGTGGTGTTCGACTGTGACCAACCCGTGCAGATGCTGGTGGGCTTCTTCCGCGACGACGACCCGAAATGGGCCAAGGCCCCGCAGTTGGAAACCGATGCCAGCGGGAATGAGTTCGGCCAGGCCGAACCCGTCATCCTCAATGCCATCAACATGACCGGAATGCCCACCGTCAACATCCACTCCTATCATTTCGGAGCCGGTCACCATGTCGTCAGACTACCCAAGGGCATCATCATGGTGGCTGGTTTCACCACCACCGACCTGAAGCCCCGTGACGCCAACCTCCACGGCGCCGGCGACGAGGTGGACTGGCTGTTTTTAAATTGAAAATTGGCCTGCGGCCGAAGTTGCTCACGCTCGGCAGACTCCAAGCAAGCTTGGTCTGCTCTCGCTTAATCGCAACTTTGAAAATTGGCCTGCGGCCGAAGTTGCTCACGCTCGGCAGACTCCAAGCAAGCTTGGTCTGCTCTCGCTTAATCGCAACTTTGAAAATTGGCCTGCGGCCGAAGTTGCTCACGCTCGGCAGACTCCAAGCAAGCTTGGTCTGCTCTCGCTTAATCGCAACTTTGAAAATTGAAGATTATTTTCTAGGAAGACTAGGAAGACTAGGAAATCTAGAAAGACTAGAAAAGCCAAAAAATATCATGACAAGAGCCCTCATATTCATATGGATGCTGGCAGCCTCGCTGACAATGGCAGGTCAAAACAATCCGGCTGGTCGGACCAGTCGGGTCGTGCCCCCGGAGCGGATGCATGCCATCTATGATGCCGTCGCCACCCCATGGAAATACGGGATGGTGGTGGCACCCCCGTCCGACCATGAGCAATACGACTGCCCCACGGTATTTCGCGAGGGTGACACATGGTGCATGACCTTCGTGCGCTACGACGGGAAGGAGGGCAACGACGGCCGAGGCTACACCACATGGCTGGCAACGAGCGACGACCTGCTGCATTGGGACATCAAAGGAACCGTACTCGCCCTGCCTCACGCCATTACGGAAAAAGATGGCAAGCCTTATCCCTCCGCCCTATGGGACCAGAACCAGCGCGGCGGTTTCCCGGCCTTGATTGATTACGAATGGGACGGCAGCCATGAGATGGAGAGTTACAAGGGACGGCACTGGATGACCTACATCGGCGGCAGCGGAACGGGCTATGAGGCGGTGAACGCCCCCTTGAACATCGGCCTGGCCTCCACCAAGGGCGACATCGGCACCGCCCACCTCTGGGAAACCCGCGACAAACCGATGATGAGCCACAACGACCCTGATGCGCAGTGGTGGGAGCAGTTGACGCAGTACAAGAGCACCATCTATTGGTTGAAGGACAAGAGCCAGCGCATCAAGGGCGAGGAGAAATACCCCTTCGTGTTGTTCTACAACGCCGGAGGGAAGGATGCCACGCATCCGAAAGGCGAGCGCATCGGCATCGCCCTGTCGAAAGACCTGAAGCGCTGGAAGCGTTACGGCGGCAACCCCGTCTTCGCCCACGACAGCGACGGCACCATCACCGGCGACGCCCAGTTGGTGCACATGGGCGACGTGTGGGTGATGTTCTATTTCTCCGCTTTCAACCCCACCCGCGAATACAACGCCTACAACACCTTCGCCGCGAGTTACGACCTTGTGGAATGGACGGACTGGACAGGTCCCGACCTCATCATCCCCTCGAAACCCTATGATGAGAAGTTCGCCCACAAGAGTTGGGTGGTGGAGCACGAAGGCACCGTCTATCATTTCTACTGTGCCGTGAACGCCGCCGGGCAGCGCGGCATCGCCCTCGCCACCAGCCGGCATATGGGGAAGAGCGAGGTGACGTTCCCCACACCCTCGCCCGGCGGTCACCGCTACACGCAGTCGCTCAACGATGACTGGGAGGTGACCCACGACGGGCGCACCTTCCGCTGTGACATCCCCTTCAACCTCGATGACTACCACGGCGCCGTGCAAAAAATGCACGGCAACCTGCACGGCGAGGCGATGTTCAAAAAGCATTTCACCGTCCCCGACATTCCCCGTAAACAATTCTTCCTGCGCTTCGAAGGCGTGGGCACCTATGCCGACATCACCCTCAACGGCCAACGCCTTGGACGCTATGACATCGGACGCACCACGGCGACCATCGATGTCACGCGGCAGGTGCACCCCGGCGACAACCTGCTGGAGGTGCTGGTCTCCCACCCCTCCGGCATCACCGACATGCCGTGGGTCTGCGGCGGGTGCAGCAGCGAGTGGGGCTTCAGCGAGGGGAGCCAACCCTTCGGCATCTTCCGTCCCGTCGTGTTGGAGGCCACCGATGTCGTGCGCATCGAACCCTTCGGCGTGCATGTATGGAACAACGATGGTTGTGACAGCCTTTTCGTTGACACCGAGGTAAAGAACTACGGCGATGAGGAGACGGCCATCGAACTGGTCAACAAACTGACAGACAAAAGCGGCAAACAGGTGGTGCGGATGACGGAACGGTTGACGCTCGCTCCCGGAGAGACCAGGACCGTCCGCCAGGCAAGTGCCGTGACCACACCCCAGCTGTGGACTACACAAAAACCTTATCTCTACCAACTCGCCACCATCGTGAAACGCAACGGCAAGGCCACCGAAAGTCTTGAGACACCCTACGGCTTCAGCGCCCCGTCATGGCCACTCACCCGTCATGACGGCGACCACCGCTTCCTCCTCAACGGCGAACCGCTGTTCATCAACGGCACCTGCGAGTATGAGCATGAGTTCGGACAGAGCCACGCCTTCACACCCGAGCAAATCGACGCCCGAGTGAAATTGGTCAAGGATGCCGGGTTCAACGCCTTCCGCGATGCCCACCAGCCCCACAACCTGCACTACCAGGAGTTGCTCGACAAAGAGGGACTGCTGTGGTGGCCGCAGTTCTCCGCACATATCTGGTATGACACACCGGAGTTTCGTGAGAGTTTCAAGCGCCACCTCCGCCAATGGGTGAAGGAGCGCCGCAACTCCCCATCCATCATCCTCTGGGGATTGCAAAACGAGAGTACGCTGCCCGCCGACTTCGCCAAGGAGTGCTGCGACATCATCCGCGAGATGGACCCGCGCTGCGGCACCCAACGGCTCATCACCACCTGCAACGGCGGCGAGGGAAGCGACTGGAACGTGGTGCAGAACTGGAGCGGCACCTACGGCGGCGACGTGGAGAACTACGGCAACGAACTGAAACGCGACGACCAACTGCTGAACGGCGAATACGGGGCGTGGCGCACGTTGGGCAACCACACCGGGGAGGGCTATACCGAGGAGGCTTTCGGCGACCTGCTGATGAAGAAGGTGGCGCTGGCGGAGAGCGTGAGGGACAGCGTCTGCGGACAGTTTCAATGGCTGCTCGTGAGTCACGACAACCCGGGGCGGCGGCAACCCGACGAGGCGTTGCGCCGCGTGGACAAGGTGGGGCCGTTCAACTACAAGGGACTGCTCACCATCTGGGAACAGCCCACCGATGCTTACTACCGTTACCAACAGCACTACAACCCACAGCCTCTGGCACCCGCCAAGAGCGACATCGACGAGGAGGTGCTGCGGCCTGCGGAGGGATGGGACTATGTCTACCGCGTCAACTGCGGCGGCGACGAATATGAAGACCGTCACGGCAGCCGATGGAACCAGGACAACAGCCGATGGTCGCGCTCCTGGGCACAGGCGTTGAGCGACACCCTGAATCCATACCAAGCCTCGCAGACACGAAATGCCGACTTTTCCAGTCCCCTTTTCCAGACCTCACGCTTCGGAAAGCATCTACTGAGTTACCACTTCCCCATCCCGGAAGGGCATTACCGCGTGGAACTCTATTTCATCGAGCCTTGGTATCGTCAAGCCGATGCGGAAGGGCTGCGCCTCTTCGACGTGGCCATCGACGGCGAGACGGTCATCCACGACCTCGACATCTGGGCGCAAGCACACTACGGCAAGCCCTACAAGCGCGTGGTGGAAGTGGAGCACAAAGACGGCGACCTCGTCATCGACTTCCCCAAGGTAAAGGCAGGACAAGCCATCATCGCCGCCATCGCCATCGCCACAAAGTACCCCAAGGACCTTAAAGACCCTAAAGACCTTAAAGACCCCAAAGACCCCAAAGACTCCCCCAAAACCCTATGGGCCGACTTCGACAAGGACATCCTCGTGAGCACTCCCGACTCGCTGCTGCCACCGCGTGACAACGCGACCATCGAGGTGGAGGGACGGATGAAGAAGGGCCGGATGGAATGGGACTTCACCGTGGGTGTGGCGAAAGTCTACGCCTTGCGCTGGAGATACCACAATGCGGAGAAGGCGCGGGTGCTTCACGTGCGCATCACCGATGCTAACGGCGTGGTTTACAAGGACGACGACATCACCTTCCTGCAGACGCAAGAGAAGAAGAGCAAGCGAAAGGCCACCAGCATCACCACCGGCACGCAAGTGAATGCCGGCACCTATCACGTCACCGTCAGCGGAGAAGGCCTCGACACGATGACCTTCGACCCGATGGTAGTGGAGTGATTCAGTGAAAGAACACTTCAAACTTGCCCATATCTCAATAAAAAATGGAGTTATGGGCAACGATAATCATCCAAACTTGCCCATATCTCAATAAAAAATGGAGTTATGGGCAACGATAATCATCCAAACCTGAACATCCTTGGCGTTTTTGAAGTCTGAACATCCTTGACGCTCGGGCGGGCACAAGACCCGCCCCTACGACTTCGGGGGAGGGCACCCAATTTTCAATCTTCAATATAACACATCAATCCCCATCACGCCGGAGCGGATGGGGATTTCGCACATATTCTTATATATAAACCTATTAATTCTCTTCCCAGAGAAACATGGTGTTGGCATTCCAATTAGGGACGGGCGTTCCTGGCCGGTAGTAGGCGGCGAGAGCGATGTCGAAGACCAGGGTGCTGTAAGGCTGGATGCTGCCGTTGACTTGCGAGCCATAACCCAGTTGATGCGGGATATAGACCTTCCATCTGTCGCCAATCCTCATATGCTGCAAAGCCGTGGAGAATCCATCGACCCTACTACTGACGGCAAATTTGGAAGGCGTGAAGATACGGCTGTCGAAAGTATCCGTGCTCCATGACTTGTCAAAGACCAAGCCGAGTTCACGGTCCTCGCTGTCCACGTGGGTGGTAGAGGCGATCATCTGCCCCTTGTAATGCACCCTGACAGTGTCGGTGTAGAGTGGCGAGCCGGAACCCGTTCCCTCATTGATTACCTTCACGACGATGTAGTCGGTTGTCTCACCCTGCTCGGAGGCGTCGCTCCTGGTGTAGCTTTTGAAGATTTTCCAGGAACTGTCGCCTTGTGCGATGGCGCTTTTCGCAGCTTGGTATTTCGCTGCGAAGAACGCCTCGTTCTTCTTCTGCCAGTCGGGGAACTCATCGACGGTGTCATCGGTCTCCTTGCACCCCTCAAGGCAGAGGAGTGCAACCAGGAAGGCCAATGCCATCTTCACATATGCTATATGCTTCATTAAGGTGTGTCTATTAATTCAGTTTCTTGAGGAGGCTTGCGATGCTCACCTTGTCCTCGATGATGCTGTTGAGTTGGTCGATGCTCACCCTTTCCTGCTCCATGGTGTCGCGGAAGCGCAGTGTGACGGTGTTGTCGTTCAGCGTATCGTAATCCACGGTGACGCAATAGGGTGTGCCGATGGCGTCCTGCCTGCGATAACGCTTGCCGATGGTGTCCTTCTCATCATACTGGCAGTTGAAATGGAAGCGCAGGTTGTTGATGATTTCACGCGCCTTCTCTGGCAGGCCGTCCTTGCGCACCAGCGGCAGCACGGCGAGTTTGACAGGAGCGAGGGCGGCAGGCAACTTGAGCACGGTGCGTGTCTCGCCGTTCTCCAGTTTCTCCTCCTCGAAGGAGTGGCACATGACAGAGAGGAACATACGGTCGACACCGATGGACGTCTCGATGACGAACGGAGTGTAGCTCTCGTTGCTCTGCGGGTCGAAGTATTTGATGGACCTGCCACTGTATTTCTCATGCTGTGAGAGGTCGAAATTGGTGCGGCTGTGGATGCCTTCCACCTCCTTGAAGCCGAACGGCATGCGAAACTCCACGTCGGTGGCAGCGTTGGCGTAGTGGGCGAGTTTGTCGTGGTCGTGAAAGCGGTAGTTCTCTGCCCCGAATCCCAATGCCTGATGCCAGGCCATGCGGGTTTGCTTCCATTTCTCAAACCACTCCAGTTCAGTACCTGGCTTGACGAAGAACTGCATCTCCATCTGCTCGAACTCCCTCATGCGGAAGATGAACTGCCTTGCGACGATTTCGTTGCGGAAAGCCTTGCCAATCTGTGCGATGCCAAACGGTATTTTCATACGTCCGGTCTTCTGCACGTTGAGGTAGTTGACAAAGATGCCCTGTGCGGTCTCCGGCCTGAGATAAATCTTGTTGGTGGCATCAGAGACGGAACCCATCTCCGTGGAAAACATGAGGTTGAACTGCCTCACGTCGGTCCAGTTCTTCGTGCCGCTGATGGGGTCGACGATTTCCTCGTCGATGATGATTTGACGGAGTTCCTCGAGGTCTGGTCCTTGCATTGCAGCAGCGAAACGCGTATGGAGTGCGTCGCGCTTGGCCTGCAGTTCGGCCACCCTCGGACTGGTCTCACGGAACTGCTGCTCATTGAAGGCGTCCTTGAAGCGCTTGCGTGCCTTGTCCACCTCTTTTTGTATCTTCTCGTCATACTTGGCCATCTGGTCCTCGATGAGGACGTCGGCGCGGTAGCGTTTCTTGGAGTCGCGGTTGTCGATGAGGGGGTCGTTGAAGGCATCGACGTGTCCGGAGGCCTTCCAGATGGTGGGGTGCATGAAGATGGCGGAGTCGATGCCGACGATGTTCTCGTGCAGCAGCACCATGCTCTTCCACCAATACTCCTTGATGTTGTTTTTCAGTTCCACACCATTCTGCCCGTAGTCATAGACAGCGGCCAGACCATCATAAATATCACTGCTGGGGAAGACGAAGCCATATTCCTTGCAATGGCTCACAATCTTCTTGAATACATCTTCTTGTGCCATATTTGATTTTTTTCAAGTTTCGCGTTTACTCAACTTTTTGAAGTCAAAGGGGAGTTAAAAGGGAGTTAAAGGGGAGTTAAAGGGAGTTAAAGGGGAGTTAAAGGGGAGTTAAAAGGGAGTTAAAGGGACATATGTTCACTTTTTCTACCATTATCCACTTTTTTAAGCCTTCTTGTTCTTTTAAACCTTTTTCTCTTTTTAGGCCTTATTCTCTTTTTTACCTTCTTTATGCCTCATTTCCTTGACTTGTGAAAGTTGAGTTTCTCAGATTTCCTTGGGATGTAATCGCCTTGACGACACACCCTCCCGAAAATTCGCCGCAAAGTTATGAAAAAAATCCCCGACAGCCAAAAGAACCATTGTTTTTTATGATTCTTTCATTTAAAATGGCCTTGTTTCAAAAGAAATATGTAACTTTGTCCTCAAATTATCACCATTTTCAAAACATAACAAATATGAAAAAGATTGCCATTCTGTTTGTTGTCGCCATGATGACAACAACAAACATAAACGCCCAGTCCCATAGTGACTGGACCTTCAACACCCGTGCTTGGAGCACCAACTACTTCACCACCCTCATCTATGCCATCGCCAAGGAGGGTCTCGTTGATTTGGCCTTCAAAAGCAAATCCGACTCACTATGGGCGGAGCGCATCATCCCCACGTCGGACCTGGTGTTCCCCATCGGCATGGGAAAGAAGGGGTTCAGCCACGACAATGAACCTCAACCCGGCGGCAACAACATCTATTGCCCCTACCATCGTGCTTTCTCCAACCCGTTCAAGAACATCGGCGACTACGCCATCGGCCTCGACATCTCCTACAAGCCCGGCGTGTTAGGCCTCTATGGCGGTGCCTACTACAAGAGCCAGGAAGTCATCTACAAACACACGAAGGACAACGTGCGCGGCTTCTACTTCCAACCCCGTGCCGGTATTGTCATCGGTGGGAAGGATGACCAGTTTGAGGCAGGAGTCTTCTACGACATGGTGACTAGTTGCGGTGGGTCGATTCCAGGCAAAGACAAGGACATGCTGAAAAGCGGCTGGGGCCTTGACTTCGCCCTCGTGGATGTGGACAAACATGGAAAGACCCTGCTACAGTTCTCCATGCCCTTGCATAACTTCTTCGATACCGACTATCCCGGCCAGCAAGGTTTGAAGCGCAAGGTGGGCTACATCATGCTCACACGGCGCGTGGCATTGTGACATGGGCTTTTTTCACCATCAGGGGCGTGACCACGATGTGTCACGCCCCTGATGGTTTTTAGGAGGGGATAGGAAGTTGTAGGAGGTTATAGGAGGGGATAGGTAGTTATGGGAGATTTTTTGGGGAAATAGGAAGTAAAACACCTTTTCCTCACCTTTCACGTCGGACTTTTCGAAAAAAAGCATTATCTTTGCAAACTGAATTCATCAACAAGCAACCAGCCAAATTCTTATGGACGACAATAAGAAAGACGAAGAGAAACAGAAAAACCAAGGCAACACACCAGAAACGCCCGAGGACGAAAACGACGCAGCATCTTCCGAAGAAGAGGCCGTAGAGGCTGATGGGAGTGATGGGTCCGATGGGGATAATGGGGATAATGGGAGTGATGACTCCGAAAACTCCGATGACTCTGAAGACTCCGACGACTCTGATGACTCTGACGACTCCGACGACTCCGAAAACCCAGACGACTCCGAAAACCCAGACGACTCCGACGACCTGCCAGAGGATGAGCATAGCGACTACAAACCGGTGAACCGTTTCGATGCCTCCGCCGTGCGCCATCTGAGCGGTATGTACCAGAACTGGTTTCTCGACTACGCCTCCTATGTGATTTTGGAGCGTGCCGTGCCGAAAATCGACGATGGTTTGAAGCCTGTGCAGCGCCGCATCCTCCACTCGATGAAGCGAATGGATGACGGCCGTTTCAACAAGGTGGCTAACATCGTGGGCCATACGATGCAGTTCCACCCCCATGGCGACGCCTCCATCGGCGACGCCTTGGTGCAGTTGGGTCAGAAAGACCTGCTCATCGACACCCAAGGCAACTGGGGCAACATCCTCACCGGCGACCGTGCCGCCGCCCCGCGTTACATCGAGGCGAAATTGTCGAAATTCGCCCTCGACACCGTGTTCAACCCGAAGACCACCGAGTGGCAGATGAGTTACGACGGGCGCAACAAGGAGCCGGTGGCCCTTCCCGTGAAATTCCCGTTGCTGCTCGCCCAGGGCACGGAAGGCATCGCCGTGGGCCTCACCTCCAAGATTCTCCCCCACAATTTTTGCGAGTTGTGCCAGGCCGCCATCAGTTACCTCCGTGGCGAGGAGTTCCAACTCTACCCCGACTTCCCCACAGGCGGTTCGATCGACGTGAGCCGTTACAACGACGGCCAGCGCGGCGGTGGTCTCCGCGTCCGTGCGAAAATCGAGAAATTGGACGCCAAGACCCTCGTCATCCGCGAGATACCCTATAGCAAGACCACCACAACACTCATCGACTCGATACTCAAGGCCATCGAGCGCAACAAGATCAAGGTGAAGAAGGTGGATGACAACACCGCCGCCAACGTGGAGATTCTGGTGCACCTGGCACCCGGCGTGTCATCCGACAAGACCATCGACGCCCTCTACGCGTTCACCGACTGCGAAATCAACATCTCCCCCAACTGCTGTGTCATCGTGGACAAGACCCCCTTGTTTCTCACTGTCAGCGACCTGCTCCGCGCCTCCACTGACAACACGAAGGAACTGCTGCGCCGTGAGTTGGAAATCCGCAAGGGCGAGTTGGAGGAACAGTTGCTTTTCGCCTCCTTGGAGAAGATCTTCATCGAGGAGCGCATCTACAAGGGCAAACCCTTCGAGAATGCCCCCGACATGGACTCCGCCGTGGCATACGTCGACGAGCGTCTCAGCCCATACTACCCACGCCTCATCCGCGAGGTGACCCGCGACGACATCCTACGACTGATGGAAATCAAGATGCACCGCATCCTGAAATTCAACAAGGACAAGGCCGACGAACTCATCCTCCGCATCAAGGCCGAGATAGAGCAAATCAACCACGACCTGGCCCACCTGGTGGACTATACAGTGAAATGGTTTGAGTTCATCCTCGAGAAATACGGCGCCCAGCACCCACGCCTGACAGAAATCAAGAATTTCGACACCATCGTGGCATCGAAGGTGGTGGAAGCCAACCAGAAACTGTACATCAACCGCACGGAAGGCTTCATCGGCACCGGACTGAAGAAGGACGAGTTTGTGTGCAACTGCTCCGACATCGACGACATCATCGTGTTCTACCGCGACGGCAAATACAAGGTGGTGAAGGTGGCAGAGAAGATTTTCGTGGGGAAGAACATCCTCCACGTGCAGGTGTTCAAGAAGAACGACCAGCGCACCATCTACAACGTGGTGTATCGCGACGGCAAGCGCGGCAGTTACTTCATCAAGCGCTTCAACGTGACGAGCCTCGCACGCGACAAGGAATACGACCTGACGCAAGGGACGCCCGGCTCACGCGTGGTGTATTTCACCTGCAACCCCAACGGCGAGGCAGAGATCATTAAGGTGACCCTCGAACCCAACCCGAAAATCAAGAAAATCTTCCTCGAGCGCGACTTCTCCGACATCCTCATCAAAGGACGTGGCAGCAAGGGCAACCTGCTCACCAAATACTCCATCCACCGCATCGCACTGAAGAGCCACGGCCACAGCACACTCGGCGGACGCAAGGTGTGGTGGGATCCCGATGTCAACCGCCTGAACTACGACGAGCACGGACAGCTGCTGGGCGAATTCAACGAGGGCGACTCCATCCTCGTGGTGCTTGAAGGAGGAGAGTTCTACATCAGCAACTTCGACAGCAGCAACCATTACGAGTCCAACGTACGCTTCGTGGAGAAATGGAAACCGGAGAAGGTGTGGAGCGCCGTGCTCTTCGACGCCGACCAACAGGGGTTCCTCTACCTCAAACGCTTCAAGATGGAGGCAACGAAACGCCACCAGAACTACCTTGGCGACAACCCCGCAAGCAAGGAGGTGCTGCTCACCGACCAGCCTTACCCGCGCATCCAGGTGAACTTCGGCGACACCGACGCCAACCACCCGCCACTCGTCGTCGACGTGGAGGACTTCATCGCTGTGAAGGGTTTCAAGGCCCGCGGCAAACGTATCACCACGCTGCACGTGGCATCGGTGGACCAACTGGAACCCACACGACTGCCCGAACCGGAGGAGGAGAAGGAAAATGCTGAAGAAGAGGAAGAGCCAGAGAACCTCGACCCCGACAAGGACAAGAGCGAGCAAGACGTAATCACCGAACTCACCGGACAACAATTCCTTCACTTTGACGATGACGAATAAACGGTTCACCTCCCCCATGGCCAGGTTGGCCTGCTTGTTGGCCTTCCTCTGCCTGGGCATTCCTATGTGCGCTCAAAAGTCAGAAGGGGAAGCCATAGGTGCGGGCGGGCACAAGACCCGCCCCTACGACTTCGAGGATGATATTACTCCCGACCCCAAGAAGGAGAAACTGGTGACCAACACCCAGATGTTCGGTTTCGGTGCCACCAACATCCTCGACACCTATCTCTCACCTGAGAAATACAAGGGCGGCGAAATCCGGTATATCTCACACACCCTGCGCGACATCCCCGGCAACCGCTGGCAACAACTGATCATACACCAAGGGTATGCCTCCTTCGCCGAAGACCGTTCGGGCGACGGCAGTATGATGGGTGCACTCTACACCCTGAGCTTTGCCTTGCAACGCCCCATCAACCTTCACGACGGACGATGGCAGTTCAGGGTGGGTGGCATGACCGACTTCAACATCGGCGTACTCGACAACCCACGCAACCAGAACAACCCTGCACAGATGCGCCTGTCGGCACAAGTGGGACCTGCGGCCTCCGCCACCTATATCTTCCGACTCTTCGGCAAGGCGTGCAACACACGCTACGAAATCTCCATCCCCGTGCTCGGGGTGATGTTCAGTCCCAACTACGGACAGTCCTACTACGAAATCTTCTCACGGGGCGACTACGACCATAACGCCGTGGTGACAACTCCGTTTAACGCGCCATCTATGCGTCACTCCCTCACCTTTGACTTCCCACTATGGGGCGCCACGTGGCGAGTGGGATACCTCGGCGACTACCAACAGGCCGAGGTGAACCACCTCAAACAGCACACCTACACCCACGCCCTGCTCCTGGGATGGGTGAAAAAGATTAAAATTATTGAAGATTGAGCCCGCTTTAAAAAGTCCTGTTTGAGCAAATATCGGTGTTAGTTATCCCCTCCCCTCAAGGGGAGGGGCAGGGGTGGGGTCTGTAACTTGTTGTTTTTCAAGACTTATTCACCCCACCCCAACCCCTCCCCTGCGAGGGGAGGGGAGATGCGCACCGCCCTTTTGCTTCCTGTCCACTTTTTCAAGTGGACTCAAGATTGAAAATTGAAAATCAGCGAAGATAAAATTGAAAATGAAATTACATAGAGTCATGACGATGCGATGGCTGGCGGTATTGTGCTGCTTGTTCGGACTATGCGCGGTGACGGGCTGCGTGGATGAGGATGAATTTCCCGACACGCCGCAGGGCAACCTCGATGCCTTGTGGCGCATCATTGATGAGCATTACTGCTTCCTGGACTACAAGAAAGCTGAAATAGGCCTGGACTGGGACGAGGTGCACGCCCGCTATTCCGCCCGTGTGGACGAAGGGATGTCGCGCACCCAACTTTTCGAAGTGCTCTGCGAGATGCTTTCGGAGTTGCGCGACGGCCATGTGAACATCTACACCTCTTTCAACACGGCGCGTGAATGGAGTTGGCAGGAGGACTATCCCAGCAACGTCAGCGACACCCTCTTGCGCCGTTACCTCGGCACCAACTACCACATGAGCAACGGGATGAACTACCGCGTACTCGATGACGACATCGGCTATGTGTACTATCCGAGTTTCGGCAACGACATCGGTGCCGGCAACCTCGACGACATGCTCACGCTGTTCGCTCCCTGTCGCGGACTAATCATCGACATCCGCGGCAACGGTGGAGGAATGCTCACCTCTGCGGAGGAATTCGCGGCGCGGTTCACCAACCAAAAACTGCTTGTGGGCTATATGCAACACAAGACCGGCAAGGGACACAACGATTTCTCACAGATGAAGGAACAATGGTTGGAACCTGCCAAGGCGGTGCGTTGGCAGAAACCTGTGGTGGTGCTCACCAACCGTGGTGTCTTCAGCGCCGCCAACGAGTTTGTGAAATGCATGAAATGCTGCCCCAACGTCACCGTGGTGGGCGACAGGACCGGTGGCGGTGCAGGAATGCCTTTCTCCAGCCAACTGCCCTGTGGGTGGAGCATCCGCTTCTCCGCCTGCCCCATCTACGACCGCAACAAACAGAGTACGGAGTTCGGCATCGACCCCGACCACTTCGTCAATCTCACCGACGAAGACTTCCTTCGCGGACGCGACACCATCATCGAATTTGCCCGACAACTGCTGAAATGAGGTTATTCACCCGAATTTCCAATCAAATAGCGTAAATGATGCATAAACATATAATTAACATTATGATGCTTAAACATATAATTGGCGTAAAAGATTCTTAAACATATAATTAATCATAAATTATAAGCTTCCTTTATTTCTCGACCTTCGGTTCCGCACGAGCGCAAAACCTTTTCGGACATGCATGAAGCAAGTCCCTACGACTTCTGGAGACCATTTGGCGTTCGGACATGCATGAAGCAAGTCCCTACGACTTCTGGAGACCATTTAGCGTTCGGACATGCATGAAGCAAGTCCCTACGACTTCTGGGATTTGTTGCTCACGGCCGCCAAGAAGGTTCAGACGGATTTGAAATCCGGCTGAGAGGAATATAAGGATTTGTAATCCGATAAAATCGGTCTGCCGAGCGTGAGCAACTTCGGCCGTAGGCCAATCTTCAATCTTCCCTTTAACTTCCCTTGTTAATTGTAAATTATAAATTATAATGATTATCCGCATCTTTCCGATAACACCCCGAAGGGGCAATAAGCCTCCAGCCCAGGGCAACGCCCTGGGAAATTGGGAAGGAGGCAATCGCCCTTTAGGGGCATAAGCCTTTCATCTACAAA
>Ga0310694_10002879_pt1 | contig 17175 bp, 9 predicted proteins | sample 174DNAGHGhighgp2_FD_203884 | JGI IMG/M metagenome (GOLD analysis project Ga0310694, IMG submission 203884) | Sheep rumen microbial communities from Palmerston North, Manawatu-Wanganui, New Zealand - 1742 DNA GHGhigh gp2 (v2) (version 2) | ecosystem: Host-associated > Mammals > Digestive system >... | reverse complement strand
CATCAAGTGCTAATGATGGTTCTTCTTATGTCAAGCTGGCCGATGGTGTGTATTTGGATGGAAAGACGCTCTATATTTGTAGCGGTGTGACCTCACTGGGCGACTTGCAGATCAATCCCGACGAGATTTACTGCTATGCTACGATACCGCCCTCGTTGATGTCTAACACCTTCACGGGCTACAATGCAACCCTGCATGTCCCCAAAACGGCAATGGTATCCTATTTCTCGGCGCTATATTGGTATAACTTCAACAATATTATCGCTGATGCGGTTGAGCCGCAGTCGTTGACAATCAGTAACACGTCCGCTGAAGTGGAGGAGGGCGGTAGCCTGTCATTGACGGCAGCCGTCATCCCATCAAATGCGACTCCAAATACGGTCACTTGGTTCTCGACCAACACGGCTGTGGCTACTGTCAATGACGGCATAGTGACAGCAGTTGCTGCTGGCGAGTGTGATATCATCGCCATGTGCGTGGATAAACAGGCTATGTGCCACGTGGTGGTGACCCCTCAGCGTGTGAACATCTCTCTCGATCAACATGAGGCTCGCCTCTTGCCAAACCATACCATGACGCTTACTGCGACCTGCGTTCCCGCTACTACCGAACTTGTTGTTAGCACGAGTGATCCTGCTGTTGCCATCCCCCGCTTTGTCAATGGCACCATCATGATAGTGGGTGTCGGCGAGGGCACCGCGACCATCACGGTTACCACAGCAGATGGCTGGGCCAACCCTGACTATTGTGAGGTGACGGTCTATACCCTGATGGGCGATGTGAATACTGACGGTTTTGTGGATGTAGATGATGTGACCGTATTGATTGCCCGAGTGCTGGGAGATGAATCGCAAGCCCTTAAACTGGCTAATGCTGATGTGAATGGCGACAATTACTTGGACATTGAAGACGTGACCTACCTCATCAACTACATTTTGTACGGTACTTGGCCTGAAGAGCCTGTGACACCTCCCGACACCCACGAGTGGGTTGACCTGGGGCTGCCCAGCGGCACGCTGTGGGCGACCTGCAATGTCGGTGCCAATGTCCCCGAGGAATACGGCGACTACTTCGCCTGGGGCGAGACCGAGCCCAAAGAAGTGTATGAATGGAGCACTTACAAGTGGTGCAACGGTAGTGATACTACGCTGACGAAGTAGTGCACCAATAGCATTTGGGGTTACCAAGACTTCACAGACGGCAAAGTCGAATTGGATCCTGAGGACGATGCCGCCTACGTGCACTGGGGTTCGTCGTGGCGTATGCCAACTTATAGCCAATTGCTTGAACTATATAACAGCTGCACCAAGACGTGGACGACCCTGAACGGCGTGAACGGTTGCCTGTTGACCGGCCCCAACGGTAACTCAGTATTCTTGCCCGCTGCGGGCACCCGCCACGATGGTGTGCTCGGCGGCGAGGGGGGAGCCGCAGACTATTGGTCTCGTACGCGCGGCGATAGCTATAGTAACCCCGCTGGCGCGTTCCTCATGTGCATCTTTGAGGATGACGAGTCGTGGTTCAACTACGACCGCTACTACGGGTTTACCGTGCGCCCTGTACGTGTTTCCCAGAATTAGCGCCCATACCCACCACGACTGTAACCTGTCGTGGCTCGATAAAAGTATAATTTGTCAATCAATGCGTTAGCAATCCCCCCGAGGGGGAAAAACGGCTTTCTTCGCCAAATAAATTGAAATATGATGAACATGATACAGATGAAGAGATTTTGGATTTTGCTGGCGGTGATGGCGTTGTGTATGCCGCACAGTGAGGCATGCACGAGCATCCTGGTCGGCAAGAAGGCGAGTGCCGACGGCTCGGTGATGTGTACCTACAACATCGACTCCTGGGGAGCGTGCCACAAGATGTACCGCTACGAGGCGGGCACGCATCCGGCCGGGACTATGCGCAAGATTTATGACCGCGACTCGCGTGTGTATCACGGGCAGATTCCCGAGGCTCCTGTGACCTATATGGTGACGGGCAATATCAACGAATGGCAGGTGGCCATCGGAGAATCGACCTTCGAGGGTCGTGAAGAGCTGATAGACAATGAGGGTATCATCGACTATGGCTCGCTCATGGACCTGGGCCTGCAGCGGGCACGCACGGCGCGCGAGGCCATCGCGGTGATGACGGGGCTGGCCGAGCAGTACGGCTTCTGCAGCTCGGGCGAGTCGTTCACGGTGTGCGACCCCGACGAGGCGTGGGTCCTGGAGATGTCGGGATGTGGACCGGGCAGCAAGAGTGTCGTGTGGATTGCCGTGCGAGTGCCCGACAATGCCGTGATGGCGCATGCTAACCAGAGCCGTATCCGCAGGGTCGACCTGACCGACACGGCCAACGTGAAGATTTCACCCAACTGCATTAGCTTTGCCCGCAAGCGTGGATACTTCAAGGGCAAGGACAGCGAGTTCAGCTTCTGTGACGCTTACAATCCGCCCACCTTTGGCGGACGGCGGCTGGGCGACTCGCGTGTGTGGGTCATCTACCGCCATCTGACCACGGGCATGGATCGCTATCTGCCATACATCGAGGGCAGGCTGCCCATGAGCGAGGTGGAGCCGTTACCCATGTGGATTATCCCCGACCGGCCGCTCACCGTTGGCACTGTCATCGAGTGCCTGCGTGACCGCTTCGAGGGCACAAAGTTTGCCATGGACGACGACCCCGGTGCTGGAATCTACGACAGCCCGTTCCGTCCCCAACCGTCCCGTTACAACGACAAGGGCACGACAATGTTCCACGAGCGCTCGGTGGCAACGACCCACACCGCCTTTACCTGGGTGTGCCAGTTGCGCGGTTTCATGCCTCGCGAGGTGGGCGGCGTTATCTGGTGGGGCAACGACGACAGCGGCATGGTGGCCTATACGCCGGTCTATTGTTGTGCCAGCCAGGTACCGCATTGCTACAATGACCCCAACGCCGATGCCTTTACATTCAGCGACGAGTGTGCCTACTGGGTGTGCAACTGGGTCAGCAACATGGTCTATCCACGGTGGAGCCTGCTATATCCCGAGCTGCAGCAGGTGCGTGACTCCCTGCAGGCCAGCTACTTCGCCCGCCAGCCCGAGGTGGAGGCGCGGGCCCTTGAATTGATGCAGCGTGATCGTGATGCGGCCATCAGTCTCTTGACCGATTACGGCTGTGAACTGGGCGATCAGATGCTGAAGCGCTGGCGGCAGATGGCCTATCACATGATTGTCAAGTATAACGACGGCGTCATCCGTCAGGAGGAGAATGGCCGGTACCTGCGCAACTCCAGCGGTTTCCGCCCTAGGCTCACCCGCCCCGGCATGAGCGACAAGGTGCGCCACCGCATCCACCAGTCAACCGGCACCCGCTTCGAGGTACCCCCGACTGATTCACTGGATACATCCTACATGTAACACACAGTTGTTTAATTTCTCGGCCATTAAGCCGATTAAAACAACAGGCGACGTCATTATGACGCCGCCTGCTTAGTTTATTGGGTGATAGTGGATTATTTCTTGCGGTGGGCGATGAGGTACTGGCCGATCTGGACGGCGTTGAGGGCTGCGCCCTTCTTGATCTGGTCGCCACACAGCCAGAAGGTCAGGCCGTTGTCGCTGCTGGTGTCCACGCGGATACGTCCCACATACACGGGATCCTTGCCCGAGCAGTCGATGGGCATCGGGTAGCGGTTGCTGCGTGGGTCATCCACGACGACAACGCCGGGAGCCAACTGCAGGGCGGCACGGGCCTCCTCGGGGGTGATGGGTTTCTCGCACTCGATCCACACGGCCTCGCTGTGGGCACGCATGACGGGCACGCGCACGCAGGTGGCGCTCACGCGGATGTCGCTGTGCATGATTTTGCAGGTCTCCTTCACCATCTTCATCTCCTCACGGGTGTAGTCGTTGTCCTGGAAGATGTCGATGTGGGGAATCACGTTGTAGGCGAGCTCGTGCTGGAAATGGCGCACGGTCAGTTCCTCCTTGCCCACGGCGATTTCGCTGGTCTGCAGCGCCAGCTCATACATCGCTTCCATGCCGGCACCGCTGGCAGCCTGATAGGTGGCCACCTGCACGTTCTTGATGTGCGACAGGTCGTCGAGCGGCTTGAGGGCTACCACCATGATGATGGTCGAGCAGTTGGGGTTGGCAATGATGTTGCGCGGCGTGTTGAGGGCGTCCTCGCCGTTAACCTCGGGCACCACCAGGGGCACGTCGTCGTCCATGCGGAAGGCGCTGCTGTTGTCAATCATGATGCAGCCGTGCTTGGTGATGGTGGGCGCAAACTCGCGGGCTGGCCCTGCACCCATGGCCACGAAGGCAATGTCGATGTCCTTGAAGTCATCGTTGTGCTGCAAGAGCTTGACCACGTGGTCCTTGCCGCGGAAGGTAAAAATACGTCCGGCACTGCGTTCCGAGCCGAATAACACGAGTTCAGTAACAGGGAAATTCTGTTCATCCAGGACACGCATGAATTCCTGTCCCACTGCGCCGCTGGCGCCAACAATCGCAACCTTCATTTTTTCAGAGTTTAGAGTATAGCGTTTAACGATTAAAGTTTTTCTTGTCGAGTCATCGTTGTGCAAATCCCGTGCCAACTGGTGGGTCAGCCCTTGATGTGGGTGCCCTTGTCGTCCTTGCCGAGCTGCGACGGACAGGTGATGATGACCTCTTTCACGCCGTGATCGACGGCGGTAAAGGCATTGTCCAGCTTGTTGACAAACCAGTCCTTGATGATGTCCATGTCGCGCAGGGTCTTGTACTGCGTGCGGCGCAGGTTGGCAATCACACTGTCGGGGTCGTCGGTGTTAAGCAGCACGCCCTTCCTGATAAAGCAGTATATCAGCGTGATGTCAAAGCGCAGTGCCAGGGCACGGGCTATCTCGGCGGCCAGGGCATCAGTCTCGTTGAAGAGCAGGTTGCCACGGCCGTCGTGGGTGATGGGAGCGAGCACCGGCACGATGCCGGCGTCGAGCAGTTGGGCAATGACGGCCGTGTTGACGTGACGCACCTGGCCCGTATCACCCAGCTTGCCATCGGGCAGCTTGGCGCTGGTGACGAGGTTCATATCGGCTCCCGTCACGCCCAGGGCATTCACCTTGTTGCCTTGCAGCAGCGAGACAAACAATCGGCTTACCAGTCCGCCATAGACCATCGTGAGTAATTTCAGGGTTCCGGCATCCACCACTGGTCGGTCGTCGATGAGTTTTGTCTTGATTCCCAACTTGTTACCGATTTCCTGGGCCATCATGTTACCGCTGAAGATGAGCATCTTCTTCCCTTTGATGGCGGCAAATGCCTTGACAAAGGTGCGCAACTCTACAGCTTTCTCGACAATCTTGCCGCTGACCTTGACGATGGTGAATTTCTCGTTCATTGTTTCTTTAAGTTTCTAGTTGTTAGTCCCTAGTCCCTAGTCTATAATTCGTAACAATTGAATGCGGATGCCAATTTGTTAAATTCGCGTAATTCGTAGTTTATATTAGCTCTCGGCAAACTCCATCAGGTAGGCCTTGATGAAGTCGTCCAGGTCGCCGTCCATCACGCCGCCCACGTCGCTCGTCTGGTGGTTGGTGCGGTGGTCCTTCACGCGGCGGTCGTCAAAGACGTAGCTGCGTATCTGGCTGCCCCATTCAATCTTCTTCTTGCTGTCCTCGACCTTGCGCTGCTCCTCACGACGGTGCTCAAGTTCCTTGTTGTAGAGGATGGAGCGCAGGTTGCGCAGGGCGTTCTCGCGGTTCTTGGGCTGGTCGCGGGTCTCGGTGTTCTCCACCAGGATTTCCTCTTCCTCGCCCGTGTAGGGGTCCTTATACTGGTAACGTACACGCACACCCGATTCCACCTTGTTCACGTTCTGACCGCCGGCACCGCCGCTACGGAAGGTATCCCACGAGATGCGGGCCGGGTCAAGGGTGATCTCGATGGTGTCATCGACCAGCGGCGTGACGAATACCGAGGCAAACGAGGTCATGCGCTTGCCCTGGGCGTTGTAGGGCGAGACACGCACCAGGCGGTGCACGCCGTTCTCGCTCTTGAGGTAGCCGTAGGCAAAGTCGCCCTCGATGCTGATGGTCACGCTCTTGATACCGGCCTCGTCACCGTCGATAAGGTGCTCGATGGCGGTCTTGTAGCCGTGGCGCTCACACCAGCGCAGGTACATGCGCATCAGCATCGACGCCCAGTCCTGGCTCTCGGTGCCGCCGGCGCCCGAGTTGATTTTCAGGATCGCGTCCATCTTGTCCTCGTCGTGGCGCAGCATGTTGCGCAGCTCGAGTTTCTCCAGCATGGCGAGCGCCTTGTTATATAGGTTATCCACCTCGCTTTCCTCGACCAGTCCTTCCTTGACGAAGTCAAAGCCCGTAGCCACCTCGTCAACAGCGAGTTCCACTTCCTCGCATCCGTTGATCCAGTTGCGCAGCGACTTGATTTTCTTCATCTGCGCCTCGGCGGCCTTCTGGTCCTGCCAGAAGTCGGGCACATGTGTGCGCAGTTCCTCTTCCTCGACCTCGATTTTCTTGCCATCGATGTCCAGATAGCGTTTCAGGTCGTCTTTGCGTTGTTGTAATTCCTTGAGTTGTTCTTGAGTTATCATTATTTTTTAGTCCCTAGTCCCTAGTTTCTAGTTTCTTATCTTTACTCCCTAATCTCTAATCTCTACTCACTACTCTTCAGTCGACTTATCGACTGATTTACTCTTCTTACGATAGTCGGCGGCATACATCGCATCGATGAGCGGGCGGTAGCGCTTGTTGATGACGGCGCGCCTGATTTTCAGCGTGTTGGTCAACTCGCCACTCTCCATGGTGAAGGCCTTAGGCAGGAGCACAAAGCGCTTGATCTGCTCATAGGCGGCAAGCCCCTTCTGGTAGTCGTTGATGCGTTCCTCCACCATCTTGTGGATGTCGGGATTGTTGACCAGATCCTCGATGGTGCGGTGCTCGATGTGTTTCTTGTCGGCGTAGGCTTTCAGCTCCTCAAAGTCGGGGACGATGAGGGCCGACACATATTTGCGGCCGTCGCCGATGATGGCCACCTGCTCGATGAATTTGTCCTGTCCCAGCATGGTCTCGAGCACCTGGGGCGCGATATACTTGCCGTTGCTGGTCTTGTACAGGTCCTTGAGGCGCTCGGTGAGGATGATCTCGCCCGTCGGGGCCAGCTCGCCGCAGTCGCCGGTGTGGAACCAGCCGTCGGCATCGATGGCCTTTGCCGTCTCTTCGGGCTTGTTGTAGTATCCCTTCATCACAGTGGGACCCTTGACCAGGATTTCGTTCTGCTCGCCGATTTTCACCTGTATGCTCGAGAGGGGCATGCCCACCGTGCCGATGGTCCAACCCGGTTGGGTGAAGAAGCTCACCGACGCGTTGGTCTCGCTCAGCCCGTAACCGATGCAGATGTTGATGCCCACGGCATGGAGGAACTCGGTGATGTTGTCGCTCAGCATGGCTCCTGCAGTGGGGAACATCTTGCTGTCGGTCACGCCGATGGCGCCGCGCAGTTTCCTGAAGACTTTCTTCTCGAAGTACTGGTACTGCCGCTCAATCAGTGCCGGGGCCTTCTTGCCCATGCGCGCATATTTCAGGTTCCTGGTCTTGCCCACGCGGATGGCCTGCTTGACCATCATGCGCACCACGGGCTTGGCTGCCGCCAGGTTGTCGTTGACGGCGGTATAGACTTTCTCCCAGAATCGGGGCACGCTGCACATGTAATTGGGCTGCACCTCCTTGACGGCACGCTGGATTTCCTTGGGGTTGTAGTTGATGGCGACGCGGATGCCGCTGCACAGGCACACCATCGTCCAGCCCAACTCAAACACGTGGCTGAAGGGCAGGAAACTTAGCGACACGTCGGTCTTGTCGTCGATAAAGTCAAATCGCTCAAGATGGGCGTCCATGGCAGCGTTCATGTTGCTGTGAGCCAGCATCACGCCCTTGGGCACGCCTGTCGTTCCTGAGGTGTAAATCAGGTACATGGTGTCCTCGGGCACGCCTGCCTGCTTGCGGGCATCGAGCTCGGCCAGCACTTCCTTGCCCAGCTTGTCGCCGGTGCCCAGGAACTCCTCCCACGTGAGCGTGGACTTGTCATCGGGCTGACGCACCACGGTGGGATGCAGGGTGACGATGAACTTGAGGGTGGGGCACTCGTCAATGACTTGGCGGGCGATGTCATATTGTCGCTGGTCTCCGGCAAACAGGATGGTTGCCCCTGAATCCTTGACGATATAGGCCACCTCGTCCCGACTGCTGGTGGCATAGATGGGAACGGGGATGGCTCGGTTATAGAAGGCGCCGAAGTGGGAAATCAGAATCTCGGGACAGTTCTGCGTGAATATGCAGATGCGCCCCTGGGGCTCCACACCATTTACCAGAAATGCTCCTGCGGCGCGGTCAATCAAGCCGCCAAAGCCGTTCCACGTAATGGATGACCACACTTGGGTTTCGTAGTCACGGAATCGCAGCGCTTCACGTTCGCCATACTTGGCACACTGCTGGGGTATGAGTTCTACAAATCTGTTCATAAGCCATGATGATTTGGTTTCTAATCGGCAAAGGTAATAAATTTTTTTTAGTTTTCAGTAGTCGGTAGCCAGTTTTTAGTTTTTCGTTTTTTTCGTTTTTCTCTCCGTGTGCATTTGTCGTTTTTCGGTAGAGTAGGGGGACGACTGTTTGCCTGATGTGTGGCAATATGGTTTCAGTGCCTGGTCTTATCGGGCATACTCAGCCGTTTTGAGGACATCAAACTCAAAATCTGCTGTGAAACACGGTTTGATTTTTTTGCGTGATGTTGGATTGTAAAATTATGATTTATAGTAGTTTATTGATTTGAGAGGGTTAGATTTTTTGTTTGAAGCGTCAATGTGTGTAATTATTATATGTACCTTTGTGAAAAATCCGAACAACAAATAATGCAAACCAAAATGAGACGACTTTTTTCTTTATCAATTCTGATGATTGTTGCGCTGGTCTCGACAGCGGCTGTCTATGAGCCGACATTGTCGAGCGACAGCGAGGTATGTGTGTTCTTTGAGGCCGACGGGACCGTGAACGACGTCCCCAAGATTTGGGTGTGGAACGGCAACACCGGTGGCAACAGTTATGTGGGTATGGACTGGCCTGGCCCCTCGATGACCTACATGGGCGACACCCCGAGCGGTAACAAAATCTATAAATGGACTTATACGGGCTCGCTGGCGATGCCCACTGGCCTGATTTTCACCTGGAATAACGAGGGTAAACGTTTTGAAGGCGCTTATACCAACCATGGCTACTATGTGGTAGGCCAGCTGACTAAGATCATCGGTGCGGGACCCAGCACTTTCGTCCCCAACCAGAATGTAATCTATGAGCTTGACCTGTACAACTTTACCAGTTCCGGCACCCTGGCTGCCGCCCAGCAGCGTCTGGACTATCTCAAGGACCTGGGCATCGACATCATCTGGCTCATGCCCATCCATCCCCGTGGCGTGCAGGGTCGCATCGGCTCGCTGGGCAGCCCCTATGCCCCTCGTGACTACCATGCTGTGAACAGCGACTTCGGCACCATCGCCGACCTGAAGGCCTTTGTCACCGCCGCCCATCAGCGTGGCATGCAGGTGTGGCTTGACTGGGTCGCCAATCACACCGCTAAGGATAACGTGTGGATTACCCAGCACCGCAATTACTACAACTCGACGCTCACCAGCCCCAACGGCTATGGCGACGTCTATCAGCTGGACTACAGCAAGGAAGAAACCCAGCTGGCAATGATCGAGGCCATGGAATACTGGATTGACCAGGCCGATATCGACGGTTTCCGCTGCGACTACATCAGCAGCAACACCATTCCCACCAGTTTCTGGACACGTGCCATCACGGCGTTGAAGGAATACAAGCCCGGCAAGACCATCACCATGCTGGGCGAGGGTGACATGGCCAATAGCGTGTCGCGCCTGCTCGTCTGTGGCTGGGACTATGACTACGCATGGGGCTTCCAGAGTGCGCTGGTCAACAACAAGACCAATCCCACGGGTGTCCTCAACCAGTGCCGCAGCCTGGTGGGCGACCTGCGCTTCATCGACATCAGCCGCATGGTCTATCTGACCAACCATGACCAGAACTACAACAGTTCGATGAGCACGCAGTACGGCAACAATGCCTACGCTTTTACCGTGCTCACCTTCACCCTCTACGGCATGCCCATGCTGTATAACGGCCAGGAAACGGGTTACCTGATGTCGCGCAAGCTGGACTACTTCAACCGCACGCCCATCAACTGGAACTCGGTGGATAGCAAGATGCTGAACACCGTTAAGGCCCTGACCGCCCTCAAGCACAGCTGCGACGCCCTCATCGACAACGGCGACCGCGCCAGCGAGGTGAAGTTCCTCACGACAGGCAACAACAACCTGGTCGCTTATACCCGCAGTCACAAGAGCCAGCAGTGCCTAGTCGTGCTCAATCTGGGCTCCAGCGCCGTCTCATCGATTGTCACAGGCCTGGAGGCCGGCGAGTGGAAACTGGCCATCGACGTGGACAACATCAGTGCCGGCTTGACCGCTACCCCGGTCAATTTCAACGCCACCCAGAGCTTCACGGTTCCTGCCGGTGGCTACAAGGTCTATTACAAGGGTGAGCCCGAAAGCAGCTGGCTCCCTGGTGACGTTGACGGCGACAATGAGGTGACCATAAGCGATGTATCGGCATTGATTAACATCATCCTCGGTGGAAATTCCACCCCCGAGATGCGTGAGCGCGCCGATGTCAACGGCGACGGCGAGATGAACATTAGCGATGTGAACTCAATCATCAATATCATCCTGGGCCGTGAAGATCTTGGCGCTTGATAAGTTAAAAATAGAATAATAAAAGAAGATGGTTTCTGTGATACGGCGGTGGGTGCTGATGGTCCTGGTGTTGCTGAGCGGCATCGGGGCATCGGCTGCGTCGGCTCCCATGTTTGAGCGGCTGGACAGCCTGATTGCCGCCCAGCCTCAAATCATTGCTGCCAAGGAGGCCCGTCTTGCCCAGATGAAGGCCGAACTGGCAGGTGTGACCTCGCTGAGCCAGCGCTACGCCTTGATGAGTCGCCTGTATGAGGAATATGCCGCCTATCAGTATGATTCGGCCTATTCCTACGTGAGTCAGTGTATCGACCTGGCCCAAGTGATGGGTGATGAAAGCCTGCTCAACGAGAGCCGCTTGAACCTGGCGCATATCCTCTCCACTGCCTGCCTGATGGACAAGGCCAAACAAACCATGAGCTCGATTGACACCACACGGTTGAATGCCGACCAGCTCATCCAGTACTATCGCACCAAGACCGACCTGCTCATATATCAGGCCGAATACATGCAGGGCACACAGTATGCGTCAGAGTATGTGGAACAACTCATCAGCATGCGTCGGCTCACCATGGGCATCAACGTGCCGCGGGATAATGTGAACTACTTGATCACCGTTGCCGAGGGGCTTGCCGACAGCCAGCAGCAACAGCAGGCGATAGAGCTGCTGTCCAGGTTGATGCAACAGTACAAGAGTGGCGACCGCATGTATTCCATCATTACCAGCACCATGTCGTTCCACTATGGACAGATGGGCGACAAGGCGTCGCAGATGGAATACCTCATCAAGAGCGCCGAGAGCGACCTGGAGGGCTGTATCAGGGAGAACACTTCGCTGAGGATGATTGCCGACCGCCTGTTTGACGAGGGCGATATCGACCGGGCTTACCGCTACATGCGCGTGGCGGTGGACGATGCCAACTTCTACGGTACGCGCCTGCGCAACATCCAGTCCTCGCGCATCGTGCCCAAAATCCTGAACGCCTATCAGACCAAGCAAGAGCACAACCACCGCAACATGATGTGGCTGCTGGCCATCATCTCGGTCATTGCTCTGCTGCTTGTGGGAGGTGTCGTCGCCATTTACCAGCTCTTGAAGCGTTACCGCAGGCTGAATGAGCAGAAGAAGGCCATCAACGAGCAGCTGCGGCAGGTCAACGCCCAGTTGGGCGACACCGTTGAGCAGTTGCACGAGACCAACGGCCTGCTGCGGGAGCGGGAGCAGTTGAAGGAGCAATACATTGCCCGATTCCTCACCCTGTCGAGCCGTTTCATCGACCGAGGCGAGGAGCAGCGCAAGGCCTTGTACCGACTGCACCGTGACCGCAAGACCGAGGACCTGGCGCGGGAACTCAAGAGCACCCACTTCGGCAACGAGAACGCCCAGCTCTTCTACGAGAACTTCGACAACGCCTTCCTCAACATCTACCCGAACTTTGTCGACGAGGTGAACAAACTCCTCAGGGAGGACGGCAAAATCGAGGTCAAGCAGGGCAAGCGCCTCACCACCGAGTCTCGCGTGCTGGCGCTCATCCGCATCGGCATCACCGACAACCAGAGCATCGCCAACATCCTGCGCGCCAGCCTGACGACCATCTACACCTACCGCTCCAAACTCAAAGCCCGCGCCATCGACAAGGACTCCTTCGAGGCCCGTGTCAAGGCGATAGATGGTTAACCAATTATTTGTATTTGTAAATTAATGATTAACAAACGAAAATAAATTGATATGAAAAGATTTCTTTTTTTAGTCATGATGTGCTTGACTTTGAGCACAGTAGCAATATCTAAAGAGGTAAGTGTGACCTCGCCTGGCGGGGCGCTGACAGTGACTGTGGGCGTGGATGGCGGCAAGGCCTGGTATCAGGTGATGCGGGGCGGTGAGACCGTCATCGGTCGCTCGGCTTTGGGTATGGTGCTCAAGGATGGCGATTTCAAGGACAACTTCAAGATGGGCAAGGTGACGCGTTCTAGTATGGACGAGACATGGAGCCAGCCTTGGGGTGAGGATGCCCTGGTGCGCAACCATTACAACGAGATGAAGGTGACTTTGCAGGAGAAGGGCGGCTTGAAGCGCCAGTTGGGCGTGGTGTTCCGCGCCTTTGACGACGGCATCGCCTTCCGTTACGAGTTCCCGCGTCAGCGGGGTCTGCAGGATTTTGTCATCATGGACGAGGCCACCGAGTTTGCCCTGCCCACCGATGCCAAGGCCTGGTCGATTCCCGCTCTGACGGCTTACTACGAGGGTATTTACACCTGTGAGCCCGTGAGCAAGAAGGGGAACATGTCGGGTCCCGTGGCCCTTGAGGTCAACGACGGGCTCTACATGGCGATCATGGATGCCAACCTGACCGACTACTCGACGATGAACTTCTCCCATGAGGGAACGACCCTCAAGGCTGACCTCGTGCCCTGGAAAAATGGTGATAAAGTGAGGGTGGGGGATACCCGCGTGAGCCCCTGGCGCGCCGTGATCATCGGCCGCAAGGCTGCCGACATCCTGCTCTCGCGCATGCCGTTAAACCTGAACGACCCGTGCAAGATTGAGGACACCTCATGGCTCAAACCCGCCAAGTATGTGGGCATCTGGTGGGCGCTGCAGAAACAGCGCTGGACCTGGTCCCAGGGTGACCGCCACGGTGCCACGACCGAGAACACCAAGCGTTACATCGACTTTGCCGCCCGTCATGGCCTGGGCGGTGTGCTCGTCGAGGGCTGGAATTACGGCTGGGATACCGACTGGACAAAGCACGGCGACGGTTTCTCGTTTACCAAGGCTTATCCCGACTACGACCTGCAGGGCCTGTGCCGATATGCCGCCGAGCGCGGCGTGCGCATCATCGCCCACAACGAGACGGGCGGTGCCGCCCAAAACTATGAGGACCAGTTGGAGGACGCTTATCGCCTCTACGAGTCCCTGGGCATCAACACGGTCAAGACGGGCTATGTCAACTCCCACTTCTATAACGGCGAACTGCAACACTCGCAGTGGGGTGTCCAGCACTTCCGCAAGGTCATCGAGACCGCTGCCCGCTACCACCTGATGATTGTCAACCACGAGGGCGCCATGCCCAGCGGCATCCAGCGCACGTGGCCCAACCTCATCGCTACCGAGAGCATGCGTGGCCAGGAGTACAACGCCTTTGACCGCAGGGGCGGCAATCCGCCTTATCACGAGTGCATCCTGCCGTTCACGCGCGGCCTGGGCGGCCCCATGGACTTCACGCCCGGCATCTTTGAGTACCGCAACGACTCGGTGCCCGGCACGCGTCCCCAGAACACGCTGGCTCATCAGCTGGCCGAGTACGTCGTCATCTACAGTCCCGGCCACATGGCAGCCGACCAGATCGAGAACTACGAGCATCAGCCCGCCTTCAAGTTCATCGAGGACGTGCCCACCAATTGGGAACGCACCCTGGTGCCCCATGCCGCAATGGGCAAGTATGTGACCTATGCCCGTCAGGAGCGCGGCACCGACAACTGGTACATTGGCACTGTGAACGACGCCGAGGCCCGCGACCTGGACCTGCCGCTCGACTTCCTGGCCGACGGCCGCTACATGGCGATGATTTATGAGGATGGCCCCGGCGCCGATTACCGCACCAACCCCTATCCCATGACAATCCGTCGCATGGACGTGGACAAGACCACCGTGCTGCACCTGCATCTCGCACCTGGTGGCGGAGTGGCCATTCAACTCTTGAAGAACTGATTCAGTCCCAATCAGGACCTATAGCAAGTGGGGGAACAAGCAAAAAAGTGTTCCCTCACTTGTTTTTGTTGGCGGTAATAAGGAAAAGTGTCAAGAAATTGGACGATTTCTCGAGAAAACCATGAAATTTTAGGATTTTTTTTGAAAAATATGCGACCTATCTAAAAAAATGTATATCTTTGCGATGTGCCTTTGAACTTAAAAAGTCAAAGCAATCGTTTTCTTGACGGCTTTGGTTTTTAGGCAAAAGCGATAGAGTAAACCTTAAATTTTAGTAATGGTTGAAGTGAAAGGGCTGCATTTTATGTATTGTGAAGCGACCGGCATCAGTCGGCCATATTCTCTTTGTCCTATGGCTTCCCAAGAGTACTCATCAACTAATAACAAGACAAAAATCAGTAAGCAGAGCGCACTTGCTGTACATAAACACCTTAGAGATAATCAACATCAATCCACCGGCATGTTCAAGTTTGCGCTCACTTGAGCCTGCCGATGGGTTAACTAATTGTTTACTGTATGAAGAGACTTTTATCAACTCTCATGGCGATATGCCTCATCGTGATGAGTGCATGGGCCAACAAGACCGTGAATGGTAAAGTCGTCAGTGCCGTTGACAATGAGCCGCTGATTGGTGCTACTGTGCAAGCCGTCGGCTCATCACAGGGTACTGCTACCGACCTTGACGGTCAATTCACAGTAACCGTCAATGACAATGTGACGCAACTGCGCATCAGTTGCTTGGGCTACAAGACCAAGGTCGTTGCGGTTTCGAGTTATGTAACAGTCGCCCTTGACGAGGACAACACGGCTCTTGATGAAATCGTTGTTACTGCGATGGGTATCAAGCGTGAAGCCAAGGCGCTGGGTGTATCGGCCACCCCGATCAAGGGTGACGTCATTGCCCAGGCCCGCACCAACGACATCATGTCGAGTCTTGCGGGTAAGGTGGCTGGTGTCCAGATTGCTGAGACATCTTCCGACCCCGGTACCTCCAAGTCGGTTATCATTCGTGGTGTGAGCTCGCTCTCGGGCAGCAACCAGCCGCTGTATGTAGTGGACGGTGTGCCCCTGAACAACTCGGCAACCTACAGCAGTGATGGTCTGAACAGCGGTTACGACTTCGGTAACGGTGCCAGCGCCGTTAACCCCAACGACGTCGAGAGTATGACCATTCTGAAGGGTGCTGCCGCTACCGCACTGTACGGTAGCCGTGCTGGCTCCGGTGTCATCCTGATTACCACCAAGAAGGGTACCAAGCAGAGCCGTGGCGTGGGCATCGAGTACAACGGTGGCCTGCAGTGGGAGTCGGTAATGCGTCTGCCGCAGATGCAGAACCAGTTCGGTATGGGCTGGTATGGCGACCACACCGAGATTGAGAACGGTTCGTGGGGTCCTGCCTTTGACGGCTCGCAGCAGCTCTATGGCTGGGTTTACAACAGCAGCCAGAACATGAAGAGCTACCTGCCCATCAAGAACAACATGAAGGACTTCTTTGCAACCGGTTTCCGTTACAGCAACAGCATCTCGTTTAACGGTGCTACCGACAAGAGCACCTACTTCGTATCGCTGTCACAGATCAATGATAATGGTATCATCCCCAAGGATGCCGACACCTATACTAAATATACTGTATCGGCCCGCGGTAGCCATCGCGAGGGTAATTTCACCTTCAGCACGTCGTTGAACTATGCCTTCCAGCGCAACCACTTCGTGACCACCGGTCAGAAGACGGGTTCGATGTACAACAGCATCATGCAGACGCCGCGCGACATCTCCATCGTCGAGATGAAGGACCTGGACAACCCGTTCAACACGCCGGGTTACTACTACACCCCCTACGGTGTAACCAACCCCTACTACATTATTAATAATTATCAGAACGAGTATGAGCAGGAGCGCTTCTATGGCAACCTGCAGCTCGACTATGCATTCCTGAAATACTTCACCGCTACCTACCGCTTCGGTCTGGACACCAACACGGGCCACCACAACTACGGCTCGCCCAACATGTCGAAATTGTTCGTGGGTACCCCCAACTATGAGGACGCCTTGAAGGATCTGACCGGTGAGGTATCGCAGAGCATCAGCCGTCGCCGCGAGATCGACCAGAACTTCATGTTGACCTACGACCAGCAGATTCTTGAGGACTGGCACGTGAATGCTCAGCTCGGTTTCAACGGCAATGAGCGCAGCTACAAGTACCTGGGCTCGTCGATAACCAACCTGAGCATCCCCATGATGTACGTCCTTTCGAACAGCGCCGAGAAACCCTCGGTTACACAGAATGAGTGGAAGCGTCGTTTCCTTGCCGTATTCGGCAGTGCCGAGTTCGCTTGGAAGAACATGGTTTATCTCACGCTCCAGGGCCGTAACGACTGGTCTTCGACCCTGCCCAAGAATAACCGCTCTTATTTCTATCCCGGTGTGAGCTTGTCGTTCCTGTTTAGCGAGCTGCTCAAGCCGGAACAGCGTAACATCCTCACCTTCGGTAAGTTCCGCATTGCTTGGGGTCGCACGGGTAATGACGCCGATGTTTACCAGACCAACTCGATATTCGCCCAGGCTGCTGCCGCAACCAGTGGTTTCGGTAACGGTAGCTCGTTCCCCTTCAACAGGGGTGGCGCCGATGGAAAAGCCCTTAATGCTTACTCGATGGGCAATGTATT
>Ga0310694_10002878_pt1 | contig 17177 bp, 13 predicted proteins | sample 174DNAGHGhighgp2_FD_203884 | JGI IMG/M metagenome (GOLD analysis project Ga0310694, IMG submission 203884) | Sheep rumen microbial communities from Palmerston North, Manawatu-Wanganui, New Zealand - 1742 DNA GHGhigh gp2 (v2) (version 2) | ecosystem: Host-associated > Mammals > Digestive system... | reverse complement strand
GTACCGCTGAGGAAATGGCCCGGCAGGGAAAGAAACTTGACCCATGTCCTTGGGGACCGCGCATCTATTATTACGGCTGTCGTCGTGACGGCGGACACAGCGGATGGCTTAACGACAATCTGAAACAGGCACCCGGCAAACCTGAATTTCATGAAATCACGGCCCGTTGGACATTTAAGGACCGTTGGGATCCGGAGAAGCGAATCCGTGACCTATGGGATGTGTTAGCGTATTAGAAAAAAAATGCTTTTTCTTTTTGTCGTTTGCTGATATTTTCGTATCTTTGCGGAAAATTAGATAGTTATGGCACTGAATCTCAACAAGAATTTGAAGCTGTACTACAGCATACGCGAGGTGGCAGAGATGTTTGGCGTCAATGAGAGTACGTTACGCTATTGGGAAAAGGAGTTCCCTTACTTGAAGCCGAAAAACTCAGGACCAGCCAAAATACGCCAATATCAGGAGAAGGATATTGAGCAGATTCGTCTGATCCATAACCTGGTGAAGGTGCGTGGCTTCAAGTTGGAGGCTGCCCGGAAAATCATCAATGCCAATCGCAATGGTGCTGACCGTAAGGCCGATGTGCTGACGCGCCTCATCAACATCAGCTCGGAGCTTCAGGCGCTGAAGAAGCAGATGGACTATCTTACCTAAGACACGAACGACAAATTAACGTTAATCCTTTAAAACTTAAACATTATGAAAAAGTATTTAGCAGAAATGGTGGGCACGATGGTGCTCGTTCTGATGGGCTGCGGTGTAGCCGTAAGTCTGGGTTGTGATCCTGTAAACAACATTCCCGCTGTGGTGGGTACAGCTTTTGCCTTCGGCTTGGCTGTAGTCGCAATGGCTTACACCATTGGCGGCATTTCAGGTTGCCACATCAATCCCGCCATTACGCTGGGCTGCATCCTCGCTGGCCGCATGGATGCCAAAGAGGGCTGCATGTATATCTTGTTCCAGTGCATTGGTGCTTTCATCGGTTCTGCACTGCTTGCTGTATTGGTGGCTAATGTTCCTGGAATGGAGGGAACGGGTGCCAACGACCTGCAGGCTAACGTCAGCGTGCTGGGTGGTCTGCTGGCTGAGATTATTTTCACCTGTGTCTTCGTACTCGTCGTGTTGGGCGCTACTGCCAAGACGAATGGCGCTACCAACAACTTCGCTGGTCTGGCCATTGGTCTGAGCCTCGTGTTGGTTCACCTCGTCTGCATCCGCTATACAGGAACTTCTGTGAACCCCGCACGTTCGCTGGCTCCTGCTATCTTCCAGGGTGGTACCGCATTGGCTAACCTCTGGATTTTCATCGTAGGTCCTTTCGTCGGTGGTGCTTTGGCTGCTGGCATTTGGAAGCTCATTGAGCCCGCTGAGAAATAATTCTTTATCAATAAAACTTATCTGATAATCCCGGTAGGAGAAACTATCGGGATTTCTTCTCTGTTTCTATCATGATGAAGAGTCAACGAATAATCATGACGGCTATAGCCGTGATACTGGGCTGTGTGGCCCATGCTGAAACGCTGACGCTATCGAAGGGGTGGCTGGTGCAGTCGTCGGCAAAAGTACAGTCGACGGGTGATGTGCTCTCTACGCCTGCTGTCGATGTGGCCGGGTGGTACGAGGCTACTGTGCCGTCGACATTGATGGGTGTGCTGACCACTAATGGCGTGGAACCTGAAGCACTGACAGCAGAAGACTATCAGCGAATCGACAAATGTCGTTTTGACGTCAGCTGGTGGTACCGCACGACCTTTACCCTTAAACAAAGGTCAAAGGAGCATGTGTTGCTTTCCTTCGATGGTATCAGCTATCGTGCCAACATCTGGCTGAATGGGCATCTTGTTGCCGACAAGGATCAAGTGGCTGGAACGTATCGACAATTTACGTTCGATGTGACGCCTTTTGTTCGCGAGGAAAATGTGTTGGCGGTGGAGGTGTTTCGTGCCCAGCTCGGTGAACCGAACATTGGTTTTGTCGACTGGAATCCTCGCCCTGCTGATGAGAGCATGGGCCTGTTTCGTGAGGTGATGGTCAAAACGTGTGGCGACGTTTCCATCAGTCATTCGTCCGTCCGCTCTCGGGTAAATACGGAGACGTTGGAAGAGGCGTGGCTGACCATTGATGCCGAACTGACCAACCATACGGGAGAAACGGTAAAGGGTATGCTTTGTGGGACCTTCGATGGACGACAGTTGACGACTCCCGTTACATTGGCTCCTCACGAGCGGCGTCTGGTGACATTGGCTGCTGATGTTCATTATGAAAATCCCCGTCTGTGGTGGTGTCATACGTTAGGCAGTCCGGAACTTTACGACCTGCGGATGGAGTTCCAGCAGGGTGGGGTAGTGACTGATGCCGAGAATGTGCGTTTCGGCATTCGCGACATTCAGAGCCATCTGACCCCAGAGGGCTATCGTGCCTTTACGCTTAATGGACGCGATGTGCTGTTGAGGGGTGCTGGATGGACGGATGATATCTATCTGCGCGACGCTCCTGAACGGAATCGCCAGCAGTTGGAATATGTGCGTGATATGAATATGAATACGGTTCGCTTGGAGGGCTTCTGGGGCACATCACAGAGCCTCTACGACCTTTGCGACGAGCTGGGACTGCTGTTGCTGGCAGGCTGGAGTTGCCATTGGGAGTGGGAAGAGTATCTGGGCTCGCCCTGTGATGAACGGTATGGAGGAATCACCAGCGAGGAGAACATCCGTCTGATTAGCGAATCGTTTGCCAATCAGGTGCTTTGGCTGCGCCATCATCCCAGCATTATCGCCTGGTTTGTAGGTAGCGACCGTTTGCCCGTGCCAGATTTGGAATGGCGTTATCGCGATTTTCTGGCTACCTGTGATGACCGTCCTATGGTCGTATCAGCCAAACAACTGGAAAGTACCATTTCCGGACTCTCGGGTTCAAAGATGGAAGGTCCTTACGACTACGTGGCGCCTGCCTATTGGTATGATGCGAAGGCTCCCGGTGGTGCCTTTGGCTTCAATACTGAGACGGGAGTAGGTGCTCAATTGCCTGTCAGAGAATCCTTAGAAAAAATGCTTCGCGGATCACTTTGGCCTATTGACGAGCGATGGAATATTCTGTGTACGGCATCCAGTTCCGAGATGAACACGCTGGCCAGACTGACAGAAGTCATCAATGCCCGTTTTGGAGCGTCGAAGACCATTGCCGAGTATCTGCATCGAGCCGACTTGTTGAGCTATGAGGGTACGAAGTCGATGTTCGAGGCATTCCGCGTAAATGCAAAGCCACACTCTGACTTTCAGGTCGGAGAACGTGGTGTTGCTACGGGCATCATCCAGTGGATGTTGAATAGTGCACGCCCCAGCATCTACTGGCAGCTCTATGATTACTACCTGCAGCCCAATGCCGCCTACTATGCTGTTAAGCGAGGTAATCAGCCCGTGCAACTTATCTATGACTACCTGCGTCGGGCAGTATTTGCTGTTAACGAGACGTTGCAGCCTGTAACATTGAATGCTGCCATGCGGCTGATAGCAGGAACGACTGACAAACAGGAAAAGGTGATGCTAACATTGAAGCCCGGTTCCATTGTGAAGGCTTTCGACGTTTCTTATGAGACTGACGCCTTCCTGTTCCTGAAGGCTACCGATGAAACTGGCAATGAGATAGCCGTCAACGACTATTTCCTTCCCTTTGAAAGTGACCAATACGACTGGGAAAAGACAGACTGGGTCACGACACCCATCAGCCGCTATGCGTCCTATCGTGCGCTCAACACCCTGCCTCGTGTTACCTGCCAGCTGACCTCAAAACGGGCCAATGGTCAATGTTTCGAACTGACTCTCACCAATCCTTCGTCGGCAGTTGCTTTCTTCCAGCGTCTGATGGTGAAGGATGCGACGGGCGCTTTGGTGTGTCCAGCCTATTGGTCGGATAACTATGTGACGCTGGCTCCTGGCGAGTCGCGCACTATTACTTGTACGTTACCCACAATGGGTAAGGATGCGGAAATACATTTTGAAATAGAAGCCTTTTAATGATGAACTTAAATCTTACAGCAACCATCACGATGCCCAGCCATACGCTGCGGCGACAGGTCATCGCCCTTTGCGAGAAGGTTGGCAAACCCCTGCTGAAACTCTCGACAAAGGACTATGTGGACAATGGTCTTGGATATCTTGTCGAACAGTTTGACGGACAGGCCGGACTGGTGAATATCGAGGTTTTTAACGAATTGCAGCACACCATCACAGGCTGGCCTGGTGGTAAACCCGATGTGGATGATTCGACGCGTCCGGAACGGGCTATGCCTTATCCCAAACGGGTTATTGTGTTCTCACCCCATCCTGACGATGATGTCATCTCAATGGGAGGTACCATCCGTCGACTCATGCAGCAGCACCATGATGTCCACGTGGCTTACGAGACGTCGGGCAACATTGCCGTAGGCGACGAGGAGGTAAGCCGTTTTATGCACTTCATCAAGGGGTTTAATATGATTTTTACCAGTGGCTCCGACGAGGTCATCAACAACAGCTATCAGACTGTCAGGGACTTTCTGAAAGACAAGAAACCTGGCGACGTCGACAATGAAACAGTGCTCCGACTGAAAGGACTTATCCGCAGGGGAGAGGCTCGTCTGGCTTGTGAGTATAACGGCATTGACAGCAGTCATATCCACTTCCTCGACCTGCCTTTCTATGAGAGTGGGAAGATTGAGAAGTTGCCGATGACGGAACGGGATGTGTTACCCATTCAGCAACTATTGTCCAAGATTCAGCCGCACCAGATATTCGTTGCCGCTGACTTAGCCGATCCTCATGGCACCCATCGCAAATGTACCGATGCTGTGTTGGCAGCTATCGATGAGGAGAAGCAGACAGGAGCTGCGTGGCTGAACGACTGTCGTGTGTGGATGTATCGCGGTGCATGGGCCGAGTGGGATGTACCCGATATCGAGATGTGTGTGCCGATGAGTCCTGAGGAGTTACGCGAGAAGCGCAACGCCATCCTGCGTCATCAGAGCCAGATGGAGAGTGCCCCCTTTATGGGCAACGACGAACGCCTCTTCTGGCAGCGTGCTGAAGACCGCAATCGTGCTTTGGCCAAGCGCTATGACGATCTTGGACTGGCCTGCTACGAGGCTATGGAGGCTTTTGTGGAATACCACTTTTAAAGGTGTAAATTATGAAGAAGTTGTTTTTGCTTTTTGCTGTGTTGTTGTGCGTGTCTGTACACGCTGTAAATTACGATGTGGTGCCTATGCCACAACAGGTTGCTCTACAACAAGGGGAACCGTTTGTGTTGAACGGCCAAGTGCAGATTCTTGCTGCCGATGGGTTGCAACAGGAGGCAGGATTCTTGCAGTCATACCTTCAGGAACTGACGGGCCAGTCGCTGACCATCAGTCAGAAGCGGGAGAAAAAAGTGAGCTACATCGAACTTTCTCTTTCACCTAAAGTACAGGCTGCTGAGGGCTTTGTGCTCATTGTCAACAAGAAAGGCATTACCATTCAGGGCGGCTCTGCTGCGGGTGTGTTCTATGGCATCCAGACGCTTCGAAAAGCATTGGCTGATGAGGAGCAGACAAAAGGTGGCAGTGTGCTGTTACCCGCTGTCAACATTGTCGATGCTCCGCGTTTCTCGTGGCGTGGAATGCATCTCGACTGCTCGCGCCATTTCTTTCCCATAGCGTTTGTCAAGAAGTATATCGACCTGCTGGCCCTGCACAATATGAACGTGTTCCATTGGCATCTGTCCGACGATCAAGGCTGGCGCATCGAAATCAAACGTTGGCCCAAGTTAATAACAGTGGGTTCACAGCGTAGTGGGACGATTATCGGCACCAATTCCGACCTCGACGACCATACGCCATATGGCGGCTATTACACGCAGGATGAGGCTCGCGAAATCGTCGCTTATGCTAAGGCCCGTCACATCACCGTAGTGCCAGAAATCGATATGCCTGGCCATATGTTAGCTGCCCTTGCCTCCTATCCGGAGCTGGGCTGTACGGGTGGCCCTTATCAGGTGGGCCACTATTGGGGCGTCTACAAGGATGTGCTCTGTGTGGCCAACGTACGCGTCTATCAGTTTGTAGAGGATGTGCTGACGGAAATCATGGATATCTTCCCTTCAGAGGTCATTCATATTGGTGGCGACGAGACGCCTACAGAAAAGTGGGAACAATGCCCGAAGTGCCAGTCACTTGTCCAACACCTAACACCCAACACCCAACACCAATTTCCCCTCCAAGCCCGCTTCACCCGTCGCGTCTTCGATTTCCTCACTGCCCACCATCGTCGCGCCTTGGGATGGGACGAGATTCTTGATGGCAGTCCTCAGGATGCGATGATTATGTCGTGGCGTGGCACCGAGCCGGGTTCTAAGGCAGCTGCACAGGGGCACGACGTCGTGATGGCGCCCACCACACACTGCTATTTCGATTATCAGCAGGTGGAGGATCGCCAGTTTGAACCCAGTCGCTGCGGGGGCTTTATCCCTGTCGAGCGGGTGTACGGCCTCAATCCTGTGCCCGATGGATTCTCTGCTGAGGCTCAAAGGCATATCTTAGGTGTGCAGGCAAACCTTTGGACGGAGTATGTCACAACAGAGGAAATGGCCGAATATCAGGTGTTGCCTCGTATGTCGGCATTGGCTGAGGTACAGTGGACACAGCCAGACCGCAAGGACTATAAGGCTTTCCTCGAGCGACTCACACGTCTGACGACTCTCTACGAGCATTTGGGATACACCTATGCCAAGCATCTTTGGCCCGAACGCCAGATGCCCAGCAGGTGGCAGTTCTGATGGACTTTTGCAACACGTAGTTTGCATTTTTGCCTAAACAACTTGCGAAGTGGCTCTGAAAGACTTAAAATCCGTGAAAACGGACGAATTAATTCTTCATTCTTCATTCTTAATTCTTAATTATTTCGTATCTTTGCACTCGATTTCAAGGAAACATTATTCATTTTAATAATATTACAACTATGGTTAATTACAAAGATTTAGGTCTCGTCAATACTCGCGAGATGTTCAAGAGAGCAGTAGCCGGTGGCTATGCTATCCCCGCTTTCAACTTCAACACTATGGAGCAGATGCAGGCTATCGTACAGGCTGCCGTTGAGACAAAGTCTCCCGTCATCATGCAGGTGTCTAAGGGTGCTCGTAACTATGCTAACGCTACCATTCTGCGTTACATGGCCGAGGGTGCTGTGGCTTATGCTAAGGAGCTGGGGTGCGCTCATCCTGAGATTGTGCTGCACCTCGACCACGGTGACAGCTTCGAGCTCTGCAAGGACTGCATCGACATGGGCTTCTCTTCAGTGATGTACGATGGTAGCTCACTGCCTTACGAGGAGAACATCAAGATCTCTCGTCAGGTTGTAGAGTATGCTCACCAGCACGACGTAACCGTTGAGTGCGAACTCGGTGTGCTCGCTGGTGTTGAGGATGAGGTAGCCTCTGAGGTAAGCCACTACACCAAGCCCGAGGAGGTTATCGACTTCGCTACCCGTACAGGTTGCGACTCGCTGGCTATTTCTATCGGTACTTCTCACGGTGCTTACAAGTTCAAGCCCGAGCAGTGCACACGCGACCCGAAGACTGGCAAGCTCGTTCCTCCTCCCTTGGCATTCGACGTGCTGCACGAGATTGAGGCTAAGCTTCCTGGATTCCCCATCGTCCTGCACGGTTCTTCTTCAGTTCCCCAGGAGGAAGTCGACACCATCAACAAGTTCGGCGGCAACCTGCCTGACGCTATCGGTATTCCCGAGGATCAGCTCCGCGAGGCCTCTAAGAGCGCTGTCTGCAAGATTAACATCGACTCAGACTCTCGTCTGGCCATGACAGCTGCTATCCGCCAGTATCTCGCCGAGCATCCCGACCACTTCGATCCTCGTCAGTATCTCAAGCCCGCTCGCGAGAACATGAAGAAGATGTACATCCACAAGATTGTGAACGTACTTGGTTCTGACGGCAAGCTCGCTCAGCAGTAATCTGGTTTACAGACATTGAATAAATAATAGGGTACGTCCATTCGCAGGCGTACCCTATTTTTTTGACTTGGTTCCTACAGTTTTACGTTACTCCCAGAGAAAATAAATTTCTGTCCGGAGAAAATTATTTTTCGTCCGATAGAATTTTTTTTCCGTCCGACGGAATTTTTTTTTCGTCCGACGGAATTTTCGTTTCGTCCGATAGAATTTTGGAGACTGTCACCATTGATTGGTAGATTGAAGGCTTCTCTTCTCTTAACAACAAAGTTTTTGTGAGAAAACGTTCATGTTTCGAAAACTTTTCGTAATTTTGCAGAAAAATCTGTGACATATTTGATTAAATGTGAAAAGGATGAAGAAATTCTTATTGCTATCTGGCGTTTTTCTCGTGCTTATGGCTTGTACTAAGGATGAGTATAAAGAGGCGGAGGACTACGAACTTCCAAGCATTACGATGGATTCGTGTGTTGTAGCCTCCAGTAATTCTTTTACGGCCTATATGACTATAGACAAGGGAAAGTCGTTCTCCAATCATAGTGTGCAGTTGCTGGTCTATGACGCTAAGGATGTGAGCCGCGCGCTTTCCACCATCAACATAGAGCTTGGGGAAGATCGTCTGCAAAAAGTCCAGAAGACCTTCACTGTTCCTGTTGTGGACGACCAATATATAGTGAGCGCCGTGCTGAAGACCGAGAAGAACTCGTTCAAGTCACGTTCGCTCTTTGTCAGTCTGGCTAAGATGACTGCCGAGAGCTATCTCCTTATTTGGGGGCAGCCGCGTTATCTTGAGAATGTCCGTTATGAGGGGAGGGCATATCCCTATAAGCATGCGACAGACGACATTGCGCTGCACTTCTCGTCGTCGAGACGTCTGTATATTCTCGTGAAACAGGCCTTAAAGGGCAAATCTGTCGAGGTCAGGGTTGGCAATCATATCTATCCTGTAGTATGGGACAGTTTGTTGCAAGAAGACGAATCTGACACAATGATGGAGGTGACAATGACCGATATTGAGCCAGGCGTCTACGATGTAGCCCTGCACTGGCCAGAAGCAGAAATCCCTTTGCCGAAGAAAATAAGAATCCTGCCTTTGAAGGCAGAAGAGGAGGAAACAGTTCCATTCAGTGAGTTCAAGGACCAGCCCTACGATGCCAAGGCGTCGTTCAGAATAGGCGACGAGATGTATTATTTCACCAACATGGAATTTAAAACACTTGTCTCTTGCGACCTCAACACAAAGACATGGACCAAGCATAAGGATGTGGACTATGATATCTCGCAAATGGTAGCTATAGGCTCCAAGGCGTATGGCATCACTGAGATATTTAAAGAGTATGGTGCCAGTTTCGAATCGGTACAGAATAAGTTGTATGAGTACAATCCCCAGAACGACAGTTGGACGGAGCTTGGCAACCTGCCTGTGAAGGGCGAGATACATAACATGAAGATGTTCGCTGCCGGTGGCAATGTATATATCTGCGGCGGACAGTTTCCTAACGATAAAAACTATTATACCGATACACCATGTATGGAGATGTGGAAGTACGATATCTCCAGCGGCCAATGGACAAGAGTTGCTGACAGACCCACTGGGGAGAACGTGATGCAGACGGGCAACGGCGAAGCTAATGGTTACATCATGACACCTCACGGCTTCCTTTGGGTGTATGATTCAAACAAAGATGTGTGGGAGAGGGTGTCGCAACTGATGTCGGTTTACCTATCTAATAACTGGGGGCAATGTCTCCTCGAACACGACGGCAAACTCTTCTATGTCGGACATCCTGGTGGTACTGATATGGATAGCGGGAACCCGTGCATCTACAGTTATGATTTCCAGACAAGGCAATGGGAATTGTTAGGTCTTTACGATCTCAGCCCATTAGGTAACGCTATTCTAACCGCTACTTTCCATAATGGCAAACTCATTCTGGGTCCCATGTTGAAATACATGGATTACCCTGGCGCCACATGTATGCACTTCTTTAACTTTGACCTCAAATGAAAACAGAAACAATCATCATATCAGTGCTGTTTGTTACCATGGCATTGGCAATGAACAGCTGTAGTACCAATACCATTTGGGAAGAGATTACCTACGGACAGGAAGAGCCTTCGTATGACAAGGGCGAACTGCCTGTGATGGTGCAGGTTCATACGGACCGTGTTGAATTGACGCTCTATAAGAACCTGACACATTATATATATCTTGACGGCGTGCTCGTCAAGACACTGGGCAATGAAAAGAAAGTTACCTTGCGTGCTTTGACGCCAAACACACAATACCATTTGGAGATTACTGCCTTTGACGATGTTAAGGTCCTTAAAAAGGAGCAGACATTCACCACGCTCAAGTCGTATGCCTCTGTCATCGGATGGCGCGAGATGGACCTCTACGGGAACAACGAGGAGGAAATCAGCTATATCAGACAACTTCCAGGAGGCGACTTCCTCGACTTTACGCACAGATATTATCATTATTCCGACGAAGACTACCGCCTGCGTCGTACTGATGCTGACGGAAGGGTGAAATGGAGAAGTAACATAGCTGCTATCCATGCATCTGTTTCTGAGGAAGGTAATATCGCAGCATGGTCATACCACACGGCATATAAGGTTAATCCCGAGACGGGAGACGTACTATACAAATATACTCCGAATCTTAAGGAAGGCTACATCAATGCGGCTTATGCATGTAAGGATGGCGGTATGGTTGTTGTGGGTAGAGGTGAGATACCATACACTTACTTTTGTGCACGTTTAGATGCTAACGGCCAACTGATAAATCAGGAGGAAGGCGAACAGGCTGACGAACTGTATGCAGTTCACGAGATGGCTGACAGCAGAGTTGTAGCCATGGGTAAGAAAGGCGATGAAACGATGGTGGCTATCACCTTCGACGCAGAAGGTAAGATGGTCGGCATATCCACAGACAGTTCAGAATACAGGGACTTGGGCTATGCCTATGGTTTCGTTCAGTCTGTCAGAGACAAGAATGGCAACACATACTTCCTGGGGAATTATGAACTATGGACAGGAACCTATTACCCTGTTTCCATGATTGTCAAGGTGGATGCCCAGGGACAGATAGAATGGGTACACACGATGCACGACGAGGGTACGGAATACTATCCTACCGGTTTCTACTTCATCGACGACGACAAGTTGTTTGTAACCTATACCGGCGACACGGGATACTACTCAAGAAATAGTAAAACACACGTGGCACTGATGACTACTGACAACGAGTGGCTGCAAGACGTGACGTTCAACGATAACTATGCTGCACTCTATGTATGGCCACTGAACGAGCAGTACACCCAGTTCGTCTTCTTCGACAAGTACGGCAGGATATTACTTCTCGACACTGAAGGGAAATGAAAAGCGAATTCATAAAGTTACCTGACAGTCTTGGTGATGTTAATCCCTCTCGTCACGATAGTTTTATTGTTGGGATATAGCGAAGAAAATCTGAATTTTATTTCTTCTTCTTGGCTTCTTTGGCTTCTTTCTCGCGGCGCTTTTGCTCCTTGCGGGCTTCTTTCTCGCGGCGCTTCTGTTCCTTGCGGGCTTCCTTTTCGCGCTTTTTCTGCTCTTTCCTAAGCTGCTTTTCCAGCCTTTTGGCCTCTTTGGCAGCTTCTTTGGCTGTCTTGCGCTCGTCTTTCAGCTCCTGCTTTTCCTTGGCAGACGTCTCGAGGGCGTCGCGCAGCATCTCTTTGTCGAACGTAAACACATGGCCCAAAACACCCAGCGACAGCGTCTTTACCTCGTCGTCAAGTTCCACGTGGGTTGTGTTGAAGAGCAGGTAGTTGTCGACCTCGAGCTTGGAGTTCAGCGCTACCTCAACGGTCTTGTTGACAATGTTCTTGCCAAGTCGGGACAGTACACCGTCGCCTATGCCACGCTTGGCGGCTTCTTCGTCGACATACTCCTTCACGGCTTCCATCATGGCTTTCTTATGTGCCTTCTTGTCGGGAACCGTCTTAATCATGGCTACTGCAGCGATGAGCACGAGGGCTCCAATCAGATACTTTTTCATGTTTCTTTTCCTTTTGTTGTTTTTGTTATTTTATGGTTGTTCTATTTTTCTAATTCCACCTGCTGACGGACTACGGCGCCTGTGTCCGGATGCAGCTGCAAGTGGGTGACGAAGCGACGGAAGAGGTCGCCATCGCGCAACTCGGTGAATCCGAACTGGGCGAGCGGCACCTGGAACTGTGCCAGCGTCTGGTCGTCCTGGCTGATGGTGAGCTGGGCCATGCCGGGCACGTTGACGTAGAATCCCAGCAGCTTCTTGTTTTCAGGCGTGGGATGCTCGGCAGGACTTAGATTCTTCAGGTCTATATAATAAGGTATGCCCGAGAGGTCGTCCTTGTCGACCAGTCCCAAGCGACGCGATATGCGGAACAGCACCTGATGGCTCATCTCCTTTTCTGGACACAGCGTCAGCACATGTTCGGAGCTGTCGCGACGCACGGTGCCTGTAAAGTGTGCCATCAGCTGGCTGCACTTCTGGTCAATCTCTTGCAGCATCAGTCGCAGCTGCTGCTCGTCCTGAGGCATCTCGTCGGCCTCGCCCGTAGCCAGCTGCTGGCGGCGTTCCTGCAGCTCCTGAATCTGCTGAGCGGTAATCTCGGCCATCTTTGCCGTACTGCCTGCAGCAAGGGCTTCTGCGGAAAGCAATGTCTGGTGAGTGGTGCTTGGTGAGTGGTGAGTGGAGAGTGGTGAGTAGAGCGTAGGGACGGAGTAGGCGAGGGGCTCGTCGTTGACAGCCAGCAGAGTACCCTGCTCGCTGAGACGAATCTCGGCAGTCTCGGCCTTGCCCTTCAGACGGACGGAATAGCATTTCGATGTGTCGCGCACACCAAAGCTGCTGACTTCGCAACTGACGATGCGCTGGCTGATCTGCTCCTCCTGTACGACGCCCTTCAGGTGCAGATAGCGCTCGGCATAGCGGGCGAACTGTCCCGGGGTGTAGGTCTGCTTTTCGACAAGCAGATGGACGCGGAGCGAAGTCTTGGGCAAGTAGTAGACGACGCCTTCGGGAGTCTGACCGGGCTGCAACTGCGTCATTTCCGGCTGTGCACTCAGCGACAGACAGAACAGTAGGAGGAAAAGTATACTTTGTTCGCAACGCCACACTCTCGAAGAGAGAACTTTGAACATTGAACTTTCAACTTTGAACATTTAACTTTCAACTTTTGTCTTTCAACTTTGAACTCTCTTAAAGGCTCGCGGCAGGTACTTGATGATGTCGCTGGCTATGAGGCTCTCTTCACCCAGCTCCTGGGCGGCCATGTCGCCAGCAAGCCCATGCAGATAGACACCCACGATGCAAGCCTCCTCGTGTTTGTAACCACGAGCCAGCAGTGCCGTAATGATGCCTGTCAGCACGTCGCCACTGCCCGCAGTAGCCATTCCGGCATTGCCTGTCGGGTTGAACAGGATGTGCCCGCCAGGACAGCAGATGGCCGTGTAGTGACCTTTCAAAATGATATATCCCTTCAGTCGCTCAGCCAGTTTGCTGGCCTTGATGAGCCGTTCGTAGCTGTCGGCAGAATGTCCGTCCAGACGGTCGAGTTCCTTGGGATGTGGCGTCATGATGATGCCTTGCGGCAGCTGCTGCAGCCAGGCACGATGGTTGGCCAGGATGTTCAGCGCGTCAGCATCGGCCACAATAGGGCACTGCGTACGGCGCAACTGGGCAATCAGTGCAATAGCCGTCTGCTCACTCTGTCCCAGTCCGGGACCAATACCCAGGGCATTGAAGTCTTCCGTATCGACGGCTTCGGCAAACATGGTTTCTTCATTCCCTTTCTGAATGATAGCCTCAGGGACAGACATCTGCAGAATGGGGATGTTGCGCTTGGGAGAATTGACGTAGACCTTGCCGGCACCAGCCCGCAGACAGGCTCGAGCGGCCAATACAGCAGCTCCTGCCATGCAATAACTGCCGGCTATGAGCAAGGCGTTGCCCATCTGGCCCTTATGGGCAAAAGGACTGCGGCTGAGCATCAGTTGGCGTACGTCGTTTTCTTCGACGATGGTGTAGGGTGCTTCAATCTTCGCCATTCCCTCCTGACTCAGACGGATGTCGAGCACACGGAGGTTGCCCACAAACTGCTGGTTCTCAGCGAAGAGGAACGACAACTTGAGTTGCTGAAGGGTCAGCGTGTGAGTGGCGCGGATGATGTTGGCACGCACGTTGTACGTGTTGTCCTCCGTCATCAGACCTGAGGGTACGTCAATGGCCACCACTTGGGACGGCGAGGCGTTGATATACTTGACCAGCGAGGCAAAACCGCCAGCCAGCGGCTTGTTGAGTCCGGAACCAAAGAGTCCGTCGATAACCAGCATATTGGCTTCAAGGACTGGCGGATTGAACTCCTCAATGACCTCGATGAACTTCTGGATGCGTTTGTTCTCCTGAATACGCTGCTTGTTGGCAGCACAGTCGGGTGACAGACTTCCACTGATATTGAATAGGTATACGCTGACCTGATAGCCCTTGTCGGCCATCAGACGGGCCACCGCCAAAGCGTCGCCACCATTGTTGCCTGGTCCGGCAAAGACGACAACAGGCATCGATGCGGAGTACATTTCCGTGATGGCCTGCGTCAGTGCTTTGGCAGCACGCTCCATCAGATCGAGACTGGGAATAGGCTCGTTTTCGATGGTGTATCGGTCCAGCTCATGTATCTGAGCGCTTGTAAATATCTTCATTTGCCTGCAAAAATACGAAAAATATGCTAATCAATGACTACTTTTTGCAAAAAAAATCGTAATTTTGCACCAAATTAATATTTTGCAGCCATGAGTATCGTTAAAATCAAAGACAAAACGTTTCAAACCTCGATTCCCGAAGCCGAGATTAAACAGCGCGTGAAGGAGTTGGCCGCCCGAATCAGTAAGGACTTGGAAGGCAAGAATCCCCTATTGCTTGGTGTGCTGAACGGATCGTTCATTTTTGCTGCCGACCTGATGCGCGAGATGACTATCCCCTGCGAGATCTCGTTCGTGAAGCTGGCCTCGTACCAAGGCATCACCTCGACGGGTAAGGTGCACGAGGTGTTGGGTATCAACGAGAATCTGTCGGGTCGTGACGTCGTTATCGTGGAAGACATTGTGGACACAGGCCGTACGATGAAGCAGATGGTAGAGTCGCTGGGTACGCGCAATCCCGCTTCCATCCATATCTGTACGCTGTTTGTGAAGCCCGACAAGTTGGAAGAACCGCTCGACATTGAGTATGCAGCCTTCTCGATTCCCAATGATTTCATCGTGGGCTACGGACTGGACTACGACCAGCAGGGCCGCGGGTTGAAGGAAATTTATACTTTAGTGGAATAATTATGCGACAAATCAAATTACCCCACCTGCCCAGTGACGTCGAGGAGCGTAAGAGCGACTTGATGACCGACTTGTGGTATAAAGGAAAAGAAACAAAAATTAAACAGGATAAACAAGAACAAAGAATTCAAATGAAAAACATTGTTATTTTCGGTGCCCCCGGTTCAGGGAAGGGCACACAGAGCGATCTGATGATAGAACACTATGGTTTGGGACACATCTCGACAGGCGATGTGCTCAGAAACGAGATTAAGAATGGTACAGAGTTGGGTAAGACTGCCCAGAGTTTCATCGACAAAGGCAACCTGATTCCCGACGACTTGATGATTAGCATCCTGGCCAAGGTCTACGACGACTTCGGACGCGGCCACAAGGGTGTTATCTTCGACGGTTTCCCCCGCACCATTCCGCAGGCAGAAGCCCTGAAGCAGATGCTTAGCGAGCGTGGCGACAAGGTGGCTGCCATGATCGAGTTGGACGTGCCCGAGGACGAGTTGATGACACGTCTCATCAAGCGCGGACAGGAAAGTGGACGTGCCGACGACAATGAAGAGACCATCAAGAAGCGTCTGGTAGTGTATCACTCGCAGACCCAGCCGCTCATCGAGTGGTACAAGCAGGAAGGACTGCACCACCACATCAATGGCAGTGGTACTCTGGAGCGCATCTTCAGTGATATTCAAAAGGTGATAGATGGAATCTAATTTCGTAGACTACGTCAAGATATACTGCCGTTCAGGCAAGGGTGGCAGGGGCTCGATGCACCTGCGCCATGTGAAGTATAACCCCAACGGTGGCCCCGATGGCGGCGATGGCGGCAAGGGCGGCAGCATTATTCTGCGTGGTAACCACAACTACTGGACACTGCTTCACCTGAAGTACGAACGCCATATCTTCGCTGAACACGGAGGCAATGGCGGCAAGGACAAGTGTCACGGGACGGACGGCAAGGATGTCTATATCGACGTTCCTTGCGGTACGGTGGTCTACGACGCAGAGACGGGTAAGTACGTCTGCGATATCACCTACGACGGACAGGAAATCGTACTGCTGAAAGGCGGACGAGGCGGATTGGGTAATTTCCAGTTCCGCACTGCCACCAATCAGGCTCCGCGCTATGCACAGCCCGGAGAGCCTATGCAGGAGATGACCATCATTCTGGAACTGAAGCTGCTGGCTGACGTCGGACTGGTGGGATTCCCCAATGCGGGCAAGTCGACGCTACTCTCGTCGCTGTCGAATGCACGTCCGAAGATTGCCAACTATCCGTTTACCACGATGGAACCCTCACTGGGCATTGTGGGCTATCGCGACAATAAGTCGTTTGTGATGGCTGACATTCCCGGCATCATCGAAGGTGCAGCGGAAGGCAAGGGCTTGGGACTGCGGTTCCTGCGCCACATCGAGCGTAACTCGCTGTTGCTGTTTATGGTGCCTGGCGATACGGACGACATCAAGCGCGAATACGAAATCCTGCTGAACGAATTGCGTCAGTTTAATCCCGACATGCTCGACAAGCATCGCGTGTTGGCTATCACCAAGTGCGACTTGCTGGATGAAGAACTGGTGGAGATGTTACGTGAGACGCTGCCCGACGACCTGCCTTGTGTTTTCATCTCTGCTGTGGCCAATCAGGGCCTTAACGAGTTGAAAGACGTGCTGTGGCGCGAGTTGAATGCCGAGAGCAATAAGTTGGCATCCGTGTTGGCCGAGGACACTTTGGTGCATCGCGACAAAGATATGACCCGCTTTGCCGAAGAACTGGCTGACGAGGGAGAGGACGAGGATATCGAATACGTCGATGACGAAGACATAGAGGATATCGAGGACTACGAGGATTTTGAGTATGAG